>Ga0182024_10001309_pt1 | contig 64504 bp, 61 predicted proteins | sample P32metaG_FD_120480 | JGI IMG/M metagenome (GOLD analysis project Ga0182024, IMG submission 120480) | Permafrost microbial communities from Stordalen Mire, Sweden - P3-2 metaG (Illumina Assembly) | ecosystem: Environmental > Terrestrial > Soil > Wetlands > Permafrost | place: Sweden: Stordalen... | reverse complement strand
TTCGCTCAACCGCATCGTCTTTGACGGCCATGGCGGCGCCAAAACCGCCGAGCGCTGGAATGTGGGCAAGCGCGTCCGCGATGTGGAAGAGGGCCCCGATGGCTCGCTGTGGATGCTGGAAGACGCCAATCCCGGCGCTCTGATTCATGTGACACCCAAGTGAAAATCTCGCGCTAACCAACAGGAAAGCAAGAGGGCCGGAGCGATCCGGCCCTTTTTGTTTTGCCGGTCGCCGCTTGTGATAGCCTGACATCGGGGCGGCCACCAGCATGGCGCGCCTTGACGCTAAGGAGACGATATGACCGCACCTTACATCAATGGACAGATGATCGAAATCGAACCTTCGGAGATGACCTCGGTAGTCAATCCGGCCAACGGAAAAACGTTCTCCAAAGTCTTCATGGCACGTCCGGAACATATGACTCGGGCCATCGACGCCGCTTATGCGGTCAAGGATGTCTGGGGCAACACACTACCCTCCGAACGAGAGCTGATTCTGATACGGGCCGCGGACGTTCTGGAATCCATGCGAGCCGAGGTAGTCGACCTGTTGATCGAGGAAGCCGGCTCGACGTTCGGCAAGGCGCATCTTGAAGTTTCCGTCGTAACGGGGGTCTTCCGGTCTGCCGCCGGCGAGTGCCGGCGCATCATGGGACAAACGATCCCCTGCGACGTCCCCGGCCGCATATCCATGGTGATCCGCCGCCCGTTGGGCGTGGTCGGAGGAATCGCGCCTTTTAACTTTCCCCTGATCCTGGCGTCGAAGAAGGTCGCATTCGCGTTGGCTGCCGGCAACACCTTCGTGCTGAAACCATCGGAGGAAACGTCGCTGGTCGGTCTGAAGATTGCCGAGATATTCGACAAAGCCGGGCTGCCGCCGGGAGTGCTCAACGTAGTGACCGGAGATGGTCCGACGCTGGGTGAAGCGCTGTACAGCGACCCGCGCGTCAAAGCGATCTTGTTTACCGGTTCCACCGCCGTCGGCCGTCACATTGGCGTCGAGTGCGCCAAGCGCGGCAAGAAGTTCGACCTCGAGATGGGCGGCAAGAGTCCGTTGCTCGTGATGAAGGATGCCGACCTCAACTACGCGGTGAATACAGCCTGTTTCGGAATGTTTATTCATCAAGGCCAGATCTGCATGGCCGGGTCGCGCGTGATCGTGGAAGAGGCGGTGTATGAGAAATTCCTCGACCTGTTCGTGGCCAAGGTGAAGACTTTGCAGGTGGGCGACCCTCGTGATCCGCATACGGTGATCGGGCCGCTGATCCGTGCCTCCCAGTGTCCCTTCATCGCCGACCGGATCGAATCGTCAAAGACTCAAGGTGCGCGTGTTCTCTGTGGGGGAACGTACGACGGCAATTACTTCCAGCCGACGGTGATCGCCGACGTAACCCCGTCCATGTCCGTGTTTCAGGAAGAGTTGTTCGGACCGGTTGTCAGCGTCATTAAAGCCAAAGATGCCGACGACGCGATCAAGCTCGCGAACAATACACGCTATGGGCTTACATCGGCGGTGATCACAAACGACCTGCAGCTTGCGATGCGTTGCGCTCTGGAGTTGGAATCCGGCTCCGTGCACATCAACGGGTCCACCGTTCACGACGAGCCGCACGGACCGTTCAGCGGCGTCAAGGATTCCGGTATGGGGCGAGAAGGCGGCCAGTGGTCGATGGACGAGCTTACCCAGTTGAAGTGGGTCACAATTCAGCGCGGCCAGGCTCAGTATCCGTTTTAATCTCGAAGCGCCCTGATCCATGTGACACCCAAGTGAGCTACCGTGGCGCTGACGATCGTTTTTCAGTCGTCGGCGTTTTGTTCCGGAATCGCACTGGATTTGAGCGGAGGAAACGCTCATTCCGCTGGGGCCTGATTCCTCGAACGCCGCATCTCGGGCAGCTTAAACCAAAATGATGCGCTGCATAGTCCGCCTCGCTCTGTGTCTCTATCTGGCCGCAACCCTTTCGGCTGATGATCTTGTGATAACTGAAAAGAACTTTGGCTGCCTGCTCGACCAGCCGAAGGTGAGAAACACGCGAATTCGGAATCCCGATCCCGAAAAGCTCAGGGAAGCGGTCCGAATATTTAAGGACAGCGTGCCCGATAAGGAATATCCCACGGGCACAGTTCTGCAGTTGATCCCGGCGGAGGCAATGGTAAAGCATGATCGCGCAGCCTTTCCAAACACGAACGGCTGGGAATTTTTTGCTTTGAAGGTCTCTGCGAACGGCACTACGATTCAGGACCGGGGAGACAAAGTGCTCAATACGTCGTTGAAGAAGCCGTGCCTGGAGTGCCACTCGCCTGCGGCGAAATTCGATTTCGTGTGCGAAAAAGGGCATGGCTGTGCGCCCATTCCTGTCACCGATCAGCAGATAGCCGCGATGCAGTCTGCCGACCCACGCTGTAAGAAATGAAGCGCTGACCCGGCCGGGCGAATCTGAAAGTGAGCACGCCGGGCGCGATCTATCATGAATAGAACTTGCCAACGGAGGTTTTGATGAAGAGACTCTCTACAACTGTGATGGCGGTATCCGCCGCGCTGCTGCTCGTGCACGCCGCGCACGCTCAGCTGGCCCTCGACTCGGTGCGCATTGCCGCGAAAGACACCATCGCGCTGGCGAAGTTTTACCAGGCGGCGTTCGGTATGCAGGAGGTCAATAGGGTCGTAAACCCGGGAGGCACTGAGGTTTTCGTGAACTTCGGCGCCACAGTCGAAGCCGCCAAGGCCAACAAGAACCCGCTGATGATACTCTTTCACCGCGACTCGGATGACGTGAACGACCCCATACCCCACGTGATTTTTTCAGTGAAGGACATGGCGGCAACGGTCGCCGCCGTCAAGGCCGCCGGTGGAACGATGACTGGTGATCCACGCCCGTTCCGAAATTCGGGAACCATCCTCGGCTTCGCGATCGATCCGGCCGGTAACCGCATTGAGCTGATTCAGCGGCCATAAGCGCAATGAGCAACAGGAAGCCCTTGAGGCCACCTTGCGACGAGTGATTCGAGACGAGCTCCGCCGGGTAGGGTGAGCATTGGCCTCTACGAAAACGTATCGAGCTTCTCAGGCGTAGCGTGCAGTCTGGAAACGCCGCGATTACGATGTCACCGGGACTCAGCGTCTTGCTGGTCCCGCTCCTCAAGCCTCGATAACGATGCGGTTCGGGCGTCGGCGAGACCTTCCTCAGTCCAGGTGTCGGACCAGTCCACGGGCTTGCCATCTTCCAGTTCACGGAGCCGGGTTACCCACGTAATCACGTGATCGGCTACTTTTGGAGGCAGAGCGCGAAGCGCCTCCACCAATTGCTCTTCGTTCTGAGCGAGCGTCATTACAGCCGAATTATACCGCTGAGCAGACGAATCCTCCTGAACACACCTTTCCGGCATATTGCTTTTGGCCGTTCACAAATCATCGTCTGAATTGAATCAGCCTCTTACAAGCCAAATGCACGCCTTCGCTCCCTCCACGTGGTAAGAACGTGTCAGGAGAAGCTCGTTCAGGAACCAAATCGCTATGTCACTCTCATCAACTGTTCACTCGGCGACGCACAGGAAGATCGTTTCTTCAAATCCACAAATGGGTCTGGATTTGCGAATGCCGAATTCCGAACTCCGCCGCCGATCGCAGTTGCCACGCCCGCAACCCCGCGCCAACTCACACGATCCAAACGAGCCCACCACCAAAATGGGTTTGGATTTGCGAATGACCCCGCTCCGTCAGCTCCCGCGCCCGTCCTATATAATGTGATCGCCTCCATGACCCTGGCCCACTCCACTGGAACCCCCGCATGATGAACCGACGCACCGTTCTCACCCTCCCCTTCGCCGCGCTCGCCGCCCCTGTCTTCGCCCAGAGCCCGCTCCAGAAAGTCACCATCAACTACCCCAACCGCAGCGGCTCCAACTGGCCGTTATTCCTCGCGAAGGAAGGCGGCTACTACCAGAAGTACGGGCTCGACGTCACGCTGGTCTTCGGCGTCCATCCTGCCGGCATCGCCATGCTCGTCAGCGGCGAAGGCCAGATGGTCAATTCGTCTCTCGAGCAATTGATGCAGGCGGCTTCGCGCGATGGCTCTCTCGTTCTGGTCGGCAGTTCCCTCAACCGCGGCATGTTCGCGCTCATGGCCAACAAAGATATCCCCAACATGAAAGCCCTCAAGGGCAAGCGCATCGCCATCGGCCAGATCGGCGACGCCCCTTATGGATATCTCATCGCCCTGCTCGGAAAATCGGGCCTCAACTCGCGCGACGTTGAATGGATTCCCGTTGGCACCGACGTCAGCGGACGCGCCGCCGCTCTCCAAAGTGGACGCGCCGATGCCACGCTCCTCACCGCCCCCGCTTACTTCAAGGTCGAGGAAGCCGGCTACAAAACTCTCGCCAACCTCGCCGATCACGACGATATCTTCGCCTCCACCGCTTACATCCTCAAGAAGAGCGTCGTCGCATCCGACCCGGCGCTTCCCGAAAAACTCATCAAGGCCCACGCCGAAGGCATCAAGCGCTTCTACGAGGACAAGGCGTTCGCCGTCAAAACCTTCCTGACTTACGACAAGAACGCGCAACAGTCGGATATGGAGCGCGTCTACGATCTTTACGCGAAGCCCCAGGCCTTCGAGCGCGTTCCCTACGTTCTTACGGGCGCGGTGAAATCCGTGATCGATCAGCAGCCCGACCCGCAAATCGCGGCGCAGATGAAAGCCTACGATTTTCACAAAGTGATCGACAATAGTTACGTGAGCAAACTGGTGAAGGAGGGCTTCTTCGAGCAGTTGTTCGGCCCCTCCATCAAGGCCGAGGAACAGCGCAAAGCGAAGCTGGCCTTCGGAAAATAAACGTGCTCAACGAATTTGTACCGCTGGCGATCTTGTCGCCGGCGCCTTTGGCAGTCTTATGAACGGGAATGCCAAGCTGCAGATCGAGCACGTCTCGAAGCGATACTGGCGCGAGACCCTCGACCGGGAAGTCGTCGCGTTGTCCGACGTCTCCGTCTCGGTTGCTGATGGAGAATTCCTCGCGATCGTCGGCCCCAGCGGTTGCGGGAAAACCACGTTACTCAACATCGTCGCTGGCCTCCTTCCTTATGAGGAAGGCACAGTCAGCATCGCCGGCAAAAAGATCCAGGGACCAGGCATCGATCGCTCGGTAGTCTTCCAGCACTCCAGCCTGCTGCCCTGGCGGACGATCGCGGGCAACGTCCGCTTCGGCATGGAGCTCCAGCGCCGCTTCGACAAAAAGACCATGACCGAGCGCACCGAGCACTTCATCAAAATGGTCGGACTCGCCGGTTTCGAACGCCACTTCCCATCCGAACTCTCCGGCGGAATGCAGCAGCGCGTCAACCTCGCGCGCGCGCTCGCATCCGATCCCGAAGTGCTTCTCATGGACGAGCCTTTCGCCGCTCTCGATGCTCAGACGCGCGAGTTCATGCAGGCCGAGTTGCTCAAGATCTGGAGCGCAGCGCGCAAGACCGTGGTCTTCATCACGCATCAGATCAATGAGGCCGTTTACCTCGCCGACCGCGTGGTCGTCATGAGCCCCCGGCCCGGCCGTATCAAGGATGTGTTCAAGGTTCCCTTCAGCCGCCCCCGAACGCTCCACCTGAAACGCGACCCGCAGTTCCTCGAAATCGAAGAAGCCATCTGGCAACTGGTCGAAGAAAAATCCCATGAGCGCACGCCCGCATAAGACCTTCTACCGGAAACACGAGTCCTCCATCCTCGGCTACGGCGTCCTGTTGATCACGCTGATTGTCTGGCAGGCACTCTGGTCCGCCCACAAGCTTTCACCGCTTTTCATGAGCGGCCCATCGGCCATCGCGACTCGATTCTGGGACGACCTGCTGCACGGCCATCTCGTTCAGGACTTCGCTTACAGCGGCAAGAACTTCGTCATCGGATTCGTACTCGCCGCAGCGTCGGGAGTCGTGCTCGGCGTTCTAATTGGCTGGTACAAAAAACTCGAAATGATCACCGCCCCGTTCACCAGCGCCCTTTACGCCACGCCGCGCGTCGCTATGGTTCCGCTGATCATCATCTGGTTCGGGATCGGCATGTGGTCGAAGGTCTTCATCGTATTTATCTCTGCATTCTTCCCGATCCTGATCAACACCATCGGAGGCATCCAGGCGATCGACCGCGATCTTCTGAAATGCGCACGCGCGTTCTGCGCAACAGATCGCCAGATCTTCATGACAGTCGCGATCCCCGGCGCGGTGCCCTTCATCCTCACCGGCCTCCGCCAGGGAGTTGCCCTGGGACTGATCGGCGTCGTTGTAGGAGAAATGTTCGGCGGAAGCCAGGGCATCGGGTTCATGGTCGCGTACGGCGGACAAACCTTCGCTACCGATACTCTCTTCGTCGGCGTCCTGATCATCGCCTTCGCCGGGATCGTGCTGAGCGCCGCCGCCGAGCAACTCGAAAAACGCTTCTCCCGCTGGCGCCCCGACCGCTAACATGCCAACCTCCCTATTGCCAGACCGTGGCGCGCGCACTCTTGCGTGCCGCGTCGAGACTCATCTCGACGCTTGGGACTAACGCTCATGGACCACTTCATCTCCCGTCTCAGCAAACTCGATTCCTGCGCCATCTCCGACGCTCTCGACAAGCTCGGCCTAAAAGGCTCCGTCACCGGCATCCATCGCTTCACCACCGAACAACGCATAGCCGGCCGCGTGCTCACCGTGAAGCTCGATCGCGCCGAAGGCCGCACCAACACGCGCCATCTCTGTACCACCGCCATCGAAGCCGCAAACCCAGGCGATATCATCGTCGTCGAACAATCCACCGGACTCGACGCCGCATCCTGGGGCGGCAATCTCGCGATCGGCGCAAAAATGCGCGGCGTAGCAGGCGTGATCGTCGAAGGTCCCGCCCGCGATATCGACGACTGCCGCAAGCTCGACTTCCCGGTGTTCGCCCGAAGCCACACAGCGCGCACCGCCCGTGGACGCATTGTCGAAGTAACAACGGGCGAACCGATCACGGTCGGCGATGTCACTGTCACACCCGGCGATTATGTAGTAGCGGACGGCAGCGCCGTCGTCTTCATACCTCAGAACGAAATCGCCCGCCTACTCGAAACGGCCGAAGCCATCATCGCGCGCGAAGAAGCCATGGCGCAGGCCCTCCGCGAAGGCACTCCCATCTCAAAAGTGATGGGCGCAAACTACGAAACAATGCTTAAGAAATAAGAGCCAAAGAAATAACCATGGACCCCAATATTCTCAGAGCCTCAAAGCTCGACACAACATCTCTCAGTGACGCACTCGATCGCCTGGGAATCTCCGGGCAGTGTATCGGCATCAAACCGCTCGATCACAACTTTCGAATGACCGGTCGCGCTTTCACGATCCTGTACGGACCTGCCGGAACTCCCCCCGGTACGGTCGGCGATTACATCGACGATCTTGAGCCCGACACCGTTGTCGTGCTCGATAACGGCGGCCGCGACAACGCCACTGTCTGGGGCGACATCCTGACTACCGTCGCGCACCAGCGCGGTATCGCCGGGACCGTGATCGATGGCATTTGCCGCGACGTGCATCTGTCGCTTACTCTCGGCTACCCCATCTTCAGCCGCGGCTATTCCATGCGCACGGGCAAGGACCGCGTGCAGGTGGAAGCGACCAATTGCCCCGTGAACATCGGCGATGCGCGCGTCGATGCCGGCGACATGATGCGCGGCGATGCGGACGGCGTGGTCGTCATCCCGCAGGCCCACGAGAATGATGTGCTGAGGATTGCCGAAGAGATCGACAGAGTGGAAGCCCAGATCTTAGCCGCCGTAAGGCAGGGATCGAGCCTCGTCGCCGCCCGCCGTCAATTCGGCTACCATCAACTCCAAACCAAGCGCCGCTAACCCTACCCGCAAAAAGGGGACTGCGCGCGGTTTCGCCGCACTTGCGAAATGGCGCCTGTCCCCTTTTTGCCCAATCATGCCTCCTGCGCCGCAAACGCCCCGTCCGGCTGCAGAATCATCAACGCGCCAATTCGAATATCAAACCATGCGCCATGCAGTTCCAATTTCCCGGCGGCGACGCGCTCGGCAATCCACGGAAACGTCATCAGATTGTTGAGCGATACCTTGATGACCTCGTGTTCGCAGACCAGCCGCCGTCCTTCTCCCGGCGGGAAGCGCATCGCGCGAGCGCATGCGGGCTGCGCGATCGACATCCACGGTGCCACGAATTCGCTGGCCTTGTCCGGCGTGCCCTCGAGCAGGGTTTGCACTCCGCCGCACAAGCCATGGCCGAGCACGATCAAGTCGCTCACTTCGAGCACCCTCACCCCGAACTCCAGTGCGGCGCTGGTCCCGTGATATGCGGCGTCCGGCGCGTAAGGCGGAACCAGGCTCGCCACATTGCGGACGGTGAGCATCTCGCCTGGCGCGGCATCGAAGATCATGGCCGGGTCCACGCGGCTGTCGATGCACGCGACGACCAACGCCCGGGGCGATTGCCCATTTTCGGCCAGCGATTCGAACTCCCTGCGCTTCTCCGGCCAGCCGGTCGCGCGGAAGCGCTGGTAACCGTCGAGAAGCTTTTGCATAACCCATCACTTTACGACACGGTTTTGGATTATCCTAAGCCAATGAGAGCCTGCCTGATTTCTGTCGTTCTTTGCGTTTCGGCTGTACAAGCGGCGACTCCCTTATTTGAACAGTCGGCAAACCGCACCAACAACGCATGGACCATCGTCAGAGGTTCCTCCACCACCGATTCGTCGGTGCTGCACGACTCGAAGAAGTCGCTTCGCGTGGAGCCGTCGGTGGGCAGCTCTGACGCAGCCGTCCGTTCCGCGCCCGTCAACCTGACCATCGGCAAGACCTACGAGTTGACGGGCTGGGTACGCACCGAGGATCTCACGGTTCGCGATCTCGACCGCTCGCCCATCTCGTCGGGCGCGGCGCTCACAATGGCGTCCATGCCTTACGATGTCCACTCGGCGTCGCTTGGCGGTACGCGCGAGTGGACGCGGCTCTCACTGCGTTTTGTGGCGACTCGTTCCCAGGACCAGATCCTGTTGACCGCGGGCGCCGGCGGAGCCTTCAAAGGGAAGGCCTGGTTCGAAGGAGTCAGTCTCGACGAAGCGTCGCCTGCTGACAGCTGGCCCGCGCGCGATGCCGTTAAGACTTTCGGCCCGGCATATCGCTATCCCGCTGCCGGCTGGATCTATCTGCACATCGAGGGCAAGCCTTACGACCGCGGCTACCAGCACGGCTACCTGATGGCGAAGGAGATTCCCGAATATCTGAAGCGCTGCGCCTTCGACCTTGCGGGCAAGGCCGACGAGCGGACATGGAACGCGTATCGCACCAGCGCCAATGCGCTTTTCCTGCGCGGTTTCGATCGCGAGATTTTGGAAGAAATGCGCGGCATCGCCGACGGCGCCAACGCCGCCGGAGCGAAATGGCTGGATCGCAAGATCGACCTGATCGATATCGTGGTGGCGAATACCGAAGTCGAGATGAGCGAACTGGCTTCCGCCATGTCGATGACTCCAACCGGGCTCGAAGGCACGCACTTCGACCTGCCGCCCTACGCTGGCAAACACGATTCGCCGACCGACCATTGCAGTTCCTTCGCCGCCACCGGCTCTGCCACGCGCGATGGAAAGATGGTGATCGGGCATGTGACCTGGTGGCCGCAAACCCTCGCCGAGCAGACTAACGTTATGCTCGATATCAAGCCGGAAACCGGGCATCGCCTGCTCATGCAGAGCTATCCCGGCGGCATCGAAAGCGGCACCGACTGGTATCAGAACGATGCCGGGATCGTGCTCACCGAAACCACCATCGACCAGACTCCGTTCAACCCGCAGGGCACGCCTGTGGCTTTTCGCGCGCGCATGGCGATCCAGTATGCCGCGAATATCGACGAAGTTGTGAAACAACTGGGAACGCGCAATAACGGCCTCTACACCAACGAATGGCTGATCGGCGACGCCAAGAATAATGAGATCGCCATGTACGAGCTCGGTACCAACCATACGAAGCTGTGGCGCAGCTCGAAGGACGAATGGTTCAACGGCACCACCGGCTTCTATTGGGGCGATAACAACGCCAAGGATATGACGATCAATCTGGAATATCTGCCGGACCCTCAGGGCGCTCCGCGATATGTTCCGTTTGTGCCGTCGGTTCGCGATCTCGCATGGCAGGATCTCTACCGCCAATACAAAGGCCAAATCGACGAACAGTTCGCGTTCAAAGCTTATGACAGCGCGCCGCTCGTCGCATCGACAACGATGGACGCCAAAGTGGCGACGTCGGCGATGGCAAACAACCTGATGGTGTGGGCAGAATTCGGCAGGCCGAACGAAAGCGTCTGGGGCCCGCCGCGCGATGAGTCGAGCCCCAATCATGGGCTTTATCCAGGTGGTTACTACCTGGTGGCCGCTCAGCCCGGTGAGAGTCTTAAAGCTTCTATTGCCGAAAACGAGAAGGCGAGGTTGGCTGCGGCCAAACCGGAAGAGGCGAAGAAGCCCGATCTTGTTTCGTGGAAAGACAAGACCGACAAACTCTGGAAAGGCTGGGTGCTTCCCGCTTCCGGCGCCGATACCTGGTTTGTTGCCGGCTCCGCCGAATACTACCGGACGCTGCAATCGAAAGATGTGAAGAAGGCCGTTGAAGCGGAGCGCGTCCGCTATCGCGGACTGAAGCTTTCCGGCGACGATCGCGAGAATCGCTTCCGCGTGGAGGAGATCAAAGGCGAGCTGTTCCTCGACGCGCTTCGGCTAAAGATGGGCGATGAGCCGTTCCTCAAGCTGATGGCCGATTACTTCGCGGCGAATACGACGAAGACGGTTACCGCCCAGTCGTTCCTCGACGCGGCGAAAGTGCCGTTCGAACTTGCCGATCCGGGGGACGCCCCGGCCTATCTTCCCAGCGACATCCGCGATCATTTGGCCAGCGCCGCGATCGTTTACGGGACTGCTCGTGAAGCGGGCACAAACCGTTATGCCGCGGAGTTGTTGCAGACGCGGTATCGCGATCGTTACCAGCGCGAAGTCCCGATCTATAAGGACTTCGAAGCGACGGACGCCATGCTGGCGCACAAGGATGTGATCTTCATCGGACGACCCGAGACGAACTCGGCGCTGGCCGCATGGCGCGAGAAGATCGGGCTCGATTACTCTGCCGCGGTTTTCAAGGTGGATGGGAAGACATATGCCTCGGAGCGGAATTCGCTGGTGTTCGCGTCGAAGAACCCGTTCGACGCGGCCCACATGGCCGTGGTCTATGCGGGGAATTCACCGCTCGAAACGGCGCGTTCGCTGAATGCGACGGAAGAGAAACCGTGGTTCGCTTTGGAGGACGGCAAGTCCGAAGATCCCGCGAAGAAACCCTGAGATCGCCGGCGGCAATGACCGCCAGCGCCACAATTTCCTTGTCTGTTCGGGGCATGCTGCGGATTGCGGTCCCTCTCGCGCTGGCCGAGTTGGGCTGGATGTCGATGGGGGTGGTCGACACCATCATGGTCGGCCGTTTACCCGACAGCGCCGTTGCGATCGGAGCGGCCAGCGTTGGCAACGCGCTCTTCTATGCGTTCGCCATTTTCGGCATCGGGCTCATGTCCGGGCTCGACACGCTGGTTTCACACGCATTCGGCGCGAATGACGGGGCGGCAGCACGGCGGGCCCTTGCGTCAGGACTCGGTTTGGCGCTCTTCGCAACGCCAGTTCTTGCAATCTGCATTCTCGGCGGCGCGCCAATTCTGAAGCTCATCGGCGTCACTGCACCGGTACGGACCGCGGCGATCTCCTTCATGCATGTGCTGGTCTGGAGTCTGCCGCTGCTTCTGCTCTACACGATCCTGCGGCGTTACATCCAGGCGCTTCACCATGTCCGCCCGATCACCTTCGCGCTGATCACCGCGAACCTGGTCAATGTGTTCGGAAACTGGCTGCTGATCTTCGGCCATTGGGGCCTTCCCGCGTTGGGAGTCCGGGGATCCGCCCTCTCCACTGTCTTTGCCCGGATCTACCTCGCGGTGGTGCTCTTCATCGCCGTCAAGCTCCGCGATCCCGAGGCGTTCAGTCACGCCCGCAATCTCTTCCAGGGAGTCGGCAAGCTGCTCCGCCTGGGATTCCCCGCCGCTCTCACGATCGGCTTCGAGGTCGGCATATTCAATGCAGCGACGGCTCTCGCCGCCACACTCAACCCGGTGAGTCTCGCGGCGCACACCATTGCGCTGAATGCCGCTTCCATCACGTATATGGTTCCGCTCGGAATCGCGTCGGCCGCGGCCGTGTCGGTGGGCCGGGCTTTGGGCGCGGGTGATCGCCGGGAAGCCGCTCGCGCGGGTTGGACAGCTCTCGGCTTGGGAGTAGTTTTTGAAATCCTTTCCGCTCTTTCCTTTCTTATATTTCCGGTGCAGATTGCGCGTCTTTATACCCACGACCAGCGCGTGGTTTCCTTCGCCGTCACGCTACTGTCCATCGCCGCCGTGTTTCAGCTTTTCGACGGGCTCCAAGCCATCGCAACCGGTGCCTTGCGGGGTCTCGGGAATACGACGACACCAATGGTTTGGAACTTGCTTGGCTATTGGGCGATCGGACTGCCTGTGGGCTGGTGCCTCTGCTTCAGACTACACTGGGACGCTATGGGATTATGGGACGGCTTGTGTTTGGCTTTGATATTGATTGGATTAGGGTTAACTGTTGTTTGGCAGCGCGCGTCCAGAGTCACTTGACAATTTTGTACTAAGATTTTATGATCTTAAACAGATCAGATTTACTTAGCTGGTCTGAATCCAATTCCAACGAGAGGAATCCAAAGCAATATGAGCACAGCAGTTACACTGGACCCATTCGGCGGCTTACGCCTCTTTGAAGATGCCGTCACCCGGCTCATGAACGAGCCACGGGCGAACCGGCCCTGGTCGCCGTCGGTGGATATCTTCGAGACCGAAGATGCCCTGACCCTGAAGGCGGACTTGCCGGACGTCAAGATCGAAGACATCGACGTGCGCGTCGAGCATCAGACTCTGACTTTGCGCGGGCACCGAAAGTTTGCGAAAGAAGAGAGTGTGAAGGGCTATCACCGGATCGAGCGGAGCTATGGAGAATTTGTCCGCAGTTTCGCGGTTCCGTCGACAGTAGACACCGAGAAGGTACAAGCGGATTATAAGAACGGTGTGCTGACGATCGCGCTGCCGAAGAAGGAAACGGCGAAGCCGCGCCAGGTGAAGGTGGCGGTTCAGGACGGCGAAGCGAAAACACAATAGGCCACAGCAGAAACGGGGGATAAAAAGGCGTCTGACCCCTTTTTATCCCCGAGATTGGGTGGGGGGATTATGGCATTTCGATTTGAAAAACTAACTCAAAAGGCACAGGAAGCCGTTCAACAGGCGCAGGAAATCGCCAGTCAGAACGGGCATCAGGCAGTACACCCTCTCCATCTCCTGATCGCGCTCGCCCGTGAGCGCGAGGGTATTGTGCGTCCCGTGCTGGAGAAGTGCGGCGTGCAGCCCGATCCGTTGATCAATGAAGCGGATCGGCAATTGAACCAGATCCCCAAGGTCACCGGTCAACCGTCCGGGATGTACATCTCGCCGGCGATGAACCAGGTTCTGGAAGATGCATTCAAGGAAGCGGAAAATTTCAAGGACGAATACGTTTCCACCGAGCACCTTCTTCTGGCGCTGTCGAATCAGAAATACGAGCCCGCGGGAAGCCTTCTCAACAGGCAAGGCGCGAATCACGAAGAGATTCTCAAGGCCCTGGTCGCAGTGCGCGGGACGCAGCGCGTTACCGATCAGAATCCGGAATCGAAATATCAGGCGCTGGAGCGTTACGCCGTCGACCTGACCGAACAGGCCCGGCGTGGCAAGCTCGATCCGGTGATCGGACGCGATGAAGAGATCCGCCGCGTGATGCAGGTGCTGAGCCGGCGCACCAAGAACAACCCGGTGCTGATCGGAGAGCCCGGCGTCGGCAAGACGGCTATCGTCGAAGGTCTGGCGCAACGCATCCTGAGGGGCGACGTACCCGACCAGCTGCGCAACAAGAAACTGGTGGCGATCGACCTCGGCCAGATGGTCGCGGGGACGAAGTTTCGCGGTGAGTTCGAAGACCGTCTCAAAGCCGTCCTCAAGGAAATCACGGAATCGAACGGCGAGATCATCTGCTTCATCGACGAACTGCACACACTGGTGGGCGCGGGCGGCGCGGAAGGTGCGATCGATGCGGCCAACATGCTGAAGCCCGCCCTGGCGCGCGGCGAACTCCGCTGCATCGGGGCAACGACGCTGGCCGAGTACCGGAAGTATGTCGAGAAGGACGCGGCTTTGGCGCGCCGGTTCCAGACCGTGCTGGTCGGCGAACCGTCGGTCGACGACACGATCGCGATTTTGCGCGGCCTCAAAGAGAAGTTCGAAATCCATCATGGCGTTCGCATCAAGGATTCCGCGATTGTCGCCGCCGCTGTTCTCTCGCATCGCTACATCACCAACCGCTTCCTGCCCGACAAGGCCATCGATCTCGTCGACGAAGCGGGTGCGGCGCTCCGGATCCAGATCGGCAGCATGCCTATCGAGATCGACAACATAGAGCGGCGGGTGTCCAAACTGGAAATCGAGCGCCAGGCGCTGCACCGCGAAAAGGACGCCGCTTCAAAGGAACGTCTGCGCCACATCGAAGACGAACTCGAACGCCTGCGCGGGGAATCCGCCGGCCTCAAAGAGCGCTGGACTCGCGAGAAAAACTCCATCACGCGCGTCCAACAGCTCAAGGAAGAACTGGAGCAGGCAAGGGAAGAAGGAGAGCGCGCCACGCGCGCCGGCGAATGGGAGAAGGCTGCCGAGATCATACACGGCAAGGTGGCCGGGATCGAGCGCAACATCGAAGCGGCCGAACGCGACCTCGAGACCATCAAATCCGGCACGGCTCTGCTCAAAGAAGAGATCGACGAAGAGGACATCGCGAAAATCGTCGCCAAGTGGACAGGCATTCCGGTGTCGCGCATGCTCGAAGGCGAAGTGCAGAAGCTCATCCACATGGAAGCCCGGTTGCATGAGCGCGTTGTCGGACAGAATGAAGCCGTCTCGCTGGTTGCCAACGCGATTCGGCGCAACCGCGCCGGGCTCAGCGATCCCAACCGGCCCATCGGCAGCTTCATTTTCCTGGGACCGACCGGCGTCGGCAAGACGGAGCTCGCGAAAGCCCTCGCGGAGTTCATGTTCGACGACGACAAAGCGATGGTGCGGGTCGATATGTCCGAGTACATGGAGAAGCATTCCGTGTCGCGGATGATCGGCGCGCCTCCGGGGTACGTGGGCTACGACGAAGGCGGGCAACTGACCGAACACGTGCGGCGCCGGCCTTATTCGGTGGTGCTCTTCGACGAAATCGAAAAGGGGCATCCCGATGTGTTTCACACGTTGCTGCAAATTCTGGACGACGGGCGGCTGACCGACGGGCAGGGGCGTACGGTGGATTTCAAGAACACCGTGATCATCATGACCTCGAACGTGGGCAGCGCGATCATTCACGATTCGACGCCCATCGGATTCTCGGTGAACCAGAAGGGGAAGAGCGGGCAGGAGGACGTGCGCAAGCGTCTGCTCGATGCGCTGCGGCAGACGTTCCGGCCGGAGTTCCTCAACCGCGTGGACGACATCATCGTCTTCAATACGCTTTCGAAGGAGCATTTGTCGGTGATTATCGATCTGCAGTTGAAGCGAGTGGAAGGGCAGTTAGCCGACCGCGGACTGAAGCTGCATGTTACGCAGGCAGCCAAGGAAGTGGTGATGGCCGACGGTTACGATCCGGCTTATGGCGCGCGGCCGATGCGGCGATCGATTCAGCGCCTGATCCAGGATCCGCTTTCGCTGCGGTTGCTGGCCGGTGAGTTTCTGGCCGGGGAAACCATCGTGGTGGATAAGGATGGCGAGACCGGGAAGCTGAAATTCGAGAAGCAACCCGCGACTGAATTGGTATCGGCGTAGGAGTGCCGGCATTCTCCCTCCAGAATGTGCGTTATTTCGTGGACCAGGACGTGCGCCGCCAGGTAGGGAAGAGCCTGCGTGTCCCCGGCGTTCTCTATCCGGTCCCAAAAAAGAACGATACGGGCTCCTTCAACGGGCAGCGCGTAGGCATAGGCGTGCGGGTGGTCGGACGCGGGAGAGTGCCAGGAAAGGCTGATCCGGATCCCATCGACCGGGGCAGCCCCTGCCGGATCGCCATTTAACGATTACGCCAGCCGCGAGGAACATTTTGGAAGCGGTCCCCTCCGCCTGTATCATGCCGCGCCAGTCCCTCCTCCCTGCTCCCGCGGGGACCTCAATATTGCGCGCCGACGCCGTCATCGCCGCCGCTATCGCCCCTATCACCATCACCGCCGGGGGAATCTTCATTGCTTTGATGTCTCCACCCGAGTAAGCGAGAAACGGCGAAAATAACGACAAAACCGGAGCAAGAAATATATACTGGGCGAACGACGCGCGGTTATTGAGCGGCGCGGTTGCGGCGGATTTCCAGACCGAAGTGAATCAGTTCCAGATCTTCCTCGGCGAAGGGCAGAGGGTGGAGTTCCATTTGAGCGATATCCGCCTGTGTAAATACGGCCTTCAGAATGCCTGTGTCGGAGTGGCGGCAGGTCCCTTCCAAAATGTGAGTCAGCTCGTGAACCAGGACGTGCGCGAGCAGGAAAGGCTGTGCCCGTTGTCCGGCGGCTGCCTGAATCCGGTCCTGGAAGAGAACAATGTGAGCTCCTTCATAAGGCAACGCGTAGGCGTAGGCGTGCGGATGATCGGCATCGGGCGTGTCCTCGGACACGCTGATGCGGATGCCGTCGGCGGGGCAGTTGTGCCCTCTTCGCCAGTCGATAGTTACCCCGGCGGCGACGAACATTTTGGAAGTGAGACCCTCGGCCAGGAACAGCGCGGCGCTGGAACTTCCGGTCGTCTCCACGCAAACCGGGATTCCCGGTTCCGTGGGGACTTGCATGGGGAGTTGAACGTTCCGCGCTGACGCCGTTCCCGCCGCCGTTATCGCCATCGCCGCTATCGCCCAAATCTTCATTGCCTTGTTGCCTCCACCCGGGTAAGCGGGAAGCGGAAAAGGAAACTACAATCCAGGCGGGAAATTATCTATAATCAGGAACCTGGACGATCCGGTCGAAATCACGAAACTCCTGAGGGCTTGGGAGAACGGCGACAAAGGCGCGCTGGAGAAGCTTACGCCCCAGGTTTACGATGAGCTGCGCCGAATGGCGCGCCGCTATATGCAGAACGAGCGGGCCGGGCGGACCATTCAGGCGACAGCTCTGGTCAACGAGGTTTATTTGCGCCTGGTCGAAGTGACCGGCGCGGGTTGGCAGGACCGTGTGCACTTCTTCGCCGTCTCCGCCAATATGATGCGGCGAATATTAGTCGATCAGGCGCGTGCGCGGGGCTCCGCCAAACGTGGAGGAGCGGGCCATCGGGTCAATCTGGACGACGCGCCCGAGGTCGCCGCGCCGGGCCGCGACCGGGAGATTGTGGCTCTCGACGACGCGCTGAAGATGTTGGCGGAACTGGATCCGAGGAAGGCGAGAGTCATCGAATTGCGTTTCTTCGGCGGGCTGAGCGTGGAGGAGACGGCCGAGGTACTGGGAATCTCGCCGCAGAGTGTGATGCGGGACTGGAAGCTGGCGAAAGCGTGGCTGCAGCGGGAGATGAAGAAGGAATAGAGCAGGTGGGGCGGACCATCGCCTTCCTGTCGTCTGCCCTTTCACGGCGTAACGGGGGCGGACCGGCCCCGGTCACCATCCGCGGGCGCGACACCGGCGGCGAAGCCCTGCGGTGAAAGAAACGGCCCTGAGACAGATCTGCGAAGGTCTGTCTCAGGCGCATACCGTTTTATGAAGCATCACCGCTGCGCGAGCATCTTTTTCGCTCTTGAGAAGAGCCGCCTGAAAGGGCGGCTGCAGCCAATATTGGCCGCCCTACTTCTTCACCGCTGCGAGCCAGTTCGTCACTACTGTCAGGGGTGACGCGGGTGCGGCGCCCGCGCTGCCCACCGTGTTGATGAAGAAGCGCCTGCCGTCGGCGGTGACATCGTACTCGAAGTAACGATCTCCCGGAGAACGCACAATGTGCGCTTCAAACAGGGCCACGGGAGTTCCAGGCTCAAACACAGGTTTCGCTCCGGGGAGCGCCCTCTTCACCGGCACGGCCATCATCTTTCCGTCCGCGGCCTCAAAAAACAGTTCTTTGCCGTCTCCTCTCCAGCGCGCAGCCTCGCCGCCGGCAATCGAAATAGTCCATTCACCTTCACCCCCTGGAAACGGACGCACATACACCTCACGACGGCCGGACCGGTCCGACGTGAAAGCCATCCAATGGCTGTCGGGCGAGAGCTGGCCAAACAAATCGTCGAACTCGGATCGCAGGAAAGGGATCGGCTTTCGATTCGCCGTATCGCCTTCGGCCGGGAGAACCCAAACATCGCGTTTGTTTTTCGGATCGAGTTCGAAATAAACCATGAACCGCCCATCCCGCGACCATTGCGTGGGGCTGTCGGTGATGCTGTTAGTCAGAAGCAGCACTTCCTTCCCGATTCCGTCGGCGGCCTTTTGATAAAGATTGTAGACGCCGGTTCGATTCGATGCAAATACAATACGGTCGCCTCCGGGCGACCAAAAGGGAGCGACGTTGGAGGATGGATCGTTAGTGAACCGCGTCTCCGTTCCCCGGTCCAGATCGCGAATCCAGAGATCGCCCCCTGTGCTGGTTGCGCGCTGGAACACCAGCAGCTTCTCATCCGGGGAAATCGCTGGGCTGGAGACACTGCCAGGAGCGCCCACCAGAGCCAGCGACTTGCCGGCCCGATCGGACCAGCCAAATTGATTCTGCTCGCCGCCGGCGCCGCCGGCTTTGTAGATGAGCACGCCGTTGTCCGAAACGGTGACGGGCATATAAGAATTAGGGGAGACCAGATAAACGCCGTCGGCTACCGGAAATACGTCTCCCGCAATCTGCGCGCTCGCGCCATCGAAGGGCGCCGCCATCAGGGTGTTCTCGCGAACGAACAGAATATGGCCGTTTCGAAAGCCCGGCGCGGGCGGCGCGAACTCCACTCCCGATACATCCGGCAATACTCGTCTGTTCTCTTTACCGTCAAGCGAGCTGACATAGACGCCGTTGTCTTCGGCCTTTGCGTCACGTTTCAAATACAGGAAATGACGGCCGTCGGACAGAAACCGGGGATGTCGTTGAACGCCCCTGGTTCTGGTCACATCGACCGGAACGCCGCCGGACGCCGACACGCGCTGAATCGAAATTCCGCTGTTGTTCGGAGAGAACACGATAATGTTGTCGCGGCTCCACGATCCGCCGCGGCTGCTGGGGACGTCGCACAACGATTGCGCCGGCCCCCCGCTGAGCGCGACTTTCTTCAGTTTGCCCTGTGCGAAGAATGCGATGAAGCGGCTGTCGGGCGACCAGAACGGATATATGGCATTTTCCGTAAACGGGATCGGCGTCGCCTGGAGCGAATTCATCGGCCGCAACCAGAGCTGCCCCTTTTCGCTTTCCGTCGCTATGACCAGATTGCGGCCATCGGGCGAAATGGCGAAGGTGTAAGCCGGGCTTGCCTCCGTCGCGGCGATGGTAGCGCGCAGCGTCTGCTGCGGCGGCGGGACCTCGCGAAAGTGAACGAAGGACACCGCAGCGAGCGCGACAGCAAACATTCCCGCCGCAATCCAACCGCGGTAAGGTAGGCCGTTGGCCTGCCGAGACAGGCCAGCGGCCTGTCCTGCCTCCGTTTTCGCCGCAGCCGCCCATCGCAACGCGTGTCTCAATTCGCGCGCCGATTGCCATCGTTCATCCGGATCTTTTTCAAGACAGGTCCGCAATACATCTTCAAACGGCGGGGATACAGGGACGCGGTCCGGGTTTGCACGCTTGCCCGTGAGCATCTCATGGAGCACGCAACCGAAAGAATAGATGTCGCTGCGCGCATCGGCCCGCTTTCCTTCCCACTGTTCCGGCGCCATGTAAGCCGGCGTCCCCACCATCGCGCCGGTCTGCGTCATGGTCGGGGCATCGGAGTTGTCGGGACCGGTCTCCATCTGCGCCAGCCCGAAATCCAGCAGCTTGATCCCGTGTTTCGAGACCAGGATGTTGCCCGGTTTCAGGTCACGGTGGACAATGCCTCCGCGGTGCGCGGCATCGAGGGCGTCGAGGATTTGCTCCGTATATTTCAAGACCTCATCGACTGGCAGAGGGCCTTTAAGCGGAGCTCCCTCGATGAACTCCATTACCAGATAATCCGGTCCGACATCGTAGAGATGGCAGATGTGCGGATGGTTCAGGGCCGCCACCGCGCGCGCTTCGCGTTCAAAGCGTTCGCTGAAACGCGAACTGGAAGTCTTGATGGCGATGGTTCTTCCGAGCCGCGTATCGCGCGCACGGTAGACCTTGCCCATACCGCCGTGGCCGATCAGTCCTTCGATCTGGTAGGCGCCCAGCCGGGTGCCCTGCTTCAGGTCGATCGTTCCGGGTTCGGGGAGTACGGCGGTCATTGGCCGATCAAGCAGCCCGTGGCCGGTGGCAGCCTCGGCCAGCAGCGACTCGACTTCCCGCCGGAGATCGGCGTCCTGCCCGCAAGCGCCATCGAGGAATGCGGCGCGGGTCGCCGGATCGCGCTCCAGCGCGGCGTGATAGAGCGCTTCGATCCTTTGCCACCGGTCCGGGGCCATTTTGAGACCCGATTATAACAGCGATTTAAATCGCAGCTGTGGGGCGGACGATCGGTTTCTTGTCGTCTGCCCTTTCACAAAAAACAATGGCCTGCCCCACAAGCTTGGCAGGAAACGGAAATATTTTTCGGGATCGTTATAGTTTTCCAGCGCTGCTTCCGCTTACCCGGATGAAAGCAACTGGATGGAGAAGCAAAGGGGGAACGAAACCCGCTGCGGCTCTCCAGCCGGACTATAAGGAGGTCCTATGAAAACGCATGTACTTCGAACTTCGATTCTCGCTCTCGCGCTGGCCGCAGCCGGTCACGCACAGAGTACTCTGGAACTGCACGCCAACATCCCGTTTAACTTTGTTGCGGGCAGCGCAACTCTCAACGCGGGCGAATACGCCGTGGATCAGGCCCATCCCGGACTGATCGATGTAAAATCGGCGAATGGGAAGGGGAGTGCGTTCCTTTTCGCGGGCACCGGGGTTTGCGCCGGCAATCAGACCACTTCCAGGCTGGTTTTCCATCGTTACGGCAATACGTACGTGTTGTCGCAGATCTGGACCAGGGGAGACAATTGCGGACGCACGCTGCCGGCTACTGCCCGCGAGCGCGAACTGGCGGCGCGGCACAAGGCGCCGGACGAGACCATTATCGTAGCCATGAAGTGAACCAGCCCTGCGCTGAATGAAGCGATCCTGAGACAGACCTGTGAGGGTCTGTCTCAGGCTCGCGGTACCAGGTCGAATCCGGATTGGTGCCGGTACTAGGCCGAATCGGATCAATTATTTAATATTTTGTTGCGCTTACGGGACTTCCTCGTATAGGCTAAAAGGCTTGGGCCAAGGATAGCCGAAAGGATAACCGGCCCTCTACCTTTATTGGAGGATTCTCTACTTGCAATCGTTTTCTGTCCGCAGCCGAAGTCTGAGTTTGTTGTTGCCACTGCTGGTGGCTGTCGCTGTCCTGCTGATCGCACCTGCGCATGGACTCGCCCAAAATGCACCACCACAGGGCGGTGGGGAAGCTCACTTAGTCTTGCCGGACTTGAGTCAGGCGACATTCGTGGGCATCAACGGCCGCACCCTGCTGATGGCGGGATTGGGCGTCTGCGCACTCGGGCTCCTCTTCGGCCTTTTTACTTACAATGAGTTACGCGACCTCCCCGTGCATCAGTCCATGCGGGACGTGTCGGAGCTGATCTGGGAAACGTGTAAAACGTACCTGTTCACGCAGGGCAAGTTCCTGTTGATCCTTGAGTGCTTCATCGGCGTCATTATCCTCTTCTATTTCGGATACTTCCAGCGCCTGGAGCCGGTCCGGGTGATTGTCATTCTGCTGTTCAGCGTTTTGGGTATTGCGGGCAGTTACGCAGTGGCGTGGTACGGCATTCGCGTGAACACGTTTGCCAACTCGCGCACGGCCTTTGCGAGCTTACGCGGCCTCCCGTTTCCCTGCTACCAGATTCCCCTTCGGGCCGGCATGAGCATCGGCATGGTGCTCATCTCGATCGAGCTGCTCATTATGCTCTGCATTCTGCTGTTCATTCCGAGCGACTACGCGGGAACCTGCTTCATCGGGTTCGCTATTGGCGAATCTCTGGGCGCCGCGGCGCTTCGCGTGGCGGGCGGCATTTTCACCAAGATTGCGGACATCGGGTCCGATTTAATGAAGATCGCTTTCAAGATTAAAGAGGACGACGCGCGCAACCCGGGCGTGATCGCGGATTGCACGGGCGATAACGCGGGCGATTCGGTGGGACCAAGCGCGGATGGCTTCGAAACCTACGGCGTCACCGGCGTCGCGCTGATCACGTTCATTCTGCTCGCGGTTTCGAATCCGCTGGTGCAGGTGCAGTTGCTGGTGTGGATCTTCGTCATGCGCATCATGATGGTGATCTCGTCGGGCATTTCCTATTACATCAACGAAGCCGTTGCGAAAGCCCGGTATTCGACGATGCCGAAATTCAACTATGAAGCGCCTCTGACCTTTCTCGTGTGGCTCACGTCGATTGTTTCCATCGTGGCGACTTACATCGTTTCGTACTATATGATTCCCGATCTCGGCGGAGACACTACGCTCTGGTGGAAGCTGTCGAGTGTGATCACCTGCGGCACGCTGGCCGGCGCGGTGATTCCGGAACTGGTGAAGGTGTTCACTTCCACGGAATCGACCCACGTGCGCGAAGTGGTCACTTCGTCGGAGGAAGGCGGTGCGTCGCTGAATATTCTGTCCGGCCTGGTGTCGGGTAACTTCAGCGCGTTCTGGCTGGGCCTCGCGATGCTGATCCTCATGAGTTTGGCTTACGGGTTGAGCACGCTCGGACTGGCGGGCCTTATGGTGGCTCCGGCGGTATTCGCTTTCGGCCTGGTAGCGTTCGGGTTCCTGGGAATGGGGCCGGTCACGATCGCGGTCGATTCCTACGGGCCAGTGACGGACAACGCGCAGTCGGTTTACGAGCTCTCGCTGATTGAAGACGTCCCGAACATCAAGGCGGAACTGAAGGCGAAGTACGGCTTCGATGCCAATTTCGAGCGCGCCAAGGAGAACCTCGAAGAGAATGACGGCGCGGGTAATACTTTCAAGGCGACCGCGAAACCGGTGCTCATCGGCACGGCCGTGGTGGGCGCGACGACGATGATTTTCTCCATCATCGTACTGCTCACTAATGGACTCACGGCGAATCTGGAGAAGTTGTCGATTCTGTATCCACCGTTCCTGCTGGGCTTGCTCGCCGGCGGAGGAATTATCTATTGGTTCACCGGGGCCTCGATGCAGGCGGTGACCACGGGCGCTTATCGCGCGGTCGAATACATCAAGAAGAACATGAAGCTGGAAGGCGCGACAAAGGCGTCGGTGAGTGACAGCAAAGCGGTAGTTGAGATCTGCACGAAATACGCCCAAAAGGGCATGTTCAATATCTTTATCGCCGTGTTCTTTGCGACGCTGGCATTCGCGTTCGCCGAGCCGTTCCTGTTCATCGGGTATTTGATTTCCATCGCGTTGTTCGGGCTCTATCAGGCGATCTTCATGGCCAACGCGGGTGGCGCCTGGGACAACGCAAAGAAGATTGTGGAGACGGAGCTCAAACAGAAGGGCACGCCGCTGCACGATGCAACGATTGTCGGCGACACGGTGGGCGATCCGTTTAAAGACACGTCCTCGGTCGCGCTCAACCCGATCATCAAGTTCACGACGTTGTTCGGTTTGCTGGCCGTGGAGCTTGCGGTTTCACTGACCGACCAGCAGGGTCCGATTCTGGGGCATTTCCTGTCGGCTGGTTTCCTGCTTGTGGCGCTGATCTTTATCTGGCGTTCGTTCTATAAGATGAGGATTGAGCGCGAAGGATAAGGGAGCCTGACACTCGTCCCGATCGCAAGAGCAATCTATCACAGAATTTTCAGATTACAAGCTGCGCATAAGAATTTGGTGCGCGGACCGCATTGAGATGCCTCCGTCGGAAGTTCCGGTCCCGCCGGCAGTTCTGCGTTTTCGGGTGGGCGAGTCGCTTTCGGTGCCCGAGTTTCTCCGGATTGGAACGGGTTGCGCGAAGCTGATAAGCCGGCACGCGATCGACATGGGCACGGATCTTGCGAGCGCGGGCCGGGTGCCGGATTTCGGGTGCGGCTGCGGCCGCACAATCAGCTGGCTTCTCAATGGTGGCGGCAGCGCCGAGTTCCACGGAGTTGATGTTGATGCCGACGCAATCGATTGGTGCGCAAGTCATCTCCATTGAGGTCATTTCCTGGCCACCGCGCCAACCCCGCCGCTTCCCTACCCGTCCGCGTACTTCGATATCGTTTATTGCGTCTCCGTGTTTACACACCTCGATGAGCCCATGCAGAATTCCTGGCTCGCGGAACTGAGCCGGATATTGAAACCGGGAGGGCTGATCCTGATCACTATTTATGGCGATGCCGCAACCAGGGGACTGGACGCGGAAGGCAGGGAGACGCTCCGAAGCCGGGGATTTGTACACAGGCGTTCCCAAAAACTGCGCGGCATTGTCCCCGACTGGTATCACACAAGCTGGCATTCCCGCGAATACATCGTGAGCCAGCTGGATACATGGTTTGGAGATATTCGTTATTGGGTAGTTCCCGACGGCCGGCAGGATGTGGTTGCGGCGAGAAAGGCCAGCGCCTGAATCGCCCCAACAATTTTATTTCCTGCGCGAGGCTGCGGAAATAGCTTTCTCGATCCCGTCGCGGGTTTCGTCGGCGTGTTGCTGCCCGGCGAGATAGGTTAGTGAAGCAATTCTCCACCCTTGCCAGTCGTTGGCTACCTTGTCCGTCTCAGCCGCGCGGAGAAATCCGCCGATCACCTGCTCGGAGACTTCACCGGTCGTGAACTTCGAAACACCTCCGTCGAGGACAGTCGGAGCGAAGAAGGGATTCGCCACACCGAGGCGGCTGGCTTCGGTATAGAGAATCGCGCCCACCAACTGCAACCGCCGCGGGGAAAAAGTTTGTGAATCTCCCAAACCGATGATGAGCAACTTCCGCGCCGCAAGGCTGTTTTTGGGTGGTGTCAGCAAGAGCGTCTCTCCGAGTTCACCGCGGAACAGCCGCGGACTTCGGACGCGATCGAGCAGGCCCTTCAGCTTCTCGTTCGTCTCCGTCAACGCGCCGTGAAGCGTGTTCACCGGAGAGGATCTGAAAAGGCAGATGACCTGGAGTTCGGTGTCGGTCTCCGCCGGGCCAACCTGATGGTAGCGCCGCCGGTGTTTGCATTCGGTCTGGTTGCCTTGGGATTTTTGGGCATTAGGGCCGGTCATGATCGCGGTCGATTCCTACGGACCGGTGACGGACAACGCGCAGTCGGTGTACGAGCTTTCGCTGATTGAAGATATCCCCAACATCAAGGGGGAGCTCAAAGCAAAATACGGCTTCGACGCCAATTTCGAACGCGCCAAGAAAAATGGAAGGGGCAACGAAAGTGTCGGTGGCGGACGCAAGGCGGTGGTAGAGATCCGTACGAAGTACGCGCAGAAGGGCATATTCATCGTCCAACGCCTCTTCATGCACGGCCGACACATCAAAGGCTTACTACTATAGAGCCTTCGGCCTTCGATGATCCATCATTCTTACGTGATAATTAAGCGACATAAAATTGGCAGCTTCCTCGATAATGTAAACGGATTGTCGATCCATATCAGGTGCGCTGGCGTACTTCACCCAAATGAAATCAATCGTTGCAGTTGCAATTGAGGACACATCGAGCATCCCGCCCGACGTGCGGTCTGAGAACTGATAACGGCGTCCCTCGCGAACCAGCGCATAGAGGAGGTTGTCTCGCGACCTCAGGTTCAACGGAAAGATATCGAACTGGCCCGCTTCGGTCTTGCGATGGTACTCGAACCACAGCCCCTTCCGTAATCGTTGGGGCTCTGGCCTCGTCCACCTGTTCTTTCATCAGGCTGGCTTGCCGTTTTATCGTGATCCATCCAGCGATGAAGGCATAGACTGCCGTGACATCTACGATGACCCAATCTGGCTTCGTAAAGAGATCTATGAGCCATGGAGGCGGCTTTCCTTGTGATCGCTCTGACTCTCGGGGGGTTCTGGTTTAGTAGAAACAGTGGGGTACGGTTGATCAATAATCACATGCGTTGGCGGGACAACTCGGTTCGTCTTGCCGAGTGCCTGTGTGCCCGTGTTAGCGCTGACCTGATGGTCCTTGGGCGCCTGCGGCCCCCCCGACAGGTTTGCGCCAAGCGCCAGCGCTATCAGCGGATTCCTGAACTTCATACAGAAAATGTATGAGGCGCAATTGACCTGCCCCGAACCCGCCAACTGCACGACAGCTTTCGTGCGCCATCGGCTTTGTAATTAACGACGGGCGCTTATCGCGCCGTCGAGTACATCAAGAAAAACATCAAGCTGGAGGGGGCGACCAAAGCGTCGGTGAGTGACAGCGAGGCGGTGGTGGAGATCTGTAAAAAATACGCCCAAAAGGGCATGTTCGATATCTTTATCGCCGTGTTCTTCGCGACGCTGGCATTCGCATTCGCCGACCCCTTCCGGTTCATCGGCTAATAGTACTGGGGGTCTGCGGGCAAACTGAGGACACTGCCTGAATGCGGCGTCTTGAATGCGCCCGTTTGCCACCTGAATGCGAACGGTTGGAGAATATCAAGACGGCCGCAGTCCGTGCCCTCTACGATGGACCTCTTTTAAGGGATGAATTTGTGGGACGGAAGATCGCAGCGGATGAAGCCCAGCTAAAGGCCGAGGTTGCCCGGTCGAACTGAAAAATCACAGGCAAAGACACTCCAAGGCGAACTGACCGCTCGTGGGACACAAGATGACGCCCATCGAAACCTCGGGTTGCAACACCCAGTGCCACCGCTGGCTGCGAAGTGCGGAAAAGCGGCTCTCCCCAAAAGCGCCAAAATAACGGCGAGCGCAAACGTTGCCGGAGGATCTTTCTGCGGTAGTCGCCTGAAAAAACTCAGAGATCGTAAGGCTCCGCGAGTCCTGTTTGTCCGCGATGGGCATCCACATGAACAAAGTGGGCCAAAGCATCGATTCCCTCCGTCCGGCCCGTAACGGATCGGTCATCCCGTCCCTCCGCACTAAAGAACACGAACGTTGTTCAGATCCCCAAACCAGCGTCTCTGGCGAGCTGGGCCTCCAGATAATTGCGCAATCCGCCTATCGCCGTGAGCTTTGCCAGCGTATCGGTTACAGCTTGTTCGAACATCAATGCTTCGAGTTTACTGTCCTTCTTGGCCTCCGCTCGCAGCATTTTTACCTGAGTAATAAAATCGCTCACGATCTCCTGCACTTCGAGCATGGTGCGGTTAATACCCTGAATTCTTGCTTCTTCGACTTTCGCCTCCGCGCGCCGCCTCTGACTCCGCTGCTCCACTAGGAAGACAATCCCCACAACGCCAAAGAGCGTGATGAGGTCGTCGATCTCGCTTTGTTCAAAGCGCGCCAGAAAGTCGAAGGGAAACTCCACAATATCGACGTGCCAGACGAATTGCGCGGCTACCAGCCCCGCTGATACCAGCAGCGAAGCGATCGTTGCCGGAAAATGGAAAGCTTTCCAGATCATCAATGTATTCCTTTATTTTCGGAGATATAGGATATTGTAAATGTGAAACTACAGGACGATACAGCGGAAAGGATGCCCGTTAAGGGCCGGGCCAAAAAAGATCTCATCCGCATTGGCGTCATCGTTCTGCTGTTCTGCATTGTTATTCTGATCGATCCCGATCAGGCTTTCGAATGGCTTGCCCGGCGCCGGGAAGCCCAGTTCGACGAGGCGCTGATCGCCGTAGTTGTGATTGGCGCGGGATTCGCGCTGTATGTATGGAGACGCTGGGTGGATCTGAGCCGTCAGGTCGCCGAATACCAACGTCTGCAGAAAGAGCTGAGTAAACTGAACCGTGAAGCCTCCCGGCTCAGCGAGACCGACGATCTTTTGCAATCCTGTCTTTCGGCGGACGAGGCTTATCAGGTCGTCATCCGCCATCTGAAAGCCGAATTGCCCGGCTTCAGCGGTGCCATCTGCACCATAACTCCGGCGAAGGATTTCGTCGAAGTTCGCGCCGAATGGGGCGCGCCCGCCCTCGCCGAGCGTTTCTTCGCCCCGCAGGATTGCTGGGGACTCCGCCGGGGGCACGCAAGACAACTCAAGGTCGGCGATGATTCCCGGCTGGTTTGCGCCCATATCGGTCCCGCGCTTCCCACCTTCGCTCTCTGTATACCGATGATGGCTCAGGGCGAAACAATCGGCATTTTGTACCTCGATAGCAGCGAGATCAGCGCGGACTCAACCGAGATATTCCAAGGCCTTTCGGAATCTCAGCAGCGCATGCTGGCTACCCTTTCGGAGCATCTGGCTTTGGCCGTCGCGAATTTGAATTTGCGGGAACGCCTTCGTATGCAGTCAATTCGCGATCCGCTGACCGACCTCTTTAACCGCCGCTACATGGAGGAGTCGCTCGATCGCGAGCTACGCCGTGCCGTCCGCAAAGAAACTCCGCTGTCCGTCATGATGGTCGATATCGATCATTTCAAGAAGTTTAACGACGCCTACGGACACGAGGCCGGCGACTGGCTTCTGCAAGAACTGGCGCGAATCTTCCGTACGCAACTTCGCGCGGAAGACATCGCCTGCCGTTACGGCGGCGAAGAGTTCACGCTCATCCTGCCGGAGCTCGCTCAGGATGTCGCCGCTGAACGGGCGGAAGATCTTCTTCGGGCTGTGCGCGCCTCGGAAGTCCAGTACCGCGGCAAAGCCCTGCCGCCCTTCAGCATCTCAATCGGCGTTAGTACCTGTCCCCGCAATGGTGTGGCGCGCGAGACGCTTCTGCTGGCTGCGGACCGGGCGCTCTATGCCGCCAAGGAACAAGGCCGGGACCGCGCCATCGTTGCGTAGCCGTCAGGTGATCGCGTTACGACGGCTTCACCACATCGAACTGCTATTCGGCATCAACCCGCCAGAGAGTTTCGGTCACTTCCTTGATCGAATCTGCGAGTGATTCCGTGCCTATCTTTACCGAGAGTCCCGACAATCATCAAGGACACATTCGGGCTTCGAAATCGCTCTCACCGACTCAGTCCGCCAGATTTCGCACACCATGAGGATTTGCCCGCCGATCGTCCAATGGAACGCAGCGTCATCGAAGAAGACCTCTCCGCCGGGAACATTAACTCGATTCCTCCAGTGGAATGCGTAACCCGGGTTAGGGAACGGAGGAAAATCCGCGAGATCGCGTCGAACTTCTTTTCCCAACCCGATAGACATTGGGTCAGACACCGGAGGCTTTTGTGGAAAAAATCGCCATTCGCTGACCACCGTGACCCACTGGAGGCGTCCATCTAGCAAGACGACCGGTGCATGGCCATCTCCGTGTTCCAGCACGTCCTCGACGCGCTGCGCCGGGATCGATACCTGTTTCCCATTCGAGCTCTTGCGAAAAAGGACTGTAGAAACACCTACTGCCTCGACGCGAAACTGGTCGTACTGGCAACGGGAACCATCTGCTGGATCTTCACCGACATCCCATTTCGTTGGTACCTGCGCAACCGTGCCAGTCGATCTCCGGGACGCATGACGTCTTTGCCATCGCCGCGAATCACGGTCAGGATCTGTAATCCAAGCGAACGGCGCAGCTTCGCACGCAACTCCGCGGGGTTGGCGAATAGATCATACTTCGCGTTCAGAGATCGCAATAGTTTGTCGGCATCCTCGCCCCGCGACTGCGAATCCTTGGGGAACACGAGAATTGGTTTTCCGTGTTCCTGGGCAATCGAATATTCCTCACGTACTGGATTCGTCAAGTGCTCCCCGACAATGAGTACGAACAGATCGCTGGTCTTAACGGCATCCAAGTAGAAATCCAACAGTGGCTTCGCGGCGGAAGCTGACTCCGTCTCAAATGCCCACGCTTCTGTGATCGGTGCAAAGTGCTCCACAGCAGCCCGCGCGGCCTCTCGTTCCGCGATTAGATCCTCCACGTCACGATTCATGATGGAAGAGATAAAAACTCGATATGGCTCCATTTGCTTTGATGCTACAATTTTTCCCACGCGAGAGGTATCACGCAGGCGCCTTTTAACCAGATCAACTCGCAGTGTGAAAAAACGCCGTTCGTGACTTTTCCGCTTGTACACGGAATGTAGTGGCCGGGTGCATCAAGGCTCAACAGGCATCTACAAACCTCTCCAAGCAGCGGGCAATTAATTAACCGTAAGTAATTGAAAACAGACCGATTGCACGTTTCTGCGAGAGCAGTTTGGGGGTGCAAGAGATCCCGGGTTCAAATCCCGGCAGTCCGACCAACTATCCCCTCGGGCGAGTCGCTTTCGGTGCGCGAATTTCTCCAGATTGGAGCGGGTTGCGCGAGGCTGATAAGGCAGCACGCGAGCGATATGGGCACGGACCTTGCGGGTGAGGGCCGGGTGCTGGATTTCGGGTGCGGCTGTGGCCGCACAATCAGCTGGCTTCTCAATGACCCCGGGGGAGCAGAGTTCCATGGAGTAGATATTGACGCCGACGCAATCGAATGGTGCGCAAGTCATCTCCATCGAGGTCATTTCCTGGCCACCGCGCCAACCCCACCGCTTCCCTACCCGTCCGAGTACTTCGACATCGTCTATTGCGTCTCCGTGTTTACACACCTCAATGAGTCCATGCAGAATCTCTGGCTCGCGGAACTGAGCCGGATATTGAAACCGGGGGGACTGATCCTGGTCACTATTTATGGCGATGCCGCAACCAGGGGGGCTGGAAGCGGAAGGCAGGGAAGCACTCCAAAGCCGGGGATTTGTACACAGGCGCTCCCAAAAACTGCGCGGTATCGTACCCGACTGGTATCACACAAGCTGGCATTCGCCGGAATATATCGCTGGCCGGCTGCAGACATGGTTTGGAGATGTTCGTTATCGGGTAGTTCCCGGCGGTCTGCAGGATGTGGTTGCCGCGAGAAAAGCCGGCGGCTGAATCGCCCCAACAAATTTATTTCCTGCGCGAAGCCGCGGAAATGGCTTTCTCGATCCCGTCGCGGGTTTCGTCGGCGTGTTGCTGCCCGGCGAGATAGGTTAGTGAGGCGATTCCCTGCCGTTGCGAGGCGTTGGCCACCTTGTCACCTGCTCGGAGACTTCACCGGTCGTGAACTTCGAAACGCCTCCGTCGAGGACGGTTGGCGCGAAGAAGGGATTCGCCACACCGAGGCGGCTGGCTTCGGTATAGAGAATCGCGCCCACCAACTGCATCCGCTGCGGAGAAAAAGTTTGAGAATCTCCCAAACCGATGATGAGCAGCTTCCGCGCCGCAAGGCTGTTTTTGGGTGGTGTCAGCAAGAGCGTCTCTCCGAGTTCACCGCGGAACAGCTGCGGACTTCGGACGCGATCGAGCAGGCCCTTCAGCTTCTCGTTCGTTTCGGTCAACGCGCGGTGGAGCGTGTTCACCGGGGAGGATCTGAACAGGCAGATGACCTGAGGGTCCGTGTCGGTGTCCGCCGGACTCTGTACCAGAACCCGAATCGGAATGGGAGAACCCGCGACTTCAATGACGGCTGGCTTATTTTGCGCGTAGACGATCGCGCAGGACCATGCAGCCAGTGCGATCAAGGCCGGCAGGCTCAATTGGCGGCGCGCCATGGGGATACATTCGGCCAGGTCTCCAACTCGTCCTGCGCCCACTTGCTGCTCTTGTCCTTGTGGCAGACGTTGCAGGCGTTGGGAACTTTGAGGGACTCCGTTTCGCCGGGCATGACGAAGCGGAACGTGTGGCTGCGGATATTGACGTCCGCGATCTCCTGCTCAATTTTCGGCATGTGGCAGCTGACGCATTCGTTGCCTTCGCTTCCCGCCTGATGATGCGTGTGGGCCTCGACGGTCGGCGCGTGTGGGCCATTCGGCGACTTGGGCCCGTGACACTCGAGGCACATCACATTTGCCGGTTTCAGCAAGTCCGCATTGTTGCCGGTCCCATGCACGTCATGGCAGCTGTTGCAGCTCACACCATGCGTGTACATGGCGCTCTGAACAAAATCGTTGCCCTGCATGCGATTCTTGTGCGCCGTGCCGTCGGCGAAATGAGTGAACGACTGTTCGCCGAGCTTGTGCTCCTCCAGCTTCCAGAAATTCTTCAGATCCATCCCGACCTGAAAACCCACTGGCCAATCGTAGTACTTGCCATTGATCGGATTGGTGAGCGGTTGACCCTGGGAGTGACACTGAAGACAAACGTTAACGGCCTGGATGGTGTCGAGCCGCGCCGGATTGACGATATTCGTTTGCGAAGGCTTACTCACATGCACGGAGCCCGGGCCATGGCATTTTTCACACCCAACATTCCACTCGGTTACCGCTTTGGTTTGAGTGTTGTAATTCACCGAGTGGCATCCGTCGCAGAGTGGCCCGGTGGGGCGCTGCATGTTGTCAGCCGGATAAAACGGGACCCACCAGTCGGTGTTCGGAGCAACCATGTAAGCACGCCAGATTTGATGTGAGACGTCCCACTGCGCGCCCAAAGGATAGTAATCATCGCCCTTCTTTGTGAAGTAGCGCTGCTTCCACTTGCTGCCGTAGACGAAGGCGATGTCGTCCTTTGTGAACTTCACGAGCGGATCGGGCTTGGACAGATCGGGAAGGATCGCTTCGGGATGAACCTTGGGATCGCGAACGACATTGGCCATGCGCGTCCTGCTCCAGCGTTCATAAATCGCCGCATGACAGGTCTTGCAGACAGGCGATCCAACGAACTGGGGCGCCTGGCCGAAAATCGACACGGGCAGGACAGTCACGAGAAACACCACTCCAGGAGCATTGTGAATGCGCATTTGTGTCCCCGACGAAAGGTTGAGACCAGTGTAGCGCCAGCTACTGGGGCCAATTGAAACTGAACGACTCGCCCAAGTACACCCGCTTCACTTCGGAATCCTGCGCGAGGTCGTCGGGGCTGCCGGTGCGGAAGATCTTTCCGGCATTGATAATGTAAGCCCGATCGGTGACGCTGAGCGTTTCGCGGACATTGTGGTCCGTGACGAGAATGCCGAGGCCGTCGCGTTTCAAATCCAGAATGATGCGCTGCAGCTCCAGCACCTGAATCGGATCGATGCCGGAGAAAGGCTCATCGAGAAGAAGAAAGCTGGGCTCGATAGCCAATGAGCGCGCGATCTCGACGCGCCGCCTCTCACCGCCGGATAGTTGGAAGCCCTTGCTGCGGCGAACCGTGTCCAGCCCCATCTGGTCGATCAAATGGTTCATTTTGTCGCGCCGTTCGGTGTTGGTCAGGCGACGCGTTTGCAGGATGGCCATCAGGTTATCTTCGACGCTCAGCTTACGGAAGACGGACGCTTCCTGGGGCAGGTAGCTGATGCCACGCTGGGCGCGCTGGAACATGGGCATGCCGGTGAGGTCGACGCCGTCGAGCAGAACCTTGCCGGAATCGGGACTGATCAGCCCCACTACGATGTAGAACGATGTGGTCTTCCCCGCCCCGTTGGGTCCCAGCAGGCCGACGATCTCGCCCCGGCTCACATGCACAGACACGTCGTTAACGACACGCCGCCCGCGGTAGGACTTGGAAATCTCGACCGTTTCGAGCGTTTGGATCATGTCTTCTTGCGCAGGTGGCTCTGACTCTTTTTCTCCGGAGCGCCTTCAATAATCAGCCGGTCATCCCCGGTGAACCAAGTCAGTTTGTCTCCTTTGCTATTACCCCGTTTGGAGTCGTTTAGTTTCGGTTCCCCGCCGCTGAGAATGACCTTGCCCTCATCCGTATAGTACTCCGCGTGTTCGCTGTTGCCGACTCGCTGACGGTCCGGCGCAAACTCCGCGACTTCCACTTTTCCGTCCGCGAAGGCGTGGTTGACCCGAGAATCGGCATCGGAATCCTGCGGATTGAGGAAGGACTTTAACGTGACGCTTTTCACGGTCATCGCGGGACGCCAGAAATCGACGCCGCCCGTGTAAGTCGCGAGGCGGTCCGGATCGGTGTAAACCATGTGCCGGGCCTTCACGATCGTGAACGTAGGTTGAACAGGTTTGGCGGGCTTGACGGGCGGATCGGCCTGGTCCTTCGGTTTGTCTTCAAACTGGGTGACCACCTTCTCGTCCGCGACGATGGATTTCTTGTCCCTGTCGATATCGATGCGCTCGGCCTGAATACGATTCGAGGTCTGCCAGACCACGGCGTTTCCCACGTAGTGGATCAAATGATTGCGGTTGGCGGAAGTAACGCGATCGGCCGTGCCCAGCGTGGGCTGGTCTTTATCGAGCATGGTCGATTCGCTCTTCTGCTCCTCGGGAAGCCGAGTGGTGAAGACATGTCCCTTTGCATCGAAATCGCCGGTCATCTGGTCCAGCCGGATGTTGTCGCCGGTCGTTGTGCCGGAAGCATCGGAGATGCGCGCATTCTTATCGAGATCCATTACGTTGGTGTCGTTCTGGAGCGTTGCGAGGTCAGCCTGGGCTTTGCGGTCGCCTTCCGAATAGCGGAAGTTTTCCGTCTGCTTCATATCTTTGAGCTGGCCCTTTTCGTCGAACGAGGCGTCGATGATTTTGCTGCTCGTGAAGGAGGTCGCAAGGCTGGACTTCTTCTTTTTGCGCTCGTCTTCAGAGGGATACGTTTCGGTTGAAGCCGCGTTGCTTGATACAGAGCCGGCGTGGAACGATTGAATCTCGTTCCTGACCCCGTAGTTGATGATCATCCGATCGGCCTTGAGAACGCGGCGATGGCGCGCGATCTGATTGGGCAGAAACTCCAGCGTGCCGGGCGACTGGGTGTTGACGCGTTCGAGCTCCTTGCCGCCGGGCCTCATCTGCAGATCGAGGACGTCGGCCTTCAGGATTTTGGTGTCGGCGGTGTCGGCCTTCGGGTCCGGAATGGGCTTCGATTCCAGATAGCCGTTACCGGTGGCTTTGGCGGTTGAAAGGACATTCTCGCCCTCGTGTTCGACGAAACCGAGATCGACGCGATTGCCGGTTATCGTGGTGTCCGACGTATCGGCATGGGCGATGAGCTTTGCGTTTCCGGTGCCGGTGATTTGATCGATGGCGTGGGCATCGTTATATTTCACATGAATAGTGTCGGCGGAATACTCGATTTGCCTGCCGGGCCGCCTGTCGGTGCCGTGGCCTTTGACTGCGTCGATCCATTCAATGTCGTGACCCTTCAACAGCATTGTGCTTTGGCCCGCGTCGACGACGGTCTGATCGCGGGTGAGACGCGACCACGGGAAAAGCAGGAGATTTCCGGTGACCTCATTCCAGGAAAGCTGGCCGGCCTCGATCTTCATCGGCATGCTGTTTGCATCCTTGCCGCGCATATTTACCACAACCTCGCTGGTCAGATTGAGGGCATGGGTGTTGGGATCGTACGCGGCGCCGGTGGCAGTCCCGTCGCCCTCCTCAAACGTGAAGGAGACATGCCGATCGGTGACAGCCTGTCCCGATTCGCTGTCGAAGTTGATGGCGGACGTTGTTATCGATGTGAGCCGGTGAGGGGCGTCGCCATCAACAGGAACGTCGAGAGTGATTTCGACGTCGCCCGGCGAGTAGAACTTGTGGTCGGCGGTGGTGAGCTGCGCGTAGGCGCTTTTCACTCGGTCGTAGTGGAGATGGTCTTTGGCATAGATCTGGAGCTCGATCTGGTCGAGCTCGGCCCGCGCGGAGTCGGCCGACTGCCTATAATTCTTTGCGCGGACTTTCACGGCGGGCATGCCGTTGGCGTCGCTTTGTGCCCACTCCCAGTCGGGAGCCATAGTTTTGGTGTTGAGCGGAATGGAGGGCGGAACCGGGCGGCGCTGGCTTCGCTGGTAGATCCGCTGGGCGCGGTAAATACCGAAAACGGCGGCTGCGATTAACACCATCGCCACCAGCAACAGCCAACGAAGACTTCGCATGGGGTGAAACTACCAGTATAGAAAACTAACGCGGCTATCGCCGTATGTCCGCAATGCCGGAGATGCAGTGGCCACCGGCGGCGAGGAAATCACTCACTACTTTCTCGCCTTCGGTTTGCGACAAGTGCGCTGTAGCTTCGGTGACAAGCGAAACTTGGCGCCCCGTTTTGAGCAATCCCATGATGGCGCATTTCACACAGTATTCGGTAAAGACGCCATAGACGAAGCAGTCGTCGATTCCGAGCTTGTCCAGAAGAGGGAGGACAGTCGGATTGCTGAACATATCGAGGTCGTCTTTCTCGACGATGATCTGTTTCTCATGGTCGGCAAGAACCGTGGCCGCGGGCTTTTGCTGGCCGAAAGTGCCGACGATGCAGTGCGGACGCCATACCTGAAACTCCTTTGAGTCCGTCTGGTGGGCGCACATCGTCGAGATCAGCGGGATTTCGTGTTCTCCCGCGTAGCGATTCAAGGCTGCGACTTTTGGGATTACACGTTCGGCTCCAGCGCCGTACAGCGCGCCATCCGGGAGCACGAAATCGTTTTGGGTGTCGATATCGAAGAAGGCTTTCATTTGACTAACTTCGCCGGCGACAAGATCGCCAGCGGTACATGCTCATGCGGGTACGTGAACTGCGCGGAGCTCTTCATCGAGTTTCTTGAGCAGCAGGGAATGACCTGTGTGACGGGATCGAGTCGGCCATTGCGCCAGACCGGCGCGGGCACGTTCCCGGATTTGCTCGATCCCCGGCAACGGCTCGATCAACTGGCCGCCGATGATCACCGGTTTCAGCAGAGCTTCGGCGCCACCGGCACATTCATCATGCAGCGCGAGCAGATCGTACTCGGGAAAGCGGAAGAGCTGCTTGGCGCCGGGCAGCGTTTGTTTGTCCGGACTGTTCTTGGCGGTGTGTCTGGTTTGACCGTTATGCTCGATCTCCACCAGTTTGTAAATCGTCCCCATGGCGGGCGCATCGCCCGAGGTGGCGAGTTCGGTGCCCACGCCGAACGCATCAACGGGCGCGCCGGTAGCTACTATAGCCGCGATCTTCGACTCGTCCAGATCGCCGCTCGCCATGATTTTGGTTTTGTGCAATCCGGCGTTATCCAGGATGCGGCGGACTTCGCGCGATAACGGAAGGAGGTTGCCGCTGTCGATGCGCACGCCCCAGAGCGGCTTGCCGATTCGCGCGGCGAGATGAGCGCCTTCAATCGTGTCGTAGGTGTCGATGAGCTGCACGGTTCGTCCGCCAAGCAAACGCTGGAGTTCCCGAAAAGCCTCTTCCTCGGTGTCGAACGACAGCACCCAGGAATGGGCGGCGGTCCCCATCACGGGAATGCCGAATTTGAATCCGGCAAGAGCATTGCTGGTTCCCGCGCAGCCGCCGATGTATGCGGCCCTCGCGCCGAGAACGCCGGCTTCGGGTGTGTGAGCGCGGCGGGTGCCGAATTCGATGACCTCGCGGCCCCGATCTCCACCATTAGCCGCATGGACAATACGGGCGGCTTTAGTAGCGATCAGAGTTTCAAAGGTCACAGCGGAGAGCAGAAACGTTTCCGGGATCTGGCCTTCGATCAGCGGCGCGCGAATGTTCATTACCGGCTGCCCGGCGTAAAGGACGGTGCCTTCGGGAACGGCGAAAAGATCTCCTGTAAAGCGGAACCCGGCAAGATAATCCCAGAACGCCGGAGGAGCGTTCCTGAAGTTTTTGACGCCCTTAAGATATGCGATTTCGTCTGCACTGAAACTGAGATTCAGCAGGTAATCGACCGCGCGATGAAGCCCGGCGGCGAGAACGAAGTCGCGATTGCGCGGCAAGTGCCGGATGGTGAACTCGAATGTCCCGATGTCGTTCTGCCGGCCTGCGGCGAAGTAGCCCGCGGCCATCGTCAGCTCGTAGAGATCGGTGAGGAGGCCGTTCAAGCAATCACTTCTTTTTCGGGGGAGCCTGCTGCTTGATCCCCGAGATTGCCTTCTGCAGGTCGTCTACGTCCTTCGCGTCGACCACATAAACGGCAGGCTCACCGTCACGCTGGGCATTGTAAGAGTCGCCGTCCTTATTGATGGTGACCTTCTCATAGCGGTTTTTGTCACCGGCCGTGACGGCGACGGTGAGCGTCGGCTTGCCACCCGGTTTGTCGGAAAATTTCGACGCGCTCAGGTCGCGCAGCTTGTCGATCACGGTCTGGACCGTGCCGGCTTCATAAGGGGTCGAACCGGAGGTCCATTTGTCCGAAGACTTCTGGTAAGCGGTTCCGTTGATTTCCACTTTCGACGGGTCGTTGAAACCAAAATCGAACAATTTCTTGTTACGGTAATCGTCGACGCTCTTGCCGAGGCTGTCGCCGACATCGCCCGCCACTTTGTAGAAACCCGCGACGGCGCTGCTCTTGGCGTAATACACGGCGGTTTTCGGGTCTTTGGCGTCTTTGCCCTTGTGAATTTCGAGGGTCTGGGTTCCGGCGTTATCGGTCGTCGAAACAGTGCCGACTCTCTCGCCCGACGCGAACTGGGCAGCCACTGCCTTGGCGTCGTAGTCGGCAGCGGTCAGATCCATCTTTGCGTCTTTCAACTTCCGGATCAGGTCATCCACCTGGAGACTGTCGGCGCGCAGCGGCTTCGGTTTGGTGATCTGCCAGTCGCCCTGCGCGTTCTTGCCAAACTCGTAAGTCTGGCCCTTAGCGGTAACGGCCACGGCCGTCAGCTTGTCCTGGTTGAAAGTCAGCAGCCGTTTGTCGCGCAGATCGTTGACCGTTTTGTCGAAACTGGATTTCGTATACGTGGGTATCGTGTAAACCTTCGGATCGCTCTCCAGCTTGGCGTAAGTTCCGGTGCCGGCCGGCGTATCGCTGCCGAGCAAAAGCTTTGTGGTCTTGCCGCCTTTCACCGTGACGTCGATCTCGACCGGAGGATTGGTCAGTCCAAATTCGTTCAGGTTTGCCGGATGGTCGTCGATCAGGCGATCGGCATTCAGCGTTGCGAGAGTGCCGGTCAACATGCTGACCGCGTCCTGATCGGCGGGCATCGCGGTGGGCTTCGCGATAGTCCAGCTGTCAGCCAGCTTAACGAGCTCGATTGGATCCGAACCGGGTTTGGAGAGAGTGATCCCATCGATCTGTTTTGGGTCTACTGAAATAAGTTTTGGCGCAGGGGGAGTCTTAGATGCCGCGTCCGCAGTGGGGTGCTTGTTCGACCACCATACCAAGCCGCCGAGCACGACGAGGACTCCGAGTGCCGTGATAAGTCCGCCGGATTTCATGCCGCAGTTATCTCCGTTTCCACCAGACCGAAACTCCCGAAAGAATCACGATCAGCGGGAGGAAGACCACGCTTGTAAGGAAGAGGACGCGAATGGCGGAGCCGGTAACACGCAGGCGACGATCTTCCGGCTCCTTCGGGCGGATCGAAATGAGATCTTCGTCCGAAGTCAGCCAGTTCATCGTGTTGAGCGCGAGGTCGCGGTTCCCGATGGGCGCGGACATAATGCTGTTGGCCATCCAGCCCGAGCTTCCCACGACGACGACGCGGCCCTGAGTTGAGCCTGACCCAATGGTAGCCGCCGCTCCGAGAACGAAGGGACCCTTCTTTGCCGTCGCGAGCGCCGACTCGTTGATCGGAAGTTTGGGATTGGTCAATGAGTAGCTGTCAGCTGTGCTCGAAAACAGTGCCTCGGCTGGGGACTTCACATCGAGACTGCGGGCGAGCGGGAATACGGTTGCGTTGTCCTGCATGACGCGCACGATCGGATGCTGCGTATAAGACCCGACTACCGGCGAGATCTGCCCGAACAGGCGGCTCGCCGAGCTGAGGTCGAGAATCACGTCGCCGTTTGGCGTCACGCCCCAGTCGGAAACGAGCTTCGCCAGACCCGGCGTTTCGCCCATCTTCTCCGTCGGAAGATTCAATACCGGGTCGAAGTTGAAGATGACGCGGCCGCCGCCGGTGACGAATGTCTTGATCGTGTCGATCGCCGGCTGCAGGTAGTCGTTCTTGGGACCGCCAACGACAACGACGCTGCACGTTTTCGGAATTTCCGGCTTTTCAATCAGCGAAATGGTGTCCGTTTTGTAGTTGTTCTTTTCGAGTGCGTCTTTGATCGCCGAATAGCCGTCGCGTTCGGTATCGGTCAGCGTGTGTTCGCCCGATCCATTGACGAAGCAAACGGTCTTGGCGCCGCTCTTCGAGACGCGGACCAGAGCGCCGGTCAGTTCTTCTTCGGTCAGCCCCTTGGCCGTTTCTTTTTTCTCGCCGTTATCGACGATGATGTCGCCCATGGCACGGGCGCCCTCGATGCGGGCGACGTCGGGCTTCTTTTCGGGATCGACGTAATCGACCTTGATCTTCGACGAGAGATTCTTATACCGGTCGAGCATGTCGCGCGCGCGGTCGTAGGAATCGCTGCGGTCGAAATAATAGACGGTGACGTTCTTTTTCAGATTGCCGGTGACTTTTTTGGTTTCGTCGGACAGCGTGAACTGCTTGTTGGCTGTGACGTCCACGGTCTTGTTGTGGTGGTCGGCCAGCCAGTTGGCCACGATCACGATGGCGACGACCACGATCAGATACAGGGCGACAAATGCGCCGTAGCGCGTCTGCCGGGCTTTGAGGAATTCGCTGGCCATTATGAGCTCCGCCTTTCGCCGGGCGTCGAGACGAGTCTCGACGCGGCACGCATGAGTGCGTGCGCCACGTTTCTCATGCTCGCCACCTCAGGGATTCGAGGGACCGGGAGGTTAGGAATAACCCCAGGAAGATCGCCGAGATATAAAAGACCAGATCCTTTGTGTCGATGATGCCCTTCGAGAAGGGCTCGAAGTGGGTCAGGATGGAGCAGTATGCCACTGCCTGCGCCCAAGGGGCATCGTTATAACTGCTGACCCAGCTCAGGACCCACAGCAGCAGGCAGACAGAAAATGTCGCCGCGCCCGCGATGATCTGGTTCTTGGTGGTCGTCGAGATGAAAGTTCCGATCGCCAGCACGGTGCCGCCCTGCAGAATCAGGCCGAGGTAACCGGTCAGGATGGGACGCCAGTCGGGCCGGCCCCATGCGAACAGCAGAAGCACGTTGAGAGCGGAGACGCCCAGCACGCAGAGATACATCGACATGGCGCCGAGCCACTTGCCGAGGATGATCTCCCAGTCCCTGATGGGTGAAGTCATCAGCAGTTCGATGGTGCCGGTGCGTTTCTCTTCGGCGAAGAGGCGCATCGAAATCAGAGGGATCAGAAAGAGCCCGACGACGCTGGCGTTGCCCAGCAGCGGCGAGATGACATATTCGTTGATGCTCATGGGCTGCTGCTGGCCGCCCAACTGCTGGCGCAGGCCCGCGTTCACGAAGAACACGGTGGCGCTGGCGAAGAAGTATCCGAAGATGAGGCCGAAAAGGGCCATCAGAAGGTATGCGATTGGGGAGGTGAAGTACGACTTCAGCTCTTTGCCGCAAATCGTAAAGACGTTTCTCATTGGGCGACGACCTCTTCTTCCTTGTTGACTGCGGGTGTTTCCGATTTTGTGAGTTCGAGGAAGATTTCCTCGAGCGATTCGCCAACGGGACGCAATTCCGTCAGATTCCAACCGGACTGGACTATCGCACGCGCCAGTTCGGGACGCACGGAATAGTTTTCGAGACTGTGGACTTCGAACGATACCAAGCCGTCATTACCCGCACTATTCGGCAAATCAACCCCTTCGACGCTCGCCACGCCGGCCACCTGTTCCAAACGCTGTCGAACCTGGTTGGCGGGCGCGCCGGCGACCTCGACGTGCACGGACTCGGTGGCGCGCCGCCGATGATGCAGGTTGGCGACGCTGTCCGAAGCCACAATCTCTCCGTTGTTGATGATGATCACCTTGGTACAGGACTGTTCGACCTCGGACAGAATGTGGGTGCTCAGGATGATCGTGTGGTCGCCGGAGAGGCTGGCGATCAACTGCCGGGCTTCCCGCTGCTGCTCGGGATCGAGGCCGGAAGTGGGCTCGTCGAGAATCAGCACGGGCGGGTTATGGATGATGGCCTGGGCGAGGCCGACGCGCTGCCGGTAGCCTTTGGAGAGCTTGCCGATGATGGTGTGTTTGACATCGGCGATGGCAGTGCGCTCACAAACTTCATCCACCCGTTTCTGGATTTCGGCATGCGGGATGCCCTTCAGCCTGGCGACGAACGTGAGATATGTCGCGATCTCCATTTCCGGGTAGAGCGGGGGAGTTTCGGGCAGGTAGCCGATGCGTTTCTTGACCTCGATGGCTTGCTCGAGGACGTCGAAACCGGCGACGCTGGCCTTTCCCGCCGTGGGCGGAAGAAAGCAGGTGAGGACTCGCATCGTCGTCGTTTTCCCGGCGCCGTTCTTGCCGAGGAATCCGACGATCTCGCCCTGACCCACTTCGAAGGAGATGTTTTTGACCGCGACATTGCGAGCGTATCGCTTGGTCAGGCCTTCGACTTTAATCATAGTGTTATCTGTTTGACGGACCGCCCTGGCGGAGTGTTACGCCGCCGCGCAAGTCCCGTAGCGAGACTATGATACCAGGATTTGGCGCGGTTGTGGGGAGGGCTGATTTTAGCCGCCGATGAACGCCGATCAACGCGGATAAGGCAAGGCTCCCAGTTCATTCAGGCGGCCTGAGTTTGGAATTTTCGGGGCCGGTATTTGCTGAGATCTGTGGTTGAGGCGCGTTGGAGGCGCTGGTCGCGGTCGATGGCGGCGTGGATTTGGTCATTCGAAAATACAAACCCATCCTTCTGCGGGTGGTACTCCAAACCTTTCATTTCACTGAGCTTCAGGAGGACGGCTGCTTTCTTCATATCCGCTTCGCGTTCTTGTTTGCGAACGGCCTGGAGGGATTGCAGCAGGGCGAGGTTCTTCTGGAGGCTCCGGTTGATGCGCTGCTCGTAGAGGGTGAGGAGTTGCAAGTTTTTCGCTTGCATGGTGAAGACGCGGGCAGCCGTGAGGGCGGCGTCGATTTGTCCGTTGTCGGGGCAGAGTTGGCCGGCATTCTGGTGGAGGCCGATGGCGAAGAGGTTGTCCTCGATGGCGCTAATCCTATTGAGACGCCAGCTGTCGGTGGCGATGCGCTGGGCGAGTTGGGTCTCCATGGCTCCTTCGAACGCGAGGTCTTTCATTAGGGCTTGGGCCAGTTTGTCATGAGCGGCGCGATCCTCGTCGGTCATAGTCGTGACCTGTCCAGTGATGCCGTGACCGCGCGCGTTCAGACTGGAGCGCTTGCGGCCCGCTTCCGTTTTGGGCCCCCGACCAGAGATGCTTCCCGCTCGATCGGTATCGAGGGGATAAGGCTTGGCCGCTCCATTGGTCTCGGCGTTGAGTCGGTTTGCCGCGATTTGTTGTTCCGTTGCCATGTTCCATGCTCCTTTTTCGATTAAGAACTACCACGGTGGGGCGGAAAACGACGCTGCTTGGGGGCGTGGGGTGGCCTCGGGTCTCCGGGTAATGTGCGGCGGGTGAGTGAGATGGCGGGCAAATTGAGTTTATTTTCAGGATCTGTGAATGGGATTCTCGCCAACGCCTGAACGCGCTATCCTGGTAGAGGCTGGAGACGGCGCAAGGTAGGGTAAAAGGAATGGAACTCACGGTCAGGATTCCCGACGACATCGCCGAGCGGCTTGGCGGTACCGTGAACCAAGACCTCTCGCGCCGTGCATTGGAGGCTTTATTGGCGGAAGAGTACAGGCTGGGTCATCTTAATAAGCCGGATCTTCGGCGCTTGCTTGGCTTTGAAACCGGCTACGAGATTGACGGCGTCCTTAAGGCTCACAACGTCTGTGAGGACTACTCCATGGAGGACTTTGAACGCGAGCGGGAAGCTCTGAAAAGTCTGGGGTTGTGAAACGGTGCGGCTCGTTGTCGCCGACGCGAGTCCGCTGCATTATCTGGAGGATCGGGATTTAGTGGCGCTTTCGGAACGAACTGGTCTCGTCATAAAGACGCGAGTTTTGCCTTGTCCGACTGCCGATGAGGTCATCGCAGCAGAGAAGATATTTGACGAGGAGAACGGCCCAGCCGAGTGGTTGCTCACGCAACTTTTCCAGCGGTTTCCCAACAACACGGATTTGAACGAAGTCGCCCTAAAGACCAAAGTCCTGAACCTGCTGTACAACACACAAATTCGTGCCGTGAACATCGTTGCCAGCCACATAATTGGCCTCGGCATCGATTCCAGCCTCTCCGACGGCTCGCCTGATGCCGTCGATCTCATTGCCAAGGTAAGATTCGGCGACAAAGAGCGCAACAACTTTTCTTTCGCCAGCAAATATTGCAATTGGCACAATCCCACGGCCTACCCGATTTACGACGTGAACGTCGAAGCCTGCCTTTGGCGCTACAAGAAGCAAGACGGCTTCGCCAAATACCCTCGTGAAGGCTATCAATACCCAGACTTTTTGAACATCGTCACTGCCTTTCGGAATTTCTATGGCCTTGACTCGTTCACATTCAAGCAACTCGATAAATACCTTTGGTACCAGGGCGAAAAGCTGCTCTTGAAAGGGTTGCACTCCTGATGAGATTCGTTTGGACTTGTCCCGTTATTCGCGACTCTTTGCTCCTGCTGTGCATCGCCACAGTCGGCGTAGCTCAGGAAGCCAACAGCGCCGCTGGCGCATGGACGCAGGCCAACAAGTCCGACGCACTACACGGCACATTGTTCCGGGAGTTCGCGCTTCAGGGCAAATTCCTTGTTCCGCCGCAACATTCGAGCGTTCCAGCGCCGGTCCTCATACTCCATCCTGCCAGGTCCACATGGTTTCGGGAACGCTAAAACCAATGGGCTTTTTGTTGAGGGCTGGATTTCGATCGGGGCCGTCCTGAGCTCTGCCGCGCCATCAACAGGCAAGGACTTCGCCTAGCGCGTTCTCGTGGAGTTCCGACTAGACGACAAGAAGCTACAGGGTGATTTGTGGCCTATAAGCACCGACCTTACAGGGGTGTTTCTGAACAGACCGTACTGTGGATTTTGCACTTTAGCGAACCTGCTGTACGGCCATTCGCTTCCCCACAAGGAAGGAAGCGGCCCACAGGTCAGGAAGGTTGTCATTGGCGTTCCGGAAGCCTTTGCCGCGCAGATTCAGATGCAATTTGATTTTCCGGATTCCACCGAAGTGGCCGAGGCGTGTGGCATCATCACACATAAAAAAAGATGACTATCGAACGCACACTCGTGGTTGGCCCGCATGGTATAGAGTGTCTCGCGTCCCCGGACGCATCGCTTGACTTCTGATCGTGTGTACTGGTGCGGGCATAGCCGTATCTCATGCCGCCCAATTTGAACCTGACTTTTGACACATGTCAAGTCCGCGATTGGCGTGTGTCCGCGATTGGCGTGTACATAGCAGTGCGACATTGGTGTCCAGCAGATAGCCTTTCAAATTCCGCCCTTGAGAAACCGGTCTAGGTCGACTGGTTTATCCCATCCCTTCAGGAACTTTATCCTGTCCCGCATGCCGCCGAGTTGGGCTTTGCGCCGATCCGGCGGAGGTGGCGCGAGTTGCGCGACGGGCTTGCCGTTCCGCGTGATAACCACCTGCTCGCCCGCCTCGACAGCGCGAATGAGCCGCGTGAGCCGATTTCTTGCTTCAGCGATATTAACGTCCACGTCTAAATTATAGCCATAATAAATAGCCATCGCGGTGGCTAGATCGGGCCCGATCTCTACGAAGAGGTTCCGGCGGATTGGGCGAGGCCGGCGACAAGATCGCCAGCGGTACGGGACAGGAGTAAACTGACTGGAGTCAGATGCGAGCAGAGCGTGCGAAAGGCGTAACTATGAGGGTTCTTCCTGCATTCGCGACACTGCTGACTTCCGCTATTTTCGCCCAAACGCCTGGAACAATTACGGGGACGATTCTGACCATAGCTGGTAGCGGCGTCCCGGTGCCGAAGGCGTCGGTTCGTGCAACGAACGCGTCGACCGGCATATCATCTTCGGCCGTCACCGCGCAGAACGGAAGCTACACGCTGTCGGGCCTGGCGCCGGGCGTCTACGAGTTCTCGGTAGAGGACCCGCCGTTTTTTCTTCCGTTCTCCCGAAAGAATATTCAAGTCGAGGCCGGGCAGACCGTGCGGGTCGACGCGCGCCTGAACGATTTCCAGTTAAATACGTTGGGCGACGGCGGCGAGCAGTTCGCCCAGCTGCTGGCCGATCATCCGGCTCCGGCAGGCCGCACGCCCCGCACTCGCGATGGGAAACCGGACTTGAGCGGCGTGTGGCTGCCCTCACCACCAATCCCTTTTGGCGACCCGCCGCAACCCCTTCCATGGGCAGAATCGGTCGTAAAGGAGAGGGCGGCAAATCCGCAGCAGGATCCCCAGACGAACTGCCTGCCAATGGGTCTGACGTTTGGAGGCCTGTTTACAGCCTCCAGGCTGGTTCAGACGCCCCGATTGCTGGTGATCATCGATGAGAATGGCGACCCGACGCGGCAGGTCTATCTCGATGGGCGCAGCCACTCCAGGGAACTGAATCCCTCTTACATGGGACATTCGACGGGGCATTGGGAAGGCGAAACGCTGGTGGTCGATTCGGTGGGATTTAACGATCGGCAGTGGCTTACGTTTCTCCACTATCCGAACACCGAGCAGATGCACGTCGTGGAGCGCTATCGGCGGGTGGATCTCGGGCACCTGGAGGTCGAGTTGACTTTCGAGGATCCGGGCGCCTTTAAGAAGCCCTGGAAGATGAGACGCGTGAACTTCCTGGCTCCCGACAACTTCGAATTATTGGAATACGTCTGCAGCGAAAACAACCGGGACGTAGCCCACATGGTGAATAAGTAGACGTTACGCCGCCGTGGCTTTTCGAATGCCAACCGGCCGACAAGAAGATGAGTTTGACTCCGAGATACCGGGGGAATAGACTCACCCTCATGTCACGTACGCACTGGATTGTCCCGACCGTCGCGGTAGCCCTCATACCGGCGCTCGCGCTCGTCAGTCAAGCCCAGCAGCCGCAACAGGCGCCTGCTCCCGGCCGGGGAACCGCGGAAACAGCCGTACGTCCCCCGCTCTTCTTCCGCGAAGAATGGAAACAACCGCCCTACACCGGCCAACTCACCGACGAAAACCGCCGCATCACTCCGGCTGCCGTCACCAACCCCAATCTCGAAATCCAGCTTTACGGCGCGGCTTCGCACAACATCGAGGTGGCTGAGCACGAGGGCCGGCACGATCTCTGGACCGGTATGGCCCCTTCGCCAGTCGCTGTCACGCTGCGCGATAAGACGAATTACTTTAACCTCACCGGCCTCGCGCGATTGCGCTGGATAACCCGCACGAATGCCCTCCATGCGCTGCATCCAGTCCTGCGCCTGGCCGACGGAACTCTGATCGCCGGCAGCCACGTCGATTCCAATGAGGGAGAATTTCTCGAAAGCGAAATCGCATTCGATAACCAGCGCTGGTTCAAGCTGGATCCCCAAAAGGTGGTCACCGGCACCGAGGTGAACCATCCGGATTTCAGCCGCGTCGACGAAATCGGCTACGCCGACCTGATGCCGGGCGCCGGCCACGGCATCGCCGGCTCATCGAATATGTCTGCGATCGAGCTCTACGCTAAAGCGGTGCCTCGCACAGCGCGCTGACGCGGCGCGTCGCCAGGAAGTCCGGGTTTCATTCCACAAGGTAGACCATCGTAAACCCAAACCGCACCTGGAGCATTCCATGCAGGAGGAACAAATATTTGACGCCCTGAATAAACACTGGCAAGCGTCGGCAGCCGGCGATGCAAACGCGGAGCACGACATCTATGATGACGATGCTATTTGCGATTATCCTCAGTCAGGTGAACGAATTCTCGGGAGGAGCAATTTGCAGGCCTTGCGGAGTCATCATCCAGGCAAGCCATCGGGCTTCAACGTCAGGCGTATTCTCGGAAAAGCTGATCTCTGGATCACGGAATACACAATCACTTACCAGGGACGACCAGCATACACAGTGAGCATTATGGAATTCCGCGACGGCAAGGTCGTGCACGAGACGCGGTATTTCGCGGATCCCTTCGAGGCGCCAGCCTGGCGGAGCCAATGGGTTCAGTCGATCGCGTGACGCCGCATACCGGACGAGGCAGGATAGCTCAGCAGATGACCGAAACAGTCCGCTAACAGACGCATTTAATGAGCCGGATCTTCGGCGCTTGCCTGGCTTTGAAACCAGGATTTTGAACGCGAGCGGAAGCTCCGAAAAGTCTGGGGCTGTGAAACGGTGCGGCTCGTTGTCGCCGACGCGGGCTTCACTGGCAGGAATTGACGCGGGTGAGAAGGCGGCTATTCCGCTAGAGGAGGTTCGCCCCCGCGGGCGTGGGAAGACTTCTTTCAAATTCACGGAGGAGAGACAGTGCCGGCAGGGAATGTCTCTGGCGGCACAGAGCTCGTTGGCAGGACCACAGGACGGCAGCAGAGCCGCAGCAAAAGCGCCGGTGACAAGATCACCAGCGGTACAAATTTGTGGAAATTGGGTAAACCTCATATGCTATTTCGAGAGGCTCAACCGTGCGAATACGATGTATTGGTCTACTGCTGGCGATGTCGACGATTCTGGCGGCACAGTTCCCGGCCGACAGTACGCTTCCCCGAGAGAAGCGCGGGAGACGGCAGATCGCGAAGTTCGCACCCGGGCCGACGCCGCGGACGAAAGAGGGCACGCCGGATTTGTCGGGAGTTTGGGGATACGCCGGTTACACCTCCGACATCGCGAAGGATTACGACGTGGGCGCGGTACCGATGACGCCGCTGGCCGAGAAGCTGTTCAAGGAACGTCAGGCGAACGAGGGTATTTACGACCCGGAAGCTCGTTGCCTGCCAGCCGGAGTGCCGCGGCGGGATCCTTATCCGTCGAAGATTCTGCAGAACCCGAACCTGGTGGCGATTCTCTTCGAGGGAAGCATGCACAGCTACCGGCAGATTTTTCTGGACCGGGCGACTCATCCCAAGGACCCGCAACCTACGTGGTTTGGAGACTCCATCGCCAAGTGGGAGGGCGACGAACTGGTGGTGGATACCGTGGGCTTCAACGGGAAGACGTGGCTCGACCTCGCCGGCCACCCCACTTCGGACCAGCTTCATGTGATCGAACGCTATTCGCGGCCGCAGTTCGGCGAACTCAAGCTCGATATCACGATCGAGGACCCGGTGATGTATACCAAGCCGTGGAAGGTGACGGAGCTCATGCCCCTGATGGTTGGGGAAGACCTTATCGAATACGTTTGCGCGGAAAACGAGCGCGACGTGCGGCACCTGGTTCCAGGCGAGAAGTAGACGTTAACGAACGGCTATCGCTGGTATTGGTACTAAATGGAAGATGGAAATTTTAAGGAACCGACCGATAATTTCTTTATGGAACAAATCTTGCGGTTCTTAAAAGACGAAAGTGGTCAGGATCTGATCGAGTATACACTGCTTATGGCGTTCGTGGCACTGGCATCGGCTGCGATATTTGTCAGCGCAGGCCAGAGCATTAGTACGATCTGGGGAAGCGCCAGCACCCAGTTGAGTACTGCGGCGGTGTCCGCTAGCTAGCCGGAGCGGGCCCGGTGAACAGAGCCGCGTTAACGATAGTTTGGTCGCGGCGTCATTACCAAATGGAATCTGGGAACGGTAAAGCCGTTAACTCATAATCACGATATGAAACAGACGCTAAGCTTCTTGAAGGATGAAAGCGGGCAGGATCTGATCGAGTACAGTCTCCTGATCGGGTTTATCGCTATTGCATCGGCCGCGGCTTATTTGGGCGGAGGCCAGAGCATAAGCTCGATCTGGGGAGACACCAGCGGCCAATTGAGCGCAGCCACGGCAGTGGCGGCGAGCTAGGCCGGAGCGATCAGTTCAAGCGCGCGCTCTTCAGGAGCATTTCGAGCGATACAACTTCGAGCGCCCGCTCGTGCGTAGCTTCAAGGCGCACGGGCGCCATGACGCCTGCCTCGAACGACCGTTTCCACGGCTCGGCGCACACGCACCAACCGTCGCCGGCCTTCAATCCGGGAAAGCCGAACTCCGGACGCGGCGTGACCAGGTCGTTCCCGATGGAGGCCTGGTGGCGCAGAAATTCGTCGTTAACCATGACGCAGACGGTGTGATTTCCGGCGTCTTCCGGACCGCTGTTGCATTTCCCATCTCGATAGAAGCCTGTCAGCGGGTCGGCGCAGCACGTCTGCAGGGTTCCGCCTAATACGTTCTTGACCATTTGACAACCAGCGTACCCGATGGGGAAGTGCAGGGCGTTGCATTCCGGCATGCGAACAGGGCCGATTGATATAGAATCGACTCACTGTACCTGTCCGGCGATGTCAGGCCTGGCGATCAAAGGAGTAGTGCAACGTGAGCGACTTTTCCCCGGTGTCTTTTTCCTCGCTATCTTTTTCCTCGCTATCTCCAGCAGCGGTTGGCGCCGTATTGGCAGCTCTCCTGCTGTCCTCCGGCCTGCCTGCCAAGGCGCAGGCACCCGCCGGAAAAGCTCAAACGTCATCAATACCGCGTCTGCCGAACCGAAAGCCGGACTTCAACGGAGTCTGGGATCATCCCTTCGTCCCCGACATGTCGAAGGACGCCGGAGCCGCCCAAAAAGGCCCCGGCACGATTCCTTTCACCGCCGAGTATGCGCGGACTACGACGTAGAAAAATTCGACTACACCGGCCACTGCCTTCCCCTGGGACTGACGCGATCCATCAACTCGCCCATGCCAATCCGGATCGTTCAAACCAGCGATCTAGTGACGATCCTGTATGAGGCGTGGAACATTTTTGAAATCATCCACACCGACGGGCTCCCGCACCCCGGCAGCGATAATCGCGATCCGCTCTGGATGGGCCATCCCGTGGGCAAATGGGACGGCGACACGCTGGTGGTGAACACAACCGGTTTCAACACACGTACCAACCTCGATACCGCAGGCCATCCTCACAGCGACGCTTTGCATACCGTGGAACGGTTCACGCGCACCGATGAGAAACACATCGCTTATGAGATCACGATCGACGATCCGAAGGCCTTTACCAGATCGTGGAAGAATACGCGGACATTCACTCTCCGGCCCGACTGGGAGATTATGGAGTACTCCTGCGAGGAAAATAACAAGGACTTCGCCGAAGGCCACATAAAGTGAGCAAGCGCAGCCAATGAGCCTTCAAGTACACCGCTCCCTTTGGTCACGGCTCGGTAACCCTTTCGAAGCAGTGAAAGGGAGCGGATATCAGGCTTTTGGCGAGGTCTTGCGCTTGATCCCGGTGATGGACACGGCTGGCTTGGCCACCGCCTTCAGCAACATGTCTCCCGAAGGAGAACCCAAGCCCGTGGCGGCATCCCAGCCGGGGCCGGCGGAAAACGCTCCGTTCGATCCGGTGGTGATGTCGCGAAAGGCGCCTGAACCCGGGGCCAGTCCATATAAGGTTGGCTGCAGGAAGCCGAGCGGTTTTCCCAACTTCTGGTTCATCAAGATGATCAGAGCGCTCCACAAAGGGGCGACGGCGCTGGTCCCTCCGATCACCGACGAGGTTCCGTCCACCAGCACTTTGTAGCCAGTCCTGGGGTCCGCATCGCCGGAAACGTCCGGCACGCCGCGGCCGCCCCCGGACGGAGGTTTGGTAATTGCGCCGGCTTGCCAGGCCGGCAAAGGAAACTGATTGCTGAACCCGCCGCCGCCCGCGCCACCGCCGGCGCCGTCGTTCCATGCCGTTTCGCTCGTGATGGCTCCATTGGCGCTCTGCAGGCTGGTGCCGCCGCACGCGAGAACATGCGGACAGGAGGCCGGAAAATCCACGTGATTCGCGCCGTCCTTCACCCCGTCGCTGGATCCATCGTCCCCGGCGGCGGCGCAGATCGTAACGCCAAGGGCGGCTGCATCCTGCGCGGCCGATTCGAAGGCTGTCATAGACTGGGCAGTCCACGTGGTTTCCGCGCCGCCCCAACTGATCGAAATCACGGATGGCTTGTTCGCTGCATCGTGAATAGCCGTGGTGAGCGCATTCTGAAATCCCTGCGACGTGTTGGGCGCGAAATAAACCACGATCTTCGCCCCCGGCGCCACCGCTCCCGCCACTTCGATATCCAGCAGCACTTCGCCGTCCGCGCTGTTCGGAGTTGTAGGTTTGTTTTTCGCTTTATCCACCGACACGGAAGTAACGGACGGCAGTTTGATTCCCAGGGAAGAGAAGTAGTTCTTCAGGTCCGCCGGGCGGTACCCACCTCCCAGTTCCAGAATGGCAACGGTCTCTCCCGTGCCATCCACATCGAGCGGAAACTGATAGAGTTCGGCCACCTGTCGCGGCGAATAGGATACACTCGCGACCGCCAACGCTTCGGGCGATTGTTCGTCCCGCACCCGAAAGTGCGGTTTGGCCTGTGGCCTGTCATCGAGCCCCAACACCGCCTCAACCGAGCGGGCCAGATCGGGAGGGAGCTTGATGTCACCGGTGCGCGCACGGTATTGTTGTCCCTCGTGTTCGTAGCGGTCGAACCGAACCTCGAAAGCGCGAATCATGTTCGCGACGGTGCCTTCCAGTTTTATCGTCCGGCGCTCGGGCGATACCTCGCCGACGGTCAGATTGTTTTCTTTGGCAAACTGTTTGACTTTTTCGATGACAGCGCTGTCGGCGCCATGTTTCGCTTTGAACTCCTCGCGTGAAACGGACGCGCCGCCTCCTTGTGGGGCAACCGCGCGCGCCTTCGGTTTGAGGATGACCGATACTTCGATCGTTTCATCGTTCGGCTGATCGCCCACGCGCGTGCCGATCGGTTGCCGCGCGCTCCCCGCGAGGATGACTTTTTTTCCGGTTATGGCTTTTCCCTCCACCACCAGATTACCTATTGCCGCCAGCTGCCGACATTGTTTGGTTGTACTGAGCGGTGAGCGCGCTCAGGAGGGCGCTTCCGTCAATGCTGCCCCATCCCGTACATGCGTCCCAGCCGGCACCGGAAGTGTAACCGGGCGAAGGACCGCCTTTGCTGCCGTCCTCGTTTTTCCACGATACAGCGTTACCGGCCCCATCGTTTATGTCCCGAAACACACCACTGGAGCCGAGACCATAGAGCGTGGGGTTCAAATATCCCACTCTCCTTTTTAAAGCGGCATTGATCAGCGCAATCAGGGCGGCATAGAGCGGAGCCGCGGCACTGGTTCCCCCGACCGGACCGAAGGGCTGACCCGCTCCTTCGCCCGACGTGATCTTGAGTTTGCTGGTGGGATGCCCGTAAAGCCAGAGATCATAGCCGCTGTTCGGACTGGCGTTGCCCGCCACATCCGGAACTCCGCGGCCCTTGCGGCGATCGGCATTTACCGAAATCGGTACGTTGGCGTTTGCCTGCCAGGGCACCGGGCTCACCAGATCACTGACGCCGCCGCCCGTCGCACCTCCGGCGTCGTTCCACGTGTCCTCGGAAAGGGGCGAGAGCTTGTTGACGATGGTGCCGCCGCACGCAATCACCCAAGGGTCCGATGCCGGGTACATCACATGCGCCTTGCCGTCCTGTTCCCCGCAGTCGGAACCGCTGTCGCCCGAGGAAACCAGGACGGTCATGCCGATCGCCGCCGCCGACTGAAACGCGTGCGTCATTTTATTGAAGGCCTGTTGCGTCCACTCGAATGGCCACGGGCTTGGCTCCGAATCTTTCGGGCTCAGATCCGCGTTGGTCTCCAGCTCCGACCATCCCCAGCTAATCGAAAGTACACTCGGGTCATTGGTCGTGTCGACGACGATCTGCGTGACGGCGTCCACCCAGCCCTGCTCGGTAATGGGCGCGAAATACACCACCACATTTGCCTGCTGGGCCACGGAGACAACCATCTCGATGTCCAGTGCGACCTCGACGTCGCCATCGCCGCCCGTAAAGTTTTTGGCGCTGCCGCCCGGAACATTTCCCGGCGCTTCCTTCGACCGATTAACAGTTACCGACTTTACCGGCGTAGTGCTAAGCCGACTGCCGGTGGTGGCGTTGAGATTATCAATGAATCCATCGATGTCGCTTTGGGCGAAACCACAGGTTGGGTTGACCGACGTCGGCCCGCTGAACTCCAGAATCGCGATGGTTTGCCCTTTGGCGCCGTTGGCCGGATTCGGAAAGTTGTAGGCCTGCGCAACTTGCGGCGGCGTCACCGGCCCGGCCGTGCTGCCGCGGACCATTCTTCTTGCCATTCGCCGGTTGTCCAGACCGAACACACCCTCCACGACGTCCGCGACTGCGTTCGGCAGGTAGATGGCGCCCTCGCGCCCGCGATAAACCTCTTTGGACGTCCAGTACTGCGCCAGTTCCACGACAAACGCCCTGGATAACTGAGCGACGGTTCCCGAAACCTGAACCAGCCGGCGCGCGGTGTCGGTGTGCACCACCTCAAGGTGCGATGCTTTTGCGAAATCGGTTACGACTTTGAGGTCTTCCGGCGACGCGCCATGGCGATCGGCGAGTTCGGCGCGCGACAGAAGCTTGCGCCGGCCGAGGCCAGTCGCCTCGTAATCGTCCAATGCCGGAAGAGGCGGCACGCCGGAACGCCGGCGCACGTAGATGCTGACCAGGACGGTCTCATCCGGGTCCGCGGCGGCTTTGCGGGTCACGCTTTTTCTTGCTTTTCGCTCGCTGCCTGCAAGCTGCCGGTATCCGGTAGGGGCTTCCGTCATATCGCGTCTCCTTTCGCTTGGTACCTCTCAGGTCCTTTAGAACCTCCAGGAGTTTGGTTGCGCCGATTGAGGGGTGGCTGTTTTGCTTGATAGTAACAGAAAGCCTGGCGGACTTGAGCCGGAATCGCCGCTTCATTAGAATAGGGGCTTCACATCTGGCCCGGTAGAAGTAAACGAAGGAGAAAACATGGCAGTCAAGAAGAAAACCAAGAAAGCGTCGGGCACTAAAAAGCCCAAAGGCAAGCCCGTGTCGGCAGCAGGGCCGCGGACCGGCTCGAACAACGTCGCACGCAAAAAGGGCAAGGCGGCAGCCAAGAAACACAAACCCAAACCTAAGCCGGTGGCACAAGCAGGGCCGCGGACCGGCTCGGACAACTAACCCCTCCGATCCTTAGAACGTCCCGTGTGGGGCAGGATGATTTCCCGCCCCACGCGATCACTCCCGAAAGTATACAAATTTGGCGGATATTGCAGGCGAATTGCGCCTACAAGAATGTCCAGCCCGTGAATCAATCAACACGGCAGTTGGGAAAAAGGAGAAGCCAAATGAACACATCGCTTCTTAACAGCCCCGGCGATGGTTACCAAACCACGAGGGAAACGACGCCTCGACAGATGGTTTTCGAAATGGAACAGCAGGATGATATCTGGGTCATCCGCATCAGCGGCCGCCTGGCGACGGGCGCGGACGAGGATTGTCTGCTGATGAGAGCACAGGAAATCAAGAGCCTGGGCTGCAACAAGCTCATTGCGGACCTTCGCGGACTGGATTCGGCCGGCTCGTCGGGTATCAGCTTCCTTGTGGATCTCTACAAGTCGTTGACGAAGGACACTGCCGGGCGTTTCGTACTGGCTAGTCCCTCGCCGCGCGTTCTTGAAGTGCTGGCCCTGACCGGTTTGTCCACTGTCATACCCATCGTCGACGACCTGGCGGCGGGGTTGGCTTACTGTTCGCGGGAAGAAGACCAGGCACAGCACGCGGGATCGTCGCTCGGCTAGCCGCCCGAGCCGCTCCAAATAAAGTTGGCGGACATTGGAAATCAATCTCGCTTACCAGAGTGTCCAGACCGGAGCATCAACCCGGCAACCGGACAGGAAAGAAGGAGAAGCCAATGAAAACCTCGATTCTCAGCATTGTGACAATGCTTAGCCTCAGCGCCGTGTTCGGTCCCGTTCACCTTAAGGCGTAAGACCCGATCCACGTAACCATTCCGTTCAACTTCACCGTCGGCGCAAAACCGTTTGTGGCGGGCGAGTACACCGTTAAACAGGTAACAACCGACGCCCTCGCGATCCAAAGCGCCGACGGCCGCGCCCAAATGATCATCATCGGGCAGCCCGGCGAGCCCAGCGATACGCCCGGGGTCGCCAAGCTGACTTTCCACCGGTACGGAGACCGTTACTTCCTTTCCCGCGTAGCCGAAGACGACAAGGGATGGGAATTGAAAAAATCCGCAGCCGAGAAGGAATTGCTCGCGAAGAGAGCGCAGCCGACGGAGCTCAGTATCGTCGCGTCAGTTGCGTCAGTCGCATCAAACACCAGGTAGGTCCGGAATTTTTCGGATCGTCAGCATCGGCAACACGGGTCATAAAGTCCGTGTTGCCGCATTTCCTTTAGGAGGTTTCCCATGAACTTTATCCTGATGTCGGCCATTGACAACCTGAGGTACAATATCGCCACGGTTGGAGCGGGCGATGCCAGAGGAGATGGGCGACATAACGCGGTTGCTGCATCAATGGAGGCGGGGAAGCCCTCAGGCCGAAAACGAGCTCTTCGAACTGGTGATGCCGGACTTGCGCCGGCTCGCCCACTACTTGATGAAGGGCGAACGCCCGGATCACACTTTGCAGGCCACCGAGCTGGTCGATCAGATTTATATCCGGCTGGTCTCCGCCAAAGACCGGGATTGGCAGAACCGGCGGCATTTCTTCGCCATTGCCGCCAGAGCCATGCGCAGATACCTGATCGACCATGCGCGAGGACGTCCCGATGCCGAGTTTGTCGTGATTGAAGGGATGGAAGATTTTCGCCGCCCGGACAGCGGCAAGGTGGACCTCGCAATTACTGTGGACAAGCTACTGAATCAGCTCGCGGATACGAAACCGGATTGGTGCGGTCTGGTCGAGGTGAAATACTTCCTCGGGCTTTCCGACGAAGAGGCCGCGGAAGTGCTGGGCCTGAAGCTGCGCACTATGCAGAGAATGTGGCTTGATGCCCGCCAGTGGTTGTTTGAACAGATGCAATCCGGGTATGGACAACAAGCCGCACGGCAATAAAGTCGAGGACAAAGTCGAGGATAACCGCGTTCAGGACGACGAGCTCGTAATGAGCCTCGTCGATCTGGCTTTGGCACGGCCCGGGGAAGAGCGCGCGGCCTACCTCGCCAACGTATGCGCCGGCAACAGCGAATTACTCAAACAGGTCCGGCACTACGTCGAATGGGAAGAGCGCATGGGGGGATTCCTGCTCGACCCGCTGTTTCCTTCGGCCGAAGCCGAGGAGCCCTTCGCACCCGAAGAACTTGTCGACGCCCGTTTCCGCATCGTGCGCGAAGTCGCGCGTGGGGGAATGGGTATCGTCTACGAGGCCGTGGACGAGAGGCTGGAGCGGCGCATCGCGATCAAGTGCGCCAAGGCCGGTTTCCGCAAGCGGCTGCCTCCCGAAGTGCGCAGCGCCAGCGAAATCAGCCATCCCAACGTGTGCAGGATCTTCGAGATTCACACCGCTTCCACCCGCCAGGGCGAGATCGACTTCATCACGATGGAGTTTCTGGAAGGCGAGACGCTCGCGGAACGGCTCCGTCGCGGGCCACTGCCTAAACCAGAAGCGCTCGCCATCGCAAAGCAGCTTTGCGCCGGGCTTGCCGAAGCGCACCGCAATCGGGTGATTCACGGTGATCTCAAGAGCAATAACGTCATCCTGGTTGCCGGGCCGAACGAGACCATCCGGGCGGTGATCACGGATTTCGGTTTGGCTCGAAGACCTCAGACTTCCGCCGCTACTCTGCCATCGGGGCCCGTGGGCGGAACACCGGACTACATGGCTCCCGAGCTGTGGAAGGGCGAGAAGGCCTCGGCCGCTTCCGACATCTATGCGTTGGGAGTCTTGTTATATGAGCTGGTTGCCGGGCGACGGCCATTCGCGCCCGACATAACGTGGGAACAGCGCCTCACCGCGGAGCCGCAAAGCGTCTATGCGAAATGGGATCGCGCTCTTTTGAAATGTCTGGACCCGGATCCGGCGCGAAGATTTCGCAGCGGCGACGAAGTTGCCCTCGCACTGGATCCGCCACGGCCCCGGCGCCGCATTCTGGCCGCCATTGCCGCGGCGATCCTCGTGGTTGCCTCTGCCGCAGTTACTTATCAGCGGACGAGGGTTCCCCGGGAAACCGTGCGGTTGGCAGTGACGCCATTGGAAGCCGACGCGGACGCGGCGTCTCTCGCCGGAGATCTTTCGCGCGGCGCGGCCGGACAAATCGCGCGGATCAAGGGGAACGCCCGCACCCGTTTCACCGCCATTCCCATGACGGCAAGGCCGCGCGGCACGGCGGATGCAGTCGACGCCACTCACATACTGCATGGGACCCTGGAGAAAGACAACGGGAACCTGATTCTCCACGTTTTTCTCACGGACACACATTCCAACGTCAACGTCACCGACTGGAAGGCGGAGTACCAGCCGGCGGAACTGCGCTTCGCTCCGGTGGCTTTGGCGGGCGTGGTGACCGAGACGCTGCATCTGCCGGCGCTGGCGGACAAAGCAACGGTGAACGCGGCGGCAAGCCGGGACTATTCGACCGGGCTCTCGTTGCTGCGCCGGAATTCCGGAGTGGATGCGGCGCTTCCCCTGCTGGAACACGCGGCGGCGGCCGACCCGGACTCTCCATTGACGCACGCCGGGTTGGCAGAGGCACAGCAGCTCAAATTCTCCCTGACCAGGGATCGAGTGTGGCTCGATCGCGCGGCGGAATCCGTGCGCAAGGCGCAGTATCGCGATCCCGACCTGGCGCTCGTCCATGATGCCGCCGGATTACTCGAGTACAATACCGGGCGGTTCGAGCAGGCAGCGGCGGATTACCGGCGTGCCCTGGAGTTGGATCCCTCCAACGGAGACGCTTACCGGCGGCTCGGCAAGGTGTACGAATTCAACAACCAGCTTGATGAAGCACTGAGCTCATACAAGAGGGCTACGGAGGTACAGCCGGACTACTACAAACCGTTTGAGGATCTCGGCGCGTTCTACCACTACAGGTCGAATTACAGCGAAGCCGTGGGCGCCTGGGAAAAGATGGTCGACCTGGCCCCGGACTATTCCAACGCGCATTTCGACCTTGCCTCGGCTTATCGGGACTGGGGACGTTTCGCCGAAGCCGAGAAAGAGTTTCGAATCTCCATCGGACTGCAGGACACTTCCAACGCGGAGCACGCACTGGGCTACACGCTCATGTTCGAGGGGAAAGACCAGCAGGCGATCGCCTGCTACCTGAGCGCTCTCGCGCTGGGGCCGCAGACCGGACTCTTGTGGCTGAACCTGGGAGTTTCCTATCGCAGGACAGGCGCCGTGAGCCAGGCACAAGCGGCGTTCCGGCACGGGCTTGCATTGACGGAAGAAGACCTCCTTCAGAATCCGCGCAGTGGCGTGACGCGCGCCCAATTGGCTTATCTGTACGCGAGATTGGGCGACCGGCAACGCGCGCATTCCGAGGCGGAACAAGCGCTTCAGCTCACCCCCGGCGATAGCGATGTCCGCAGTACGGTGGCCGAAACCTACGAGGTTCTCGGAGAACGGGATTCCACGCTTGAAGTGTTGGCGAGTGCGCCCGGCGCCATGCTCGCGGAGTTGGACCGTAATCCCGAATTGGCGGGCCTGAGCCGCGATCCTCGGTTTATTAAACTGATGGCTTCACAGCGCGCCCACTAGCCGGCAGGCCGCCGATGAACGCTGATGAACGCGGATAAGTGAAGGCTGTTTGGTATTTATCCGCGTTCATCACCGTTTATCGGCGGCTAAATTGCCTTTTCAGCGCCCTGCTGGACGATAGGAGCCGTTTGGCCAAGGCCCGCGGCCCATTTCCTGGCGAGCCGCCGGCAGGGATCTTCAACGTACAGGAACGTAAAGTGGCTGACCGCAAGCACCAGCAATACGAAGAAAGCCGCCAACAGATCGCCCGTCCAAATCCCCGTCTGAAAGTATCCTGTTCTCGGAACCTTAAAGTACAGGACCTGCTCGAACGGCTCACGGATGAAGTAATGGGTCAAATAGATCGAGTATGAGATTTTCCCCAGCCAGGCCACGAAGGGGACCTCGAGAATCGACACGGAACTTCGCAAAGCCGTGAATAGAACGAGAGCCATGAACATGGGAACGGTCCAGAAATCGCTCAATCCCATCCCTTTGACCGAAGGAAGAGTACTACCAACAAGCCGCTTCCAAATTGAAGCACGGTGGCATCGCGGAAACGAGATGCGAGTGCGGCAAATATGTGCCAAACGATGATACCGGAAAAGAATCCGAGAAAGCACCGGAGCAGCACGTATCGACCCACGCTGTTCAGGTTTCCGACGTAACGCCAGGAGACGGCCAGCCCGACGGCCGCAAAGACAGCCGAAATCAGCAGCCACGACCTCCGGCTTGGCCTGGCGAGAGCCACGAGTGCAAATATTAAGCAGGTGTAAAACTCAGCGCTGATGCTCCAGCTGGGGACATTCCAGACGGGATGGTTCCAAAAGCCGAAAGCATGCGCAAGGATGAGATTGGCGAAAAACAAAGACGGCGTGTTCTCCTGGAAGGGGACGCCCGCGACCGGCAGCGTTCCCCAGTGAACCTCTGCCCATTTCGCCCATTCCCAGCCAAGAAAAGCAAGTAATACCGTTAGATGGAGCGGATAGAGGCGTCCGGCGCGAGTAACGAAAAATTGCTTCGTGGCGTCGAAAGATCCCAGTTTGCCCCCATACGCATGGAAAATTACAAAACCAGAAAGAATAAAAAAAAATCGACCATCAGGTATCCGTTGTGGATAAACCGCCACGAGCTGAAATGCGTCCGCCAATTGACGTGAAATAAGACTACCGTCAGGGCGGCGATTCCCCTCAGCGATTCCAGCGCAGGGAAAAATGACCGGGCCTTCGGTGTCTGCACGCTTTCATGAGTCTAACAACAACTGACGCGGCAACATCGATTGGAGACTGGCGGGGGTGAATTCCGCGCCGCCGCCCTTCATCCCGTCTGACCGGTCTACCGCTCACGGGCCTCGCGGCGCATGGATTGAGCGGACGGCGGTACCGGTGGACTCAGGTCCGCCGCGAATTCGTTTCGTCAGCATTTTAGGGGCCGAAAATATCAGGTCGTTGTCGAAAGTTGTTTATTCCAACGATTTGCGGCCCTCTTGAACACAGCACCAGGATCGGAAGGCCGGATATGCCGCTATGTTACGAGGCAGGAACTGCGTGCAAATTCGGCGGGATCCCCGCTTTATGCAGCGGCTACCGCCGCTTGTCCACTGGTCTGTTGCTTCATTTTCTTGTTCATCTCCTGGGCCGTGGGTTCGGCAACATGAGTAACGATCCACCAATTGTTGCCGTCTGCATCAGCCACAGTACCGCAACGATCACCCCAAAACATATCCATCACCGGCATTACGACGCTGGCCCCAAGCTTGATGGCTTTGGCGACGACTTTGTCCGCGTTCTCGACGGTCAGGTACAAGGCCACTGCCGAGCCCCCGAGTGTTTTGGCGCTTCGGGCGCCTCGATCGGGATTCTCCGGGCCGAGCATCAGCGTGGTGCCCCTGAGAGTCAATTCAGCGTGCATCAGTTTGCCGTCCGGCCCTTTCATGAGGCTCCGTTTGGCAAAACCGAAGGCCTTTTGATAAAAACTGGCGGCGGCTTTTATGTCGGCCACAGTCAGCATCGCCGTAACCGCGCCGTACTGTTTCTTGTTAAGGGGATCGATCTTCTTTGGCATTTGGCTCCTTGAGGGCAGTAGACATTGTAGCGGAAAAACGCCGTCCGCGTTTCGCATGGTTTTTGACGGCGCGGATGCACCGAGGGACAGACGCTATTTTGTCGGCCTGGATGCGAAGATGCTGGCCGGCTAGCGGGCGATCCGAGACTGCTCGCGCCGATCCGGCACCGGATGAACCAAGCTGGCGGACGGGACAACTTAGGTAGACGATGTGCCCACCTGGATGAGGATCGATTAAAATTGCTACCCCTCTTTTTCCGCATTATAGCCGCGCGGCACTGGCGACTGGGAATCTCTGTCTCGCTCAGCCCGAGATTGCAGATCGCGGGTAAACATCATCACCTTCCTGCCGTCCCAGACCACGTCGATCAGCTTGTCATCATCCGGACCGGAGCCATCGACGGTAACGACGGTCCCGGCCGAAACCATTTGTGTTCCCAACAGTCCATTGTCCTTCAAGAACAGCGCAACAGTCGGACTCTTGACGTGGTAGCGCCCGATTTGCATCCCTTGACCGCTCCCGTGGCCAGTCTAAACCAGAGGCCGCACTACTCGCTTGCACCCGCACGTGCCTGACCAAATCATTTTGCAGCGAATCAACACGCAAGGCCCAACAGTGCGTGGTTGCCATATGGCACACCGCGCCGACGCTACGCATTTCCGGCGGATGAGCGACCGGTTTTGAAAGCGCGCGGACTGGACGACGAACGCGAGGACATCCAAGCCGGCTTCGTCACTCTACGCACAAGCGGATCGGAGTAATCCTGGCCGTTGGCGTTATAGCGCCGGCCTGGCCCCACGATTGCTGATGTTGTCTCAGAATGAGCGAAGGAACCTGCGAACGATGCAGAATTCTACTTAAGGAAGCATCCAACGCAATTTCTTCGCACGTTGCCGCAGTATCCCTGTTGGCCGAGGCCGTTAGTCTAAGCGAGCCCGCGGCTTCACTCGACCGACTGAAAGAGGCGGTGCGCGCGACCAGCGCCGCGCGTGAGATTACCGTGGAACACTATGAAAACCACAGATCCGCGTACCAACTGAAGGTCATGACCGCCGGATCTCGATTCCCGGAGTAGCCTGTTCCGAGATGAGTGACATTCTAGCCAAAGGGTGCTGTTATCGCGATTAATTCAGTGGAAAGAACATCGTCACCGGCTGCTGCTTGGACAGCTATAGGACCGTGACGTTAGTTCGATCATCGCCTGTGCGCCCCCTGGAGTTTTCTACGAGAGCTTCAACGAAGCCGTCCTCACTCTGGAACGCCTGCAATGACTGTACTCCAGAAACGCGGGCGGCCACCCGCATGGTTGATCGAGGCGAAGCGAATGGCCAAATCGAAGGTGAAAAAAGATACTACCCCATAGTAGCCTTGCTCTCCGTTCGAATTGAGCGATGATACGCTTTAGTCGCGTGGAAGCGCCGGAAATTGTCGGAATAATCAAGAGGCGCCGGGATGAACTGAAAAACTCTTCGAGCCTCACAGATACTTCGGAAGTTTTGGTGAAGCGCGCTGACATGACCCGCTTGTTAGCCAACGAGTACGACGATCTGTTGAAAAAAATCGAAAACGCAAAGGAACCGCCACCCTCACTGAGCGCAAAGCGGTAAGCCGGTTGTAGATATTCGCAAACGATTCCAAAAATTGTGTCCTTTCCCTGTCCAACTGACCGTTGACGATGCATACAGTCCAACTGCCGCGGCACGAACCGCAGCCGGATGCAGGCGGACCTTTCGGACGATGGACTTAATCCGAACGCGAAAAGTTATCGTGATGTCTTCCGTGGCCCTCGAAGCGATCGGGCGGGTCCTGGGAGAACTGGAAGAGGCTCCCGGCAAGCGCCGTTTCCGGATTGTAGAGTAAATGAGCCGTTTCCGGCTATTGAATAAGAGCGGTAACGGTCTTTACGAGTCCTGTGAGGCTGCCGGTTAGGTCCTTGGTAAAGTTGCCGCTGCCTGTCATGGTGACTTTGTTGGCCACAATCGCTTGAGATAAAGCGTTGCCGGAACCGGAATATGACAGCGACGTCGTCGGAAAATAGAATGTGCCCGTGACATTACCCGATCCCGTGTATGTGTTGGTCCCTGCGTAAGCGGGGCTGATGTTCCGATCCTGATAGAAAAGCACACCTTCATAGGTGCCCGTGCTGAGCGCCGAGAAAGTAAGATTTCCCGATCCCGATAGATTAATAGGCCCCGCCGTGTAACCGCCCTGTCCCGTGATGAAGAACATGACGTTGGCGCCGCTCAGGTTTCCGGATCCGCTGTAATCGAAGCTCTTTCCACCGGCATCGGTGCCGTTAAGAATGTAGGTTCCGGTCTGAAAGGTAATGTTGCCGGAACCTGCAAGTTTCATGCCGCCGCAATAGGTTCCCGGTGCGAGCGTATGGGCAACGGCGTCCGCGATGACCAAGGGGTAGGAAAGCCCGGCGTTGGGATTCGTGCAGGTGCCGACGGTGGGAGACGGAAGACTGGCGAAAGGATCGGATGCCGGCGACGCAGCCACGGTCGGCGCAGGTGACACGCGTCCGGAACCGGTCATGGTCTTGTTGCCAATATACTGAATCGTAGTTCCCGCGGTGATATTGCCGGATCCCGTATAACTGAACCCCGAGTTGTCGTAGATACCGCAGCCTGCTGAGGTGGTGACGTTACCGGAACCGCTGTCGACGAAGCTGTTTCCGGCCGCCTGCGACAGCGCAACGATGCAGGACCCGCCTCCGGCCGTGGTAGTCCCCGCAATAGCGCTCGCGTGAAATGTGAGGCCGGATACGCCTCCGAAACTGGCAAAAAGAGGGGAGTAGCTTTCGCCAACCGTGGCCTTAAACCAGAGGCTTGGGGTATTTCCGGTTACCGGCGTGCCGGTATTGTTGGCAAAAATCGTCACGGTTTG
>Ga0182024_10001308_pt1 | contig 64512 bp, 53 predicted proteins | sample P32metaG_FD_120480 | JGI IMG/M metagenome (GOLD analysis project Ga0182024, IMG submission 120480) | Permafrost microbial communities from Stordalen Mire, Sweden - P3-2 metaG (Illumina Assembly) | ecosystem: Environmental > Terrestrial > Soil > Wetlands > Permafrost | place: Sweden: Stordalen... | reverse complement strand
TGACTTGACGGACGGGATTTCTTAAGAAGACAGACTTACTAAAGTACTGTAAGTGCGAACAGCCTCAGTCATGCCCGAAGCGTTCCGGCCTCATGTCTGGCTCAGGACCGAGCAGTATTGTTATGGAGATAGGCAGACCCTGCTGCAGGAACGCGCAAGATCGTAAACGGACAAGAGGGAAACGGATATGACCGGAAGTTAGCTATACGACTCGTGAACGCCTGTTCATTTTGTCTCGCAATTGCTCATCGGGATCGGCGCACACCGGGCGGCCGTCTTTGTCCCAGCCTGACATCTTACTGCGGGTGCGTACGCTCTTTTTGGACTTCCCAAACAATTCGTCTAACCTGAAAAAGCCTATAAACAGCAGCACCACCATCGGAATTGCCACCAACAGAGAGTCGGCGGTCGATTGTAAAATAGCCACGATAATCGGTACCTCGATCCTTCAGGTCTGCTTCGTCTACCAGGATTCTCGCACTTGAAGAGCCATCGGACAGACAGCCCAAGTGTTTTGACCTACCGAAGTACTGCCTTCCACTCGATCGAGAGTAACAGCACGGAAGTTTTCCACGTATAGCACTCAGGGCCCATAGACTTATCCCACCTAAGTATCAGAGCTATTGATAATTGCCGGTGCATGTTGGCGAATTACACAACACATGATCCAGGCAGATGAGCTAGGCCCAGTAACTGCGATCAAGAGTGCGGTATTGGATAGCCTCAGCCAGATGACTGACCGCGAGCCCTTCCGCGCCCTCAAGATCGGCGATCGTCCGCGCCACTTTGAGTATCCTGTCATGCGCCCGGGCGCTCAGCCCCTGCTGCTGCATGGCCCGCTCCAGCAGCCTTTCCGCGTCGGCCCCGAGCTCGCAATAGGCACGAATCTGCCGGGTCGCCATCTGCGCATTGGCAAAGATGCGCTCGCCCGCCTTCTGAAAGCGCTCCCGCTGCCGCTCCCGGGCCCGCATCACCCTGTCGCGAATCTCGGTGGAACCCTCCGCCGCCGCCGAACCGCGCAATTCCTTGTACTGTACCGCCGGAACCTCAATGTGAATATCGATGCGGTCGAGCAGTGGCCCCGAGACCTTGGCAACATAGCGCTGGATCACAGGCGGCGTGCACTGGCATTCCCTGCTCTTGTCGTTGAAGTATCCACATGGACAGGGATTCATCGCCGCCGCCAGCATGAACCGCGCCGGAAAGGTCAGCGACATGGAGGCCCTGGCGATGGTCACCGTGTGGTCCTCCAGCGGCTGCCGCATCACCTCCAGCACATTGCGCGGAAACTCCGGCAGCTCATCCAGAAACAGCAACCCGTTATGCGCCAGCGAAACCTCACCCGGCCGCGGAATCGCCCCGCCGCCAATCAGCCCCGCATCCGAAATCGTATGATGTGGCGCGCGAAACGGCCTCTGCGCCACCAACCCCTGCGCCGCATCCAGCACGCCGGCAACTGAGTGAATCTTGGTTGTCTCCAGCGCCTCCTCGAAGGTCAGCGGCGCCAGAATCGAGGGCAGACGCTTTGCCAGCATCGTCTTGCCCGACCCCGGCGGCCCGATCATCAGAATGTTGTGCCCGCCCGCAGCAGCCACCTCCAGCGCGCGCTTGGCCGTCTGCTGCCCGCGCACATCGCTGAAATCGGATGGGTAATGGTGCAGCTCACTTAGCAGCACGTCGGTAGCTACGCGAAACGGGGGCCGCTGCACCTGCCCCAGCAACGTGGTTTTGAGCAGCTCAATGACGTCGCCCAGGGAAGCCACCGGGAAGACATTCACACCCTCGACCACCGCCGCCTCCGGTGCATTCACCGCCGGAAGAATAAGATTCGCAATCCCTCGCGCACGAGCCAGCACCGCAATAGACAGTATTCCCGGCACCGGCCTCAATCCGCCGTCAAGGCCAAGTTCGCCCACCAGCATGAATAGGCTGAGATCCACATCGCCCAGCGCCCCATACGCGCTCAGAATTCCGATAGCGATGGGCAGATCGAATCCGGCGCCCTCTTTCTTGATATCCGCCGGAGCCAGATTGATAGTGATGTGCGTCGGCGGAATCAGGTATCCGGAATTCTTCATCGCCGCCCGCACACGGTCGCGGCTCTCGCGCACCGCCGCATCAGGCAGCCCTACGGTGTGAAAGCGGTCCTCTTCGGCGACAGTTCCGCTCAGGTCTACCTCAACATCGATGAGGTTGGCGTCGATGCCGTACACGGCGGCGCTAAGAACTTTGGCAAGCATTGGGAAGTGCCTGCGAGTGTAACACCCGGATCGACTGAGTCATTCACAGGTCACTAACTTCACGAATTGATAAACAGGTTTCCGCACACGGGAAGCGGCCCACGCAAGATATGGCGATCTAAACAGCTGCGGCGCTCGCCTCAAACTGGATGACCTGATTGCGTCCCTGCCGTTTGGCGCGATAGAGCGCCTGATCTGCGCGGCGCAGCAGCAGGTCCGCCGCATCTCCGTCGTTGGGGAAAAGCGCCACTCCAATCGAGACGGTGAATTCACCGTAGATCTCCTTATCCAGCGGCACCCGCAGATTGGCTACGGCCCGCCGAATAGCTTCAGCGCGCTCATAAGCCACCGCCGGAGTCACGTCCGGCAGCATGATCGTGAATTCCTCACCGCCATATCGACAGGCGATGTCCTCAGTGCGAATGCTGTGCCGAAAGATCTCAGCGATGGCTTTGAGCACCGTATCCCCGGCAGCGTGACCGTATGTGTCATTGAATTTCTTGAAGTGATCCAGATCCAGCATATAAACCGCCAGAAGCTGATTGCGGCGCGCTGCCCTCGCTATCTCACGCTCCAGAGAAATCTGCATAAAATGACGATTGAAAAGCCCCGTGAGCGAGTCGCGAATCGACTGGTTTTCAAGTTTGGTGCGCAGGTTCAGGGTAGCGATGGCCATACCGGTGAGTTGCACCAGTTGCCGCAAGCCGTCGAACCGCAACTTGACTATTCCAACAATTTGCTCTGTCGCGCACTGCACGTACAACACGCCCAGAGTGTTGCCATGCGCCACGATAGGCATACAGAGATAGCGATCCGGAACCTCTTCGCCGAAATGCGTGCAGTGAATCTCTGAAACTCCTGGCAGCCGCCAGCGAGGCTGCCCGGATCGCAGCCCGCAGCAGGATTCCGGAGGATGAACGTCATCAACCAGGCTTTGGCCCCAGGACGAAACAACCTCCACGAGCTGCCGGGAGTTGTTGATCATGCACAACGACCCGCTTGTCCCGGTCAGCAGGCGGCCGAAGCTGTTCACTGAGGATTGATACACCTGCTGCACATCGATGCAGAGTTGCAGCTCATCCCGCGCAGAGGTCAGCAGCTCCGATTCGTCGGCGCGATCCTCCAGAGCCTGCACGCTCCGCGCCAGGCGCTGATTGGTAAGCCCCGTCTCCTTCCCTGTTCGCTGACGCAGCATCGCATCACGCAGGAGAAAGCCGAACAGGATCACAACCGCCATCAACGATAACCCGAAAAATGCCAGGTCCGAACCGATCGAAGCGTAGGAGCTGCGTTGCGAACTTTTGCTCCTCTCCTTCAATAGCCATTGCTCCTGATCGGTCATCAGCCCAATGGCCTGCTGACAACGCTGAATCTCAGCTTCCGGGAGTTCCGATTTTGGCGTGAACTTGCTCACAGCGCGGTTTAGTTCCGTCGAGCAGGATCCAAGAGTTTCTATATTGGCGGCCTGATTCGGATTGTCCGCTACCAGCATCCTGAGGCGGGCGAGGGTGGTATCCAGTTGATTCGCACTCGCTCTCGCCCGAGTTAGCTGCTCTTCATTGCCGGTCAGCTGATAGAGCCGCGTTCGGTACTCAATCCGCTCGTCGAGCAGCGAAACGCGCTGCAACGAAGCGATCACGTCCTCGGTATGCTGCACCCAGTCCGCAGAAGAAATAAGCTGCCGTGTATTTCCATAGACAAACGCGCCGGCCGCCACCGTAAACAGCACGGCGCCGATCGCCGCCGCTACCAGCAGCGCGACCGCCGAATTCGGACGAACCATTAGATTCAGTCGTTCTCTCAACTTCAGCATGGACATTGGGCAGGGCTAAACGCCCGCAGGGTGGTAATCACATTATAGTAACTTAAGTAATGCAAATGAATCGGGAATTTGCGAGATTTCCGACAAAGATATAAGGATTCCGTAAAGAACAATACTCGGGAGATGGCCTCTCTACCCTGTGCCCTGCCGTCTCATTTGTTTCCCTCATCGCGGCAGGAATCCCGTGAAGCGGCAGAGAGCCAATATTGCAGGAAGATCAGGTCGAGAAATCGATCGAACTTGAATCCTACTTCGCGAAAGTGCGCCACCTGTTCAAAGCCAAAGCGCTGCAGAAAACGAAGCGACGCGGCATTCTCCGCGTCCACGCCGGCGATCATCGTATGCTTTCCCATCTCTCGCGCACGCCGAATCAGCTCTTTCAGCAGCGTCGTTCCGACTCCCTGCCCTCGCAATCCAGACCGGATGTGAACGGTCCCCTCGACCGTAAAGCGATACCCCGGCCACGCTCGAAAATCCCCAAACGAAGCGAACCCCGCGATCGATTCCCCGGTCTGCGCCACCAGCACCGGATATCCCTGCTCACGCCGAGCACCCCACCACGCCAGCCGATCCGCCAGCGTCACCGGCTGGTCGTTATAGATGGCTGTCGAGGTCAGCACAATCTGGTTGTAGATCTCCGTGATCTCACCAAAGTCAGAACTTGTCGCCTCGCGAATCTCCATTCCCATCCTTCCTGCTGCAAAGTCGTATCGAATTCAGCTGATTCTAAATTCTCAATCAGACTTGCAAAGCTGAGCGAACACGCAGGGTGCAACCGTGCCACGCTCGCGGTTTCCCGTTTCCGCTACAATCGTTCGGGGCATGCTCCTTTTGCGTCCTCCGCCAAATGACCAGCTTCTTTGACCTCTACAAAATCGGCGTCGGCCCATCCAGTTCTCACACCATGGGACCGATGCGCGCCGCCTACCGGTTTGTGCAGGAGCTGACCGGCAAGAATATCGTCGACAGCGTTGAGCGCGTGCAGGCCGAACTCTACGGCTCGCTTGCCCTCACCGGCATTGGCCACGCAACAGATCGCGCCGTGCTCCTGGGACTCAGCGGTCACGAGCCTGCTTCAGTAGATCCCGCAGCCATCGACAGCGTCGTCGCGGAGATTCGCTCCAGGCATCAGCTCAAGCTCGCCGCGCACCATCCCATCGCGTTCAACGAAGCCACAGACCTGCTATTCCATCGCGACCAGATGTTCCCGCCCGGGGCCACACTGCAGCATCCCAACGGTCTGCGACTTACCGCTTTCGACAAATCGGGCTCAGTCGTAGCAGTGCACACATATTTTTCCATCGGCGGCGGCTTCATCACCGAAGACGGCGCAGAACAAAGCTCCAACACCGCCGGACAGGCCTCAATTCCCTACCCCTTCAGCAGCGCCGCTCATCTTCTTGAACTCTCCCTTGTCCATTCGCTATCCATTGCCGACATCATGATGGCCAACGAATGTGCACGAATCCAGAATGACGGCAGTCAAGAATCCGCAGAGAGCCGTGTTCATTCCGGCATCCTGCGAATCTGGCAAACCATGCAAGGCTGCGTCACCCGCGGCATCGCAACCGAGGGAATTCTTCCCGGCGGCCTCAACGTGCGCCGTCGAGCGCACCGCCTGGCCACTCGCCTGCGCGAACGCCAGCAGGAGGAGGCGCCCCCAACTTCATACATTGATCCGTTGGCTCCTCTCGACTGGGTCACCGTCTATGCCATGGCCGTCAATGAAGAGAACGCCGCCGGAGGACGTGTCGTCACCGCACCCACCAACGGCGCTGCTGGCGTGATTCCCGCCGTCGGCCTGTACTATGCCAACTTCATTCCGGGATCCGACGAAGAAGGCATCCTGCGCTTCTTCCTCACCTCGGCGGCCATCGGCATCTTATACAAAGAGAATGCCTCCATCAGCGGCGCCGAAGTCGGATGCCAGGGAGAGGTCGGCGTTGCCTGTTCCATGGCCGCCGGAGGCCTCGCGGCCGCACTCGGCGGCACCAGCGGCCAGATCGAACACGCCGCTGAAATCGCCATGGAGCACAACCTCGGCATGACCTGCGACCCCATCGGCGGCCTGGTGCAGATTCCCTGCATCGAACGCAACGCCATGGGCGCAGTGAAAGCCGTCCACGCCACTCGCATCGCCATGCAGGAGCCGGAAGAACATAAAGTCTCTCTCGATCAGGTCATCCGCACCATGTATCTCACCGGCCTCGACATGCAATCGCGATACAAAGAAACATCACTCGCCGGACTTGCTCTGAACATCATCGAGTGCTAACACCACGTCTCCAAAGTTCCTCCCATCCGTCTTGTCATCCTTCATCCCATATGTTTTGTCATCCTGAACGAAGTGAAGGATCTGCTTCTCAGCAATTCCCCTCAAGCCAGAAACGCGCCAACTCCCGTAATCTGTTTCTATGCCCGCAGACGCGCTGATTCCGCCTTCACTTCCATCCTCCAACCTCCTGCCTCCACCCAGCGCGCAAACCCGCATCGCTCCCATCTGGCACACAGCGATACTTGTCGTCGGAATCCTCGCCTTTTCGATCTGGGGAGCAATGCGCTCGGCAGGCGCAGGCAGCGAACCGATGACCACGCTGAAAGGTTCACGCCTCCTTCACTACGCAATGACAGGCGTACTTGAACTCGTCGTCGTTGGCTGGGTTGCCCTCGGCATGCGCCTGCATCGAACTCCATTTCGCACGCTCTTCGGCATCATGCCGCGCGGCTTCAACGCTATCGTCAAAGAAGCCGGAGCCGCCGCCCTCTTCTGGATCTGCTCGATGGTTGTCCTCGGCGTAGTCGGACTCGCGTGGAACGTGATCCAGACCCAGACATATCATCATCAACTCAGCAAGCAGACCCCATCCGCCCACGCTCCCGCACCGGAGTCTCCACAACAGCAAAAAATCAAACTCATACGCAAGCTGATGGAACTAGCTCCCGGCACCGTTCCCGAAATCCTTGCATGGGGACTACTCTGCATCGCCGTCGGCTTCTCCGAAGAGTTGATCTTCCGCGGCTACCTGCAGCAGCAAGGCATCGCCCTGCTCCGCGGCGTCCCGCTCGGAGTGATCTTTTCCGCGCTGGTTTTTGGAGCGGCACACGCCTACGAAGGCACGACTGGCATGGTTCAGATCGCAATCTTCGGAGCACTCTTCAGCGCCATCACTTTAATTCGCCGCAATCTTCTTCCCGGCATGATCGCGCACACCTGGCATGACTTCGCAACCGGCATGTTCCTCGCGCTGATACGCGAAACGCATCTGCTCGATCGAATTCCGCTCCCATCCTGAAGCGCTGTCGGTTCAAGCTTTCTCTCACCGTCCGTTGATTTGCGAATTAATTCTTCACAGTCAATATCCTGAACTCATCTCAGCTAAATTCATCGATCGAGTTGCTTTGAGTGAAGGAGCGAATGATGTGGAGTTATTGCAGCGCCAACGGCAACCTCAGCCGGAACCAGACCTTCGTTGGCACAGGCTATTCCGGCATCGGTAAAGGACTCAACAATCCCGCATTGGAGAATGAAGAAGGCATAGGCCCTCTTCCTCGTGGCAGTTACACCATCGAGCCGTTCTTCGATGACCCCGGCGGCAAAGGCCCTCTCGTAGCGCATCTGAATCCCTCGCACGACACCGGCACATTCGGTCGCGCAGGATTCATGATTCACGGCGACAACGCTGCTGCAGATCACAGCGCAAGCCATGGCTGTATCATCCTCGCACGCGACATTCGCCAGCAGATCGCGATCTCCGGCGACAACGCGCTCGAGGTTGTATAACGCCGTTTGCCACGACCAACGAAGACATCAGACACCTCTCTGCAGCACGGAACTCGAGTGATCGAAAAGGGACTCAATCATTTAAAAAATAGAATTGCGAATTTTTTCCTTGACACCAATCGAGCATGAATCTATACCTTCATCCATTGCAGCATTTGTTTTTGGTCTGCAATGTACCAAGCCGCCAGGGAGAATAGGCGAGCAACAATAGGCAAGCATCACAAAAAGGCAACAAGAAACGGGGGACGCATCCAGCGTCCCCTTTCTTGTGTCTGCGTTCTGCTCTGAACGTCGATAATAGATTGATCATGACCCGCCGCCGCTGGATCGCCGACACCTCGAACGCCACCACAGCCACCCTGCTCGGAGCACAGGCCGAGCACCTCGCGCGTGTCCTCCGTGCACAGCCCGGCACAGAAGCCGACATCGTCGCAAATGGCCATGTTTACCGCGCTTCCATCGTATCCGTGAATACTGAAGAAGTAGTCTTCAACCTCATCGATGAACTCACCGCCGAGCCTGCATTGCCGATAACACTGCTGCTCTCAGTCTTCAAGTTCGATCGCATGGAGTGGGCAATCGAAAAGGCCACCGAGCTCGGCGTAGCCACCATCGTTCCCGTCATCGCGCGACGCACCGAAAAGCATCTCGCTCAAGCCGCGGACAAGCGTGTCGATCGCTGGCGTCGCATCGCACAGGAAGCAGCCAAGCAGAGCCGCCGCGCCGACCTTCCTCTGATAGCAGATCCAGTTGCTCTTCCCGGGCGATTGCAGGATCCTTCGTCGGCGCTGCAAATCCTGCTGGCCGAAAACGAACTCGACATAACTCTGCGCCAGCGAATCGAAACCGCACTGAAAGAGTCCGGAGAAGATCTGCCAGACATCGAGATCGCCATCGGCCCCGAAGGCGGATGGACCAATGAAGAAGTCGCACTCTTCCAAAAACACAACTGGCAATCCGCATCACTCGGCCCAAGAATCCTCCGTGCCGAAACCGCAGCCATAGCCAGCCTCGCTATAGCCTCGGCACTATTTTATTAGGAGAAAAGCCACAAACTCCACAGCCGTTTTCTATTCCCTATTCCCTGGTCCCTAGTCCCTGGTCCCTAGTCCCCGTTTCATCCCCGCTCCACCTGATAGTGAAACGGCGCGCCAACCTCCGCTGCCATCCCGCGCACAGTTTGCAGAAACGCAGTCGCTGCGTAAGAGAGTTTCACATTCTTTCGATACACCAACCTGAGCAGCCGCCGAAACTCCAGCTCGTCCACCGGCACAGCAACCAGCTCTCCCGTTTCCAACTCACGCGCCACAGTCAGCCTCGGCACCAGTGCAACGCCATTCCCCATCGCGACGAATCGTTTGATCGCCTCGATCGACGGCAACTCAATGCGCATCTGCAATGGAGTGCGATGCCGCTCAAATGTTTCGATCACCTTCTTGCGCAGCGGCGAAGGCACATTATGCGCTACAAAAATCTCCTCGCCAAGATCAGTGATCGAGACGCGAGGCTCCTGCGCAAGAGCGTGTTGAGGATTCACCACGAACGCCAGCGTATCGGCGTAGACCGCCACCGATCGATATTGCTCCGTATCCGGTTTGAAGCTGATCACTCCAAGTTCAAATATCCGCAGGTTCAACTCTTCCGGAATCCGGCTTGCCAGCGAACGATGCACAGTCACATCGATCTTCGGAAACTGCTTTCGAAACGCATCCAGCACCGGCAATAAATACAGGCAGGTGTATTCATTCGCCGCCAGTTGCAGACGCCCGCGCTCCAGCGACTTCAACTCCTCCATCGCAGACGAAGCCTCGCGTCTCAGAGCCAGCAGCCGCATCGCATACTCGCGCAGCAGCTCGCCCGCCGCCGTAAGCGAACCGTCGCGCGCCGCGCGGTCAAACAGCATCTCGCCAACCGACTCCTCAAGCTTGCGAATCACCTGACTGATCGCCGGCTGAGTCCGATGCATCCTGAGCGCCGCACGCGAAAAGCTTTTCTCCTCCGCCACCGCCAGAAAAGCCTCCAACTGATGCAATTCCAAGAGCTTTACCTCATAATGAGTACATAACGAATTGTAATCGAATCCAGAAAAAGAATAACTTTGCGTTATATGAGCCAGATCGGCGAAACTGTTTCAGGCGAAGAAGTGTGCCCCCAAGAATCAGGGATAGAAATGGCGATAGCGATGGACAATAATCGGGTCTTGATTTTCGACACCACCTTGCGCGACGGAGAGCAGTCTCCTGGTTGCAGCATGACCACCCAGGAAAAATTGAGTATGGCGCACGCCCTTGAAGATCTGGGCGTCGACATCCTTGAGGCGGGCTTTGCAATGGCCTCCGAAGGTGACTTCGCCGCCATCGCCACAATCACCCAGGCGATTCGCGGACCACGCATCGCATCGCTCGCCCGCGCCAAGAGCGAAGACATCGTGATGGCCGCGCGCTCACTCGAACACGCCGACCGCGCCCGCATTCACGTCTTCCTCGCCTCCAGCGATCTGCACCTCGAGTACAAGCTCAAGATGAGCCGCGAGCAGGCGCTTGCCCAGGCCGCTGAGTCCGTTCGCCAAGCGCGCGCCCTCTGTGATGATGTCGAGTTCTCCCCAGAAGACGCCACTCGCTCCGACCGTGACTTTCTCGTCGAGATGGTCCGCGTCGCCATTCAGGCAGGGGCCACTACCATCAACATGCCCGACACCGTCGGCTACACCACGCCCGAAGAATACGGCCAGCTCTTCCGCGAAGTCCGCGAACGCATTCCCGAGGTCGACGCCGAAGGCATCATCCTCTCTTCCCACTGTCACGACGATCTCGGCCTCGCCGTCGCCAACTCGCTCGCCGCAGTCGCCGCCGGAGCGCGTCAGGTCGAGTGCACCATCAACGGCATCGGCGAACGCGCCGGCAACGCCCCTCTCGAAGAAATCGTGGCCGCCTTGTATGTGCGCTCTGACCACTACGGCGTGACCACAGGCATTCGTCGCGAGATGCTCTATCCCACCAGCCAGACTCTTGGACAACTGATCACCTTCGGGCCCTCCCCCAACAAAGCCATCGTCGGAGCCAACGCCTTCGCGCACGAGTCCGGCATCCACCAACACGGCATGCTGGCCAATCCACTCTGCTACGAAATCATGACGCCCGCCTCAGTGGGCGCCGCAGCGACAACTCTGGTTCTCGGCAAACACTCAGGCCGCGCCGCATTGCGCAATCGCCTCGAACAACTAGGCTTCACCCTGTCGCGCGAAGAGCTGCAACAGACCTACTACCGCTTCGTCGCCCTAGCGGACCGCAAGAAAAACATCTACGACCAGGACCTCGTAGGCCTGCTGCCGCAGCAAATCCGCGACCGCCGTCCCATGTCCTACGCCGAAGTGGACTGAACAAGTCGGATACAGTGCAAAATGCGACTCATCGGTATTCAAAGAGATTCACCAATGAAGAGAACACTTGTAGCACAGTTCGCGTTGGCTGCAATCGCAGCGGTACTTCTCTTGATCGTGGAATTTGGAGTTGCGATTTTAATTCGTCTTACGGCATGGGGACGAAACGCTGAACCTTGGTGGTGGCTTTGGTATCGGGCAGCAATTTGGACAGCGCCGGCTGGTACGCATATGCCGGATTTTGTAGGCGCGACCCTGTTGAATCTCCTGTTTGACTGGATCGTTTCGTTTGGTTTCCTAAGTCTGTTCCTAAGAATTCGCAATCGAACAAGAGAGACGGCATGAAGCTCAATCTATTAGTAGTCGCCGGCGACGGCATCGGCCCCGAAGTCACCAACGAAGCAGTCTCCGTCCTACAGGTCGTAGCAGCGGCAGGCGGCCACGAAATCGCCGTCACAGAAAAGCGTATAGGTGGCATCGCCATCGACACCGACGGCACCCCGCTCCCCGCAGACACGCTCAAAGCCGCGCTCGCCTCAGACGCCGTCTTCCTCGGCGCAGTCGGCGGCACCAAGTGGAATGCCCTCCCTCCCAACACCCGCCCCGAGGCCGGCCTGCTGCAACTGCGCGCCGCACTCGGCGGCTTTGCCAACCTGCGCCCCGCCTTCGCCTCCGCTGAACTCGCCGTCAACAGCCCGCTCAAGCCGGAAGTCATTGAAGGAGCCGACATTCTCTTCGTTCGCGAACTCCTCGGCGGGCTTTACTTCGGGGCTCCGCGCGAGTGGAACAAGCTCAAAGGCGAAGCATGGAACACCATGCGCTACACCAATGAAGAGGTCGTTCGCGTAGCCCGCATCGCCTTCCAGCTCGCGCAGAAGCGCCGCAAGAAGGTCACTTCAGTCGACAAGGCCAACGTCCTCGAAGTCTCGCAGCTCTGGCGCGCCGTCGTCACCGAAGTCGCCGCCGAGTTCCCCGACGTCACCCTCGAACACCAGCTCGTCGACTCCATGGCCATGCTTCTCATGAGCAGCCCTCGCAACTACGACGTCGTGCTCACCGAGAACCTCTTCGGCGACATCCTTTCAGACGAATCCGCCGTCATAACCGGCTCGCTCGGCATGCTGCCCTCCGCCACCATCGGCGGCAAGGTCAATCTCTACGAACCGATCCACGGCTCCGCCCCCGACATCGCAGGCAAAGGCCTCGCCAATCCGCTCGGAGCCATCCTCACCGGCGCGCTCGTTCTGCGCCACTCCGCCGGCCTCGAAGCAGAAGCCGTCGCCATCGAAACAGCAGTCCGCAAAGTTCTCGAAGACGGCTACCGCACCACCGATCTGGCGCGCGGCAACACAACCGGATTCAAAGTTCTTTCAACGACAGAGATGGGCCAGCAAGTCCGCGAAACCGTAAGCGCCTTGCTCTCCGCGCCTGCCGTATAGCTCACAGATTCCGCTAACCTGCTAACTTGCTAAAGCCGCAATGCGGCGCTAACTCGCTGAGGAACCACATGAGCAACACACTACAAAATACGAGTAAAACACTCTTCGAAAAAGTATGGGAGCAGCACGTAGTCGCCGAGCCGCAAGGCGAACCGACTCTCCTCTACATCGACCTGCAGCTCCTCCACGAAGTCACCTCACCGCAAGCCTTCGAGGGCCTGCGCCTAACCGGCCGCAAGGTACGCCGCCCTGATCGCTGCATCGCGACCGTCGATCATAACGTTCCTACGACTCTCGCCGAGCGCTTCAACATCGTCGATCAGATCGCCGCGAAACAGATCTCGACCCTTCGCGAAAACTGCAAAGAATTCGGCATCGAGCTCTTCGACATAGGCAGCCGCGAACAAGGCATCGTCCACGTCATCGGCCCTGAACTCGGCATCACCAAGCCCGGCATGACCATCGTCTGTGGCGACTCGCACACCAGCACTCACGGCGCATTCGGAGCACTCGCTTTCGGCATCGGCACCAGCGAAGTCGAGCATGTGCTCGCGACACAAACATTGCCGCAGGGCAAGCCAAAGACCTTCCGCATCGCTGTCGAAGGCGACCTGCCCAAAGGCGTCACCGCGAAAGATATAGTCCTCGCCATCATCGGCCAGATCGGCACCGACGGCGCAACAGGCTGCGTGATCGAATTCGCCGGTTCAGCCATCCGTGCGCTCTCGATGGAAGGCCGCATGACCGTCTGCAACATGAGCATCGAGGCCGGCGCGCGAGCAGGCATGATCGCTCCTGACGAAACCACCTTCGCATATCTCAAGGGCCGCCGCTACAGCCCCAAAGGCGCTGCATGGGATGAAGCCGTAGCTGAATGGCGCAAGCTGCCCAGCGACCCCGGCGCAAAGTTCGATCGCGAACTGGTCATTGATGCCGCCACGCTCGCTCCCTACGTAAGCTGGGGAACAAGCCCCGGCATGGTCGCGCCCATAACCTCCGCCGTTCCCGACCCGGCCGCAACGCAGAACGAAAGCGAACGCCGCGCCTTTGAACGCGCCCTCGAATACATGGACCTCAAGGCCGGCACGCTGCTCGAAGACATCAACATCGACCGCGTCTTCATCGGCTCCTGCACCAACTCGCGCATCGAAGATCTGCGCGCAGCAGCCACCATCGCCAAAGGACATCACGTCAGCACGCATGTGTCCGCCATGGTCGTACCTGGATCGCAGGCCGTGAAAGATCAGGCGGAAAAAGAAGGCCTCGACCTCGTCTTCAAAGAGGCAGGCTTCGACTGGCGCGAGCCCGGCTGCAGCATGTGCCTGGGCATGAATCCCGACATCCTTCAGCCCGGCGAACGCTGCGCCTCAACCAGCAATCGCAACTTTGAGGGCCGTCAGGGCCGCGGCGGACGCACTCATCTTGTCAGCCCTGAGATGGCAGCAGCTGCAGCCATCGCCGGCCACTTCGTCGACATACGCAACTGGGCCGAAATTTCAGAAGCAGTGGAGGCAGCGAACTAATCGTGGAACCCTTCAAGACCATCACCTCACTCGCCACACCACTCGATCGTGTCAACGTCGACACAGATCAGATCATCCCCAAGCAGTTCCTCAAACGCATTGAGCGCAGCGGGTACGGCGAATTCCTTTTCTTCGACTGGCGCAGGCTGCAAGATGGCCCCAACGCCGGCGATCCCGACCCCAGCTTCGTCCTAAACGATCCAAAGTACAAGGGCGCAAAGATCCTCATCGCCGGCAAAAACTTCGGCTGCGGCTCAAGCCGCGAACACGCCGCATGGGCGCTCTCCGACTTCGGCTTCCGCGCCGTCATCGCGCCCGCCTTCGCCGACATCTTCTTCTCCAACGCCGGCAAGAACGGCATCGTCCTCGTCCGGCTGAGCGAAGAGCAGGTCGCATTGCTTCTCGAACGCGCGGCCACCACCCCGAACTACGAACTCACCGTCTCTCTCGAAGACCAGACCGTCACCGACGCACAGGGCTTTCACGCCACATTTCAGATCGACCCGTTCCGCAAGTTCTGCCTCACCGAGGGTCTCGACGACATCGGCCTGACCCTCCGTCACGCAGCAGCCCTCGACACCTACGAAGCCAGACACGACCACGACAACTGGCTCAAACCCCGAGCATCTTAACCCGTCCACTGAAGAAATGCGGGTGCCCCACCCTCGCCGGGTAGTTGTTCTTCCGGCTAGAGTGGGATAACAAATCTCAATCAACGAAAAGTAAAGAGTAAAGATGACCATCGAAGGCAAGCGCCAAAGCATTCCGCTCACCGAAGGCCCCAATCGCGCCGCCGCGCGCAGCTACCTGCGCGGTGTCGGATTCACCAAAGAAGACCTGCACAAGCCCATCATCGGCGTTGCCAACACCTGGACCGAAATCGGCACCTGCAATGTCCACCTCCGCGACGTCGCCGAGGCCGTCAAGCAAGGCATCCGCGAAGCCGGCGGCACTCCCATGGAGTTCAACACCATCACCATCTCCGATGGCATCACCATGGGCACGCAGGGCATGAAGGCATCCCTCGTCTCCCGCGAAGTCATCGCCGACTCCGTCGAACTCGTCGCTCGCGGAAATCTCTTCGACGGCATCGTCGGCATCGGCGGCTGCGACAAGAACATGCCCGGCATCATCATGGCTCTCTGCCGCCTCAACATTCCAGGGCTCATGCTCTACGGCGGCTCCATCGCACCCGGCAGGCTCAACGGCAAAGACATCACCATCCTCAACGTCTTCGAAGCCATCGGCTCGCATGCACGCGGCGCCATCGATGACGCAGGCCTCGAAGCCGTCGAAGCAGCCGCCTGCCCCGGCGCGGGCGCATGCGGCGGCCAGTTCACCGCCAACACCATGGCCATGGCCGCCGAAATCCTCGGCATCTCGCCCATCCAGCTCTCAGGCGTACCCGCACTCAACAAAGACAAGCATGAAGCCTCGCGCCAGGCCGGACACATCCTCATGAAGGCTGTCCGCGACAACCGCCGTCCCTCCGACATCATCACCCGCGCCTCCATCGAAAACGCCATCGCCTCCGTCGCCGCCTCGGGTGGATCGACCAACGCGGTGCTGCACTTCCTCGCCATAGCGCGCGAGATGGGCATCGACCTCACCATCGACGATTTCGACCAGATCAGCGACCGCACGCCCTTTATCTGCGACCTCTCGCCTGCCGGCAAGTACGTTGCCTCTGACTATCAGGCCGCAGGCGGCTCGCGCCTTCTCGCACTGCGCATGCTCGACGCCGGTCTCCTCAACAGCGACGCCCTCACCATCAGCGGCAAGACCATCGGCGAAGAAGCGCAGGAAGCCGTCGAAACTCCCGGCCAGCAGGTCATCAAAACATTCCAGGCGCCGATCAAGGATCACGGTGGCCTCGTCATCCTCAAGGGCAACCTCTCTCCCGAAGGCAGCGTGATGAAGATCGCCGCAGCCGACCGCGTCGAGCATCGCGGCCCAGCCCGCGTCTTCGAATCAGAAGACGATTGCTTCCTCGCCGTCCAGGCTCAGAAGATCAATCCCGGCGACGTACTGGTCATTCGCTACGAAGGCCCCAAAGGCGGCCCCGGCATGCGCGAGATGCTGCAGGTCACCGCAGCCGTCAGCTCGAATGAAAAACTCAGCGCACACGTCGCTCTGCTCACCGATGGCCGCTTCAGTGGCGCGACGCGCGGCTTCACCGTTGGCCACGTCGCCCCCGAGGCTCAGGTAGGCGGCCCCATCGCTCTCGTCCGCGAAGGCGACATCATCCACTTCGACATTCCCAATCGCAAGCTCACCCTTGAAGTCTCAGAAGAAGAGCTAGCCAAACGCCGCGCCGCCTGGAAAGCACCCGAACTGCGATTCAAGAAGGGCGTCTTCGCCAAGTACGTCAAGACAGTAAGCAGCGCCGCAGAAGGCGCAGTGACCGGTTAACAGGAATCTGGGTGCCCTACCCTTGTCGCCGCTGTTGCGACAAGGGTGGGAGTAACAAATCCCGACGTTTAAATCAGGAAGGGGAATCTTCCATGAGCAATTTCGAAAAGAACGAAAACGCGCACCTCACCACACCAACTCGCCTCACAGGCTCAGAAATCATCTGGGCCACGCTCGTCGGCGAGGGCGTGACCACCGTCTTCGGCTATCCCGGCGGAGCCATCCTGCCTGCTTACGACGCGCTGCGCAAGTTCCCCATCCGCCATATCCTCGTCCGCCATGAGCAGGGCGCATCGCACATGGCCGACGGCTACGCGCGTGCAGGTGGTAAGGTCGGCGTGGCCATCGCCACCAGCGGCCCCGGAGCGACAAACCTCGTCACCGGCATCGCCACTGCCATGCTCGATTCGATTCCCATGGTCTGCATCACCGGCCAGGTCTCCAGCAAGGTCCTCGGCACAGACGCATTTCAGGAAGTAGACATCACCGGTATCACTCTGCCCGTCACCAAGCACAACTTCCTCGTCACGCGCAGCGAAGATATCGCTCCCGCCATCCGCCTCGCCTTCCAGATCGCGAAATCCGGACGCCCCGGCCCCGTCCTCGTGGACATCACCAAAGACGCGCAGCAGAATGCCGCCATCTTCGACTTTGCAGCCGCTAAACCAAAGCCCTACCAGCCTCACCCCATGCTCTCCGTCGTGAATTCGCATCTCACCGACGCAGCCGAACTCATTCGCAACGCAAAGCGCCCGGTCATCCTCGCCGGCCACGGCATCCTGCAATCGAACGCAGGCGAGCAGATCCGCACTCTCGCTGAGCGCATGCAGATTCCCGTCGGCATGACCCTCCTCGGCCTCGGCGGCTTCCCTGCCTCGCATCCGCTCAACCTCGGCATGATGGGCATGCACGGCGAGTCGTGGCTCAACAACGCGATTCAGGAAGCGGATCTGCTGATCGCCTGCGGCATGCGATTCGACGATCGTGTTATCGGAACTCCAAAAACCTATTCGCCGAATTCGAAGAAGATCCACATCGACATCGACCCCGCCGAAATCAACAAGAACATCAAAGCCGACGTCGCCCTCATCGGCGATCTCCGCGAAGTTCTCGAACAGCTACTGCCACTGCTGCCCGGCCGCGACGGCTCTGCGTGGCTCAACACCATCGAAGCCAGCAAGGGCCACGCAGCCGTCCGCGATATCAAGAATCTGCCCGACAACGGCCACCTCTACGCTGCTCACGTCATGCACGACCTCTGGCGCATCACCGAGGGCCGCGCCATCATAGCCACCGACGTAGGCCAGCACCAGATGTGGGAGGCGCAGTACTACCGCCACGAATATCCCAATACGCTCATCACCTCCGGCGGCCTGGGAACGATGGGCTTCGCTCTGCCCGCGGGCATCGGCGCCAAATTCGCCTGCCCCGACAAAGAAGTCTGGGTCATCGCAGGCGACGGCGGCTTCCAGATGACCGCTGCAGAACTCGCCACCATCGCGCAGGAAAAACTCAACGTCAATATCGCCATCATCAACAACGGCTACCTCGGCATGGTGCGCCAGTGGCAGGAATTTTTCTACGAACGCAACTATGAATCCACGCCGCTCGTCAGCCCCGACTTCGTCAAACTCGCCGACGCACACGGCATCCCAGGACTCGCCGTTCGCGACCGCGGTGAACTCGAAGCCGCCGTCCAAACCGCGCGCAGTCACAATGGAGCATTCCTGCTCAACTTCCTCGTCGAAAAAGAAGACTCCGTTTACCCCATGATCCCCGCCGGCGCAGCCCTCCATGAAATGATCCGCCGCCCCGGCCACAATCCGCTCGTCGAGCGCCCTGAAGACAAATGACAGGTGTGAGAGTGAAGTGTGGGTGTGGATATGCTTTTCACACTCACACTCACACTCACACTCGAAAGGCCTCCATGCTCCACACCTTCGTAGCCTACGTAGAAGACAAACCCGGCGTCCTCACCCGCGTCGCGTCCCTCTTCCGCCGGCTCAACATCAACATCATCTCGCTCACCGTCGGCCATAGCGAACGCCCCGGCATCTCGCGCATGACCATCGTCGCCGACGCCAACGACGAAGCAGGCAACCGCATCCGAGCCAGCCTCTACAAACTCGAAAACGTCATCGACGTCGACGACATCGGCCGCGCACCCGCCGTCACCCGCGAACTCGCGCTGATCAAAGTAGCGGCCACAGCCGCCACGCGCTCCAACATCTTCGAGCTCGCGGAAGTCTTCCGCGCTCGCATCGTCGATCTCGCCCCCGACTCGCTGATGATCGAGATTACCGGCGTCGAAAGCAAGATCGAAGGCCTCATTCAGGTCCTCAACGAAACCGAAAACCGCGTCCTCGAGGTCTGCCGCAGCGGCAAAATGACCATGCGCCGCGGCCATCACTCCAGCGGCGTCCTCAGAGCCATGGGAGCCGGCGAACCCGACCCACCCAAACCCGGCAACCAGCCGCTGGAAACAACCGACAACTTCGCCGACAACATCTGAAAAAATGTGGGTGCCCCTCCCTCGCCGGGTAGTTGTTTTTCCGGCTAGGGTGGGATACCACAAATCTTAGTTAGTCAACCAACTCCGCCAGCACCGCTAACCGCGCTAACACCGCTATCACCTAACAGCAAAGGAAGTTAAGAAATAACATGGCAAAGACCTACTACGATCACGACGCAGACCTCTCCCTGATCCAGGCGAAAAAAGTCGCCATCATCGGCTACGGCTCCCAGGGACACGCCCACGCTCTCAACCTCAAGGACTCAGGCGTAGAAGTCCGCGTTGGCCTCGCAGAGAACAGCAAATCCCGCGCCAAAGCACAGAAGGCCGGCCTCGAAGTCGGCACCCCTGCCGAAGTCACCAAATGGGCCGACGTCATCATGATCCTCACGCCCGACCAGACCCAGGCCAAGCTCTACGCCGACGAAATCGCACCCAACCTCTCCGCAGGCAAGCTACTGCTCTTCGCGCACGGATTCAACATCCGCTACGGAACCATCACCCCGTCCAAAGACATTGACGTAGCCCTCGCCGCGCCCAAAGCTCCCGGCCATCGCGTCCGCGAAGTCTTCACCGAAGGCGGCGGCGTCCCCGGCCTCATCGCCGTCGAGCAGGACGCCACCGGCACCGCCCACGCCCTAACTCTCAGCTACTCCAAGGCCATCGGCAACACCCGTGCCGGCGTGCACGAAACCACCTTCACCGAAGAAACCGAAACTGACCTCTTCGGCGAACAGGCAGTCCTCTGCGGCGGCGTAGCCTCGCTCATCAAGGCAGGCTTTGAAACCCTCACAGAAGCCGGTTACCAGCCAGAGATCGCCTACTTCGAAGTCCTCCACGAGCTCAAGCTCATCGTCGACCTCATCTATCGCGGCGGCCTCGCCTACATGAACTACTCCATCTCCGACACCGCGGAGTGGGGCGGCTACGTCAGCGGCCCGCGCGTCGTCAACGAAGAGAGTAAGAAGGCCATGAAGGGCATCCTCAAAGACATTCAGGACGGCAGCTTCGCCAAGCGCTTCATCGCCGACCAACTCTCCGGCCGCAAAGAGTTCCAGGCCTTCCGCGACGCCGAAGCCGCCGAACCCATCGAAGCAGTCGGCAAAAAACTCCGCGCCGCCATGCCCTTCCTCGATCCAGTCACCGTCGAAGAAGTAGCCAAAACCCGCTAAGGAGCGTATCGATATGGGTGCCCCAGCCTGGCCGTTGTTTTTCCGGCTAGGGTGGGGCATCCAGACGCCTTATCTACTGCATCGGGATGAGTCTTGGGCGTAACAACCAGCTATCTCACTCAGGCAAAGTAATTGCGATTTCGCCGTATCCTCTCCGATCTTTTGCGCATCAGATGTCCGGTAGTTCAAAGCAACCACTGCCGCACAACCGATTCGGGTTTCATTTCAAAGTCTGCAACTCTTCCAAATCAACCGCATGCCAGTTCCGCAGGGAACCGGTTCTACCGAATTTCCGTATTGGAAATGGCGCACCACCTTCCGAAACTCACCTCCACCACCATCCGCTAAACTGAGTTACAGGCTTGGGAGAGCCGCCGGAATGCCGACCAATATCCGTCCATCCATGATTCCGGAAACGCCCTCGCCCATCCCAGTCATCATGGCGGCCCTTGAGAAAATAACTCCTTTGGCAGGCCTGCCCGCTCCCGAGCGCGAATGGCTCGCTCGCCACGGACAGGAGATCCGCATTCAGGCCGGTGAAGTGCTCTTTGAAGAGGGTGCTCCCGCCGAAGAGTTGATGCTCATCCTCAAAGGCGAACTGCACGTCCGCCGCATACGCAGCGGCCCGATGGCCCTCTTCATCGGCCGCAGTGGCCAGATGACCGGTCTGCTCCCCTTCTCGCGCATGACCAGCTACGGCGGCCAGGGCTTCGCCGCGCAGGAGTGCTGGGCGCTCGTCTACCACAAAGACCTTTTCCCCGCCATGCTTGAGGCGATTCCATCCTTCGGCCAGCGGGTCGTGTCCACGCTCCTCGACCGCGTTCGCGAAGTCACCCGGATCGAGCAGCAGAGCGAGAAGCTCAACGCCCTCGGCAAGCTCGCCGGCAACCTCGCTCATGAATTGAACAACCCTTCGTCCGCGGCGCAGCGAGCAGCAAGCGGCATTCAGACAGAACTGAGCGCCATCACCGATGGACGCCATCGGCTGGTCGCCCTGTGCCTCACCAAAGAACAGGTTGCCGCCATCCAGCAATGGGAGAAGCACGTCCGCGTGCGCTCACTCGAAAGCGTTCACCGCGGGCAAATCGACGTAGCCGCTCGCGAAGACGATATCACCCACTGGATCCAGGGCCACGGCTTCCAGGATGCCTGGCAGATCGCGCCTGAGTTGGCCGAGCTTGGCGTCGAAGCCTACGACCTCGATCCGCTCGTCGACTTTCTCGATGAATCGGCCATTCAGGTCGTGCTGGAGCAGTTTGCTTCAACCCTCCGCGCCGAACACTTCGCGCAGGCCATGCTCGACTCCACTGGCCGCATCTTCGACCTGATCAGCGCCATCAAGACCTATTCCTACATGGACCGCGCTCCCATTCTCGAGATCGACGTGCCCGCTGGCCTCGATGCAACGATGCAGATGCTGCAATCGCGAATGGCCAATGTCAACGTGATTCGTGAGTACGAGCCGGACCTGCCCACCATCAGCGCTTACGGCAGTGAACTCAACCAGGTCTGGACGGTGCTGATCGAGAACGCGCTCGATGCCCTCGCTCGCGTCGATCACAGCGACAACCCCACGCAAAAAGGCTGTCTGCGCGTAGTCTGCTGTGTTGAAGCAGACATGATTCTGGTCGAGATCTGGAACGATGGCCCCGACATTCCACCCGAATTGCAGGACCGGATCTTCGAGCCCTTCTTCACCACCAAAGGCCCGGGGCAGGGTCTCGGGCTTGGGCTGGATAACGCCATGCGCATCGTCCGCAAGCACCGCGGTCATCTCGGCGTCAGGTCAGAGGACGGCGCGACCTGCTTCCGCGTGCGCCTGCCGCTCAATCAGCTCCAGGCTTACTAGGACTTGTTCACACTACCTCGCTGCTATGTGTGACATGCCTTTCTGGAGGGAGCAGGGGTCTTCAGACCCCTGAAAATAGGCCTCAAACACAAGGGCTTTAGCCCCGGGCCTTTTTGTCTAGTTGAAGCAATCATGGCTCCCGAGAAATCGCGAGAGCCCCCTCCGGCGCTGAAGCCCTATCCAATTAGCGCATTCAGGGGTCTGAAGACCCCTGCTCCCTCCGTGAAAAGCGGATAACCGCCGCTGGCACAAGTGTGAACACACCCTAAGTCGCCACACCTAGCAACTCCCAATCGGCGTAGTGCACAGCGCGCGAAACAGCAGCGCCTCATTCTCCCGTATCGCCTCATCCGCGCGGCTCCGGACCAGTGCCATCTTGATCGTCGCATGCAGCTCGCGATCCAGGAAAGGCTTGATCAGATACCCATACGGGTGCGTATCTCCCGCACGCTTCAAAGTTGTATCTTCGGAGTAAGCAGAGAGATAGATGACAGGAATATGCAGATAGCGAGGAATCCGCCTCGCTGTCTCGATCCCATCTAACTCCCCCTGGATATGAATATCCATCAGAATCAGGTCTGGAAAGACATCGTGGATCATCTTCAAAGCCTGCTCCCCGGTAGTGGCAATCCCGGCCAGCGTGTATCCCAGCTTAGTGAGTTCCTGCCGAAGATGCATTGCTACAACCGCCTCATCTTCCACTACCAGAACCCGCGTCCCGGCGGAGTGCGGAATAACTTCGGAAAACTGGATGAGAGACTGTTCTTCTGCATTCATACAAGCACTCCTTCAACCTTCTTTGCCCCGCTCATCGGATCGCGGTCTCTGCCGCGCTTACCTCAACGTATCGGCAGGAATAGCGACCTCTTAAGCCTCGATTTGACGAGTTCGTCCAGCAACTGAGGAAAACGCGTCACAAACTCAGGCCAATGAAAACACCAGCGGAAAGCGCACAACAAAGCCTGTCGGCTCAGATCTTGTAAACGAAACCGTGCCCGCAAGCTGCCCGGCAAGCAGATACACCAGTTGAACTCCGAGGGTATCCGAGCGTTCAAAACTGAAGTCATCGGGGATTCCAATTCCATCGTCTTCCACCGAAAGCGTCGCATGGTTATCGTTGTCCTGCATAAAGCTGATGTGAATCGTACCCACCCGCCCCTCGGGAAACGCATGCTTCAGCGCATTCGAAATCAGCTCATTCACAATCAGCCCGCACGGAATCGCAGCATCGATCGGCAGCCTCACTTCCGCCACATGAAAGGCCAGAGCGACCTGCCCGGGCTGCACACTATACGACTGGATCAGCGTTGGCACGAATGACAAGAGAAAGGCGTGGAAGTCGACCCGCGCAAAGTCCTTGGATTGATACAGCGTCTGGTGAATCAGCGCCATCGAACGGATACGATTCTGCGAACCCTGCAGCATCTCCTTGATCGACGGATCCTGTATCCGAGCCGACTCGAGACTAAGCAGACTCGAAACCACCTGCAAACTGTTCTTGACGCGATGATGAATCTCGCTCAGCAGAATGTCTTTCTCATGAACGCGCCGCTCCAGCTCCATGTTGGTTTGCGCGGCTTTCGTCTGCATGCTGAAGCGTTCGATCGCATGGCGCAGAGCCCTCGGCACCGCACGCTGCTCGATCTGCCCTTTCACCAGATAATCCTGCGCCCCCTCCATCATCGCCTCGGCCACCATCGCATCATCGTCGCTGCAGGTAAGCACAATCAGCGGAACGTGAGGCGCCAGTTTGCGCACCCGCCTCACCGTCTCAACTCCGCCTTCACCAGGCAACCCCAGATCGAGCAGAACAATATCCACCGCACTTCTCGCGAGATAGTTCAGCGCCTGACCCAGCCTCGGGAAATGCGTAATCACATAAGTGTCCGGCCGCTCATTCGAAAACATATCGCAGAGCAGCCGCACATCCGCCAGGTTATCCCCCACCAGCAGAATGTTGACAGGAGGCAAGATCATCTTTTACCCCTCCTAATTACCGGAAATAGCCGGGCATAGTCGCATGCCGAAGCAGTTATGAGGCCGTACAGATGCCGCAAGAGACTAAATAATTCTTATGTAAGATCCCAAAAAGAAATCGGGATAGGGTCACGACTGCACCCCATCCCGATCACTTACTTCAATCAACCAGTTTCCGCTTATTTTTTGACCAGATCGCCGCTCTCATCCCGCAGTTCAACCGGCCCGAGATTCAGCTTTTCGAGATCCGATTGAATCTTTTCGCGATCACCCACAGCAATCACGATCAGGTTTTCCGGGTGAACGTAGTCCGTAGCCGCCTTCGCAACCGCCGCCGGAGTAACAGCCTCGAATGAAGCCGGCAGCTTCTGGAAGTAGTCGTTAGGCAGGTTGAAGACATAAAGCTCGCCCATCAGCCCGATCAGGTTGCCCACCGTCTCAAACGAGCCGGGCAGAGAACGCAGCGCATTGTCCTTGGCCAGCTTCAATTCCTCAGGCGTCGCAGCATCCGTGTGGATGCGATTCAGTTCTGAGAAAAGCTCTTTCGCCGCCGGGCCGGTCACGTCCGTGCGCACCTGCGCGCCGGAGAAAAACGGCCCGCCGCCGCGGTTGAAGAAGAAGCCCGAAAACGCCCCATATGTGTAGCCATTCTTCTCGCGAAGATTCATGTTGATGCGGCTGGCAAACAGCCCGCCCAGGATGCTGTTCATCTCGGTGATGGCCGGATAATCGGGCGTATTCCGCGGCACGCCAAGGCCGAACGCGATCAGCGTCGTCTGCGGCGAACCCGGCTTGTCGACGATGACCACCTTGCGCGCCGGCGGACTCGGCGGAGTAGGCAGGGTCGCCTGTGCAGCAACGGCAGTACCGCTCCATCCACCGAAGTACTTCTCAGCCAGACGCTTCGCCTCGGCCTCGCTCAAGTCCCCGGCCAGGATCAGGGCCGAATCCTTTGGCGTGTAATGCGCCGCCCAGAAGCCGGTCATATCCGCCCGCGTCGTTGCCTTGACCGACTCAGTCGTTCCCACCGGACGGAACCCGTAAGGCTGATCGCCATAGAGCACCTTCTGCCCCACGCGAAGAGCGGAAGCTATAGGCTGATCGCCCTCCTGCAGAATGACCACCAGTCGCTGCTTGCGGATGCGCTCCACCTCTTCGTCCTTGAATGCCGGATGCAGCGTCACATCCGAAAGCAGTTCCATCGCGGCACCAGCGTTGTTGCTGAGCGAGCCCACGTTCACAGCCGCATTATCCGTGTTCGCCGACGCTCCCAGCGCGGCGCCGATCTGCGCGATATCGTCCGCCAGTTGCGTCGACGAACGCGTCGCCGTGCCTTCCGACAGCATACGTGCAGTAAAGGCCGCGAGACCCGGCTTGTCCTTGGGATTTTCCTCGCCACCCGCCAGCGTCACCACCGCCGCGCTGAAAACAGGCAGCGAATGTTCCTCGATCAGGTAAACCTTCACCCCGTTCGCCAATACAAAGGTCTTCGGCGAAGGCAGGCGCAGCACCGGCTCAGGACCAGGCTTGGGAGCATCCTTGCGCCAGTTCTGCGCAGTCTCAAATTCCGCGCTGTACGGCGGAACCACCTTCACGTCAGCATCCGTATCGTCGGGGCTGCGTGGAACGTCTTCCGTGACCTTCTTTCCGGGGATGCAGTAGATGACTGCGCGCTGATTCTTGCCAAAAACATCCTGCGCAATCTTCTGAACGCTCGCCGTAGTCACCGCCTCATACCGCTCCACATCCTTTGGCAGGTAGCCGGGATCGCCGAGATACTGGTTGTAGCGATTCATCATGTCGGCCACGCCGCCAAAGCCTCCAAGCCGCTGCAAACCCTCAATCAATCCCGAAAGGCTCTGGTTGCGCACGCGATCCAGCTCTGCCTGCGTCGGACCATCCTTGCGCAGCGACTCTACCTCTTTGTCGAATGCCGCTTCCAGATCTTCAAGCTTCACACCCGGGCGTGCAATGACGTCGCAGCTCGCCATCGAAGTCACCATCTTCGACTGGTTGTTGCATGTGACGCTCTGCGCAACCTGCGTCTCGTAGACAAGCTTCCGGTACAACCGGCTGGTCTTGCCGCCACCAAGAATCTTTATGAACATGTCCGTGTCGGCATCGCCCGGATGAAAAGCCTCCGGAGCCAGCCACGCCACGGAAAGCCGCGGAAGCTGTACCGTATCCGTGACTGTGACGCGGCGCTCGCTGGTGATGGCCGGCGTATCGACCTTTGCCTTTTCAACCGGCGGCCCCGCCGGGATAGGCCCGAAATACTTCGCGACCTTCTCTTTGATCGTCGCCGCATCAAAGTCACCCACAATTGCGATGCTCGCGTTGTTCGGCGTGTAGAAGTGCTGGAAAAAGTCGCGCACATCATTCAGGCGAGCGGCTTCAACATCCGCATGCGAACCGATCACATTGCCGTAGTACGGATGCTCCTTGGGAAACAGCAGATGACCCTCAGCCTCGTCGGCCACGTCGTAGGGTTGCCCTTCGTCCTGCCGTAGCTCGTTACGCACCACATCGCGCTGGTTGGCCAGTTTGGCGCGATCCAGCGTTTCCAGCAGGAAACCCATGCGATCGCTCTCCAGCCAGAGTCCGAGGTCCAGCTGATTGCTGGGGAGCGTCTCAAAATAATTGGTGCGGTCATAGTCGGTCGTACCATTGATGTCCGTCGCGCCCGCACCCTCAACGTACTTGATGTGCGCCTTCTCGCCCACATGCTCCGAGCCCTCGAACATCATGTGCTCAAACAGATGCGCGAATCCCGTGCGCGCTGCCTTCTCATTCACCGGGCCCACGTGATACCAGAGATCGACCGACACCAGCGGCAGCCGGTGATCTTCGCGGAGAATGACCTCAAGCCCGTTAGGCAATGTGTATTTCTCAAACTTGAGATTCGGCACCTTGAGCGGTGCCGTGGCCGGTGCAGCGGCAGCCTCAGCCAACGCCGGATGGAAGAAGATCGCGCCCAGGGTCAGCGTGGAAGCCAGCACAAAGCCGTTGCGCCAGTTAAGAGAGGAAAGTTTCATCGTGGATTCTCCGCAGGAAAGAGGTTCGGGCATGTTTCGTGCACACCGGCAGTCATGAGCCCCCCAACGCAGATTGCACGAAGGGGATCAGCCAGGCAAAGGATTGAATTTTAGACATTCGTAAGTGGCACAGTATCTCAAGCGGAGAACAAACGCCTCCCCGGAAGTGACGAGATGTCGAATATCTGGGACGAAAGGCCCAATTTGTGGGATCGAGACCCCCGGCTACTTCTCCACTTCCACGCCGCGCCAGAAGGCAACATGATTCTTGATCTTGCGTGCCGCAGGCTTGGGGTCGGGATAGTACCAGGCGGCATCGGGGTTCTCCTGGCCATCGCCAAAAAGTGAGTAATACCGCGCCTGGCCCTTCCACGGGCAAGTGGATGTAGTCGAACTGGGACGGAAGAACTCCCGCTTCAATGAAGACTCAGGGAAATAGACATTCCCTTCAACTGTTTCGTAGGTGTCGCTTTCGGCAATGACGATGCCGTTCCAGACTGCTTTTGCCATGATGACTTAAACGTCCAATTCTGGTTTCTGGTTCCCGAAACGCCGACTGAGGCCGGAATCGGTATCCCGGCCCCCGTCGCATTCAGGCCATGCTTACTCTCCGAGGACTGAAACCGCGGTGACATGAACCGTCTTGGTGGCCGCGTCGGCCGTCGCCGTGATGGCAACATGCTTACCGTAGGCATCCTTCACCGAATCGGGATTGTCGATGGCCCAGACTTCCTTCTTGGCCTCATCCACAAAAACCGGCTTCTCGCCGCCTTCGAGACATTTCTTGGCGCAACTCGCGCCGGTTCCGGCATGCTTTGCACCGCACATGGCATCCGAAATCCAGCCATTGAGCTTGGCAGGTGAGTCTGCGGCATAGGCCGCAACCGCAACGAAGGACATGAGCGACAGAGTGACTGCAGCGAAACGTTTCATGAGTATTCTCCCGTCAAGATTACGTAAGATCTGCGTTCGACCGATCTTAGTGAGAATGCGCTAAACCCTCCCGCTTTGGCAAGCGGAAGTATGCGTCCGATTCACATCTCCCTGTTGATCGCGTTGGCTGAGGCGGTCGAAGTCAGTTGGCGCTCCGCGCTTCCCGCGCGCGTTCGACATTCTTTTTCATCACTTCGTAGCGAGCGGCAGCAGCCTGCGAGGATTCCACCAATTTCAGCGTTTTCGAGAAATACGTGGGGGCCTTTTCGTGAATCTCAGGCAGGATGTGGGATAGCTTGGCCAGAATATAAAACGGCTCCGGGTTGCAATCAACGAACAAATCCGCCGAGAGCGCTCCATGCAAAACCAGCGAAGCGGCCATCTCCCAATACGTCACAACCTGCCGCAGCCACGCATTTTTCTGCGAACTGGAATCGTTCTGAATGGCGAAGAACTCCTCCGCCGAAGCGGGCCAGAACTCGCCCGTGATCCATGCGCGCGCCTGGCGCATTACCGCCTCTGTGCGCAGCTCATAAAGCTTAAGAATAATTTCAGCATCGGCACTGCTTGCAATTCCCTGTGACACGTGTTGCCTCCGGTCACCATCCTAACCGATGCGAGCCGATTGGTTTTGCTACGCAGCACCCTCAGGCGAGTCCTTGGGACTCTGCGCTTCCATCAGCTTCTTCAACTCCTCATCCGAGTAGTACCGGCCCGACATATCCAGTTCGCCAGCAGCATAGCGCCGATGAACTTCCTTCATGGTCCACTCGAAAGCCTCGTGAATCTGTTCCGATGTCAAATCGCTCATTGTTCAGCCTCCTGAATTATGCGCCACATCGCTGCATCGTGGATGACCAAAGACTCCCTCGTATGTTTGGACGCATCTTTCATCGGGAGGCAAGCTCAAGCGCTGCAGCCGGTCAAGAAACCGGCTGCAACTCTTCCTGGTCCTCTCGCTCTTTCACCGGCCCATGCGTCTCCACCGTGGGCGGCGGCGGAGCATCTCCGATCCGCTTCTCGTACTCGCACGGCTCGGTCACCGCGGCAACAGTTTTGGCGGCGACCTTCGCGACAACTTTGCCCGCACCCTTCTTTGCCGCAGCGCCCTTCTTTGCCGCAGTCTTCTTGGGCGCCGCCTCTTCCGCAGCCGCCGGCTTGCTGTTAGGGCAGAAGAGGTAAACGCCGGACTTAAGCGTCTTCTCCAGCAGATACGGACTCTTGCACTTCGGACACTTCTTCGCCACCGGCTTGTAGTTCGACGTGAAGTCGCACTTCGGATAATTCGTGCAGCCCCAGAAGATATTCCCTCTGCGCGCCTTGCGTTCGGCCAGATCGCCCTCGCCGCACTTCGGACACTTCATGCCTTCAATCAAGTTCTGCTTCACATACTTGCACTTCGGATAGCCCGAGCACGAAACAAACTCCCCATACGCCCCGTTCCGCAGCACCAGTTCTTTGCCGCATAGCGGGCAATCCTCACCCGTCGGCTGCGGAGCATTCAGCTTCTGCTGTGCCTTCTGGCTCAGCTTCCGAATTGTCTTACACGGCGGATCCTCGTTGAACCCCGGGCAGCTCATGAACGGCCCAAACAGCCCGCGCCGCAGCACCATCACCCGGCCGCAGTTATCGCAGTACTCCTCGTTCTGTTCGGCCTCCTGCGCCTCAGGAGTATTCAAATCCGGCTTGCCCGCAGTATTTTCCTTGGTAAACGTGCAGCTGTTCTTGTCCTTCTTGTTGTAAGCACTGCATGCAAAGAAAGTCCCGAACTTGCCCCACTTGAGTAACAAGGGCGACCCGCAAAGCTCGCACTTCTCGCCCGTCTTTATCTCCATTGCCTTGATGCTTTCCATCTCGTGCTCGGCGACCTTCAGCTCCTCTTCAAAGTGGCCATAGAATCCCTTCAGCAGATCCGTCCACTTCTCTTTGCCTTCCTCAACCTCATCCAGCTCCAACTCCAGCTTGGCAGTGTAAGCCGTGTCAAAGATGTACGGGAAATTCTTCACCAGCAGGTCACAGACCACCACGCCAATCTCAGTCGGATAGAAAGGTCCACGCGTCCCGCCTGGCTTCACGACATACTCGCGATCCTGAATCGTATTGATGATCGATGCATACGTTGAAGGCCGTCCAACTCCGCGTTCCTCCAGCACCTTCACCAGCGAAGCCTCGTTATACCTCGACGGCGGCTGAGTAAAGCTCTGCCTGGCATGTACCGCCGACGGCCTCAGATCGAGCAGAATCTCCGGCTCCACAAATTCGGGAATCGGCTCAATCTCACCTCCACGACCGGCCTTTTCGTTTCTGGCCTCGATCCTTGCTACTTCAAGGTCGTACTTCCTTCGTGCCTGCGCCAACTTTGCGTTCCTTGCATCCACAGCCAGTTTCTTCAGCTGGGCGGCGGTGGCCAACGGCAAACGAGCGCCCTTGGGAACTTCCGGTAGCCGGTCCTCCTCCTCATCTTCCGCCTCGTAGACGCGCAAGAAGCCGTCGAACTTGAGAACCGACCCAGAGGTGCGGAAGTTATACGTTCTGTCGCCGACCGCGTCGATTTCAATCGTGGTCATGTCGTAAACTGCAGGCGTCATTTGCGACGCGACAAACCTCTGCCAGACCAACCGGTAAAGCTTCAGTTGCTCCTGCGAAAGGTAGCGCGCGATCGACTCCGGCGTCCGAGAAGCATCTGTGGGCCTTATCGCCTCATGGGCATCCTGCGCGTCCTTTTTGCTCTTGTAGACATTCGGCGCAGAGGGCAGATACTTCGTCCCCAGCTTTGTCTCAATCCAGCTGCGTGCACCATTGATCGACTCGGGCGAGCACCGCGTCGAATCGGTACGCATGTAGGTGATCAAACCCACAGTTCCCTCGGTGCCTACGTCGATCCCCTCATAGAGCCGCTGAGCCACGCCCATGGTACGGCGGACATTGAAGCCCAGCCGCGACGATGCTTGCTGTTGCAAAACGCTTGTAATAAAAGGCGCTGGTGGTGATTTCTTGCGCTCTTTCTTCTCGAATGCCCGAACCGTCCACGCCGCCTTTGTCGAAGCTTCTACAATTTGCAATGCCGTTTCTTCATTCGGCACTGCTGGCTGACTTACGGTTTCAACTACGGCCTTCTCCCCATCTATACCCACGAAGCGAGCCGTCAGCAGCATCGGTTCGGCAACAGAGTTTGCCGTTGACTTGAATTGCAAAATCGCGTCGATAGGCCAATACTCAACCGGCTCGAACGCCACTATCTCCCGCTCGCGCTCCACGATCAATCGCACCGCGACCGTCTGCACACGCCCAGCCGAGAGTCCGCGCCGGACTTTATCCCATAAGAGCGGTGAGACCTGATAGCCGACAAGGCGATCCAGAACGCGGCGCGTCTGCTGCGCATCCACCAGGTCCTGGTCGATATCGCGAGCATGCAGGAAGGCCTCCTGCACCGCCTTCTTGGTGATCTCGTTAAAGGTCACCCGGCGAATCTTCTTGCGCTGCGCCGCGGTCGTTCCAAGCTGAATCGCCAGATGATAGGCAATCGCTTCGCCTTCGCGGTCAGGGTCAGGCGCCAGAAAGATATGGTCTGCCTTCAGCGCAGCCTTTTTCAGTTGCTCAACCAGCTTCTCCTTGCCCGGAGAGACGATCAGCGTCGGCTCAAAGGTACGCTTTTCCAATTCCACGCCAATGTCGTTCTTGGGCAGGTCCATGATATGACCAATAGACGCCTGCACCTCATACCCGCTGCCAAGATACTTCCCGATCGTCTTCGCCTTGGCGGGGGACTCGACGATCACCAGTGATTTGCTCATTTCCATCCTTATATCAGGTACACAATACCGTACCCCGCTCACCGCGTCCGAAACTGTGCTCTTAAATACGAGCTGTTGGACTACTGCGGGGTTTCAACAGTTGCGCTCATCTGCGCTAAATTTTTCGGCCAGAACGCGAATAGGGGAGGGCTCGCCTGCCGAAATCCAAAAAACACCCTACAGTGACAGGACGCTAACACGAAACGCCCCGAGAATGCTAATTGTCAGGTGAATTGACCCACTCCCCCGGTACACCCAGAAGCTAAAGTCGCCGGACGTAATTCTTGCCCGGCAGAGAACGAATCCGGCCCGCCAGCTCCAATTCGAAGAGGGCCGTAAATACCTCAGATGAGGTGAGTTGTGTCTCCACCAGCTCCAGAATTTCATCCATCTGCAGCGCAGCATCCTGTCGCAGCACCTCCAGCACGATGGCCTCATTGCCCGCCACTGGAGGTTCCGGCAGAAGAGATGCACCCACCCCCCATTTCGATTCAGACCCCGATTCCGCCGTCCATCCGTTTTCCAGTTCCAGCCGCACCTGCGAAGAGAGCACTTCCCACACGTCCTCCCACGTCGCCGTGAGTTGCGCGCCCTGTTTAATCAATGTGTTAGGAGTCCACGACTGCTTGCTGGTCACATTGCCGGGAACGGCATAAACATCCCGCCCCTGCTCCGCGGCGCAGCGCGCCGTCACCCGTGTCCCCGAATTTTCGCTGGCCTCCACCACCAGCACCCCGACGCTCAGTCCGGAAAGAATGCGATTTCGCCGTGGAAAATTCTGCGGCGCAGGAAAAGTCCCCAGCGGCAGCTCCGAAACGATAGCCCCGCCCGTCGCAAGAATCTCCTCCGCCAGCTTCTTGTTCTCCTTGGGATAGATGACGTCCGCCCCGGTTCCCCAGACCGCAACCGTCGGCCTGCCCGCCGCCAGCGTACCCTTGTGCGCCGCCGTATCGATCCCCCGCGCCATGCCGCTCACAATCAGTACGCCTCTCGCCGCAAGATCCCGAGCCAGCATCTCCGCCATTCCGGTCCCGTACGGGCTCGGATGCCGCGTACCCACCACCGCAATCGAAGTCCGGCTCAGAAGATCGGCATTCCCCCGCACCCACAGCACCGGCGGCGGATCGTAAATCTCCTTGAGCCGCTCCGGATACTGCGGACAGCCAAACGTGACGATCTGAACACCTTGCTTCGATGCCCTATCCCACTCGCTCTCCGCCGTCGCGCGCGCCCTGCCGTCAAAGACAAACTGAGCCGCCGCCGCAGGAAACTTCAGCGCCTCGATGGAAGTAAGCGACAGCGAAAATATCTCGTTCGGCGCCTCAAGGTGGCGCATCGCCTCAAGAATGCGCTTTGGGCCAAGACCCGGCGTAAGCGTAAGCGCCAGCCAGGCAAGACGATCTTCATCGATCGCGACGGGTACAGCTTGCGAAGGTGCAGAGGTCATGGAGTAAACAGCGCTTCGCTTACCCGGAAATCCCCTTCCGGAAACTGACGCCTGGCTCTTTCGTGAATTTCGCCAACAGTATCCCGGACCATCCCGCCAAGTCAAGCAATCCGTCTCAAGCGATCCTCGAATGGGCAGCGTGGCCCTACTTCGCCGGCGTCGGCTTCAGATCCCCTCTGCTCGACTCGTTCAACTCCACGTTGAATTTCTTCGCAGCCGCCTTGATCCGTTTCCACGCAGCATCCTTCTCCGCCTCCGAAACCCCCACAACCTGGTTAAACCGAGCCACCGCATTGCGCACGTGCGCCGCATTCTCAAGCGGCTCCTTGCGCTCTTTTGGGAACGCATACTTCTTAGCCGGGATTCGTTTACGATCCTCAGCCGCCAGCTTCGCCATCGCTATCCTCCTCTTGCGAACCAGATCATCATGGCCCATCCATGGCAAGCTCGCGGTACAAAACAAGACGGTCTACCCAAACACTCGCAAGAGGTCGTCAAAAATTCCACCGCCTGTCTGAAATAACACATGACTCCCCAATTTTCCCGTCTAGCCTTAGTTGGCTCCATGATTCTGAAGCCAACTTGGCCTGCGGAGCCACTCAGGCTCCCAGCCGGAGAAGAGACTATGCGATTGCAAGCAATTCGTACGATGAGCGCACTATTGGTTCTCTCGGGAAGCATGTTGTCAGCCTCCCTCGCCCAAACCGGAGACACCGGCACGCTCTCCGCCCTGCCCAAGCAGTATGCCGCAACCGCAATCGGTCAGGCCGGCGCCGCCGCCGGCAAGAGCTTTGACCTCACGATCTACATCACCGGATGGACCACGGATGACCAGCTAAAGGCCAACATCGCCACGCTGAAGGAAAAAGGCCAGGACGGACTCGTAAGCGTAATGGAAAAGACTGAGGACGTCGGCCGTCTCTCACCTACCGGATCAGTGGGTACGGGCGTGCGATTTGCCCATTACAGGCCCACCGCAAACGGTGGCCTGCACATGGTCATGGCCACCAACCGTCCCATGTCATTCCCTGAGTTGTATAACTCAGGCCGCTCGACGGATTATCCCTTTACCATCCTGTCGTTCGACGTAGACAAAGACGGCAAAGGCAGCGGAACGCTGGCGCCGCTCTGTAAGGTTAAGTTCAACAAGAAGAACGAGCTCGAAATCGAAAACTTCAGCCAGAAGCCCCTTCGCCTGGAGAACGTCTACCTGCAGAAATAGCTGGCCTCCAGCTTGTGACGCCCGGTTGCCGCGCCAGTCTGCAGCGGCGCCGGGCTTTCGACCATGCGCCACCCCCTTCCTCCCTCGCCCGTCCTGCGCCCCGGCTTGGTAGTCTGTCTATGTGAGTTCTCTTCTGAAAGACAGCGGCCAGTCGTTGACATCCCCCCGCCGGCTCCGTATCGCAGCCATCCGGTTTCTGAATCCCGCTCCTCTCATGTGGGACTTCGATCACGAGCCTCATAAGAGCGAACTGGCCTCACGCTACGAGCTCAACCTGATGACACCGGCAGCCTGCGCCGACCGCCTCGCTCTGCCCATCGCAGACCCCGACGACGCCGACATCGGCCTCGTTCCCGTAGCCGCCCTCGCAACAACTCCCGGCCTGCGCATCGTCCCCGGCTGCGCCATAGCCTCCCGGCGCAAGGTACGATCCATCATCCTCGTGCGCCGCGCCCGCCAGCCCCTTGCGGAGGTCACCACCGTCGCCGCCGACACCTCATCCCGCTCCTCGCTCGCCTACTCCCAGATCCTCTTCAAACGCTCCTGGAACCCCGAAGCCGTCTTCCTCCCCCACCGTCCCGACCTCGACGCCATGCTCGAGGCAGCCGACGCCGCGCTCCTTATCGGCGACCCTGCCCTCTATGCCCTGGAGGAGCGGCAAAACCGCGAAGAACGCACCGGCGAAGAACTGGTCTACCACGACCTCGCTGCAGAATGGATTGCTCACACCGGAGTGCCGTGGGTAGCCGCTGTCTGGGCCATTCGCGACGAATCCCTGCAGGCGAGCGGACGCGCCATGGAAGAAATCGCAGCCGATTTCAATGCATCTCGCGACCGCGGCTTGGCCAATATCGACACGCTGGTTACCGAGTGGAGCGACCGCATTTCCCTGCCGGCCGACACTATCCGCACCTATCTAACCAGCAATATCTACTATTACCTTGACGACGAATGCCTGAAAGGTCTTCGCACTTTCTACAAGCTTGCAGCGGAAACCGGCGTCCTCCCGCAATTGAACTTATCCATACTCGCCGGTCTTTAGATTCGCCCGTCTTTAGATTAGATAGATACAACTAATCCTCATCACGGCCCACTATCTGCCGAGGTCAACCGGACCGAAGAAAATAAATTTCCTGATTATGAAACTTACGCCACCTGGCCAGCACTATTGGTTAGTTCGACAGTTCACTGCAAATCATCGATAGGCGCACCGTATTCACCTTTCATTAGTTCGACCTCTGCAAGACCAAGAGCATGGAGCTCCTGTTTCACGGTAGCGCATCTCCTCGATTCTCAGAATCCTGCCGACAAGCTTGCCGAAAGGCTCAAAAGAAAGGGCTGCCATGTCCAGTAACTTCTCTATCCCCAAGAGCTCAAACCGCTCCGAATCACGCTTCGCCTCAACCCGCAAGGCACTCACCTTCGGCGCCTGCGCTATCTTCCTCTCCACGCTTGCGACTAATGCTTTTGCGCAAGCAAACCCTGCCAGGTTTGTATCTTTCAGCGAGTTCATCGATAACACCAAATCCGCTGCCGCAGACGACTTACTGAGACGTCCAGAGAGCAATGCCAAAGAACCCGCCGCGATCGAAGAAATGCGCAAGGCCATTCTTGATCGCTACAACGGAGTAGAGGTTACTCACAGCTTCCTCCTCGATGGGCAGCACTACGACTGCGTCCCGCTCAATCAGCAGCCGGCCTTCCGCACCTACGGACTCAAGACCGCAGCCGAAGCCCCATCGGCAGAGCTGCTCAACAACCATCGCGCACCGGCGTCAGCAAAGGAAATCACACCGGCCAACAAACCGGAACCCGTAGAACCCTTCGATGCCTTCGGCCACTCGACTCAATGCGAAGAACACACCGTTCCGCTGCTCCGGACCACCCTCGAAACCATGAGCCACTTCGCGACTTTGCAGCAGTTCTATCAAAAGCAGCCAGGCAACGCAGTGCGTGCGGCCCAGTCGCGTCTGTTCGAAGACCCGTCCATAGCTGCGCATAAGTATTCATTCACATATCAGTACGTGAATAACCTGGGCGGTAACTCCAACCTCAATCTCTGGAATCCCTATGTCAACACTGCCTGGGGTGAGATCTTCTCCCTCTCGCAGGAGTGGTACATCGGCGGAAGCGGCTCTGGCACACAGACTGAGGAAGTCGGCTGGGTAGTTTATCCCGCTATGTTCGGTGGCTCTGAGAAGGCGCACTTCTTCATCTTCTCGACTCCGGACGACTATGCTACCGGCTGCTGGAATAACACTTGTGGCGACTTCGTCCAGGTAGCTGACTCCGGCCTGCTCGGCAACAGCTTTTCCAACTACAGCACTTACGGCGGCGCACAGTATGAGATCAGCGCCGAATACTATCTCTATCAGGGCAACTGGTGGCTCGGCTTCAACGGCACCTGGGTCGGTTACTATCCCGGCTCCAAGTACCACGGCGGCCAGAACTCCAGGTACGCGCAGATCATTGAGTTCGGCACCGAAGGCGTAGGTACGTGGATCTGGCCCCAGGAAGGCAGCGGAGCATGGTCCAGCACCGGTTGGAGCCATGCCGCCTACCAGCGCAATCTCTACTACATCGCCACCACAGGCACCAGCTACTGGGACAGCCTGACCAAGGATCAGCCCTCCCCCGCTTGCTACACCATCACCGGGCCATACAACAACACCGGCGCATGGAGCAGGTACTTCTACGAGGGTGGCCCCGGCGGAACAGGCTGCTAACACTGCGGAACAAATCCTGTAACTCAACACACAACAAAGGCCCGCAAACCAGCGGGCCTTTCCTATGTCTCTTACATTCACAAATCTGGGTGCCCTACCCTCGCCGGGTCGTTGTTTTTCCGGCTAGCGTGGGATAGCACAAATCTAATCTGGGTGCCCCATATCTACCCGCGCCTTTGCGGGGAGATATGGGATTCCACAAACTAAATCTCCCACCGCAACAGCGCAGCCCCAACCGTAAACCCAGCCCCGGCAGCAGCCAGCAACACCAGGTCACCCTTCTTCAACTTGCCCTCTTCAACCGCCGTTCCCATAGCCAGTGGAATCGTCCCAGCCGAAGTATTCCCGTACTTCTCGATATTGATAATCACCCGCTCAGGATCCATCCCCAGCCGGTCCGCCGTCGCCGTAATAATGCGCTTGTTAGCCTGGTGCGGAATGAAGCAGCCAAGGTCCTTGCCCTCGACGCCGTTGCGCTCCAGCACCCGAGTCGTAGCCTCGGCCATCTTGCGCACCGCGAACTTGTACACCGTTTGTCCATCCTGATGAATGAAGTGCATCTTCTTGGCCACCGTCTCCGCCGAGGCCGGATTGAGACTCCCGCCGCCCGCCAGATTCAGCGCCGGTCCACCCGAACCGTCAATCTCATGCACGAAATCGATAAGCCCGATCTCGCCTTCTTCCGCCGGCTCAATCAGCACAGCTCCGGCCCCATCGCCAAAGATGATGCAGGTCGTGCGGTCGGTGTAGTCCACAATCGTGGAGTTGGCGTCGGCCCCAATAACCAGCACCTTTTTATGCGCGCCGCTCTCCACCAGCTTTGCCCCTGCCTGCAATGCAAAAACAAACCCCGAGCAGCCCGCGGAGACGTCAAATCCCCACGCCCCCTTGGCGCCGATCTTGTCCTGAATCAGGCAAGCCGTCGAAGGAAACATCATGTCCGGCGTAACCGTGCCGACAATGATCGCCTCAACCTCTGAAGCCTCAATTCCCCGCGCAGCAAGGCAGCGCCGCGCAGCCTCAGCGGCCATGTCGCTGGTGCCCTGCCCCTTTTCGAGGATGTGACGTTCCTTGATCCCCGTGCGCTCGGTGATCCACTGGTCGTTGGTCTCGACCATCTTCTCGAGATCCGCGTTGGTCAAGATTTTTGGGGGAACGTAAGTGCCGAGTGCGCTGATTTTTACGCGAGTGCAATGCGGAGCGCGAAAGACGTGAGCCGGATCGGATGCCAAGCTGAATTCTCCTTCAGGCAAGCGTCCGGGGGAGACGGTTCAGCCTGATATCGGTACTTCTAAATCGCCGAAATCAAAATATCCGCGAAAAAGTACCGGGTGACCTACTGCGCCCACACTAGCCCGTTACCGTTGCTTCCTTCCGGACCTGGCGGGGTTGGCGGGATTGTGTCGCGTAGGGCCCGGCACTGTCTAATGATACCACTTTGGCAGGGCCGGCCTGCCAAGGCAGAACGGCCTTGAATCAACCAGAGCCAGCCTGCTTTCCTCGCCGCGAATCGAAGAAACGCAATCCGCCGCATACTCCGAAACACTTGCACTGCGGAGTATACTGGGCCGTCCCTGAAAACTCCTCTTCCGAGGTAGCTAACATGAAGCGCAGTCAAATAACTCAGACCATACTTACTCTGACTCTCTCCCTCGCATCGCCATACGTCCTATGCGCTCAATCTCCTGACGCAGGCAAGCCCAAGAGCGACAAAGGCCCCGACAGCAGCGCCGTCGAAAGCATCAACTCCGATCTGATCGCCGCCCGCGCCGCCACCAAGGAAAAGCGCTACGCCGATGCCGAAGCTATCATGCTCAAAGTCACAGCCGACAAGCCGCAAATGATCGTTCCCTGGCTCGAATTGGGACTGGCCCAGATAGGACTCAAGAAATACGCCGACGCTGAATCCGACTTTCAGATCGCCCTTGGTATCGACCCCAAGTCCGACGAGATACGGCATTCAGACGAATACTACCGGCCCAACAAACCTGGAGTCACCAAGATCAGCCGCAACACCATGGGCGGATACGCCATCAACGAGCAAAGCCGCACTCCGGAGATCAAGGGCGTCGGCTACAGTAGCCTCGGCGAAATCTACATCCGTACCAAGCGCATCCCCGAAGCCCAGGCCGCATTCGACACCGCCGTCAAGGCCAATCCCAGCCAGGCCGCGCTCTACCTGCGCGACGAAACCATCTTCTTCTTCCAGGTCGGCAACTCCGAAGCCCAGTTGACCGCCGCCGAAAAAGCCATCGCCGTCGATCCAGCTCGCCCAATGCTCTACTACTTCAAAGGTCAAGCGCTAGCCTCAAGAGCCACCGTCGATCCCAAGACCCAAAAACTGACCCTTCCCCCAGGATGCGCCGAATCCTACCGCAAATACCTAGAAATGGAACCCAACGGCCAGTTTGCCGCTGATGCCAAAAGCTTTCTCACCGCTGCCGGTATTCCAGTGCAATCCTCAGGAAAGACGGGCAAGAGCTAATTGGTTAAGCGAAAAGCGCCCGCTCTCACCAATAACTCGATTCCTAAGTACAATAGATAAGTGAGCAAAGAATCTCCATCAGCGGTCGCCGTATTGGAATCCGCGACCGCCCAGAACACCACCCCCACCGTGGGCTTTCTATCGTTAGGCTGTCCCAAAAACCTCGTTGACTCCGAAGTCATGATGGGCCTGCTGGACCGCGCCGGCGCGCGTCTGACCAATCGCCTCGAAGACGCCGAAATCCTCGTCGTAAACACCTGCTCCTTCATCGATTCCGCCAAGCAGGAGTCCGTCAACACCATCCTCGAGATGGTCCAGCACAAGACCGCCGGCACCGCAAAGCGCCTCATCGTCGCCGGATGCCTCGTCGAGCGCTACCGCGACGAAATCCAGAAAAATATCCCCGAAGTCGACGCCGTAGTAGGCACCGGCGAACTCGAAGCCATCCTGAATGCGGCAGGGCTAAGCATGCCCGCCCCGGCAGCCTCGACGTCGCCCTTCAACATCCTGACGAGCAGTGACCTGATCGACCGGGCCCCCAGCGCTGTCAACAAGCATTCCCGCCCCGAAGGCGACCTCCGCGAAGAGCAGGGCCGATTCAGCCGCGAACACTGGGACGGCGCCATCGCCAGCCTCCCCAACTACCTCTACTCCGACGAAACCCCGCGCATTCTCACCACCCCTAAGTCCTCTGCATACATCAAGATAGCGGAGGGTTGCGACCACCCCTGCGGCTTCTGCATCATCCCCCAGCTGCGCGGCAAATTCCGCAGCCGCCGCTTCGAATCCGTAGTAGCCGAAGCGCAAAATCTCGTCCGCCAGGGCGTCCGCGAAATAACCCTCATCGGCCAGGACACCACCTGCTACGGCGAAGACCTCGGCCTCAAAGACGGCCTCGCCACCCTCCTCGAAGCCCTCGCCGGCATCGAAGGCCTCAAGTGGCTGCGCTTCCTCTACGCCTACCCCAACAAGGTCACCACGAAGCTGCTCGAAACCATCGCCCGCCACGACAACATCGCCAAGTACCTCGACGTCCCGCTGCAACACGCCAGCGCGGCCGTCCTCAAGCGCATGAAGCGTGGCGGCAGCGGCGAAATCTTCCTCAAGATGATCGAGAAAGCCCGCAGCATCGTGCCCGACCTCGTAGTCCGCACCACCTTCATCGTCGGCTTCCCCGGCGAAACCGACGAAGACTTCGCCCAGCTCGAAGACTTCGTCCGTGAAGCCAAAATCGACTGGCTCGGCGCCTTCCCCTACTCCGACGAAGAAGGCTCAGCCGCCTTCGACCTGGACGCCAAAGTGCCCAAACGCACCATCGAGTCCCGCCGCAAGCGCTTGATGAAGCTCCAGCAGAAAATCAGCGCCGAAAAGCAGTCCCACTGGGTAGGCCGCGAAATGGACCTTCTAGTAGAGGGCGTCAGCGACGAACACGACCTCCTCTGGCAAGGCCGCACCATGCTCCACGCCCCGGAGATCGACGGCAAAGTCCTGATCAACGACTTCGGCACCGATGCCGACGGCACCCCGCGCGACATCCTGGTCCCCGGCACCTTCTACCGCTGCGAAATCACCGAATCCCACCACTACGACGTAGTAGCCCGCATCATCGAATAGCCCAATCCTTCCTGGCTGCAATTGTTCTACGTAGAGCATCGCGCAGCGAACGGGAAGCCTCTGGCGAAAAATGTTGGAAGTGGCTTGGTTTCAACAGGTTGGACTTGCGTAATTTATAAGCCAAATGTGCCTTCTTACAGCGAATGGGAATTTGACGCAGTGAGCGGCGTGGAACAATCCCTTCAGCGAGTTGGATTCCGCTGTTTTGTCATCAAGGAATGCACAGCCGAGAATCAATCGAGATTACCTCTGGCAGATTGCCGAAACTGCGAGCCTCATTCTGTTCGCAATGCCTGTAACGGCTCGATGCGCGAGGCACGTCGCGCCGGGATGTATGCCGCAAGCAACGCGACCGCGCAGAGTAGCAAATCTACGCCCGAGAAGACTGCCGGATTCGCCGGTGTTGTGCCAAACAGCAGGGACTCGATCCACTTGCTTAACGCGAAAGAGCCCAGCGTTCCCAACACCACTCCGGCGAGGGCGAGTCGCAGCGTCGTTGCCAGAACCCCTCGCAGCACAAGCCCGGAGTTCGCTCCTAAAGCCATACGTATACCAATTTCCTTGGTACGCTGATGCACCGAATAAGAAATCAGCGCGTAAATCCCGAGCGACGCCAGCAGCAGTGCAAAGCCTGCAAACCCTGACAGCAGCATCACCAGAAAGCGCCGTGGCGAGACCACCTTGTCGACCAGCCCCTGAAGCGTTTGAAACTCGGTGACAGGGAGATTTGGATCAATGGGCCGCAGCGCCACACGGATACCTGTAGCCAGGCTATCGGGTGGAAGCGTGGTTCGAACTACCAGCCTCATTGCCGAGTAGTCCCCGGTTTGGCGCATCGGTATATACATCTCAGAGCCGCCCTCTCTCTCGGGCCCTCCGTGATGGACATCGGCAACCACACCGATCACTCGGCGTCCCCCGTCCTGTGTCATCAACTTCCCGACGGCATCCTGCCCGGGCCACAGAGTGCGAGCCAGCGATTCATTGATCATCACCACAGGTTCACTCGTCTCGCGATCGCTCGGTGAGAACTCTCTTCCCGACTTCAGCGCAATTCTCAATGCTTCAAAGTATCCATCGGTCACCACGCGGATGAAACCTTCCGGGTGATTGTTCTTGTCGTAGACCTGTCCCTTGGCTCCGATTTGCCAACTCCGGTCCCCATCGAGCGGCAGGATATCGCTGATTCCCGCTGCTGAGACGCCGGGAACCGCCCGGGCGCGTTGCAATACATCGTCGATAAATGAGTTCGCCTGCGCCGCATTCGATATCGGAAAACTCGGGTCGATCCTCAGCGCGGCGGCACGCTCGGGTTGAAATCCAAGATTCACATCCAGCACGCGCAGAAAGCTCTGAATGAGCAGCGCCGCGCCAACCAGCAGTACGCAGGCCAATGCGAACTGAGAGACCACCAGGCCATCACGAAACCAGCCGTGCGGGCCGCTGCCGCTCGACTCGCGTCCCGCGGCCTGCAACCCTTCGCGAAGCTTGTACGTTGGCACCTGCAGTGCAGGAGCCAGCCCAAAAAGCACGCCCGAAGCCACCGCCGCCAATAATGTGAAGGCAAGCGTGCTTCCATCCACTTGCACGCTTGCGAGAAGTGGCAGATTGAACGCACTCAGGTGCGCCAGCCCACGCGTGCCGGCTACGGCCAGCAGCAGCCCCAACGCGGCGCCGCAAAGCGAAAGGGTTACGCTCTCGGTAAGCACTTGGCGCAGCAGCCGCAAACGCCCAGCCCCTAACGCCGCTCGTATCGCCATTTCCTTTTGCCGCGTCCCCATGCGCGCCAGTTGCAGATGCGAAAGATTCGCGCAGACAATCAACATCACTACGCCCACCGCGCACATCAGCACCACAAGAGCTGGGCGCACCTCGCCGCTCACATGCTTTTCCAGCGGAGCCAGCTTCGGTTTGATCCCATTTCGCTCCGGATGCTGGCTATCGAGTTGAATCCCCAACACGGTGAACTCAGCCTGTGCGTTCTCGACTGTAACGCCGGGCTTTAGCCTTCCGACAACGGCCATCGTGTTTCCGTTGGGTTTGTTCTTGTCCATCAGCGGCCAGGGAATAAAGACATCGATCGGAGTACCCGGAGCAAAGATACTCGCGAAATCGAACGACTCGGGTAGCACACCGATCACGCTTACCGGCTGATTGTTCAGCGTTAACTTGCGCCCTATGATGCTGGGGTCCGAATCGAAGCGCCTGCGCCAGAAGTTATTGCTCATGAGCATGGCGGTCGGTGCCGCATACTTACCTTCAGACTCTTCTCTGGTAAACGATCGTCCGACTACGGGGTCGACTCCCAGCAATGGGAAGAAGTTTCCGGTCACCGCAACGCTGGTGATGCGCTCGGGCTCGCCGCTCCTTGTCAATTCCTCGTTGCCCGAGCTGTAGCCGCCGGACCAACCGGCAAGGTCGGAGAAGGACTGATTCTGCTCCCGAAGGTCGGCAAAGTGCTCGACTTGAGTGCTGCAGCAGTCTCCGTTGGCGATCCACACCAACTGTCCCGGATCGCGGAAAGGAAGTGGGCGCAAAAGCAGCGCATTGACCACGCTGAAGACCGTCGAAGCCGCGCCGATACCGAGGCCGACAATGAGAATCGCAAAGATAGTGGAACCCGCATTGCGGCTCATTCCACGAAATCCATACTTCAGATCGCTCACGAGGGATTCAAGCCAGCTCCACGACCACGTAGCCCGCGTCTGCTCGCGAATCAGCGTGGGATTGCCAAAGGCGCGCAGAGCGGCACGCCGCGCTTCTTCCGATGACAGTCCACGTTCCCGCTGCTCTTCTTCCTCCAACTCAAGGTCAGATTGCAGCTCCCGCTCAAGATCCGCATTTCTTTTCGTCGTCCGCCACCATTTCATCTCAGCTCTCCTCGGCGGCGGGCCACATCACGCGCGCCACAGCTTCCGCCATCTGCTTCCACTGCGACTCTTCGACCAGAAGCTGCTTTCTGCCTGCCTCGGTCAACCGGTAGTACTTGAACTCGCGATTTCGGTCCGGCGCCATCTCCCATTTGGAGACGACCCATCCCCTTTCCTCCAGCCGGTGCAGCGCCGGGTAGAGCGATCCATGCTGCATCTGAAGAAAGTCGTTCGTGGTCCGTTGAATATGCTTGCCGATGTCATGGCCATGCGCCGGTCCGTAAAGGAGCGTCCTCAAAATGAGCATGTCAAGTGTGCCCTGGAGAAGGCCTGTCCGTTGTTGCTGTGGCGGCTTTGTCATGGAAGACGGTCTACCCTCGATGTGGGATGATGGTAGACATTCGACCATCACTTGTCAAGGAATGCCGGGGTAATCAGCGAATTCCACCACTACGACGTCGTAGCCTGCAACAATAATCGAGCTCGCTCATACCCTACACGCACCGCGTCAGCTCCGTACGTCCGCTCAAGCCGCCGCACTGTAAAGTGCCCCTCTGCCAGACTCTGGAAATGATTGCTGAACATAATATTCAGCGTCATTCCCCCGGCTGCTCCGGCAATCGGCACCAGCTCTGCTGCTACCTTCTCGCTGACCTCCAGCCCAAACCGAGAAGCCACCTTCCCCAGAAACGAAACCAGCGCGGGAGCACCCTCCTTCGCCACGCTCTTCTGCATCAGGAACGAGCTGGCCTCGCGCGTAGCCTGCGCCAGGGCCGCGCGGCTCACGTAGTACGCGCTCTCCAGAGCATCCGCATGCACCCGATCCGGCCCCAGCGCAAACACTTCGAGACAAGCCAGCGCGCTTTCCGGATTGCGGAGGTCCTCGCCCTGACTCCGAGCAATCTCCGCAATCGAGTGCAACATCACCGTCGTCGTGACCGGGAGCTCGATCAACAGTCCGGGGAAACCAAAAAATCCACCTACCGCTCCCGAAACCGCCACAGCAGCCGTATGCGCGCGCTTATGGCGCACCGGGGGTTTGTAAGAGAATCCCCGCCTCGGACCCTCCAACAGAGCCACGCGCAAGCACTGCCCAAGCGCCTTGTTCACCGCAGTATGAACCGCCTTTTGAGCACTCGGCGGCAACCTTCGCAGCAGAGCCTCGATTGGCATTCCCAGCCGCTCGGCCACCTTCATCGCCAGACTCTGCATTTCCAGCTTTCGTGCCGCGCTTTGAAGCTCCAGGTAGTCCGTAGGGGAAATATCGCTCATCACCCAACTCTATCCACGATCCATAGGATGCGCCGTCTCGCTTTACACACAACGCCCATCGGAGCTAGTGAATCTCGACGCCATTGCCCTTGGCGCAAACCGGCTCCATTTGTGGCACAGACAAACAGCAGTTCATTTGCCACTTCTTCGCCTGGAACGCATAGAAAAGAGGACAGTGCACACTACGCCGCCAGGGATGCTCGAAGCGGCCGCTGGATATATCCTCGCTAGACTGAGAAAATAGAGGAGAACGAATTCTAAACGGACAAGCGGCAAACAGATGGCAAAAACACCCAAAAACCCGAAGCCCAAAATCAAGCCGCTCCACTGCCCGAGCTGCAAGAAGCTGGTGAAGGCCACCGACGAGGATTTCCCCTTTTGCAGCGACCGCTGCCGACGCATCGACCTGGGTAAATGGGCTATGGGCGTCTACAAGATCAGCTCTCCGGTCCTCGATCCCGATCTGTTGGAAGACCTCGAAGGCCCCCAGCATGGAAACAACCGTGACCACTAAGCAAGACGCTGCCGTGCAGGCCAGAGTCACGGCAGCCCAAAGCGAGGCTGCCAGGATCGAGGCTGCGCGGATCGAGGCTGCCCGGGGCGGCTGGCCGGACGGACCGACCTGCTCGTTCCAATCCGGCCGAAAAACCCTCTGGGCATGGACGGTCGCTACCTTCTTCGGAGCAGGCTTTGGCAAGCCGGGGCCGGGAACGTGGGGTTCGGTGGCGGCCACGCTGATCTGGGCCGGCACGGATTATTTCCTGCATCCCTCGCAATCGTGGATGCTGCTTCTAACGCTTGTTGGAGTTGCACTTTCGATTGGTCTTGGCGTTCCCGCGGCAACCATCGCCGCCCGCGAGAGCGGTCGCGAAGATCCCGGCTTCGTAGTGATCGACGAGGTCGCCGGCCAATGGATCACCATGCTGCCTCTCTGCTGGGGCAAGCATGATTGGAAGCACATACTCATCTCTCTGCTTCTATTTCGTGTCTTCGACGTCTGGAAGCCCTTCCCCATTCGCCGCATCGAAAAACTCCCTGAGGGCTGGGGCATCGTCTTCGATGACGTGGCCGCCGGGTTGTATGCTGGGGCAGTGCTGCTGTTGTTTAGCCGCTGGTTTTAATGGACGTGACCCCCTATGCCCAGGCTCGCAAAACAGATTCTTCTACCACCGGAACTTGAGAGCGTCTTTCCCGCTGCGGCGCTGCCCGGGGGAGACGTCGAGGTGCTCGGTAGACATCTCGGTCCACGAGCCTTGATCGCTCCTGCGGTGACGGTCGATGGCCACTCCGCCAATCTGCTGATGAGCCGCGACTCACGCCTTAGCTTTCGGGTTCCCGAACGGGCCAATGCGGGGGTGATCGAGGTTCGCAATCCGGACGGAGTCAGCAACTCGATCACGCTGCGAGTGGCGCGTGAACTCTCCGACGGCCTGCACCCGGTGACCAGCCCGGTGGTGAGCCGCTCAGGCATGGTCTTCGCTACGATCTCAGGGCCGCGCGGCAAGCAGACGCCCGTCTCCATCGTGCGCGTCAGCCCGGATCGCGTCGGAACTCCTTTTGTCAGCGGCATCCTCAACCCGACCGGCCTGGCTTTCAATCCAGACGGCGAACTCTTCGTTACCTCGCGCGCCGAGGGCACGGTCTACCGCATCGACGCCGGCGGAGAAGCCACGGTCTATGCCGAGGGCATGGGCGTGGCTACCGGAGCGGCATTCGACGCGGACGGCAACCTCTTCGTCGGTGACCGCAGTGGGACGATATTCAAGATCGCCCCTGGCGAGCCGGACGGCGCCCGTCAGATCTTCGTCTACGCCACGCTTGAACCCAGCGTCGCCGCCTATCATCTCGCCGTCGGAGCCGACGGCACGCTCTTCGTTACCGCGCCATCGCTCTCTCCATACGACTGCGTCTGGACCATCGACCGCGACGGCACTACCTCCGCTTGGTTCCGCGGGCTCGGACGGCCTCAAGGCCTGGCTCTGGACGCCGATAGCAATGTCTATGTGGCTGCGTCGCTGCATGGCCAGCGCGGGCTCGTGCGCATCACACCGGAGGGCAACGCCGAGTTGGTTGTCGCCGGATACGATCTGGTTGGCGTCGCATTCTCTCCGCTGGGCACCGCCGTACTCGCCACCAACGAGGCAGTTTATGATGTCGATCTGGGAGTGGAGGGGCTGAGGCTGTTTTGAGCGTTCTGCTCGAGGGCCCAGCCGTAAAGGCTAAGCATGAAATGCGAAATTATCGCTGTCGGTTCCGAGCTTCTGACTCCCTTCCGGCAGGACACGAACTCCCTGTACCTGACTGAAAAGCTCAATGAAATCGGCGTCGCTGTGGCCTTCAAGACGATCGTCGGCGATCGCAGGCGCGACCTGGTCAACGCGGTGCGCACAGCCCTTGGCCGCGCGGATCTCGTAGCGGTGATGGGCGGCCTCGGCCCGACGGAAGACGACCTTAGCCGCGAAGCGGTCGCCGAAGCCCTCGGCGTCGAGATTCGCCGCGATCCTCAGCTTGTCGTTGCGCTTGCCGCGCGCTTTGCAGAGCGCCGCATGACCATGACGGACAACAACCTCAAACAGGCCGACATCATTCAGGGTGCTAAGGTACTTCCAAACGCGAACGGTACCGCGGTCGGCCTGTGGCTCGACACGGAGTTCGGCGGTCACCGCAAACTGATGATGCTCGTCCCTGGGCCTCCAAACGAGTGCAAGCCTCTCTTCGCGAATGAATGTATTCCGCGCCTTCGCGCGATCCTGCCGGTGCGGCATATCGCCAAGCGAGTGCTCAAGGCGACGATGATTCCCGAGTCGACCGCCGATGCGCTGCTGGCGCCGATCTACACGAAGTACAAAGACGTCGACACGACCATCCTCGCGGGCAACGCTGAGATTCAGCTCCAACTCTTCTGCTCCAAACCGACGCTTGAGGCCGCGCGTCATCGCGTCGATGAACTCGCCGCGCGCCTCGAAGAAGCGCTCGATCAGCATCTCTTTTCTTCTGCAGGCGAGACGCTGGAGCAGATCGTTCTCTACTACCTCGAGATGAAGCAGGAGACCCTCGCAGTGGCGGAGAGCTGCACCGGCGGCCTCATGTCTGAGCGGCTTACGTCGATCAGCGGAAGTTCGCGGTCATTTCTTGGCGGGGCTGTGGTCTATTCGAATGAACTGAAGTCCGATTTTGCCAATGTTCCGGCACAGTTGATTGAACGTCACGGAGCGGTCAGCACCGAAGTCGCGGAAGCCATGGCTCGCGGAATCCGCCAGCGGGTCGGCTCCAGCATCGGTGTCGGAATTACAGGCATCGCGGGCCCCGGAGGCGGCACCGAAGAAAAACCCGTCGGCCTCGTCTACATCGCAGTCAGCGATAAGCACCGAACGCAGTCGCTGGAATGCAATTTTCGCGGCGACCGCGAGCGTATTCGTTTATGGGCATCTCAGCAGGCGCTCGATATGGTCCGCCGGCGGCTGATGTAGCTGGCTCTCAAAGGCAAGGATGCAAGCCATGATTTGACGTTGTGCGTGTGACTTAGCTTGCAGTGCCCTGCCGTTTTTTCCAACGCATCTCTTCGAATCCCAATACCAACAGTCCTGCGAAAAACACGGCAAGCGATCCCTGCTCCAGTTCATCGAGAGACTCCATCTCTGACTTGGTCTGATAGACGACGATCCCATGGATATTTCGCGGATATATCCTCTGACTCAATTGATCCGGCTGGCGCGGGAGAGTGTATAGATATCTTGACCACACCGTGTGGCTGTAGATGTATGCGCTCAAGGCGACGACTACCAGTGATAACGCGATCAATCTCAAAAACCGCCGAGGTCGTTTGAACATAGTCGTTATCAGTACAATTCAAGCCGCATTCAACAACGCGGCCACCGCTTTAGGATCTTTATCGATCACAATCAGATAAGCCCGCGCAGTCGCGTCGGGATTCTTTCGCCGCTGCTCCCAATCCCGCAGAGTCCCCACAGGAATCCGATAAGTCGCGGCAAACTCCTCCTGCGTCAATCCCAGCCGCTCCCGCAGATCTTTCACATTCGGGATTCGCGTCAGGCCAGTCCAATCCTGTCCCGGTAGTGGCAACGGCTGCGCATCGGGATCGGAAAGTGCGGCAGCATGGATTTCCTCTTCAGTGAGCGCGCGAACCGCTTCCCAATCCGTATCGGTCCTTGGCAAAGGATCACCGGGTTCACGAACGACCGTAATAGAACCAGTATTCTTCATGCTTCTCTGCATCCTACGGCTAAGCCGCACCGGAGTCAATCAGCAAAAACCTACTTCTGCATAGCGATCCAATCGTTCACGCGCTGTTCCAGCACGTCAAGCGGCAGCGCTCCCGAATCCAGTACCTCATCGTGAAACGCCTTGATATCGAACTTTGCGCCTAGCGCTTTCTTCGCCCTGTCGCGCAGTTCCAGAATCTTCAACTGCCCGATCTTGTAGGCCAGCGCCTGTCCGGGCCATGCGATGTAGCGGTCTGTCTCGGCTTGGATGTTGGTGTCGTCCATGCCGGAATGAGCGCGGAAGTAGTCGATCATCTGCTCGCGCGTCCAGTGCTGTGAGTGGACGCCTGTATCCACTACCAGCCGAATCGCGCGCCACATATCGGCTTCGAGGCGGCCATAGTCCGAGTAGGGGTCCTGGTAGAAACCAACCTCTTTGCCCAGCCTCTCGGAGTAAAGCGCCCAGCCCTCGACGAAGGCGGTGTATCCGCCAAATTTGCGAAATTCGGGCAGGCCCTCAAGCTCCTCGCCGATTGAAATCTGCAAGTGATGCCCCGGAACGCCTTCGTGATATGCGACAGCTTCGACATCGGGAAGAGACCGCTCGGTCGCGTTATAGATGTTCACTGTGATGCGTCCGGGCCGGCTGCCGTCGGGAGCTCCCTGATTGTAATAGGCCGCGGGCGCAGATTTCGCCGAGTACGCGGGAATGGTGCTGACTTCGAGCGGAGCTTTAGGCAACCGCCCAAAGAGCGAAGGCAGCTTGCCCTGCATCTGCTTTACGTAACCGCGATACTCATCGAGCAGAGCATCCGCAGAGGCCGGATGCAGCTTGGGATTGGCGGCCAGCGATGCCTGAAATGTCTTCAAGTCCGCGAAACCAAGCTGCTTTGCGATTACCAGCATCTCCGCTTCGTCGCGCTTGACTTCGTCGAGACCAATCTGATGAATCTGTTCAGGCGTCAGATTCGTGGTGGTCTGCTGCCGGATGCGGAACGCATAATAGCGGGCTCCATCGTCGAGCGCTGAAATTCCAGGCTGCTCGCGGCCGGCCGGCACATACGTCACTTCAAGAAAGCGCTGCAGGCGCAGGTAGGCCGGCAACACATCTTTTGCGATGGCGGCTAACATCTCGGTCTTGATGCGCTCCTGATCGGCGGCTGGTATCGAAGCTGGGAATTTCTTCAGCGGCAGAGCCAGTGGTGAGTCTTCGGGCTTCTGATGCGCCAGATCCTTCACTTGGTCCAGCACCTTCTGCAGCAAATATTTCGGCGGGACTCGATGATCGTCCACGCCAATCGACATGTTGTGCTGCACCTGATCAAACGCTGTTGGAATGGCATGAAGACGCGTGATCCAATCGTCGTAATCTTTCACCGTTGTGAAGCTGAGTTGCACCACGAGATCCGGATAAGTGGTGTGAATACCGCCCATCTGGTTGATGGGCATCTCCCACTCTTTGAACTCGGTGGCCTCCTGATCTTCAGTAAACTGGCGCAGCAGCAGATCGCGGCTGATCACCTCTTGCGCACTAAAGCCAGTCGCGTCGATCGCGGCCAGCCTCAGCAGAAATCCCTGCTCGCGCTCGATGCCTTCGTTATACGCGCGCACCGAATAGTCCGTGATCTGATCGTTGTAGCGCTTGTCTCCGAGGGATGATGCGAACTCCGGCGAATGACGGAGGTAGTCTTCCCAGTAGTCCTTAAAGAGGCGATTCAGCGCTGTGCGGCGATCTTCCAGAGACTGAGGCGCAGCGGTCGCCTTGGGATCGAGCTTCAGCGCCTGGCTATACAGCGTGGAACCGGCAAGGGAGGAGACAACGACAGCAGCGAGGATCGAGATACGAAGTTCTTTCAAGAGAGAGTCCTTTGGCAGAACGGTATGCTTTCAGAGCAACCTGAGCAACGTACGCTCTATCAAGTTTAAGTCATTCAGGCGCGTAAGCATGCCTTAGAATCCATATGCCGGATTGGACGAATGGCCGGAGTGTGCGTATGCAAATGAGCTTCAGAGGAGTGTTGCAGGCAGACGGAGAAGGACTGCATTGGGTATTTGTGCGCGTGCCTTTTGACCCTTGCGAAGTATGGCCGGAGCGAACCCGCATGCGGATCAAGGGCACAATCAGTTCTCCGCAAACCAAGAGGGAATACGCATTCCACAGCTCACTCCTTGGCTCCAGGGAGAAGGGGTATGTCTTCCTCGTCAATAAGCAGATGCAGAAGGGCGCAGGCGTTGCCGCGGGAGGCGTGGCTGACTTCGTGCTCGAGCCCGACTTCGACGAACGCTCTGCTACTCCACCGGCAGAGCTGGTCAAGCTGTTGAAGGCGAACCGCGCGCTCAAGAAATGGTACGAACAACTCAGCTACTCCATGCGCAAGGACATTGCTCGAACCATCACCGAACCCAAATCGGCAGACGTTCGCACGCGCCGCGCTGAACAACTCGTCGAGCGAATGATGCTGGCGATGGAAGGCGAGCAGGTGTTGCCTCCGATTCTGCAAGTTGCGTTTCGAAGGCAGCCCCAGGCGCGCATCGGGTGGGAGGCAATGACGCCCATCCAGCGCCGCACGCACCTGCTGGGAATCTTTTACTATCAGAGCGCGGAGGCGCGTCAGAAGCGCGTCGACAAAGCTATTGAAGAATGTCTTCGTGTAGGCAAAAAGCGAGCGCTTAGCAAACCCTCCACGCCTCTCGAAGAATCCGATATGTAGCATGGGATCGCGCTCCGCCTTCCCATCTGCGCGCCCGTCGGCTACACTTGCCGCGGTGTTGCAATTTCCGGCAGCCGTTCAATCCCTCAGAGGAGATACTAGTGACCAACAATGCCAAAGGTCCCTTCGAAGTCAAGATGACCCCGCAAACCTGGAGCGAATCGGGTGCGGAGCATGCGCTCGGCCGCTTCATGCTCGACAAGCAGTACCACGGCGATCTGGAAGCAACGAGTCAGGGCCAGATGCTGAGCGCAGGAACAGGCGAAAAAGGCTCTTCGGGCGTATACGTCGCTATCGAAAAAGTGACGGGTTCGTTACAGGGCCGCGCAGGCAGCTTCGTGCTCTATCACACCGGCGTCATGAACCGCGGGGTGCCTGAGTTATCGATCAAAGTTGCGCCGGACTCCGGAACTGGCGAGCTTACCGGGCTTGCGGGATCGATGACCATTCAGATCGCAGAGGGTAAGCACTCTTACGAGTTGGCCTACACGCTTGTAACTATTCAGTAGCAATCTCATTCGCAATCAGAAAGAAGAATATGTCGAACGAATTCAGGCCGGTTCTGCGCGCAATTACAGTTTCATTTTTGCTTCTGCTCCTCAGCAGCTTCAAAGCTTTTGCGAGCACAGGTGGAGACGCTGTCGATCACGTCAATACCTACATCGGCACAGGCGAGGGCAAGATCGGTTATGGCGGTACGATGCCATTTGTCACTGCTCCGTTTGGCATGACTGACTGGACGCCGCAGACGCGCCAGAACAAGTTGAGCGTTGTCTCTTACAAGTATGAAGACACGACAATTTCGGGCTTCATGGGCACGCACCAACCGGCTATCTGGATGGGCGATTACGGTTATGTAACTCTGATGCCTGAGGTCGGCGTGCTCAAGACAACTCCTGAAGAGCGTAAGCTGCCCTTCCCGCATAGTGACGAAATCACCCGGCCTGACTATTACTCGGTATGGATGAACGCGGGAGCGTCCAAGATCCGCACGGAGATGACGGCTACCGAGCGCTGCGCCTATATGCGATTTACATTTCCCAAGGGATCGGACGCAAAGGTCGTCATCGAAGCTTCACGCCCCAGGATTGCAGGATTTGCAAAGGTCGATGCAGTTGCGCAGGAAATCGTTGGTTACAATCCTGACCGCGTGGATGCCGGGCTTGGACCCTTCAAGCTGCCTAACTTCAAGGGATATTTTGTTGTGCAGTTCCGTAAGGCATTTCATGGTTCAGGAACTTATGGACCAGGCATGCAGACTGCGGCTGAGGCGACTGGTGCCTATGCTTCGTTCACTGCCAGTGAAGGCGAAGTTATTGAAGCGCGCGTGGGCACATCGTTTCTAAGCATCGATCAGGCGCGGGCCAACTTGAAGGCGGAGATTCCGCAGTGGGACTTCGACGCCGTGCAACGGAAACTGCGTGCGACCTGGAACGAAAAGCTGCAGCGTGTGACCGTTGAAGGTGCAACCGAGGGCGAGCAGAAGACCATTACGACGGCGCTTTACCATGCGCTGCTTTATCCGCGCATCTTCTCGGAATATGGCCGCTATTACAGTGCATTCGACGACAAGATTCACAAGGGTGAATCCTACACTGCGTATTCGATCTGGGATACGTTTCGTGCTGAGCACAGCCTGCTTACGCTGATGGCTCCGGAGCGCGTCCCCGGCATGATCAATGCGCTGCTGCAGAACTATCAGGAAGGGGGATGGATGCCCAAGTGGCCCAATCCTTCGTACACAAACATCATGATCGGTACGCACGCGGATTCGATGGTGGCCGAAGCTATCAACAAGCACTTTCATGGATTCGACTACGATCTAGCGTGGAAGGCTGTTTACAAAGACGCGATGACTCCGCCGGATGACGACACGAAACATCGCTGGCACGACAGAGAGCCGTCAACTCCGTACGAGGCGCGCGGTGGTCTGACCTACTCCAAACAGCTCGGGTATATCCCGACGGATAAGACCGATGAAGCCGCATCGAGCACGCTTGAGGAGGCTTACGACGATTGGTGCGTGGCGCAGGTCGCGAAGGCGCTCGGCAAGACGAAGGACTTTGAATTCTTCCTGCAGCGATCGTTGAACTATCAACATATTTTCAACAAAGAGACTGGCTTCATGCAGGGCAGAAAATCTGACGGCTCGTGGGCCGACGAGAGCGAGGGGTGGACCGAAGGCGATCATTGGGTTTACACCTGGGCGGTCTTCCACGACATTCCCGGACTCGTCGACCTCATGGGCGGCAGAGACAAGTACAACGCTTTGCTCGACCAGCATTTCAAAGGCAATCACAACATACACAGCAACGAGCCGAGTCATCACTACGGCTATCTCTACGACTACAGCGGCGAGGCGTGGAAGACGCAGGCCAAAGTGCGTGAAATCGCCAAGGCGGAATATGCCAACCTGCCCTCGGGCATCGATGGCGATGACGACTGCGGACAGATGTCGGCGTGGTATCTCTTCACGGCGCTTGGCTCTTATCCTGTCAATCCGGCGTCGGGCGAATACATGATCGGCAGTCCCCTCTTCAGCAAGATGACCCTGCATCTGGCGAACGGGAAGATCTTCAGCGTCATCGCTGAAAATAATTCGCCGACCAACGTCTACATTCAATCGGCAACGTTGAACGGCAAGCCGCTGACGATTCCTGTGATTCGGTATGACGACATCGAGGCTGGAGCGACGCTGAAGTTTGTGATGGGTCCGAAGCCGTCATCGTGGGCCTCGGATTGGCATCCACACCCCATCTCCGTCACAACGGCGGCTAAGATGTGAGGCGATCGGGAGACAACCGGCCGCAGTGCCTGGGGCCGCCGATCGTTGGACCTGATAAAGTTTAGTGTTATGCCTGTTGCCTTGACAGTCTGGTTGCATTCGTTGTCCATCGTTGTGGCGGCGTATCTGCTGGGGTCCATCCCCTCCGGATATCTGCTTATGCGTTTTTTCCGCCGGCAGGATATTCGCACGGTAGGCAGCGGAAACATCGGTGCGACAAACGTGCTTCGTTCCGGCGCCAAAGGCCTGGGCGCGGCGACGTTTCTCTTCGATGTCGTGAAGGGCGCGCTGGCGGTGCTGGTCGGTGCACGGCTGGCATCCGTTGGCTTTCCGCCCATTCCGCTGCACAACGCGGAGGCTTTGGCGGCAGTGTGTGCAGTTCTTGGCCACATGTTCCCTGTCTGGCTGGGCTTACGGGGAGGCAAAGGCGTCGCCACCGCTTTTGGCGTGTTCCTGGTGCTGGTTCCATGGGCGGCGCTGTGCGCGCTGGCAGTATTCATCGTCGTCTTCCTGCTGAGCCGGATGGTTTCGCTGGCGTCGATTCTTAGTACGGTTGCCTTTCCGGTCTTCGCTTGGTTCTTTGAACCGTGGGTGCGAACCTACCTGGTGATGGCGGTAATTCTGATCGTCGTTGCGCTGATCGTGATCAAGCATAGTCAGAACATTCAACGAATACTGGCAGGCACTGAATATCGTTTCGGCTCGGGCAGTAGGAAGCCTCCTGCGAAAGTGGAAGATCTTTCATGAGCCGGATTACGGTGCTGGGGTCTGGCGCATGGGGAACAGCCATCGCCCTTTCGTTGGCTGCAAAACAAGAACATGAGGTCACGCTCTGGTCGCATCGCACGGAAGTGGCGGATGCGTTGAGCCGCGATCGAGAGAATCTGAAGTTCCTGCCCGGCTTCCGCTTTCCCGACTCGCTTCGAGTTACCGGCGATGATGCTCTGGCGCTCGACAATGCAGAGATCGTCGTTTGCGTGGTGCCGTCAGAGTTTCTGCGCGCGACGATGGCTCGTCTTGTGCCGCGATTGCACTCAGGGCAGGTGCTAGTCAGCGGGACCAAGGGCATTGAGGACCACTCGTTTTTGCGTATGACAGAGGTGATCGAGGATTGTTTGGTCTCTGTGGGACCTGCGCTGCCTGTCGGCGCGTTGAGCGGTCCCTCGTTTGCGCAGGAGGTCGCCGCTGGAATGCCCACGGCTGTGACCATTGCGTTCGAAGATGTGGATGTCGCGACGCGAATTCAGCAAGAGTTTTCGAGCAGTGCGTTGCGGCTCTACACCAACGCCGACGTTATCGGGGTCGAGCTTGGTGGCGCGCTCAAGAACGTTATTGCTATCGCGGCGGGAGTGCTGGCTGGGCTGGGGTTGGGTTCAAATTCTGCGGCTGGCCTTATCACGCGCGGCATTGCGGAAATCACTCGCCTCGCTGTCGCTGCCGGTGGGCAACGTGAGACGCTGAGTGGCCTTAGCGGCGTCGGTGACCTGGTGCTCACCTGCACGGGCGCGCTCTCCAGAAACCGCACTGTCGGCGTCGAGTTGGGCCGGGGGCGCAAGCTGTCCGAAATTCTTGCCGGGCTTGATGGCAAGGTCGCTGAGGGCGTTCGAACTACCCGTGCTGCGCTCGGCCTCGCTAACAAGCTTGGTGTCGAAATGCCGATCACTGAGCAGATCGGATTGATTTTGGACGAGGGCAAGAGTCCCAAGGACGCTGTTCGTGACCTGATGCAGCGCCCTGGCCGCCACGAAGAGGACTAGCTGTGTGGCTTGCGTGGCCTTTCTGGCTGCGCTGGTAGACTCGAAGATGGATATAACCCATGTTTTCAAAGTTCTTTGGCGGCGTGAAGGACGATCCTCCTTCCATTCTGAAAACTGAACAGGACCTGCAAGAGGCGGCGCAAGCGGCTGATTCCAGTGCAGATGCGTCCGGCCAGCCGGGCTTTTTTGACCGGATGAAGCAGGCGGTGACTCGGACACGCGAGTCGCTTTCAACGCGCCTTGAAGGCGTGCTGGCTTTGACTCGGACGGTGGACGAGTCTGCGCTGGAAGACCTTGAATCTGCGCTACTTACGAGCGATCTGGGGTTGCCCACGACGACTGCGATTCTGGAGCAATTGCGCGACCGCGCACGCCGGCAGGACATTGAAGGCGGCGAAGAGCTGCGTAAGTTGTTGAAAGAACAGATTCGAGCGATTCTTGAGGCGCCTCGTAAGCCGGTTGTCGAACCTGCGACTCCGCCGAAGGTGATCTTTCTGGTGGGGGTGAATGGCACAGGTAAGACTACGACGAGCGGCAAGCTGGCGCAGTGGTATCGTGCTGAAAACAAAAGCGTTCTACTGTGCGCGGCAGATACGTTCCGGGCGGCGGCGATTGAGCAGCTTGAGGTCTGGGCTTCGCGGTCGGGTGTGGACATGATCAAGACGAAGCAGGGCGGGGATCCTGCGGCGGTTTTGTATGATGCAGTCGCGGCCGCTAAGGCTCGCCAGATCAACGTCCTGGTGGTGGATACTGCCGGACGGCTGCATACCAAGAGCGGCTTGATGGACGAGCTTGAAAAGATGCGGCGGACGGCTAAACGATTGATTCCAGAGGCTCCGCATGAGGTGCTGCTGGTGATGGATGCGACTACCGGGCAGAACGGTTTGCAGCAGGCGAGGCTGTTTACGGAGGCCTCCGGCGTGACTGGAATTGTGCTGACCAAGCTGGATGGGACGGCCAAGGGGGGCATTGCGGTGGCGATTGCGCGCGAACTGAATCTGCCGGTGCGGTTTGTCGGGGTAGGAGAAAAGATCGGGGACCTTCTGGAATTTGACCCTGCGGCTTTCGTGGATTCTCTGCTGGATTCGTAAGTTTTCGGCGACGACAGACGCGACTGGCTACATTGGTTGTCGGTATTGGAATGTAAATTGTGGGATTTCTTAGATAGATTGTGCGATAAGTTACGTTAACTGCGTCTCGAGGACCAATTGCATGTCGGACCGGCTTTCGCAAGTCGAAAGAGACACACCGTGGATGCTGCGGGCGCTTGAGCTGGCTCGCCAGGGCATAGGGTTGTGTTCACCGAATCCGGTGGTCGGATGCGTGATTCTCGATCGGGAGGGCGCGCTGGCTGGAGAAGGCTGGCACGAGTACGACCTGATCGATCACGCTGAGGTTGTCGCGATTCGAAATGCGGGTGAAAAGGTGCGCGGCGGGACGGCGTACGTGACGCTTGAGCCATGCAACCATACCGGGCGGACGGGCCCTTGTTCGGAGGCTCTGATTGCGGCGGGAGTTGGGCGGCTGGTGGCGGCGACTGCCGATCCCAATCCGCTGGTGGCCGGGCAGGGTTTGGAGAGATTGCGGCAGGCTGGGGTTGCGGTTGAGGTTGGGGTATGCCGTGCTGAGGCCCAGAGGTTGAACGAGGGCTTTGCACGCTGGATTGTCTCGAAGCGTCCGCTGGTGGAGATGAAGGTGGCGATGACGCTGGATGGACGCATCGCTCCCCCGCCCGGCAAGCAGGGGGCGCGGCAGCCTTACTGGATCACCTGCGAAGAATCGCGGGCGGCGGTGCAGCCTATGCGGTGGATGGCGGATGCCGTTCTGACCGGGGTGGATACGATCATTGCGGATGACCCGATGATGACAGATCGCAGCGGGAATCAGCGGCGTAGGCCGCTACTGCGGGTGGTGCTGGATTCAGGTCTGAGGATGCCGCTGGATTCGAAGCTGGTGACGACGGCGAAGGATGATGTGGTGGTGTTCACGGTTCCTCCGCTGGAGCGCGACAGGCACGCGAATGAGGTTGCGCAGGCGAAGATTCAGGAGTTGATGGCGCGCGGGGTTCGCGTGGAGGTGTTGGCGGCGGAAGCTCAGTCTACGGAGCCGGGGCGGGTGCCGCTTGGTAAGGTGCTGGATAAGCTGGGGGCGGAGGGGATTCTGACGCTGCTGACGGAGACTGGCACGCGGCTGAATACGGCGCTGCTGGCGGCTGGGCTTGTGGACCGGCTGAAGATTTTCTGTTCGCCGCAAATTATGGGTTCGGATGCTGTGCCGGCTTTTCGTGGGTTGAGCTTGCCGGTGAGGTTGGAGCATGCGGAGGTGGAGCGGCATGGGAATGATTACAGTGTCTCAGCGTTGTTGCGTGATCCGTGGGGTGCTGTTTGACAGCAGATTCTCAGTCCACAGTCCAATCCACGGAGTAGACGGCATAGACACGTTGAGATCCCGGGTCGTTGCCTGCGAACTTCCCTGCATTCAATGCGTCTACCGCATCTTCGAGGGAATCGATGAGGCAGTGAGAATTCGTCGGAATCTCTTGGGCGAGACCGTTGCATGATAAGGGTGAATGCTCCGGATCAGGCGAGTTCTCGACCCAGATGGTTACAACATCAAACCCTTCCAATTGCTTATGCAACGGGGGAACGACGTTGACGGGAATGTTCCACCCAGCTGAAAACGGTTGCCATTTTTCGCCATTAAACTCAAGCTCGTATGCTTCGTAATAAAAGAGCTTTGTACCCGTCAGGTCAATCCCTTGCTCTCGCGCTACTTCCTTTATGACTTGAGGTGAATCGAAAAACCAAAAGCCATTGTGCTTCCAAAAGTTGGTGTAGTCATCCATGAAATCGTCGTTCACGCAACTATTTACAGAATAAATGTCAACGACCTGGGGCAAAACAAAGCCATTGGGCTTGTTGACGCTTCGCTTTGCCATGTACCCAATTGGAATCATCGCCAACTTAGTCTAAAGCAATGAGCGTGCCTCCGGGCCTAAAGGCCGCGTTCCTTCTGCTTGACTTATGCTGGGGTTGAAACCCCAGCCTCCCTCCGGCTTCGTGCTTCGCACGAAGTAAGCCCACATCTCAAAAGCGAGATGTGGGGCACCCGGCATGACCTGCAAGGATCGAACAAAGGTGTGTGCCGGTTCGTGCTCCGAGCGCTTTGACTCGGCTTCGTAGTTATCATGACTAGGTGTTATCGAGTTAGGTTGAAAGAACGCGGCTACTTTTGGTGGCGGGGATTTGAACAGGGTTGGGGGATTCCGTTTGCCTGGGTGGAGCGGGCATTGAAAGCTGAAGTTACGATGACGGTAATGTCCTGCGTGGTGGGGGAGTTCACGATCACGACGACGGGAACGCTATTGCACTTGAACATGCCGGCAAAGGTTTCGATTGCGGCTCCGGCAGGGTTGTGCTCGTTTCCTTTTTTGCACCAGTAATAGGTCTTACCATTCTGATTGGCACCGGGGCAGTACCCGATCGTATTATCCCAACCAAGTCCCGGGTAATTGGAGCCACTGCCAGAATAGAGTTGGGCCTGTTGAGCGGGCGTTAACAGGGAACCTTTCGCGAGCGCGTTGAAGACGAAGGTCAAATCTCCGGCGCTCATGTTCCATCCGCTGCCGCCGCAGGTAAGGGTTTGGTCTCCCCAATTGGTGGCGCCTGTCGTAGCCGGCGGGGGCGGATAGGACCAGATTTGCAGCAGAGGATTTGAAGTCGGCGAACAACTACGCGTCCCGGAAACCAAGCCCGGGGCAAGAACGTTCTGATTGACATAATCGATGTAGAACTTTGCGCTCTGCTCAGCACGAGGATTCAGGTCAGAAGGAGGAACAAAGCCACTAAGAATGCCACCAACAATGCCACCAAAGCCGTCGCTCGTCTGGTTGATGGCGTTGTTTCCTTCCATTTGCGGCAGAAGTTCGCGAAAGATGGCGAAGTTACAGTTGCTGTAGACACCTTGCACTCCGGCGGGCAGCGGAGCGTAGTTCGCCTGAATGATGGACTTCAATTTGCTGTAGCCGGTGTTGAAGCCGTCGCAACCGTTGGGGGTGGTCTGTCCGTTCACCTCGTCGACTGGGAATCCTGACCTGTGTGTCAGAAGATCGCGAAATGTAAGTTGCTGGATATTGGGACCGGCCACACGCTGCCAGTCCGTGTACAGATACGGAAATATCGAGGAATCGAGGGAGATGTTGTGATTGGCGAGAGACTTTAGAACGGCGAAAGTTGTCAGCATCTTGCTGACGCTGGCGATCATCGTCTGGAAGTCGGGGACGATCGCGGTAACCGGCGTCAGATTGGAGTTGCCACCGAATTTGGGAGGATAGGCTCCGACGGTGACGACGTAGCCGGTGACGCCGGGCGACACCTTCAACGCACTCACGATGTTGTTTCCGAAATTGTTTTCTGAGATACAGCCCAGAGGATCGCAGGCAATGATGTCGTTCTGACATCCGACAATGAAACTTAGTGAGGTAGATCCGATTACGAGGAGGGTTGCGAAGGAAAGGATTCGGCGCATGGAGTGATAGCCTCCTAAGCTGGAAATTCCTTTTGACCTTAAGAACGAGTTCCATTTTGCGCAAAAATCGATGATCGTGTCAATCGGCGTCTTGTGTTAAGAGTGGGGTCCTTTGGCGAAATCCTAACCTCATAGGCTGAAGCCCGGGAGACCATGTTTGGTTGTTTTGCCTGGGTTGAAACCCATCCTGCCTCCGGCTCCATGCTTTGCAAGAATTAGGCTCACATCTCAAATGCGAGCAGGTGTGGAGCACGGACACCAGGTCTGCCTACGAGTAATTCGGCCGCGTGAGATAAAGGCTATTTTTAGAAGCGGCGAGTTAGCAGGTTAGCGCCGCTGGGCGGCGTTAGCAGGTTAGCCAGACTGTGTGTTTTCTGGATCTTATGGTCTTTATAGCAATTCAGAAGTTGGAGCCGCGTAGGATTGGGGGATCCCATCCTATGCCGCCTTTGATTTTCTTGAGATTGTCTGGAATGGCAAGGCTGAAGCGTTGCCTTACCCAAAACTGATGTTACGAATTTTTGATTGTCTTCGGGGTTGAAAGTCCCACTAACATCGAAACCTGTGCGCCCGCCTTCTAAATCGGGCCGCCCGGGACGTTGCCCTCTTGCGGCACCTCTTCGTTTTTCTTCGATTTGATCGTGACGCCGTTTGAGAGCCTTGCACGAGCAAGCCCGTATACTGCCTCGTGCAGATGTTCGGGCAAACGTGCTACATCCACCCAGGTCTCCCATGATTCATCGGGCTTAAGACGTTTGGGCAGTGGACGCGCGGGTTCGTTGGCGGGCACCTGGGGCGTTGAATCAAACCAGACATGAGTGACTTCAACTTCTCTGGTTCGGGATAGATTAGTGATGTTAATGAAGTAACATCGCGCGCGCTCTTAAGAAAATAAGCCCTGTGCACGGTAAGGCGAATCTTCCGTCTGTCACCGAATACAGGTTTCAGTGCCTCGAAGATAAACTTGAAAATCTCGAAGAACATGCAAATCTATTCTTCACAGCGAGGACGTCAATGCGACGCTTTGGAAGCTTTCCGCTAAAGGATAGCACCAGCATGCTTCTGGGGGATGGTTGAGCCCCAGAGGTTGCGCAGGATGCGGAGGCCGTCGCTGGAGGGGAGCGGGATCAGGTTGATAACTCCGAGAAATAAATTGCAGGTGGCCAGTTGCGGTCCCAAGTGGGGTACGAAGATTAGCGGGACGACCAGCAGGAGATTGACCAGGGGGCCGGAGGCGGCGATGAGGATTTCGTCGCGACGGCGGGTGGCGTAGGCGCGGCGGATGTAGGCGCCGCCCAGCTTCAATCCGAATTCGCGGACGGGAACCCAGAGAAGCCTGGCGGTCAGCATGTGGCCGGCCTCATGGAGGAGCAGACTGAGCAGCAGAACGGCTCCAACGATCAGGCCGAGCGACCATCCACCGATTTTGACGCCCAGGGCAGCACAGAAGATGACGAGAAACCAGCCAGTGCGATGCATGTGGAAAGGGACTCTGAATCTCGACATGGCAGAACCCTCATGTAAATTGTTAGTGTTAGCATGCGCGACTTTTGAGCTATGTGCGGATGGTTATTACCAAAGACTTGCATGAGCGCGAGTTTATTTATATCGGTAACTCGGATTAATTTTGCGGGTAACTCGCAGTGAAGCTTTCATTCGTATTGGCTTGTAACAATTGCATATTTCTTGCATGAAATCCGGAAAAACGGTACTCCGGTCAAGGAGTGCAGGCGTGCGGTTGCGACCGGATATTCCGGCGCATTCGAGTTGGCAAGGTTGAGGTATTGCCCTACCCTGAAGATATGTTTACGGGGATTGTTGAGCAGACGGGGACGATTGTGAGCCTAAAGGACCTGGGCGGAGTGAAACGGCTTACGGTGACAGCGCCGGGCATTGCGGGGCGGTTGCGAGAGGGCGATTCGCTGGCGGTTTCGGGGGTTTGCCTTACGGCGCTGGAGGTGGCTGGGGCCGATGTTGGCGAGTTCTTCCATGCGGATCTGGCGGCTGAGACTTTGGCGCGGACTTCGCTGGGTGCGCTGGCTCCGGGAGCTGTGGTGAATCTGGAGATGCCCACGGCGGCGGGTGCTCCTTTGGGCGGGCATATTGTGCAGGGGCATGTGGATGGGACGGGGACGCTGGTTTCGCTGGAGCCGGTGGTTTCGAGGGACAACCCTGACTTTGATCGCGAGACTACTGACTGGTGGCTTACTGTGCGGGTGCCGGAGCATCTGCGGCGGTTCATGGTGGAGAAGGGGTCGGTGGCGCTTGAGGGCATCAGCCTGACGATTGCCCGGACTGATGGGGAGACGATCAGCGTGGCGATCCTGCCACTGACTTACTGGCGGACGAATCTGCATGCGCTGAAGATGGGCGATCCGGTGAATGTGGAGGCGGATGTGCTGGTGAAACTGGCTTATGCGCGGATGGATGCGGAGGCTAAGCCGGCGTTTGAGTTGACTGAGGGTTGGCTGGTGGCGGAAGGGTTTTAGCGAGTTAGCTGCGCTTCGCGCGTTTAGCGGGTTAGCAAGTTAGCGGCTTTCGTTGTGGGCTAGGGTTTTGCTGGCGTGGATGGCTTTGGCGGGTCCGTCTTTGGTGGGTCGAGGACGTATTCGTCGCCGGTGCGGGCTAGGATTTGTTCGCGCTGGTGCTGCAGGGACTTTAGTTCGGTGCTGGCTTCAATGTATTCCTGCTTTTCTGCGGGGGTGAGATCGGGGCCTTTCTTTTCTAATGACTCTACTTGTGCTGCCAGTGGGGCTATGGCGCGGTCGATGAGGACTGGGTGGATGTCTGGTTCGTGTTGCTTACCGCGTTGGAGCTGATTGCGGTTGTTTTCCTGCCAGGCTGGCCATATGCCTACGCTGCCTAGTTCGACGCGCTTGCCGGCTGGGCCGTAGTCCTTTTGGATGGCGGCGAAGCGGACTATGAGGGACTCGCGGGGTTCGCCGTCTCTGTCGGGCATGAGGCCGTCGATGTAGGTGCGGGACTGGTTGGAGAGGAAGTTTCCC
>Ga0182024_10001307_pt1 | contig 64531 bp, 48 predicted proteins | sample P32metaG_FD_120480 | JGI IMG/M metagenome (GOLD analysis project Ga0182024, IMG submission 120480) | Permafrost microbial communities from Stordalen Mire, Sweden - P3-2 metaG (Illumina Assembly) | ecosystem: Environmental > Terrestrial > Soil > Wetlands > Permafrost | place: Sweden: Stordalen... | reverse complement strand
GTGCGCAGCTCGGCCCGCACCGACTTGTTGCGCAGCCGGCGCTTCTCGTTCTGGCGGTTCCGCTTGATCTGGCTCTTGATGTTGGCCACGTGTCGATCCTCAGTCTTCTTCGAAAGGGGGCGGCGGCGGGCCGAGGCCACACCGGTGCGGAGAACAACTGTAGCAGGTGGTAGGCCTATTTCGGCCGGCGCCACGCGGACCGGGCCGGCGCCGCGTCCCGGGCCAGGCGACCGAGGTTGCCGACCTGGGCCGGTACGATCGACGGACCGTGCCGCCCGTCGTTACCGCAGCTGGACCCGTTGCGATCGGGCAGATCCGCAACTTCTCCATCATCAGCCATGTCGACCATGGCAAGTCGACCCTGTCCGACCGCATCCTCGAGATCACCGGGGCCGTCGATCCTCGCCTCATGCGGGAGCAGTACCTCGACTCAATGGACATCGAGCGGGAGCGCGGGATCACCATCAAGGCCCAGAACGTGCGGGTGGTGCACGACGGCCACATCCTCCACCTGATCGACACCCCTGGCCACGTCGACTTCGGCTACGAGGTCTCACGGTCCCTGGCCGCATGCGAGGGTGCCGTGCTCCTGGTCGACGCGTCACAGGGCATTCAGGCTCAGACACTGGCCAACTGCTACCAGGCCATTGAGAACGACCTCGAGATCGTGCCCGTCCTCAACAAGATCGACCTGCCGGCGGCCGACCCGGAGCGCTGCGCACTCGAGATCGAGCACGTGCTCGGGCTGCCGGCCGAGAGCATCTTGCACATCTCGGCCAAGACGGGGGAGGGGGTGCCCGCTCTGCTCGACGCCATCATCGCCCGCATCCCCGCGCCCAAGGGCGATCCGGCGGCGCCGCTGCGCGCGCTGATCTTCGACTCCTCCTACGACCAGTACCGGGGCGTCGTGAGCTCCATCCGGATCGTCGATGGCTCGCTGCACGCCGGTGCTCGCCTGCGTTTCATGCAGGCCAACGCCGTCCACGACATCAAAGAGGTGGGCGTGCGCACCCCCGTGGCCGTCCCGGTGGAGGGGCTCGGACCGGGCGAGGTGGGCTACCTCATCGCCGGCATCAAGGACGTGGGCGAGGCCCGCTCGGGCGAGACCGTCACGACCGCGCAGCACGGCGCCACCGAGGCGCTGGCCGGTTACCGGGATCCCAAACCCATGGTGTTCTGTGGCCTCTACCCGGTCGACGGCGACGAGCTCCCGGACCTGCGTGACGCCCTGGACCGGCTCAAGCTCAACGACGCCAGCTTCACCTTCGAGCCCGAGTCGTCCCACGCCCTCGGGATCGGCTTCCGCTGCGGCTTCCTGGGCCTGCTGCACATGGAGATCGTGCGCGAGCGCCTCGAGCGGGAGTTCAACCTCTCGCTCATCGCGACCGCGCCGAGTGTGGAGTATCGGGCCTTCCTGACGGACGGCACGGAGCTCGACGTCGACAACCCGACCGAGCTTCCCGATGCCAGTCGCATCGACCACATCGACGAGCCGATGCTCTCGGCCACCATCATCACGCCTACCGAGTACACGGGTACCGTCATGGAGCTCTGTCAGAGCCGGCGGGGTGAGATGACCCGCATGGAGTACCTCTCACCCGAGCGCGTGGAGCTCGTCTACACCCTGCCGCTGGCCGAGGTAGTCATCGACTTCTTCGACCAGCTGAAGAGCCGGACGAAGGGGTACGCCAGCTTGGACTACGAGCCCGAGGACTACGCCACGGGCAACCTCGTGCGGGTCGACATCCTGATCAACCACGCGCCGGTCGACGCCTTCTCGACCATCGTGCACCGGGCCACGGCCGACATCTACGGACGCAAAATGGCCGAGAAGCTCCGCGAGCTGATCCCGCGCCAGATGTTCGACGTCCCGATCCAGGCGGCTATCGGCGGGCGCATCGTGGCCCGCGAGACGGTCAAGGCCAAGCGCAAGGATGTCCTGGCCAAGTGCTACGGCGGTGACATCACCCGCAAGCGCAAGCTGCTCGAGAAGCAGAAGGAAGGCAAGAAAAAGATGAAGAATATCGGCCGGGTCGAGGTGCCCCAGGAGGCTTTCATCTCCGCGTTGCGCCTGGGTGACGACTGAAAGCGGCGAGCTGACCCTCGTCCGAGCGCCCGGACTCCCGTACCGCCCACGGGCGCAGCCCTGGCACTCGGTAGACTTGAGTGCCAGGCACCCGATGACCCCGCCCCCTGACTCAGTCCCGCTCACCGACGTTGCCGGCGACGAGTGCGCCCTCAACGCCCGGCGGGCGGCCATTCTGGAGGCGGTGGTCACCGAGTACATCGGGACCGCCGAGCCCGTCGGCTCCTCCCACGTCGCCAGTTTTCCGGGGGTGCAGGTGTCCTCGGCCACGGTCCGGTCGGAAATGGTGGCGCTCGAACACGAGGGGTACCTGGTCCAGCCCCACACCAGCGCGGGCCGCATCCCGACCGACAAGGGCTACCGCTTCTTCGTCGACCACCTGACCGGGCCCGGCGTCCTCGGTCCCAGCCAGCGCAAGCAGGTCAGCCAGTTCTTCGACCAGGTCCACGGTGAGATGGAAACGGTGCTCGAGCGCGCCTCGGGCCTGCTCTCGGAGCTCACTTCCTATGCCGCCGTCGTGGTCGGACCCTCGCATGAAAGTGCCTCCATCCGTTCCGTCCAGCTTGTCGGCCTCTCGCCACTGCACGCGCTCTTGGTGGTGGTGCTCTCCGACGGTGCCGTCGAAAAGCGGACCATCGACCTCCAGACGGAGACCTCGGACGACGCGCTTGCCCGCGCCGCCGCCCTGCTCGCCTCCCACTTGGTCGGGAGCACGCTCGCTCGACCCTGGGCCGTGCCGCCGAGCGGGTCCGCCGAGGTTGACCACCTCGTGACCGAGGCGCGCATGGCCTTCGATTCCCTCGAGGGGGCGATGGAGGCCGATCAGGTGTTCGTTGGTGGCCCGGCTCGCCTGGCGGAGTCGTTCGACGCCGTCGAGACAGTGCGCTCAGTCCTGGCCATCCTCGAGCAGCAGCTGGTTGTCGTCTCTCTTTTGCGCGACGTCCTTGACCGAGGGCTCTCGGTGGCCATCGGCACCGAGCACGGGTTCGAGCCGCTCTCGTCGTGTGCCGTTGTGGTGTCGCCGGTGTCTATCGACGGACAGGACCTCGGCGCGGTGGGACTCTTAGGCCCGACGCGCATGGACTACGCCCGGGCCATGGCTGCGGCGCACGTCGTGGGCGAGCGTCTTGGACAGCGCATGAGCGGAGGCCCCGATGGCCGTCACTGACGGGCTGGGTGATCTCTACGCGTTGCTCGGGGTCGGCCCCGACGCCAGCGACGACGAGATCAAGCGGGCCTACCGCGCTCGCGCCCGCGAGCTGCACCCTGACACCAACCAGGGTGACCCCGAGGCCGAGGCCCGCTTCAAGCAGGTGACGGTCGCCTACGAGGTCCTGCGCGATCCCGAGCGCCGGGCCCGCTACGACCGCTTCGGCCCTGAGGGCGTCTTCGGTACGCAGCCCGGCGCCGGCGGTGGGTTCGGCTTCGAAGGAGGCCTCGGCGATATCTTCGAGGCGTTCTTCGGCCAGATGGGCGGGGCCGGCGCCCGTCGGCGCGGTCCGCAAGTGGGCGCCGACGCCGAAGTGCGCCTCGACCTCGAGTTCGCCGAGGCCGTGTTTGGCGCTCGCAAGGAGATCACCGTCCGCCTGCCTGCCACCTGCGCGACATGCGAAGGACGGGGCACGGCTGCCGGTACCGAGCCGATCACCTGCATCGACTGCCAAGGGACCGGCGAGCTGCGCCGGGTGCGCCAATCGCTGCTCGGGCAAGTGGTGACCAGTGTCGCCTGCTCGCGCTGCAACGGGACGGGCGAGATGATTCCCCACCCCTGCGCCGGCTGTCACGGTGAAGGGCGCCGCATGCAGGAGAACACCTTCACCGTGGAGGTCCCCGCGGGCGTGGAAGAAGGGTCGACGTTGCGGCTCGCCGACCGCGGCGCGGCCGGTCAACGCGGTGGGCCGAGCGGCTCGCTCTTCGTGCACCTGGTCATCAACTCCGACCCGCGGTTCGAGCGCCAGGCGGACAATCTCCACACCACGCTGACCATCAGCGTCGCCCAGGCTGCGCTCGGGACCGAGACCGACGTCGAGACGCTGGACGGGCCGCAGCACATGAGGATCGGGCCGGGCACCCAGCACGGGCATATCGAGCGGATCCGCAGCCTCGGCGTGCCCCACTTGCGCGGCCGTGGCCGCGGTGACTTCTACGTGCACGTGTTGGTAGCAACGCCAACCGAACTCACCCCCGAGCAGGACGAGCTGCTGCGGCAGTTCGCGGCGTCACGAGGTGAGGCGGTTTCCGCTCCGGGGGCGGGGGGCGGCGAAGGCGTGTTCTCGCGCCTGCGCTCCGCCTTTGGCTAGTCTCGGTATCACCGTCGCTGCGATCGCCGTGCGGGCGGCCGCCGCTGCAGAGGTCTTCGTGGACGAGCCCGCGCAGCCGGTGCTTTCCGAGGAGGACGCCCATCATCTGGGCCGGGTGCTGCGGCTGCGCGATGGCGAAGAGGTCATTGCCGCCGATGGACAGGGTCGCTGGGCTCGCACCGTGTGGCGTGGCACGGCGATTCTCGAACCGGTCACGACCGGAACGGGTGTCGGCGGTGACGGCGCAGTCCAGTCCGAGGCCCGCACCGACCCCGCCCTGACCGTCGCATTCGCGCCCGTCAAGGGTGAGCGGCCCGAGTGGGTGGTCCAGAAGCTGACCGAGTTGGGCATCGATCGCATCGTGCCACTGCGCACCGAGCGAAGCGTCGTGCGCTGGACCGGCGCCCGGGGGCAGGCCAGTGTCGAGAAATTGCGCCGCGTGGCGCGTGAAGCCGCGGCGCAGTGCCGCCGCGTCTGGTTGCCTGAAATATGCGACACCATGGCGTTCGCCGACCTGCCCGCACTGGGTATGCCCGGCGAGGTGGTCCTGGCCCAATTGAGCGGCGACCGCCCCACCGTGGCCCAGCGCGTCGTCGCTGTCGGGCCCGAGGGTGGGTGGAGCACGGACGAGCTGGCCTCGGGGCTGCCCACGGTGGGATTCGGATTGAGTGTCCTGCGGGCGGAGACGGCCGCCGTCACCGCTGGCGCACTCCTGGCCTCCCTGCGGACGGGGACCGTGGCCGTGGCGGACGGGCCGCCAGCATGACAGGCCCCCATCGTCACGGGCAGGACCCGAGGCCCGGTAAGTTCGGAGCAGTGATCAGGCAGGCGCAGAGGGACGGCGACCCCCGGGGATGACCGACGCCAGCGAGTGCCTGTTCTGCCAGATCGTGGCGGGTGAGGTGCCGTCCGAGATTGTCCACGAGACCCCGACCACGATGGCTTTCAAGGACATCACCCCGGCTGCACCGCTCCACGTATTGGTGGTGCCCCGCCGCCACATCGTCGATGCATCGACGATCAGCGAGGAAGACGGCCCCGTCCTGGCTGACATGCTCCTTGCCGCTCGGGCCGTGGCCGACGCGGCCGGCGTCGCGGCGCCGGAGCGGGGCTACCGCCTCATCTTCAACGTCGGGCCCGATGCGCTGATGTCGATCCCGCACCTCCACCTCCACGTACTGGGGGGCGAACCACTGAAAGGACACCTTGGCCTCACCTGAACGCACCATGACCACGGCCCTACGCGCCGAATGCTTCGTCCCCGGCAACCACCTGATGGCCGGGCTGCTCGGGACACGCGACGAGTATCTGCGTCAGGTCGAGCAGGCCTTTCCGGACGATCAGATCGTGGTGCAGGGCGATCGCATCTCCGTTGAAGGATCGCACGCCGAACTCGTGGTGCAGTTGTTCGAGGAGCTCATTCTCATGGTGCAGGCCGGCCGCAGCCTCGACGTGTCGACGGTGGCCCGCGCGATCGACATGGTGCGCGAGGACATCCGCCCGAGCGACGTCTTGCGTTCCGAGGTCGTGCGGGCCGCCGGTGGCAAGACGGTGCGTCCCAACACGGCTGGACAGAAGCGCTACGTCGATGCCATCTCACAGAGCATCATCACCTTCGGCATCGGACCCGCCGGTACCGGCAAGTCCTATCTGGCGGTGGCCCAGGCCGTACACGCGCTGCAGTCCCGGCAGGTGACGCGCATCATCTTGACCCGGCCCGCAGTCGAGGCCGGCGAGCGACTCGGCTTCCTGCCGGGAGACCTGATGGCCAAGGTCGACCCGTACCTCCGCCCGCTCTACGACGCCCTGTACGACCTGCTCGAGCCCGAGGGAGCGCAGCGGCTGTTGGACCGCGGCACCATTGAAGTGGCACCCCTCGCCTTCATGCGGGGACGGACGCTCAACAGTTCGTTCATCATCTTGGACGAGGCCCAGAACACGACGCCCGAGCAGATGAAGATGTTCCTGACCCGGATCGGGTTCGGCTCCAAGTGCGTGGTGACCGGAGACGTGACCCAGATCGACGTGCACGGAGGTCGCTCTGGACTTGTCGGCCTGGAGCCCGTGCTCGGCGGCATCGACGACATCTCGTTCGTCCACCTGAGCCGTCGGGACATCGTCCGCCACAAAATCGTGGCCGACATCGTCGATGCGTACGAGGTGGCAGAAGGGCGGGCGGGTTCCACCCAGTGACGATCGACGTCTTTGCCGCCGATGAGCAGCAGGACCATCCGGTAGACGTCGGGTTCTGGGCGGGGTTGGCACGCCAGGTCTTGGTGGCGCGAGGCATCAAAGGCGAGACCGAGGTCTCGCTCCTCTTCGTCGACGAGGAGGCCATCGCCGCGCTCAATGGGCAGTTCCTGGGCAAGACCGGTCCCACGGACGTGCTGTCATTCCCTATCGAGGATGAACCCGGCCCCACGGGTCGCTCACCCGACCTCGGGGGCAGCGGCCCCGGCGCGTCGCCCGAACAGGGCGTGCTCATGTTGCTGGGCGACGTCGTGATCTGCCCCGCGGTGGCAGCACGCAACGCGGTGGATCACGAGGTGTCCTTCGATGACGAGGTGGCGCTGCTCGTTGTCCATGGTTTGTTGCACCTCCTCGGCATGGATCATGAGAACAAGACGGAGGCCGAACGGATGGAAGCGATCGAGCAGCAATTGCTCGCGCGCTTCTACCGGGTCAGCCACGAGGCCTGAGCGTGCTCACCCTTCTGGCGGCAGAGGGCTTCCACACCGAGGACGCCATTCTGATCGTCGTCATTGCGGCACTGCTTGCCGCCTCGGGCGTGCTGGCCATGGCCGAGACCAGCCTCGTCCGTATGAACCGGATCAAAGCCAAGTCCCTGGTCGACGAGAAGAAACGAGGCGCCCGGCAACTGGCCCGCCTGGTCGAGAACCCCGCCAACTTCCTGAACCCGATCCTCTTGTTGGTCCTCATCTGCCAGCTGGTCTCGGCCACCCTGGTCGGCATTGTGGCGGAGCATCTCTTCGGCGGCCTCGGTGTGCTGCTCGGCATCGTGTTCGAGATCGTGGTGATCTTCGTTTTCTTCGAGGCGGTACCCAAGAACTGGGCGGTGCAGCATGCCGACCGGGCCGCCCTGCTCAGTGCGCCCCTCGTCAGCACACTGATCCGATTCCCGCCCGTCCGCTGGATCTCGTCCGTCCTGATCGGCTTGGCCAACCTCATCATCGGTGCCAGCGACGATGATGAGGGCATGCCGCGCTCCTACATCACCGACTCCGAGCTCAAGGCCATGGCCGATGTGGCGCACGAGGAGAAGGTGATCGAGCACGACGAGCGGACCTTCATCCACTCCATCATCGACTTCGGCGACACGGTGACCCGCGAGGTGATGACGCCTCGCCCAGACATGGTCACGGTTGAGGCCGACGTGACCGTGCGCGACGCGCTTGAGGCAGCACTCGGAGCGGGGTACAGCCGCATACCAGTGGAGGCGGAGGGGATCGACGACATCATCGGCATCGCCTACGCCAAAGACCTGGTCCGCGCCGAGCGGGTGGGCAAGGCCGCGCAGCCGGTAAGCGACAGCATGCGGCCGGCAAAGTTCATCCCCGAGTCCAAGGAGGTCTCCGACCTCCTGCGCGAAATGCAAGAAGAGAAGTTCCACATGGCCATCGTCGTCGATGAGTACGGCGGCACCGCGGGGCTCATCACTCTGGAGGACCTTCTCGAAGAGCTCGTGGGTGACATCGTCGACGAGTTCGACGTGGAGGAGCCAACCGTGGAGCGCTGCGAGGACGGCTCGCTGCTGGTGAGCGCGGCCTACTCGGTCGATGACGCCGACGAACTGCTGGGGGCCGAACTCCCGCACGGGCCCTGGGACACGGTCGGCGGGCTCATGTTGGACCTGGCCGGGCGGGTGCCCGATCCCGGCGATTCGGACGAGGTGGACGGCTTCCGCCTGACCGCAGTGAATGTACGTGGTCGGCGCATCGAGCGCGTCCGGATTGAGGCGACTGGTGCGCCTAGTGACGACGGAGCCGACAAGAGGAACGACCCCGCCAACAACGCTTCGCAGAACGGGAACTGAGGACGGTGCGGTCGGGCTTCGTGGCCGTCGTCGGCCGCCCCAACGTCGGCAAGTCCACTCTCGTGAATGCCATGGTGGGAACGAAGGTAGCGATCACCTCTTCACGACCGAACACGACGCGCCATCGCATTCTCGGTGTCCTGCACGACCCGGCGGCGGACGCGCAAGTGGTCTTTGTCGATACGCCGGGCATTCATCGTCCGCGCAGCACACTCGGCACGCGGCTGAACGAGACGGCGACCGACGCGCTGAACGACGTCGACGTCATCATGGTGATCGTCGACGGCACCGCGGCCATCGGCCCGGGGGACCGGACCGTGCTGGAGCGGTCGGTGCGCCAGGTGCAGCGGGTCGCCGCCGCCGCCGCCCGGTCCCGCAACGCCGACGACGTCGACCCCGACGACGACTCGGACGAGGAGGTCAACGAACCCCCCGGCCTGATCGTCGTGGTGAACAAGGTCGACAAGGCCAACAACGCCCAGGTGATGCAACGTCTCACCCAGGCCAAGGCGGCGGTCGACGCCCTGACCGCGCCGGTCGAGCTGGCCGACGTCGAGTACTTCCCGGTTTCGGCGCGCACCGGCAAGGGCGTGGACCCGTTGACGGCCTTCCTCATAGCCCGGCTGCCCGAGGGCCCGCCTTTCTTCCCGCCCGACGTCATCACCGACACACCCGAGGCGCTCTGGGTGGCCGAGCTCGTGCGCGAGCAGCTGCTGGCCAAGACCCACGATGAGCTGCCGCACGCCATCACCTGCCGGGTCACCGAATGGGAGTGGCCGCACATCCGCGTCGAGATCATTGTCGAGCGTGACTCGCAGAAGGCCATCGTCATTGGCAAGGGGGGCGAGGTCCTCAAGGCTGTCGGCATCGCCGTGAGGGAAGAGCTTCCGGAGGGGACCTACCTCGACCTCCACGTGAAGGTGGAGCGCCACTGGCAGAACCGCGACGAGATGCTCAACCGGCTGGGTTACTGATCCTTCCTGAAGCCGCCGGCTCTGGCCTTCGGGGCCGGCGAGGCCAGTCCTCAAAACTGTAATCAAATGCGTTTATAGTTTTAAGATGTCCCCCGCCCGCTCCTCCCGCTCCTCCCGCTCCTCCCGCTCCGCCCGCCCCTCCCGCCCCTCCCGCTCCGCCCCCTCATCCCGCCCCGCTATCCCGGACTTTGACGTGGGGCGACCCAACCCCCCGACCCTGAGCGATGTCGCCGATTCCGACACGCTGGACCGGGTGTTCAAGGCCTTGGCAAATGAGACCCGCCGGGGGATCCTCGCTGCGCTGCACGATCGAGGCGGCTACTTCAGCTCCCACGACATCGCCCGTCGTTTCGATACCCACTGGCAAGGCATCTCGCGCCATCTGCGGATCCTCACCGAGGCCGGGTTGCTCGACTGCGACGTACGGAGGAACGAGCGCGCCTACACCCTCAACAGGAGCCAACTCCGCCAGATCCCAGGTCGCTGGATTATGCGGGTCGCTACCGAGGGAACGCGGAACAAAGAAGGTCGGCTGGTCTTCGACTTCGACGAATAGCGAGGCCCGCCCCCTTCAGCACTCAGCACTCAGCACTTACGCGCCCTCGGCCTCCAGCGCCCGCCGCAGAAACGACTCAACCTCGTGGATGTCCACCGAGCGCCGCATGGGCGGCAGGGTTGTCAGCAGTACGCCGCGATAGGACGCTGTCGCCAGCCGGGGATCGAGCACGGCCACCACGCCACGGTCGTCCGCGTTGCGGATGAGCCGCCCGGCGCCCTGGGCCAGCAGCGTGGCCGCCCGTGGCAGGTCGACCAGTGAGAAGGCGCCCCCGCCGGCCCGGTCCCGGCGTGCCTGCAGCAACGGGTCGTCGGGACGCGGGAAGGGGAGCTTGTCGATTGTCACGAGCGACAAGGCCGGGCCGGGGATGTCCACGCCCTGCCAAAAGCCCATGGTGGCAAAGAGGCAGGAGGTCTCGTCGGTGGCGAACATCTCGAGCAACAGGTTCTTCGGGAGGTCGCCCTGCAACAAAAGCGTGTAGGGGAGCTCGGGCGCCAGTGCGGCCGCCGCGGCCTCGGTGGCCCGCTTGCTCGTGAACAGTGCCAGGGTGCGTCCGCCGGCCGCCTCCAGCAGCTGGGACAGCTCCTCGTGGAGCGCCTCTTCGGCTCCTGCGGCACGCCGGTCGGGCAGGTGACGGGCGACGTAGAGCAGCGCGTGAGAGCGGTAGTCGAACGGGCTCCCGACATTGAGCTCTTCGGTGGGGAAGGCCTGGAGCCCGACCCGCTCGACGATCCGGGGTGGGATGGTGGCGCTGGTCAGCACCGACGTCACCTCGCCCCAGAGCATGGTGGAGAGCACGGGACCGACGTCAATGGGGGAGAGGCGGAGGCGGACGTTGCGCCGGGTGCCGTCGACCCAGGCGACCTCGCCGTCGCCGCGCGTCTCGAACCGGTGCAGGTCTTCTGCGAGGTGCACGGCCGCCTGCAAGATCCGTGTCTTGCGGCTGGCGCGGTCGGGATCGGGGTCGGAGCCTCCGTCCTCGGGCAGGAACGAGCGCTGCGCGCCGCCCCGCCGCAGCGCGTCGGTGACGCGCCGGCTGATTTCGGCACCACGAGCGAGCAGCTCGGCCAGCTCATGGTCGTCCACCGGCGGCCGGGCCTCGTCGTACAGCACACGCGTCCCGACGCGGTCGCCCAGGAGCGCGCCGAGCTGATCACCGACCGACGCCAGGGAGTCGAGGAGGTCGGCGTCGCGTGGCTCCACGAGGGAGCGGGCGGAGGTCACCAGCGAACGGAAACGACCCGGGGTCACCTCCACCCCGAGGCTCGATGTCATGACCTCTTCGAGCTCGTGCGCCTCGTCGAAGATGACCACGTCGTGCTCGGGCAGCACGACGCTGCCGCTGGCCAGATGCGCGCCGTAGAGGTGGGTGTTCACCACGACGACGTCGGCCACCGCGGCCCGTTCGCGGGCGGCCTCGGCGAAGCAGCGCCCGCCGGACGGGCAGTTGTACGCGCCCGGGCACTCCCTTGGCCCGACGCTGACCATGTTCCAGGCCCGGTCGGAGGGCTCGAAGCTCAGGTCGGCCCGGTCGCCACTCTGGGACTTCTGCGACCACGCCACCAGCTGGCGCACTTCCTCGACGATGCCCTCGGGAGGTGCACCCTCGGGTGCCCTCGAATCGCTCTCTTCGACCGCTGCGGGCTCGTCGGCCCGACCTGACCCCTGGTCGCCCAGCTCGGCCTGGATCCCACCCGAGCCCACCTCGGCCACCCGCTGACGGCAGACGTAGTTGCTCCGGCCCTTGAGCACAGCGAAATCGAGTGGCGCCGGCAGCCCAAGGCCGGCGTCGACCTGAGGCAGGTCCTTCTCGGCCAGCTGGTCCTGTAGCGCCTTTGTCGCCGTGGCGATGACGACTTTCTTGCCGCTGAGCGCGGCCGGGACGAGGTAGGCCAGCGACTTGCCGGTCCCGGTCCCGGCCTGGACCACCAGGTGGGTCCTGGTGACGATCGCCTCGGCCACGGCACGGCACATCTCCTGTTGCTCCGGTCGGTGCTCCCCGCCGGACATCTGCGCCGTGATCTTGTCCAGCCCCTGCACGCCATCGTCACCGGCCTGGCGGGCATCTGCTTCAGACCCACCCGAGGACCCGAAGACGTCGAGGTCGTCGAGACCGTCGGGCTCGGCGAAGGAGTCGACATCCTCGTCCGTCATCGGAGATGACGCTACAGGTGTGGTGTCGCGCGCCCGGCCCTCTCCCTGGTCACGACCGGAACCACCACGACCACGACCACGGCACCCGAACGGCCACGGCCGTGCTCAGGCGCGGTTGACGACCGCCACCTCGACCACCGACGCATAGTCCTGGAAAGCCTGCTCGCCGAATCCGGTCCACATCTCGAGCGCCGGCGGCGGCATGTGGGCCATCATCGCCGCCCGCTGATCGTCGGTCATACGCTCCCGGATGAGCCCGAGGATCAGCCAGATCTTGTCCCCGTGGAAGTTGGCCAGGCCGTGTCCGGGCAGGGCGCCCCACTCCTCCATGGAGAGGTATTCGCCCGCCAGCGGGAGTACGTTCTGCTCCTCCTCGGCCAGATGCTCGCCCAGGTGCACGCACAGTTCGTCCAGCCGCTCCTGGGTGGCCTGCTGCGCCGCGGTGTCACCGGCGGGCCATGCGGCCAATGCGGCCTTGGCCTCCTCCAGCAGCGCCAGCGCCTCGTGGTGCTGCTCGGCCATCTGGTCCATCAACTCTCCCGCGCCGTCGCAACGCTCCCGCAACAGCGGGAAGACCAGGTGCTCCTCGCCGTCGTGGTGCGCCTCCAGGAAGGACAGGATGTTCTCGTAGTAATTGGCGATCAGCTCCACCCGCTCGGTGTCGCCGGGCGCAACGCCCCCGACCAGCGTGGGTGCGGCCCCGAGGCTGTCCCGGAAGACACCGTGCACGGCGAACATGTCGGTGGTGTCGGGGCGAGGTGCAGCGCCTGGCTCGGACATGGGCTCCTCCTTGATCCTCCGCCCCACACCGCCTGGCCCGGGGTGGAGATACTTCAACACGAATGGCATCCCCCGTGCCAGAAATCCAGCGCAGAGCCAGAACTCCAGGAGGGGCATGCCGCGGTAGGTTCATCCAGTGTCATCTGCCGTCCGTGATCCAGGGAGTGTCCCGGGACGGGACCAGGGACGGGGCCGGGGCCCGAACAACGTCGCCGATCAGGCGACCACCGATCAGGCGAGCCCCGACCCGGCGACGCCCGACCCGGTCCCCCCCGAGTTGGATCTCTCTCGGGTGCCCGTCCACGTGGCCTGCGTGATGGACGGCAATGGCCGCTGGGCCAGTGCCCGGGGGCTGCCCCGCACCGAGGGGCACGGCGCCGGGGAGACCGCCCTGCTCGATGTGGTCAACGGCGCCCTCGAGATCGGCATCAAGTGGATCACCCTCTATGCCTTCTCCACCGAGAACTGGCGCCGGCCACCCGACGAGGTGCGCTACCTGATGAACTTCAACCAGTCCCTGCTGATGCGGCGGCGCGACGAGCTCAACGACAAGGGGGTGCAGATCCGCTTCGCCGGCCGGCGTGACTGGCGGGTGCCCCGGCGTGTGCTCAAGCGCATGGACGAGTCGATCGAGCTCACGAAGCACAACCGGCGCATGGTGATGACGATGGCGTTCAACTACGGCGGCCGGGCCGAGATAGTCGACGCCGTCCGCGCCCTGGTCGAAGAGGGCACAGCGGCGAACAAGGTCGACGAGAAGGCGATCCGGCGGCATCTCTACTTCCCCGATATGCCCGATCCCGACCTCGTGATCCGCACGTCGGGCGAAACCCGCATCTCGAATTTCCTGCTGTGGGAGATCGCCTACAGCGAACTGGTCTTCCCCGACATCCTCTGGCCGGACATGCGCCGCCGCCACCTCTACGAGGCGGTCATCGACTACCAGCGCCGGGTGCGCCGCTTCGGGGCCGTCAACCCCTGACCCGTCGCCGGCCCGCCCACGGGGCCGGCCCGCCCACGGGGCCGGGGGCAAAACCGGGCGACCCGCCGGCACCCGCCAGGCTGCGAGAATGGAGGGGTATGACGTGGACGCGGATCGCCGTCGCGGCCGGAATTGCCCTGCTCACCGTGTTCGCCGCCGTGGTGATCCTGGCGGGGCAGGCCGGCGCCGGCGCGGCCGTCGTCGCCTTCATCGCCATCGCGGCGCTGGTGGGTGCCGGCAACGCCCTCTATGGCCGCCACTCGCACGGGAAGAAGGCCGTCGATCGCGTCCGGCCCGCGCAGGAGGTGCAGAACCGGGCGGCCGACCTGGCCGCCGAGGCCCGCCGGGCCGTGGCCGAGGCCGAGCGCCGGGGTGAGCGCTACTGCCCGCTCGACCCCGCCCACCGCACAACCACCCACTCGTGAGCCTCTTCCGCGACAAGGGCGTCGTCCTGCGCACCTACCGCCTGGGCGAGGCCGACAAGATCATCGTGTTCCTGACCGAACGGCACGGCAAGGTGCGCGCCGTGGCCAAAGGCGTCCGCAAGACCACTTCGAAGTTCGGGGGGCGCCTGGAGCCGCTGACCCAGGTGGACCTCCTCCTGTGGCAGGGGAGGAGCGACCTCGACATCGTGAACCAGGTCGAAGTCATCCACGCCTTTCGTCCCGTCCGCGAGGACCTCGACCGCATGCCCAAGGGCATCGCGCTCCTCGAGGTGAGCGACCAGATGGCCCAGGAACGCCATCCCGACCCCCGGCTGTACTCCATGCTGGTGGGCGCCCTCACCGCCCTGGCCGACGTGCACGTCGACCCGACGCTGGTGGCGCCGTCGTTCTTCTTGAAGGCACTCGTCCTCGAAGGTGCGGGCCCCGTCCTCGATGCGTGTGCCTCGTGCGGCGAGCCCGACGGCGTCGTGGAGCTGGTGGCATTCGACCTCGTGGCCGGGGGCACGCTGTGCCGGGCGCACCGCAGCGGGCGGCACATGAGCCCGGGGGCGCTGGTGCTGCTGCGCCGCATCCTCGGCGGTGACCTGGCCGCGGTGCTGGCGGGGCCGCCGCCCCCGTCCGCCGAGGAGGTGGCCGAGTTGGCCACGGAGGCGATGGAGGCGCATCTCGACCGGCGCATCCGCTCGGTGCGCTCGACCGCCGGCCTTTGACCCCCTTCGGCGTCTACGTCCACGTCCCGTTCTGCCGGGAGCGCTGCGACTACTGCGCCTTCGCGACCTACACCGACCGCGACCACCTCATGGAGCGCTACGCCGACGCCTGCGTCCGCGAGGTGCAGCAGGTCTTCGGGGCAGCCGACCTCGCGCGTCCGACCTCCATCTTCTTCGGAGGGGGCACCCCGTCCCGCCTCCACCCCGACACCCTGTGCCGCATCCTCGAGGCCATCCCGCGCGCACCGGACGCCGAGATCACCGTGGAGTGCAATCCCGAAGATGCCGATGAATCTCACCTCGGGACCTACCGCCGGGCCGGCGTCACGCGCGTCTCCTTCGGCCTGCAGTCCACCCAGTCCCACGTGTTGGCCGGGCTGGGCCGGCGCAACGTGCCGCACGCGGCCGAGACCATCGCGGCCGCGGTGCACGCCGCCGGCTTCGCCACCTGGAACCTCGATCTGATCTTCGGCGCCGCCACCGAGAGCGACGCCGACTGGGCCGCCACGCTGGAGCACGTCCTCGCGTTGGACCACCCGCCACCGCACCTGAGTGCCTACGGCCTCACCGTCGAGCCCGGGACCCCGCTCGCCGCCGACCCGGCACGTCATCCCGACGACGACGTCGAGGCCCGGCGTTACGAGCGCGCCGAGGCCGTCCTCACCGCCGCCGGCTACCACTGGGAGGAGATCTCCAACTGGGCCCGGCCCGGTCACGAGTGCCGGCACAACCATCTCTACTGGGAGCAGGGCGACTACGTCGGCGTCGGCTCGGCCGCGCACTCGCATCGCGCCGGCACGCGCTGGTGGAACGTGCGGACGCCGGACCGCTATATCGACGCCGTCGACGCCGGGCGCTCGCCCGAGGGCGGGCGCGAGGAGCTCAGCGCGGAGCAGCGGGAGTTCGAGGCGCTCTCGCTCTCGCTGCGCACACCCCGCGGCGTGCCCTGGGAGAGCCTGGAGCGGTCCGAGGAGCTGGAGGGCCTCGTCGAGCAGATCGACGGCCGGGCCGTGCTGACACTGCGGGGCCGGCTGCTGGCCAACGAGGTCAGCGCCAGAATCCGCTCCGGTATCCTGCACCGATGACAGAGACCGCCGAGGCGCCCCAAGCTGGCACCGACGACATGATGGAGAAAGTGGTGCGGCTCTGCCGCCACCGCGGCTTCATCTTTCCCTCGGCTGAGATCTACGGCGGCTTCCGCTCCACCTACGACTACGGCCCGCTCGGGGTCAACATGCTGCGCAACGTCAAGAACGCCTGGTGGCGCGCCATGGTCCAGCTGCGCGACGACGTGGTCGGCCTCGACGCCGCCATCCTCGGCCCGCCTGCGGTCTGGGCCGCCTCGGGCCACCTGGCCACGTTCACCGACCCGCTGGTCGACTGCAAGCACTGCCACGAGCGCTGGCGTGAGGACAAGATCGACGGTGTCTGTCCCAACTGCGGTTCGGCGGACCTGACCGAGGCCCGGGCCTTCAACCTCATGTTCAAGACCCATGCCGGTCCCGTGGAGGACGAGGGCCACGTCGCCTACCTGCGCCCGGAGACGGCCCAGGGCATGTTCACCAACTTCGCCAACGTGCTGGGGACCACGCGCAAGAAGCCGCCCTTCGGCATCGCCCAGGTCGGCAAGTCCTTCCGCAACGAGATCACACCGCAGAACTTCGTCTTCCGCACCCGCGAGTTCGAGCAGATGGAGATGGAGTACTTCGTCCCGCCCGACGAGGCCCAGAAGTGGTTCGACTACTGGCTCGAAGAGCGCATGAACTGGTACCTCGAGCTCGGCATCCCGGCCGACAAGCTGCACTTGCGCCACCACGAGCAGAGCGAGTTGTCGCACTATTCCCGCGGCACGGCCGACGTCGAGTTCCTCTTTCCCTGGGGCTGGGACGAGCTGGAGGGCATCGCCAACCGGGGCGACTTCGACCTCACGGCCCACGCCGCCGCCTCGGGCGTGAAGCTGGACTACTTCGACCCCCAGACCAACGAGCGCTACACGCCCTACGTGATCGAGCCCGCGGCCGGGGCCACCCGCACCATGATGGCCTTCCTCCTCGCCGCCTACGACGAGGACGAGGTCGGGGGAGAGGCGCGAACGGTACTGCGCCTCCATTGGCGCCTGGCGCCCTACCAGGTGGCCGTGCTGCCGCTGTCGAAGAAGGACACCCTCGAGCCGCTGGCCCGCCAGGTGCTGGCCACCCTGCAGCCGCACTTCATGTGCGACTACGACGTCACCCAGGGCATCGGCAAGCGCTACCGGCGCCAGGACGAGGTGGGGACGCCGTGGTGCGTCACCGTCGACTTCGACTCGCTGGAGGACAACGCGGTCACCATTCGCGACCGCGACACCACGGACCAGGTTCGTGTCCCCATCGCCGGGCTGCTCGGCGAGCTGCGCCGGCGCACCGGCGAGGAGTAGGGCCGGCCTCAAGCCACCTTGCGGTACTTGCGCACCGCGATCGGCGCGAGGACGACGAGCAGGCCGACGGTCCACAGCAGGGCGGACCACACGGCGCCCGAGTCGTGCAGGACGCCCCCGACCATCAGCGAGCGTGCCGCGTTCACCACCTGGGTCACCGGCTGGTGCGCCGCGAAGGCCTGCAGCCAGCCGGGCATGGTGGCCACCGGGACGAAGGCCGAGGAGGCGAAGAGCAGCGGGAAGATCAACGGGAAGACCATGACCTGGGCCGTCTCCGCGTTGGGCGCGGAAAGGCCGATATAGGCGAAGCCCCAACTCAACGCATAGGCGAAGAACAGGATCACCAGCACCCCGCAGAGGAACAGCGCGACGTTGGTCCCGATGCGGAAGCCCACCGCGTAGCCGACGGCCGTGATCAGCGCGACCACGAAGACGTTGCGCACCAGGTCGGAGGTCGTGCGGCCGGCCAGCACGGCGGAGCGGCTCATCGGGAGGGCACGGAAGCGCTCAATGATGCCCTTGTGCAGGTCCTCGGCCAGCCCGGCCGACGAGCTCATGGCGCCGAAGATGACCGTCTGCACGAAGATGCCGGGCATCAGGAACTCGATGTAGTGGCCGCCGGGGACATGGATGGCTCCACCGAAGACGTACGTGAAGAGCAGCGTGAACATGATGGGCTGCAACGTCGTGAAGAACAGCGCCTCGGGTGTGCGGATGACGGCGAGGATGTTGCGCTTCGCCATCGTCGCGATGTCCGCCACGGCCCACGACAGGCGGTTGCCCTGACTTTGCTGCTCCACGCGTACCGGCGGTGTGAGAGTGGTCGTCATGCGGCATCCTTCCCGTCGGTCACGTCACGCTTGCGCCCCCGTCCGAAGCGCCTCTTCGGTGTCGCCGCCGCAGCCTCTTTCTCCTCGTCGATCGTCGTCTTGTGACCGGTGAGGTTCAAGAACACGTCGTCGAGGCTGGGCTCGCGCAGGGCGAGGCCGGCGATCGCCACCTCCGCCGCGTCCAGCGTGCGGAGCACGTCGGCGCCGGCCCGGGGACCGTCGCTGACCGTCAACTCGATCACCAGGTCCTCGACGATCGGCGGTTTCTCCGACAGCGGCGCAAGGAGTTGGACCGCGCCGTCCACGGCGCTGCGCTCGCCCAGCGTCACCGAGACCACCGAGGTCCCCAGGTCGGCCTTGAGTTGTGCCGGCGTGCCCTGGGCGATGACGCGCCCGTGGTCGATCACCACGATGTCGCGGGCCAGCCGGTCGGCTTCCTCGAGGTACTGGGTCGTCAAGAGGACGGTCGTGCCCTCGCGCACCAGCTCCTCGATGGCGGCCCACAGTCCCTGGCGGCTCTGGGGGTCCAGCCCGGTCGTGGGTTCGTCGAGGAAGAGGACGGGCGGATTGGCCACGAGCGCGGCGGCCAGGTCCAGGCGCCGCCGCATCCCGCCCGAATAGGTCTTGAGCACGCGATCGCCCGCGTTCGCCAGCCCGAATTCCTCCAGGAGCTCGTTGGCCCGCCGGGCCGCCACTTGGCGGCTGAGGTGGGAGAGGCGGGCCACCATGTGGATGTTCTCCCGGCCCGTGAGGTTCTCGTCCACCGCGGCGTACTGGCCGGCGAGCCCGATGATGCTGCGCACGGCTTCGGGCTGGGTGACCACGTCGTGGCCGAGCACCGAGGCGCGCCCGGAGTCGGGGCCGAGGATGGTCGACAGGATGCGCACGACGGTGGTCTTGCCGGCGCCGTTGGGGCCGAGCAGGCCGAGGACGGTGCCGGCCTCCACGTCGAGGGAGACCCCGTCGAGTGCCCGGACATTGCCGCGGGGGAAGACCTTCACGAGATCGTGGGCCTCCACCGCGAGGGACGCCTGCGAAGAATTAGCCATTACCAAAGAAACTTAATGATAAAGTTACTTATGTGTCAAGACAATGGTCTCGTTCGGAGCTCGGGCAGCAGCTGCGTGCCGAGATCATGGGCTACCTCGGTGCGGCCAGCGAGTTCGACGAGGGCCTGGCCAAGAAGCTGAAGCTGAGCCGGACCGACATGCGGTGCCTCGACTTCGTCGTCCGCCTCGGTCCGATGACCGCCGGCCACCTGGCCGAGGAGAGCGGGCTGACGACAGGGGCCGTCACCTTCATCCTCGACCGCCTGGAGGAGGCGGTCATGGTGACCCGGCGGCGCGACACCGAGGACCGCCGGCGCGTCTGGGTCGAGATCGTCCCGGAGGCCCAGCAGCGCCTGCAGGGTCTGCAGCAGCCCGTCGCCGAGGAGATGCGCCAGGTGGCCCAGCGCTTCAAGGCCGACGAGCTCGCCGTGGTGCGCGACTTCATGCGTCAGGCCAAGGAGGTCTTCCAGCGCCAGGTCGCCGGCACGGTCAAGGGCGACGCCGGGCCGTCCGACGGTGATCCCGAGGGCGGCGCGCGCCACTGATCAGCGCTCCGGAGGAGCGCCGGAGGGAAACTAGGATGGCCTGGCCCGTCCCAAGTTGGGAGGGCACCCACTTCGAGTGACCCGCGCTCGCTACGCGGTACGCCCGGACAGGGCAAGGAGGCCCGATGCCGTTCGTCTTCGATTTCGACCACACGCACGCCCGCCCGCCAATGGAGCTCAAGGACCTCCTGGGCGGCAAGGGCGCCAACCTGGCCGAGATGACGTCGGTACTCAAGCTCCCGGTGCCGCCCGGGTTCACCATCTCGACCGACGCCTGCCGCGCCTACATGGGCGGCGGCTGGCCCAAGGCGCTCGACGCCGAGGTGGCGGCTGCCCGGGCCCGGCTCGAGAAGGCCATGGGCAAGACGATCGGCGACGCCAGCGACCCGTTGCTGGTGTCGGTGCGCTCCGGCGCCAAGTTCTCCATGCCCGGGATGATGGACACTGTCCTCAACCTCGGGCTCAACGACGAGTCCGTGGAGGGACTGGCCAAGCAGACCGGGGACGAGCGCTTCGCCTTCGACTCCTATCGGCGCTTCATCGCCATGTACGCCCGCATCGTCCTGGAGCTCCCCGGCGAGGAGTTCGACTCGCTCTTCGACGCCGCCAAGGAATTGGCCGGGACCACCTCGGACGCCAAGGTGCCGACCGAGCTGCTGCGCTATCTCGTCGACTCCTACCAGCAGATCGTCGAGCGCCACACCGGCAAGCCCTTCCCCCAGAAGCCGACGGAGCAGCTGCGCGGCGCCATCGAGGCGGTGTTCCGCAGCTGGAACGGTCCCCGCGCCATCGCTTATCGCGAACGGGAGCGCATCGCCCACGACCTCGGCACCGCGGTGAACGTGCAGGCCATGGTCTTCGGCAACCGCGACGACAATTCGGGCACCGGCGTGGGCTTCACCCGGGACCCCGCCACCGGCACGAAGGGTGCCTACGGCGACTTCCTTGTCAACGCCCAGGGTGAGGATGTGGTGGCCGGCATCCGCAACACCGAGCCCATTTCGGAACTGAAGAAGAAATTCCCCAAGGTGCACACGGAGCTGCTCACGATCTTCGCCCGCCTCGAGGGGCACTACGCCGACATGTGCGACACCGAGTTCACCATCGACCAGGGCAAGCTCTGGATGCTGCAGACCCGGGTGGGCAAGCGCACCGGGGCCGCCGCCCTGAAGATGGCGGTGGACATGGTGCGCCCGAGTGACCTCGGGATCTCGAAGGAAGAGGCCGTCTCGCGCATCACCGAGGACCACCTTGACTCCGTCCTGCACCCCCAGTTCGCGAGCTCGGGCTACGCCACCTGGGCCAAGGGCCTCGGTGCCAGTCCCGGTGCCGCCGTGGGTCGCATCTACTTCACGGCCAATGACGCCGCTGCCGCAGCCGAGCGTGGCGAGGCCGTCGTGCTGGTGCGCAGCGAGACGTCGCCCGAGGACGTGCACGGCATGCTGGCCTCCGAGGGGATCCTGACCGCGCGGGGTGGGCTGGTCAGCCACGCCGCGGTCGTGGCTCGCGGCTGGGGCAAGCCGGCCGTCGTGGGCGCCGAAGTCCTGCGGATCGGCGACCGTCAGGTCACGGCCAACGGCGTCACGCTCAACGAGGGGGACTGGGTCTCCCTCGATGGCGGAGCGGGCATCGTCGTGGCCGGGGAGGTGCCGCTGACGGCGGCCAAGCCGCCTGCGGCCTTCGACACCGTTCTTTCTTGGGCCGACGCCATCCGCAAGGGCCACCTGGCCGTCCGGGCCAACGCCGACACCGGGGACGACGCCGCCAACGCGCGCAAGCTCGGGGCGGAGGGGATCGGCCTCTGCCGCACGGAGCACATGTTTCTCGGTGAGGACCGCCTGCCCGTGGTGCGCCGCATGATCCTGGCCGACACGCCCGCCGAGGAGGCCGAGGCGCTCGAAGAGCTGCGCGTCGTCCAGCGCGAGGACTTCATCGCCATCCTGGCCGCCATGGACGGGCTGCCGGTGACGGTGCGCCTGCTCGACCCGCCGTTGCACGAGTTCCTGCCCTCCACCGAGGAGCTGGCCCATAAAGAGGACACCGTCGGGCTGAACCCCGAGGAGCGCCGCATGTACGAGGCCGCGCTCTCCTGGCGCGAGTCCAATCCCATGCTCGGGACCCGTGGCGTTCGCCTCGGGGTGATCAAGCCAGGGCTCTACGCCATGCAGGTGCGTGCGCTCATGGAGGCGGCCCGCCAACGGGTGGCCGACGGCGGGCGCCCCATCGTCGAGATCATGATCCCGCTCACCGTGGCCCGCGCCGAGCTGGCGCTGGCCCGGGGCTGGGTCGAGGACGCCGTGGCCGACGTCAACAAGGAGCCCGCGCCGAGCCCAACGAGGGGCGCGGCCAAGGCCGGCACGGCCAGACGGGGCACGCTCGAGGTGACCATCGGGACGATGATCGAGACGCCCCGGGCCGCCCTGCGGGCCGCCGAGATCGCCGAGGTGGCCGACTTCTTCTCCTTCGGGACGAACGACCTGACCCAGATGACTTTCGGCTTCTCCCGCGATGACGTCGAGGGCCGCATGATGGACGCCTACCTGGAGCTCGGCCTGCTGCCGCGTAACCCGTTCGACGTGGTCGACTTCGACGGCGTCGGCGAGCTGGTGCGCCTCGGGACCGAGAGGGGCCGCACGACGCGGCCCGGCCTCAAGGTCGGCGTCTGTGGCGAGCACGGGGGGGACCCCCAGTCCATCGGCCTCTTCTACGACGCCGGGCTCGATTACGTGAGTTGCTCGCCGTTCCGGGTCCCCGTGGCCCGTCTGGCCGCGGCGCAGGCCGTTCTGGCCGAGAAGGAGTAGCCCCACCGCGGACCCGGGCCCGCTACCAGGCGGCGCCTCCTAATCGCCCGGCGACCAGGTAGCGCCGCAGCGCAACGAGGGTCCAGGCGGCATCGACCACGTCGAAGCGCCAGACCTCGGAGCAGAAGGCGTGGGAGCTGTACAGGGCACGGTCCAGGCACGGACGGAGCGAGGACAGCGCCGCGGTACCGTCATGTCGTGGGGATACCGGACGAGGAAGTGGCCCAGGTCCGGGCGGCCACCGACATCGTGGCGCTCATCAGCGAGCATGCCGCTCTGAAGAAGGTCGGCCGGCGCTGGAGCGGGCTGTGCCCCTTCCACACTGAGAAGACGCCCTCCTTCAGCGTCAACGCCGAGGAGGGCTTCTACTACTGCTTCGGCTGCCAGGAATCGGGTGATGCCATCACCTTCGTCCGAGCCATGGACCACCTCGACTTCGTGGACGCCGTGCGCTTCCTGGCCGATAGGGCCGGCATCACGCTGCACGAGGACCAGGAGATGGGGCGCGATCACAAGCGCCGCTCCGAACTGCTCGAAGCGATGGAGCGCGCCGTCCAGTGGTACCACGAGCGCCTCCTGCGCTCGCCCGACGCCGGCCGGGCCCGCGACTATCTGCGCTCGCGCGGCTACGACGGGGACGTCGTGCGACAGTTCCGCCTGGGTTGGGCGCCCGACGACTGGGACGCCCTGGCCACGTCGCTCAAGCTCCCCGAGAAGGTCCTCTCGGACTCGGGGCTCGGCTTCGTCAACCGGCGCGGCCGCGTGCAGGACTTCTTCCGGGCCCGCGTGCTCTTCCCCATCTGTGATCCCTCCGGAAGACCGATCGCGCTCGGCGGGCGCATCCTCCCCCCGCAACCGGGCCAGCCCGCGCCGGACCGCCCGGAAGCGAAGTACAAGAACTCGCAGGAATCGCCGATCTACTCGAAGCGTCGCACCCTCTACGCGCTCAACTGGGCCAAGAAAGGCGTCATCGAGCAGGGCGAGGTCGTGGTCTGCGAGGGCTACACGGACGTCATCGGCACCTTCCAGGCCGGCGTGCCGTGGGCCGTTGCCACGTGTGGCACCGCGCTGGCCGAGGAGCACTTCACGCTGTTGCGGAACTTCGCCAAGCGCATCGTGCTGGCCTACGACGCCGATGCGGCCGGGCAGAGCGCCACCTCGCGGGTCTACGAGTGGGAGCGGAAACACGAGGTCGACGTGGTGGTGGCGGATCTTCCTGGTGGCAGCGACCCTGGGGAGCTGGCCCGCACCGACCCGACCGAGCTGGCCCGCGCCATCAAGGAGGCTCGTCCTTTTCTGCAGTTCCGGGTCGACCGCATGCTGAAGGCGGGAGATCTACGGACAGCCGAGGGGAGGGCCCGGGCAGCCGAGGCGGCCCTGACGGCCGTGGCCGAACACCCCGACGACCTGGTGCGGGACCAGTACGTCATGCAGCTGGGCGACGTCTGTCACGTCGACACGGCCAAGCTTCGGGAGCGGCTGGAGTACCTCCGTGCCCATCCTCCGGCCGAGAAGCCGGCCCGGCGCAGCCGCGGGTCCCACGACGAGCCCCCGCCCCGTGACTATCCCGAGGACGACGGCGACCTGCTGGCGCCGGACGGCGTTGGGAACGGCCCCGCCCTGACCACGGCGCTGCGACCTGGGCCTGGGCTCGAGGCACTCAAGTTGGCCGTCCACCGACCCGAAGATGTAGTTGATCGTGTGCACGCTGTTTTGTTTACGGACCGAGTGCAGCGGCGGGCGTTTGTCGCGCTCTTGGAGAACGACAGCGTGCATGAAGCGGTCGAGATCGCGTCACCGGAGGTGGCCAGCCTGTTGCGACGCGTCATAGTCGAAGAGCCGATGGCGGGTGACCCTGAACTGGGTGATCCGGTCGACTCCGTCGTCGTCGTGATGCTTCGCGACGCCGCGAAGCGCGCCCTCGGTGACGTGGCGATCGCGTCGCGGGTGACGGATGATTCCTGGCAGGCTCAGGCGGCGGAGACCGTTCAGGTGCAGCTCTGGCTGGACGAACTCGGAGAATCTGGATCTGGGCGCGACGCGGCCGATCGGTTGGTAGCGTGGTTGATTCAGAGGGAACCCGAGGAGTGACAACGTTGGCAGGGCGAGGGTGAGCGAAGAGGCAGCAGTCGCGATCGATGAAGGCGACGTCGATGCTTCCGACGCGCCTGGCGAGACACTGGCGCCGATCGCGCACGTCGCGCTTCCAGCCGGTGTGTCACAAGTCGACTTCGAGGCTGCACTCGCGGCGGGTCGCGCCAAAGGACACCTCACGCAAGCGGAACTGATCGATGCGTTGCGTACGGTCGAGCTCACTCCGGAAGTGCTGACGATCCTCATCGACCGCGTCACCGCCGAAGGCGTCGCACTCGTGGCGGACGAAGAGGAAGATCTCGGGGTCGAGGTGGCGCCGCCCAACGACGCCCGGGCAGTCCCGAAGTCCAACGGCGCCCTTCGCGCGGACGCACGGCGTGAGACCAACGGGAAGCGGACCGTCTCGAGCGGCGATTCGGGCGGCAGCTCCGAAGACCCGGTCCACACCTATCTCAAGGAAATTGGCCGGGTTCCGCTGCTCAACGCCGAGCTCGAGGTCGAAATCGCCAAGGCCATTGAGGGAGGGAACGCTGCGGCGGCCAGGTTGGCCGCCCATGAGCTTGCCCTGGCCGGCGAAGGGCCCGCAGAGGACGTGCTCGATGCCGGAGGGCTGTCCCGGAACAAGCGGGTCATGCGCAACGGCCTCAAGGCGAAGGACGAGCTCATTGAGGCCAACCTGCGCCTCGTCGTCTCCATCGCCAAGCGCTACCGCAACCGCGGCCTCGCCTTCCTCGACCTGATTCAAGAGGGCAACCTCGGTCTGATGCGGGCGGTCGACAAGTTCGACCACACGAAGGGCTTCAAGTTCTCGACCTATGCCACGTGGTGGATCCGACAAGCCATCACGCGAGCGATCGCGGACCAAGCGCGCACCATCCGGATCCCGGTGCACATGGTCGAGACGATCAACAAGGTGGTGTGGGCGCAACGCCAGCTGCTGCAGGAACTCGGTCGTGAGCCGACCATCGAAGAAGTAGCGCAGCGCGTCGAGCTGCCGATGGAGCGAGTGCGCGAGATCCTCCGCATCAACCAGGACACCGTGTCACTCGAGCAGCCCGTCGGCGACGAGGATGACTTCAACTTGTCCGACCTCATTGAGGACAGGGGGGCCGTGGTTCCTGACGACGCAGCAACGCGCTCGCTACTCGACGCCGCAGTGCGTGAGGCACTCGGGCATCTGTCCGAACGAGAGCAGGACGTTGTTCGTCTACGTTTCGGACTCGACGACGGCAAGATTCGCACGCTCGAAGAAGTCGGTCGGGAGTTCGGCGTGACCCGGGAGCGGGTGCGCCAGATCGAGTCCAAGACACTGGCCAAGCTGCGCCGGCCTGATGCCGCCCACCTCCTGAGGGACTACCTCGAAGAGTCCTGATCGCGCCTGAAATTCGGGCTGGAGCCTGAACGATGGCGGCATGCCTCGCTGATAACGTTCGGGTTCGGTTTTCTCGACCCTTCCGGGGTAGCTCAATGGCAGAGCAAGCGGCTGTTAACCGCTAGGTTGTGAGTTCGAGTCTCACCCCCGGAGCACTCTTCTTCATTCTCGCTGGTCAGAGCGTCTAAATCGAAGACCTCTCCCTCGCCTCCATCCGTTGCACGGTCGTAGTGCGCGCTACGTGCGCGATCTCCTGGTGACGTGTTCGTGATCGAGACGACGTTTGAGCGCTCCGCGAACTGGTTGAGCGCTTGCGCGAGGAATGCGTCACGTTCTTCTGATGCGTGCTCGTAGCGCACGACCATGGCGACAGACTTCCATCCGCCACGACTCATGATCTCTTTGGTTGTGCTGTCGCGCTTCCCATTCATGGACGGGTCAAGGCAGCCAATGAGGGAGGAGCCAAGTTGAGCGCGAGAGACTCAGTTTCGTGCGCGATCCGTGAGCGAGTGACCGGAAAACAGGGGTCATGAGCGGGCATCGGCGGATAGACCACATCCGCATCTAGCTTGGATTATTCGAGTTGGTGCTGTTCAGAATCCTCGTCCGGGGCTGCCGCTAGGTTGAGGCTCCCTTGGAGTACCTCTCGTCGTCTTCTCTGGTCGCCGTTAATGCTGAATTGACGCAATGATAATGGCCGTTATCGCCACGATCGTTGACAAGCAGGCAAGGATCACTGCCCACCGCTGCAACAGAAGATTCGAGCGAGCCGCGATGAGGTTGCCCGTCATGTCGATCACGCGGCGAAGTCGCTCAGCGCTCTCTACGGTAGGATCAAGTTGTTGCTGCACACGCGAGCTTAATTCCTCAAGCAGGGAATGCTCAGAATCGGACCGGCTCACAAAATCATCGTCAATGGTCCCAGATCCTGACCACTGTGGCAGCTGGAGAATGCCCCTGATGTCTTCGCTGCAGATCGCAACGTCTATTCCTGCCGTCAACACATCAGCGCGCATCTGATCCAGTTGTTGTATGGCGTTGTTCCGCGTTACGTTCAACTTGGCGAGGTCGCGGATTTTCGCGAGCCTTTGCTGCCAACCCTCAAGCAGAAGGCAGATTGACCAGCGGGTCAGCAGTTCCTGAATTGGCCGACGCAACCAGATGGCTGCGTCGGCGGTGGATGACTGTCGTCTACTGAAGTGATCAATCAAATCCTGTTCGCGACTCGCAAGTCGTATCGAATAATCTTCGCCGAGGTACGGGGTCCCTAGAGGCAATTGCAATCGAAGGCTTGGGGCCCTCAAGTGAGTCCAGCCCAACTGAGTCGACAGACCCGCTGCATCAATGTAGTCAGGGGCCCAACTAGGGTCATAGTCTTGATCACGTGGCTCGCCCTCCTTGGTCGCGATCAGTTCGCAAGACGGCATTAGTCCGTTAAGTAGTCCCGCGGAAAAGACTCCGGGCATGTGGTTGGCGATCCAGGACGAAGCTTCTTTGCGGAGTTCAACTCGAGCCATGCGGACGGCTTCTTGTTTTGCGTGAAATGGCGGCCGCGTTCCGATTCCACCCTCGCTCCAGTACGAATAAGTCCGGTAATCACGACGGAGAGCGCGGTCCAGACTCAAAGCTGCGACAGGGCTTGGCAAGAACATCGCGACCATGGCCGTGATGGTCGAAGAAACCCCCAGAAACCACACGTCAATCCAGTCGAAAGACTTGGGGAGCCTCGCTGGAACTCCCGGTGGCAATGGAGCAGGCGCCGGGTCAACTCCATGGAAGACCCTTTGCCCGCCTCCACCTAATCCATTCACTCTAAGTCGAAGGATTTGTTCTGCCAGCCGATTATCGAGTTCAGCGGGCGTCCGTGCATGTTGTCGATCTCTCAACTTCTGAAGCAAGTCATCGATGGTCGCCGGCGTGTAGAGCTCGACTACCCAGATCGCAACGACTTCGACTCGCTCTGTTTCGGGTACTTTCGTCGACCAATTCTGTTGTTCCTCCAACTCCCTCCAAGCGTGACGTGCTTCCCAGTCGTACAGCCACGGCACAACTGGCCGCAGCGGTCGGGCGACGTGTGGATATCGATTGCAGAGAGTGTGCAGATGGTTCTTAAAGGTGGGCCCTTCACTCACATACTCAGGTTTACTTGATCAGCGTGACGGGCGTTTGGGAATCCGCACAAGGGTCCGGCTTCCCGCCGGACCACCCGTCTGCGGCTACGGCAGGCGGGGTCGCAACCAGACGCATGATCTGAACCGTGATCGACCTGCATAACTATTACCCTCGTCAATAGGCTGACCAGTGTTCGCAACTGATTGACGAAGTCCTTGATAGCCAGAGGCCACCCATGGACCCCATCATGATCGAACCTGATTACGAATGGGATTCCGGCAAGAAATCAAACGTTCCAAGTTCGAGGGGTCGTCTATTGGTGATGCCAAATGGCATTGAAGGCCCCTCCGGTGGGGCTGAGTGGCGACACCGATGCGTACTTGATCCCACCCGAACTCTCAGTCACCGCCGCATTGAGCCAACCGCTTCCTGAGATCGTTCCGGCGACCCCGCTCTTGTCCACAATGTGAGCAGCGGCGTAGAGCATGGTCCCATAGTTGGCGAGCGGGAAGAAGGTATTCGCACCGAAGTGCCCCACGTCCTCTGTGATCACATCTGCCGAACTCCGTTGGCATGTAAGGCCGCTGGCACACAGCTCGTGCTCGATAAAGAACTGACCGGTCGTGATGTCCTTCACCGTGATCGTAAAGACCTTGGTCAACGTTGCATAGACCACGCTCGCTCTGACCGTGTCTCCCGCCTTAATTGTGAGCACCTTCTGGATCGCTACCGTCGGGTACATCTCCCACCACAGCGAGTAGGTAGCCGTGCTACCAGCGGCTCCACACTCCGCTGAGGACCCACCTTGTTCAACGGTGTCGTTGTACCAGCCGTCGAGACCAACCCAGAGGACGGTCCAGGCCCCGGCGGCTTCGCACGTCACCGTAGGTTGGACCCACGTAGCTGCTACTGAGTTGAAGTCCGTACCTTCACTCGAGAGGTACGTGATGTAGCCGTCCCAGTTGCGGGAGGTGAACTGCTGACTCCCAGTGCTGCCGAATGGAGATGGAGATTCGGTGATTCCAACGGCGGGACCGGCGTAACCCACCGGAACTGGATGCGCCCTCGCTGCCGGGGGAGATGGGGAGGCGGCTCCGCCCGGGTTGAGTGTGACACCGACCGCAACGAGCACCGTGACCGCCGCCATCAGTAGTACGGCCCGCAGATTGCGCCTCAAGGTTGCAACCATCGGACTCCCTTTCCCCAGTGCCGTGGTGGCACTCGCCTGGTGGGATTCTCTAGCAGACCTCAGACCAGGCTGCAACCGCTATTCCACACCAGGTGGACACACGGTCAACACACGTGTCTGATGCCTTCTCGATGCCGTCCATTCAAAGGCATGGTCACTTCGTTGAGGAGAACCTGTCACTTACGAACTGAAAAAACTTGGAGACATAACGTGATCCGTAACGATCACATCGGTGCTCTTGGGTAGATCGGTCTTGGTTTATCGGCCTCCCAAAGGTCCCCGTAAGAATGATCACCTGACGCATAGCTGCTCAGATTATGAGGATCGGTAGGTCGTGAACCGGCGCCAGGCCCTCCATTTCAGACCTGATCGGAATGGGCACCCTGAAACACCACTAATCGCCACGACTATGCCAGGTCTACCAACGACTCTGCTGGGGAAAGGGAAGGCGGCGGTCTGGGTGCATGTTGCACTCGCATGTGGCTTGGAGGTGGCCGCTTCGCCCGGAGCAACCGGCAGCGCAACACGAAATGAAGGCTGTGAGAGAAACGACCGAGAGCGCCAGCCCGCCTCTCGCCAAAGTGCCATGCAGGATGCCTGATTCCGCCATCTGAACGTCCGGCCAGTCGTCGCCAACACGACGCTCAGAGCATGCCACTTGAATCCCGTCAACGCACGTGGCTAGTTCAGAAGCGCAGTTCATCCCTCCTTCGTGGGTCGCCATTCTTCGTCGGCCCGAGCTCGAGCCGTCCGTCGTAGAATTCGTGAAGGGGGCGCTCGACCAGGACTGGGGCGCAATTGGCCTCTTGATCCAAGTGGGTGGCCTTTCCCGTGTATCCGCGGCATGATGAAACCCTCACGACCACACTGATAGGCAAAGGCGAAGGTCAGAGCAAGGCGGCCAGTGTTGGGGCTGACGCCCACAGGCGATGGGAGCTCCCGCATGACGAGGGTCCGCAGGATGTCAACGACACGGAGAAAACGACTCCCTGGATGGCGTGCGCTACGGACCTTGCTGTTCGTGGCCACCGTCATGAGTGCCGGTACGGGTTTGACGACGGCCGCGAGCGCGGCCGGGACGCTTCCCGGGGTCCCCACCGCTGTGAAGGCCTCCGTGAGCGGCACGAGCGTCACCCTCACATGGACCAACGGCGCAGGCTCACTGGGCGCCAGCGTGTTTCGCGACACCACAACGAAGCTCTGGGCCGGTGGCTACCCGAATCCAACGCCCACCAGCTTCACCGACACCGGCGTCTCCATCGGTACCCACACGTACGCCGTGGCGGACTACAACAGCTCGGGGTATGGCGCATCGTCCAAGGCCATCTCCGTCAAGGTGGGTGGGGCTCCGGCTCCAACTGTGAGCACCGTCTCGCCGAACAGAGGCGCTGGGGCCGGGGGAACGGTGGTGACGGTGAGTGGAACCAACTTCACGGGCGCGACCGTCGTGAGGTTCGGTGTGAATGTGGCCACGAGCTTCGCCGTCGTAAATGCCACCACCATCACGGCGACGTCGCCGGCGGGCTCGGGAATCGTCAACGTCACCGTGACGACCCCAGCAGGGGGAAAGAGTGCCGCCAATAAGAACGACGTTTTCTGGTACACGGGCGGGACGCCGCCGGCGGTGGCCACCTACCGCGGTGATCTCGGCCGCAGCGGCTACTACCCGTCGGAGACGGGGCTCACGACAGCGAACGCCGCGAACCTCAAAGTGCACTGGACCGCTGGGGGCGGGGTCGACAGCTTTGCCCAGCCGATCGTGGCCAACAACATGGTCTTCTGGTCTGATTGGACGGGCACCGAACATGGCGCCAACCTCAACGGACAGGACCTGTGGACAACCAACATCGGCACCACGACGCCACCGGCGAGCGACAATTGCTCACCCGGAACAGCCGGTCCCACCAGTACGCCGACGCTGGGCACAGTGGGAGGCGTCTCCACCCTGTTCGTCGGCGGGGGGAACGGTGTCTTCTACGCACTCAACGCGCAGACCGGAGCGATCATCTGGCAGACACGGTTGGGTACGTCGCCGGACAACTTCCTGTGGGACTCGCCTGCTCTGTACAACGGCACCATCTACATGGGCGTGGCGTCTTATGGCGACTGCCCATTGGTGCAGGGGAAGCTTGTCGCACTGAACGCGGCGACCGGGGCGATCACCGGGACCGCGGACATGGTGCCGAATGGCTGCCTCGGAGGAGGGATTTGGTCGTCGCCGGCGGTCGACGCGAGCGCGGGCACCATCTGGGTCACCACCGGGACCCCGCCCGCATGCAGCAACGGCAACGTCATGGCTCCCGCCATCGTCGAGTTGCGGGCCAGCGACTTGTCTCTGGTCGGTTATTGGAACGTGCCCGTTTCCAGTCAGGGTGCGGGCGACCCCGACTTCGGGAGCACCCCGACGTTGTTCACGGCAACCATCAACGGCCAGGTCCGGTCCCTCGTGGGGGCCGTCAACAAAGACGCCATCTTCTATGCCTGGGACCGGACCAACCCGGCCGCAGGCCCCGTGTGGCAGACGACCATCGCTACCGCCAGTGGGGACCCTACCGTCGGATCAATCGTGTCGGCATCCTGGGACGGCACCAATCTCTACGTCGGTGGAGGCAACACCACCATCAACGGCACCAGCTGTAGGGCCAGCCTCGACGCCCTGAACCCCTCGACGGGCGCGTTCGTGTGGCGCAGCTGCCAATCGAGCCCACTGTACGGCGGCATCACCGAGGTACCAGGAGTCATCGTTGAAGGAACTCTCGGTGGCACGGTTCTCTTCTTGAACGCCGCGAGCGGCGCCACGCTGTTCAACTACAACACCGGAGTCAGCGAAGTCCAGGGGGAGTGCGCTGTCGCCAACGGGATTGTGTATATCCCGCTCGACGATGGCTCGCTCGTCGCCCTCGGCCCATAGGACGCCGCCGAAGCGCGCTTCGAACGCCGTTGCTGACGTGACCACGGGGAAGGCCGGAGAACCTTTCAGCCTGCGTCGCGTCTCAGACCAACGGTGCGGCGACCCAGGGCGTATGAGTCCAGCCATGTAACTTTGTACCACCGTCGTGGACTTTCGCCACGGCGGTATCCGGCGGCTGCAACGTAGAGTGAGCTAGTTGCTTTCGGCTTGGTAGGCCCGGCACGGCTCGCCACGCAACGAGCCGCACGCCGGGAGGGTGGTCGTGGCGGCGACACCGGGCACCACGTTGACGACGAGCGACGACGCGGCCAGGCCGCCCAAGCCGACCGTCGCTTGTTGGCCGTTGTCGAGCGTGTCGAAGGCCCATTCCGGTCGGTCCCCACCGGGTGCGGAGATCACCACGCGCAACTCGGTGCCGGGCCGGAACGTGTGGGCGATCGGGTCGATCGGGATCCGCACCAAGGAGTATTGATCGGGCGACAGGTTCCGAGCGTCCGTGGCCAGGTAGGTGGGGTCGGTAAAGAGGGCCGTCGAGTCCGGGGCGTCAACCTGGTTCGAGCTGCGCAGGAAGCCCGAGGTGATGTATTCCTCCTGATCGGCTGACGGACGGACCTCGGTGAGGGTCGCCTGGAAGTCCTCGACCGGAACAGTTGCCTTCACCCACAGATTCAGGGTGGCTGGCCCGACGATCGTGGTGGCGGTCGTGAAGGGCGCGGTCTGGAAGGCGATCCCGTCGGCCGACGGCACTGGCGTCCAGTCCCAGGGGGGATTGGCGGCCCAAGCGTTCGCGCCGGCAGGGAGGCTCGTGGCAGGCCGCCCGCTGGGATTGACGCTGAAGGGGGCGGTGGTCTTTCCAGAAGGCAACTTCGCAAGCAACGACTCGCCGGGACCGAGGTAGAGCTTCGTCACGGTGCCCGTCGGGGGCCAGGTGGGGAAGTCGGCGCTGTAGGTGGACTCGATGTTTCCCGGACCCACGCTTCCGGCCCCACTGTCGAAGAGCACTCGCACGAGCGGTGTCTGCGCCGCGAAGTCGGCGCGCGCGGCGGTGACATCGGGCGCAGTGGTGAAGCGCAGCGCGGGCAGGGGTGCCTGTGCTTTGACCGACGAGGCGAAGGAGGCGAACCGGTCGAGGATGAGGGCGTCGAGTGAGTTCGGTTGGGTAGGGACCTTGTCGGCAACATAGAGGTCCAGGAACTCGAGCCACCGGCTGATCGTCTGAGGATCGGTCGAGTCGATGTGGCCACCGTTCACCATGTTGGCGAACACCGGCGTCGTCTTGGGGATCGCATTGATGAGCGCGGTCCACTGCGGCCCAGTCTGCTCGTCCTCCAACGCGCCGGAGAGGAAGACCGGGACAGTGACATGCGCGGCCCAGTCGACCATGGAACGGCGATCGAAGAGCGACGGGTCACGTCCCGAACCGGTGCCGGGTGCGACCAGCTGCGGGCCGACAAGACTGGCCAGGTCCTGTGACTGCTGGTGGAGCGCCTGGTTCTGCAGGCAGGTCGACGAGGCCCCGTTCGTCGCGGCCAGTTCCGCGTCGATCTCGTAGTAGGTCCAGGGCTGGCCGACGCCCGAGATCGGGGTCGTCGAGGCCTGGACCAGAGCGCCGTTGCTGTAGGTGGCGGCGGGCTTGGCGTCATCGATGCGAGAGGTGACCCAGCTGGAGGCGAACCCGTTGTTGTAGATGCCGCCGGGGTACCCGGTCGAGAAGAGATCGTCGGTCGGGCTCATCGGCGCGATGGCGGCGAGACCCGGTGGATCGGTCCCGGCGGCCGGGAATTGCGACAGACCCGAATAACTGATGCCGACGAGACCGATCGCATGGTGGGCCACCCAGGACTGGTGGGCGACGATCTCTATGGCGTCGTAGGCGTCGTAGTCGGACGGGTAGCCGAAGAGGTCGAAGGCGCCGCCCGAACAGCCGGTCCCGCGCATCTGGAGGCTGACGGTGGCGAAGCCGGAGATCCGCGCGACGACGGCGCCGACGTCGGTGGCGCTGTCAGGCAGCAGGTTGGGGTCCCCGCAGTTCTTGCAGGGCACGCCGAGGGCGCCGTCGATCAGCGACGGGATGGGGTCCGTCGGGCCGGCAGTGTCGTATCCCGAGTACTCCATGACGGTGGGACAGGGGGCGGTGGCCGAACACGTCCTGCCGGAGGGGTAGCGCACCGTCGCAGCCAGTTCGATCCCATCGCGCATGGTGATGTAGTTCAGACCGTCGTGCATCGGCTGGCCGGTGTACAGAGCCGCGTTGGTCGGTGGGTTGGCGCCGGGGGCGAGGACGGCGAAGGGGCCGGTCTGCTGTCCGGTCGTGTCGTCGCGCCAGGAATAGTCGTGGCCGGGCTGGAGGTTGCGGATGATCAGTGACCCCAACGAGTCGGCCGTGCCGGGGTTGCCGGTCACGGGAACCGCCGCATAATTCTGGACGAGGGTGATCCGGTCGCCCGGGTTGGCTCCGGTGAGCCACGCCTCGTCCACCGAGCCGTTGCCATGGAGAGTGATGCTTGGCGGGGAGGCGCCGGCGCCGTCGGTCAGCGCCGGCACGAGGCCCGCGTACAGCGTCGACATCGCCAACAGCACGGCCAAGGAACAGAACCGCATCACTACGCGCACTCCGGCACCCCCGTTCGGCAATGAAGTTAGCGTGGATCTGGCTGGCGTTCACATGGGTGCCTTGATGCGGTTGAAGAGTCGTTGCCGGTCCGTGCACCGAGGGTCTCAGAGGGTCAATCCAACCGCCGATACCATTGTCGTTGTGCCCGACTCCAGGATTGAGCAGGTCCCGGCAGCTCTGCTGAGCAACGAGATCACCGAGGCCTGGCGACTTGTGACCGCCGAAGCGGATTTGTTCGGGGTGAGAGCAGAAAGATGGCGTCCGGTTGGCAATACTCAGGACGCCGCCGCCTTGCTCAACGCCGGGCCGAGTCTCCCTCTGTGGACGGTGATTGTCCCAGTCATGCAGTCCGTGCACGGACTACCTATGGAAGCTGTGTTGCGTGAGGTAATTCCGGTGGCTCTCGCGTCCGTCACCGCGGTCGTCGAGGTCTATGAAGAAGACCGAGAAGCGTGGGTAATTTGCGGCACTCCACTGGGATTGGATCTGATCGCGGCAGTCGACGGGGTCCTTGATCGTCTCAAGGATCCAATACGCGACGCCTGCCGCAACACCTAGGAGCCACTACCTCGATAGCTACCAGCCGGTCGCTGCGATAATCGAACCGTTCAGACCTCTTCCGGCCATGGACCCGTCATTGGGGGCATCCCCGTAGTTGTTGACCGCTCCATTGGCGGAAGCCACCCAGTAGCCCGCGCCGTCTGACGTGGTGAAGATGGCGGATGCGGGGTTGAGGCCCCCATAGAGTCCCGCCGGACTGCCCAACGACCCGGCGTCGCCAAAGTTGGCGATGGCGCCGTTGGCATAGAGGATCCAATAACCCTTGCCGTCGGGGGTCCGCACGGCCGAGGTCACCGGAACGCTCTGCGGCCCGGGGGCTCCGTAGTAAGGAGCGTCACCGAATGTGTAGACGTGGCCGGTCTGAGTCACCAACCAGTAGCCGTTGCCGGTGGCATCGGGCATGACGGCCACCGCCGCTCCGGAACAACCACCGATACCCGGGCAGCTTCCGGCGAACCGTGCATCGCCAAAAGCAAAGACGCCGCCGTCAGAAGCCACCATGAAATATCCGCCTCCGTCGGCGGAGGGCACCATGCCGACGATGGGAGCATCGAGTGAGTTCGGCATACCTGAGCCCGCCGGATGCAGTCCCAGTCCTGGAACGGAGCCATAGAAACCGGAATCGCCGAAAGCGAAGACTCCGCCGTCGGAGGCGTCGAGCCAGTACCCACCCCTGTCGGCCGTCGGTACGATCCCGACGACGGGGCGTTGGAGCCGGAGCGAACCGGTTGAGCCGTGGAACTGTGCCGATCCGAACGTGAAGATGCCCCCATCGGAGCCGACCAACCAGTAGCCATGGCTCGTGCTCGTGGATGGCGTCGTCACCGGTGGTGGTGGTGATGATGATGCACCGTATGTGAACTCGTCTCCGCCGTTCAAGGGACTCGAGCCGCCAGGTGTCGTGACGACAACGTCGACGGTGCCGGCAACATCGGGCGGCGCTGACGCTGAGATGGAGCCATCGAAGTTGACCTCGTAAGGGGCTTCGACTCCTCCGAAGGTCACACTGGTCGCCCCAAAGAGGTAGTTACCCGAGATCGTGACCGTGGTTCCCCCAGCGGTACTCCCAGATGCCGGAGAGAGGGTGGTCACACTGGGTTGGGGTGTGCCATAGAGGACTGAAAATCCACTGGACGTAGGAGCTGTCGGATAGGCGAGAATCGTTCCGAACTCATCGGTCAGGTCGACATCAGTCAGTCCAACCGCAGACGGATCTGAGCCGTTGATGCCAAGGGAAGAGAATGTGGTCGAGCCGAAGTCTGCCAACGTCGATTGTGCACCATTCACGGTTGGGGCCTCTTGGATCCACTCCGCCGTTTGCGCTGAAATCGAGTAGAAGAACGTATTCGTGTAGATCCAACTCTGCGTGTGGTCTTCGATGGAGATCGTCCAGCTGCCAGGAGAGCCCTCGGTAACCGTCGCACTCATGCTGTCGCCTGGTGCGACTGGTTCGTTGATCTCAACCTCGTTGGCGGGAAGGAGCTCGTACCAGGCGTTGTATGTCGTTTGGTCGCCCGCGGTCGCTTCACCCGTTCCGGTTTGGATGAGGTCGGAGTTGAGTACTCCGTCGATACCGACCCACTGAGAGGAGTATTCGGCTGCCTGGGACGGGACGACCGACGGAACAGTCCAACTGCCTCCCACGCCGCTGAAGGTGGTGCCGCTGGCAATAAAGCCTGCCCAGTTTGTGCTGTCGAGGGATTCCTGAGTTCCTGCTCCTGTGGCGTGTCCGAGCGCGTGCGGACGCTGTCCTCCTGCCCAATGCACGGGGGAGGGTCCAATTGGCGAGGGTCCATTTACTGACCCCGCATGCGTCGTCGAAGCGCCGGCCGTAATCGGACTCACGCTTGGAATCGCTGGACTTCCAGTGGCAGCGTCAGCCGCAGCGCCTGAGAGGACAATCCCGACCGAACAAAGGGTGACCAGTGCTGCGAGAACTCGTACGAACCGCCACGACATGATGAGACCTCTCCTCCGACGACGCTCCAACTTCTGGCGTCGTGCCCGCCGAGGCCGCCTTGCCGAGCGTTCAACCTCAGAGATGATTCTGGCGAGCGCAGCCGATTCGGTGATAGGGCCGTTCGAACCCACCGCGCACAACTCCTGGACAACAGCCTTCCCGCCTTCATCGATCGACCGTCAGGCTCAGCTTGCCCGCGAACTCGAGAGATCGAGTCTCTTCCCCGGAGCACTTCGCAGCCCAATGAGACTTGATGATGCTTGGCGGTGGAGTGTAATCAGTGTGCAGACGCAGGAAATGCTGCGCTCGCACTCAGCGAGGCGCCCGAAACCGCTCCTGCCTTACGAAGGTGCGATGTGGTCCAGCTGGGTGCCAAGTCGTGCGACCTGCCGAGCCAGCACCTCGGTCAAGCTCTCCGATACGCGGGCGATTCGGTCGCCGGAGGGGACGGAGCGATCAAGGATCGTCTTTGCGACGTCGCCCCACAAAGCCGTGTCCTTCTCCATCTGGCTGACCATGGCGGCTCTTGACGCGTCCGGGCAAGGATGCACATCGACCCATTTCGTCATTTCATCAGCGACGGGAAGAATCTCATGAGCCCACTGCTCGAGTCCGACGAGATCGTCTGCTTCGCCGACGGTCCAGAACATGCTCTGGAGCTCCTTGAGGGGTGCTCTGACCTCCATCAATTGAGTGTCCCACTCTCGTGCATCGACCCGGGCGAGCTCCTGCGTCAGCCGATGGACATCAGATCGGATGTCGTCGATCTCCTTCCGGCTGTCGTCGATCTCCTTGCGGGTGTCGTTCTGCTTCGCTTCGACGTCGGCAGACCGTGCCGTGGACCCTTGGAGTTGCTCGAGCCGGGCCACTCGCCCCGTGAGCTGGTCGATCTCCGAAGGGATGTCGTTCAGCCTGGCTCCGACGTCGACAGACTGCGCCGTGGGCCCTTTTTGTTGCTCGAGCCGAGCGACTCGCTCCGTCAGCTGGTCGACCAGTTCGCTGACAAAAAAGAGGCCCTCGAACAGGCTTGTGTCGGTCGCCCAAACCCGATCCGTCAGATCCCTGGTGGCATTTTGGGCATTCACGCTGTCCAGGGTGGCTTTGATCCGGTCCTGAGCCCTCATGAGAACGCACTCCCACACAAGGGCCAACCGCTGGCGGGGAGGATTGTCGCATCAGGCCCGTTGACCCGAAGGGATTTGGCGAGTTTCGATCCTCTGGCTCGGCAAGGCCAACGTCGCAAACTGGGAGGCAGCACGACCAGATATTGCAGCACGTGGTGCAACAACGTGCAATAACGAGTGACGAAATGGTGTCAGCGCGTCACCCATCTGTCGGGCCGATTCGTCGGTTGCACGAGAAGTGTGCCGCCCACACGTCATGGGAGGAGTGGCCAGTCCCTCATTCGAGGGGCTGGTGCCGTCAGGGACGGCGGAGAGTCGGCTCAGAAGGGCCGAGACGGCGTGACCTCTGTCTGACCGCAACCTGAAACGGCGTGCGGTTAAGGGCCGTTGACAAGGACGCGCCGCAGATCAGTGAGCGCGTGCGGGAGTTGCTTCGGGCAGAGATATTCCGCGGCGAACTCGCCGACGACGTAGGACTGGAAGGCGCTGAGGTGGCGCTGCCCGAGTGAACCGGCGACCGTGCTGACGCTCTCCTGTCGGGCGAAATCGATGCAGGCGAGGTTGCCGTCGCTGAGCTCCGCCTGAGTGCTGACACCCTTGAAGGTTCCCGGCACCACCGAAACCATGTGGAGGTACGCCGCACGTGGCTGCGGCGGGAGACCCGGGTCCTCGTAATAGAGCGCTTCCTCGGCGAGCGCCGCCGCCGGTGCTCGGGGCGCGATCTTCGGGATCCCCTTGACCGGAAACACCATCAAATCGACATAGAGGCGCCGTTCGGCGTAGTCACCAGATTGTTCCGGCACGAGCCCGTGGTGCACCATCCAGACGAGCCCGCCACCGGCCACGAAGAATTCCGAGCCGCCGTAGCCTTGGCCGTTGGCACTGTTCGTGCTCGTGTGCCACGCCCGGTCGAGCGGTTTGGTGCACGGGCCCGTCACCGATCGGCAGTCGGCGACGCCGATGCTGTAGTTGGGCGTTCCCCAGAGATTGGCGGAATAGAACATCCAGAACGTGTTGCCGGACTGGACCATGGAGGGCGCCTCGACGAGGCCGCCTTCCCACGCCTGGGTGGCGCCGATGAGCTCGTGGGGCGGACCGACCGTCGAGAGGCCGTCCGGCGAGAGCTGTTGGGAGTAGATGTACGTCGGCAGGTGGCAGCAGTCGCCGTCGCTCTTCCACAGGAGCCAGGGCGTGCCGCCGGAGGTCACGAAGATGCTGGGGTCGATCGCCCCACCCTGTGTCGTCGGGCAGATGAACGCAGCGCTCGAGCCGTCCACGAAGGGCCCAGCAGGGCTGGTGCCGACCGCTCGGGAGATGCACATGGCGGTGTTGGGTCCGTGCGTCGTTTCTACGCACCCGGCGGCTTTGGCGTTGAAGACGCAGTTGAGGGGATGGGTCGCCGGCGTCGCGTAGTACAGGACGAAGGTCCCGTCCGGCCGGGCCCAGACCGCGGGCGCCCACTGATAGCCCGGCACGGTCCACGTGGGCAGCGTGGGGAGGGCATCGCCCAGGTAGTGGCCGGCGAATCCCGTGGCGCGCGTGATGGCGATGACCGGGATGTGGGCCGGTGCCGAGTACGCCGACCCCGTCGTGTTGGTGGCATACGCGTAGACCGAATCACCATCGACGAGGGCGTAGGGGTCGGCGAAGTCACCGTTGAAGATCGGCAGACCATTGAGCAGTCCGTTGAGCACGCTCAGCTGGGCGCCATGCGACAGGGAGGGGTTGGCGCCGATCGGGCCCAGCGTGGCGTCGTGGCCCGGCGTGACGTAGGGCTGGCCGGCCCGCACGACGGGGGCGAGGGGGCCCGCGCTGCGACGCCCGGTCGCGCGGGCAGTCGCTTTGGCGGCCGCCGCCGTGACGGTACTGGTCGCGAGGGCTGCCGATGCCACGCTGAGCACCATCACGAGGAAGACGCTCCGAACGACGCGCCGAGGCGCGGCAGGGGTCGGGTGTTGCGCCCGCTGGGGGCCGGTCACCGTCGGGCGCACGCGCCCATTTTGGCCTACGGGGGGAACCCCGAAGCGTGTAGGGCCGGGAATCCCAGCCGGGGCCCGTCAGCCGTACTTGGACAAGAGCATGAGGGCCGCGCCCTCCGAGCCCGGGATCTCGGTGACGGGTGCGAACTCGAGTTTGGCGCCGCCCAGGATCCACTCCTGGAGGTCCTCGGCCTTCTGCGGCTTGGACAGGTAGTAGCCCTGAATGAAGTCGCACTCGGCTTCGGCCAGCATGGCGCAGGTGAGCTCGTCCTCCGCCCCTTCGGCGATCACGTAGAGCCCGAGCGAGTGCGCCATTTGGATGGAGGAGCGCACGATGATGCGGTTGCTGGCCTCGTTGGGCAGGTTGGTCACGAAGGAGCGGTCGATCTTCAACTCGTTCACCGGCAGCTTGTGGAGGTACTGCAAGGAGGAATAGCCCGTGCCGTAGTCGTCGATGCCAAGCTTGATGCCGCGGGCGGACAGCTCGTAGAGCACCTTGGTCGCCGCACTGAGGTCCGCCATGATCTCGGTCTCGGTCACTTCCAGCGTGAGGAGGTGGGCTGGGATGTCGTACCGGCGGAGACACGACTCCACGCGGTCGACCAGATGGATGTCGGCGAATTCCCGCCCAGACACGTTCACCGCCAGCCCCATGGTGATGCCTGCCTCGCGCCACCGAGCCAGCTGGGAGCAGCCCTCGTTCAGGACGAAGTCGGTGATCTGGGGGATCAGGCCCATCTGCTCGGCGATTCCGATGAACTCCTCCGGCGGGATGAACCCCTGTACCGGGTGGTTCCAGCGGCACAGAGCTTCGACGTACGCGATCTCCCGGGACTTGACATCCCCGATCGGCTGGTACATCACGCTGAGCTCCGTCCCGGTCTCGAGCGCGTGCGTCAACAGGCCACCGAGCATGAGCCAGCGCTGCATGCTCTGGTCGTGCTCGACCGAGTAGACCTCCACCGTGCCGCGGTTCTTTTTGGCCAGGTACATGGCGATGTCGGCCCGCTGCAGCAGCAGCGCCACGTCGTCACCGTGCTCGGGTGCCATGGCGATGCCGGCGCTGGCGGTGACGGCCAGCGTGAGGCCGTCCATTTTGATCGGGCGCTGCATCTCGACGTTGAGCTCGTGGGCAATCTCGATCGCCCGCTCCGGATCGGTTACATCGGGGATCACGAGGGCGAACTCGTCGCCGCCCAGCCGGGCCACGGTGGCGCGCCCGGAGACGGCACGGAGGAGTCGCTCGGCGATTTCGCACAGGAGGCGGTCGCCGATGGCGTGACCGAGGGTGTCGTTCACGTCCTTAAAGCGGTCGATGTCGAACAGCACGATGGCCACCCCGCCGCTCTCGCTCAGAGCGGCCGCAGCGCGTGTCAGGAAAAGGATCCGGTTGGGGAGCCCGGTCAGCATGTCGTGGGTGGCCTGGTGCGACTTGGAGTCGACCTCGTAGCGCAGCTCCTCGACCAGGCGGGCTCGTTCGAGGCTGGCACTGGCGGCGGCGACGATGGTCTCGAACAGCCGCAGGTCGTCGTCATCGAAGCTGTCCAGCTCTTCGTCCCGATCGATGGCGATGATGGCGCCGATCGCGGTGTGCCGGTTCATGAGCGGGGCGACGACGGCGTCGCGGTACTCACCGGCGATGGGGTCGATGGTCACGGCGCGGTCCTGAGCGGAGGAGTTGTGGAGGGAGGCCTGGCCCGTATTGATGGTCTGGGTCACGATCGACGCGTCATCGAGGGTGATCGGCTCAATGCCCGACGCCCCGCGGTCGTCGAACGAGATTCGGCGGGGGATCCCCGACGGCTCGGCCAGAATGAGCTCGGCCCGCCGGGCCCGCATGATGGTGCAGACCTCGTGCAGGACATCGATGCTCATCGACGACGGTTCCAGGTTCGCCGTCCCCATCGTGCGGCTGAAGTCGTAGAGGTGCTGCAGGGACGAGAAGCGGAGAGCCAGGTGGGCGTAGCCCCGGTACGCGCCGATGATCAGTGCGGCGACGAGAAGGAGGGGGAGTGTCGTCCAGGGGTCGAACCATGCGGCGTCGAGGAACGCAAAGGCGAGGCACATGCTGGCGGCGATCAACATCGCATGAAACGCCAGCAGGATGATCGGCGGACGCTTCTGTGGCGCCTGGCCGGCGAGCAGTGTGACCAACCGTATGGCGAGAGCCGACACGATTTGGAAGGCGATCATGGCCGCCGCCGCCACGGCCCACCCCACGAGGCTGACCGGACTGTGGGTCCCCAGGAGCTCCCGGAAGACGACGATGGCGACTGCGGTGGCCAGCGCAGCTGCGGCAACGTTGAAGGTGACTTTCAACGCGGGCTGGCGCCGCACGCCCGCGAAAACGATGAAAACGGCGGTGGCGGCGCTGAGGACGAGCAGGTTGGGGGTGAGGAAGGCCAACCCGAGCAGGAGTGGCCCGTCCTCCAACACGCAGAGGAAGGTGTTGCCCCGGTAGTGCAGCTGCACCGGCATCCAGTCGGCGACCCCCCAGAGGACGCAGATGACAACGAAAATCGCTCCCTGGGGAACCAACTCCCGCAGGGGCCCCAAGGATTGGAGCGGACCAATCAGGCAGAGGGCGGCTGTGACCAGGGCCATGGAGACCGAGAAGGCGTAGATGGCGGCGGTCGAATACCAGTCGGGCCGGCCACCGTCTGGCCGCGCGCTGTCAGCGACCTCGAGGCTCGCATCGGGGACAGGGGGCAGCATCAGCGGACTGACGGACCCATGCTCGACAGCATTCGTCGCATCCATTGAGCCCACCGACCTTGCGGACGTAGTGATGGCATCGGCGCCATCTGCGAACACGGTCCAAATATCGGCGGAATCTGTTCGGAACTTGAGATTGCGCCGTTCCTGACGGCTCTCCAACCCGGGTGGCCACGAATTGCCTGAGTGTCAGGCGGGGCGGCACGGCCCGGAAGTGGGTCGGTCCTCCCGGTCGACGACGGAATTCGGCGCGACGAGGCACCATCGGAGGGTTTCGCATGCGCCTTGAGGCGAAGAAGCGGCCTTCCTTGGGAACGCGGTGCCGATGGGGCGAGGGAGGCGGGCGGACAGCCCGAGCTGCCTAGACCGCCGGCTCAGCACCGTCCCGCAGGCTGTGGATCAGCGGGCGTGCCAACAGGAGCGCAACGGCGCACTGCAGGATGCCTGCCAGCACCAAGGGCAGCCGGAGCCCGCCGACGGCGGCCAGACTTCCGGCTGCCAGGGCGCCGACGGGTGCCGCACCCCAGACAAGGCCCCGCCAGGCGCCACCCACCCGACCCATGAGCTCGTCGGGCGTCAGGCGCTGACGCAGGGAAATGGCCACGACGGATCCGGCACCGACCGCGAAACCGACCAGGGTGAAGGCGGGACCGGCCAGCTCCCAGCCCTGGGCCGTCGCCATGATCAGATACCCCGCACCGGACAGCAGCGCGGCACCGATGAGGGTGCGGGCACTCCCGAAGCCTCGGACCAGCCGATTCGCTACCAGGCTCCCGACCAGGGTTCCTGCTGCGCCGGCGGCGAGGAAGACCCCGTAGGCGCCGTCCCGGACACCCCACTCGGTCGTGGCCAACAAGACCAGGACGCCGGCCTCCATCCCCTGCAGTCCCGCCAGGGAGCCCACGATGAGCAGCAGGAGCCGCAGACGGCGGTCGGCGAAGAGGAGCCGGACGCCCTCCCAGGCCGAGGTCGAAGACCCCTCCGGTTGCGGCGCCTTCGAGTGGAAGCGGACGAGGGGGAAGAATGACAACACAAGCGCAACTGCGTCGGCGAAAAAGGGGATCGCCTTCTCCATGGCGAAGAGCCAGGAGCCGACCACCGGGCCGGCGAGACTCTCCGTGGCCGCCTCGGTCCCGCTGAGGACGCCGTTGGCGTACTCGAGCGCGTCCGAATGGACGAGGTCGGGCACAATGGCCTGCAGCGAGGAGTAGTAGATCGCCCGTGCCGACGCGTTGATGAGCACGACCAGGATGAGGAGGGACAGGGTCATCCGACCGCTCAGAATCAGGTACGCGCCGCCGGCGATGGCGGCCGCGCGCGCGAGGTTCGGAATGGCCATGAGCGGGCCGCGCTCGAACCGGTCCGCGAACGCACCGGCCGGCAAAGCCAGGAGGAGCCACGGCAGGCTGTCTGCGGCGACGACACTCGAGACGGCCAGCGGGTGGGGATTCACGGCGACCGCCATCAGCGGCACCGCTCCGTACGCCATGCCGTCCGCGGAGCTGGCCAGGCCGAAGCCGAGCCACAAGCGGGTGAAGGGACGGCCGAGCGGCTTCCTTCGAATTCGGTGCTTCCCCCGGCCCCGGACGCTCACCGGGCCTGCCGTGGTGTCCGGTTGCGCAGCATGTCAGGCCCTCGCATGGGTGCCGGTGTCTTCCCCTCTGGTCCGGCGCGACAGCGGCGGGCGTGCCCCCTCAGCGTAAAGCAAATTCGCTAAAGACGGCAGCCCGCCGTGTCGAAGTACAGAAAGCAACACCCCGTACCAGCGTCGGGACGGGGCGACTACTTGCTTGATTTGGGTGTGGCTCTTACTAGCCCCACCGCGACTCACAGGTCATCGTCCACCTCCTTCGCACGTCGGTACAGGTAGGGGAGCGGAGGGCGGTTAACCGTGCAACCGGTGCCCTTCTCTCCCGCGCACAAGTTTCGCCCAATTTGCAACCGACCTGCAACCAGTCAAAACCCTGTCACCAGGTGAATTACTTTGCCCGGTTGCAAGATTGGGCCACTTTTACGAACGAAATTGGGCTTCTTCAGCCCGCCATGACCCACAACTTGTCCACAAAAGATTTTGCGGATTTCGCCTCCCGTGGGCCGAGAACGATCGTTCGGGACGACACTTCTGAAGTTACATCGTTGTGCTTTCGGGGAAGAGGAAACTGGTTGACCGCTGAGTGCGGACTCGGGTTGGCTGCCATGGTTCCCCCGAGCCGAGCGGCGCCGCGATGGCTTCACACCTGACTTCGGACCGGGCAGTAGCTGCCACGGAAGAGGGCGCGCCGCTCGGACAACGGACGCACAACGGACGAACATCGGACGAACAACGGACGAAGCGTCACACTGTTGTCGACGTGGACCGATTTCGTCTTCGTGCACGCGCCGAAACCGGCGCGGCGCGCCGCCACGGAGTGACGGGGCTCAGGCGCTGAGAATGGGGTGGCGGTGGTCCGGCGTGTCGGCGGCATCGGCCCGCGCCACCCAGACCCGTTGCCCCGCCTGCAGCCCGAGCTCTGCCGCGCTGCCCCGGCTGAGCTGGACCCAGCAGGCCTCGTCATCGGCGAGGTCGACGTCCACCTTCACCTCGAACCCGAGGTGGGTGACGCGCGCCACGGTGCCCTCCACCGCGGTCGCGCTCGGCTTGCCGTCGGCGACCGGGTGCACGACGAGGTCGTGCGGGCGCACCCACTGGCCGCCGAGCCGGGTCGCCGAGCCCAGGAAGGTCAGGACGAACTCGTTGGCCGGGTGGTCGTACATGTCCGCCGGCGCGCCCACTTGCTCCAGGCGGCCGTGGTTCACGATGGCCAGGCGGTCGGCCACCTCCATGGCCTCCTCCTGGTCGTGGGTGACCAGCACCGTCGTCACCGGCAGCGTGGCGTGCAGGTCGCGCAGCCACAGGCGCAGCTGGGTCCGCACCTGGGCGTCGAGTGCGCCGAAAGGCTCGTCGAGCAACAGCACCTTGGGCTCAATGGCCAGAGCGCGGGCCAGGGCCATGCGCTGGCGCTGGCCACCCGAGAGCTGGGACGGGTAGCGCTCGCCGAGGTGGGCCAGTCCGACCAGCTCGAGCAGCTCGTCGACGCGCGCCTTGATCTCGGCCTTGGGGCGGTGGCGGATCTCGAGCCCGAAGGCCACGTTGCGCCGGACCGTGAGATGGCGGAAGGGAGCGTAGTGCTGGAAGCAGAAGCCGACACCGCGACTGCGAGCGGGCGTGTTGGTCAGGTCCGCTCCCTCAATGCGGACGATGCCACTGTCGGCCGAGTCGAGGCCGGCGATGATGCGCAGCAGCGTCGACTTGCCGCCGCCGCTCGGGCCGAGCAGCGCCGTCAGAGAACCCGACGGCACCTCCAGCGAGACGTCGTCGAGCGCCACGGCGTCGCCGAAGCGCTTCGAGATGGACTCGACCTCGATGCTCACGTTGCGACCTTGCCGTGCCAGGCATCCCGGTTGCGGTCGGTCAGCGTCAGGAGGCTCAGGACGATGAGCGCGGCCAGGCACAGCACGACGGCGCCCACGTACGCAGCCTGTGGCTCGAGGTTGTCGATGCTCTGAGAGATGAAAATAGTGTAGGTCTGGGTCTTGCCGGCGATGGCGCCCGACACCACGGAGACGGCGCCGAACTCGCCCAGCACGCGGGCGGTGGTCAAGGTGACGCCGTAGGCGAGGCCCCGGCGGATGCTGGGCAGCGTGATGCGGCGGAAGACCGTGATCGGCCCGGCCCCGAGCGTGCGAGCCGCCTGCTCCTGCTCGGTCCCGATCTCTTGGAGCACCGGCAGGACCTCGCGCACGACGTAGGGCAGTGAGACCGCCGCCGAAGCCATGATGATGCCGGGCACGGAGAAGATCACGGTGATCCCGCGCGCGGCCAGCCAGTTCCCCCACCAACCGGTGTGGCCGTAGACGAGGATCAGCGAGAGGCCGATGATCACCGGGGAGACGGCGAGGGGGATGTCGATGAGCGCATCGAGCAGCCAGGCCCCGGGGAAGCGTTGGCGGGCCAGAATGAGCGACACCCCGACACCGAAGACGGTGTTGAGCGGAACGGCGACGGCGACCACGAGCAGCGTGAGCACCAGCGCGTGCAGGCCGTCCGGCGTGGTGAAGGCGTCCCACGCCTTCCCGAGTCCGGGCGAGAAGGCGTGGTAGAAGACCGCGCCCACCGGCACCACGACGAGCAGCGCCAGGTAGGCGAGCACCCCGTAGCGCAGTGGGAGACGCCAGCGTGAGCCCTTCATATGGTGTCCGGGATGTCGAAGCGCCGGCGGAACCACCCGATGACGAGGAGCACCACGAGCGCGATGGACACGAGGACGACGGACACCGCGCTGGCGCCCGTGAAGTCGTCGCTCTGGGCCAGCCCGAAGATGTACGACGAGGCGACCTCGGTCTTGAACGGGAGGTTGCCCGAAATGAGGGCGATCGACCCGAACTCGCCGACGGCCCGGGCGAAGGCGAGGCCGGCACCCGCCAGCACCGAGGGCAACACGCTCGGGAGGATGACCCGGAACAACACTTGGCGTCGCGTCGCCCCGAGCGAGGCGGCCGCGTCTTCGGTCTCGGCATCGAGCTCGGCCAGCACCGGTTGGACACTGCGCACGCAGAAGGGCAGCGTCACGAAGAGCAGCGCGGCGGCGACGCCGAGCCGCGTGCCGGCCAGGTCGACGTGCAGTGGGCTGTTGACGCCGTAGAGGGTGAGCAGGGTGAGGCCGGCCACCACGGTGGGCAGCGCGAAGGGGAGGTCGATGACGGCACTCACGAGCGACTTGCCGGGGAAGTCGTCGCGCACGAGCACCCAGGAGATGGCCAGGCCCGCGATGGAGTTGACCACCGCCACAATGGCGGAGAGCACGAGCGTGAGCTCCAGCGCGGAGACCGCCACGGGGTTGGTCACCTCGGCCCAGAAGGTGCTCCAGCCGCCGCTGAACGCCTTGGCGACGACCGCGGCCAGTGGCAACAGCACCAGCAGCGACAGGTAGGTGACGGCCAGCGCGGGGCCGCCGGCCCGGCTCACCACCCTTCCTGCCGCGGCCAGGGCCGGGGGAGGCACCGAGGGGGGACGACGGCGCCGGTGTCCCCGCCCCGGCCGGTGGTCAGCGGGCGCGTTGCCGCTCCCTGGGAGACCCAGGTCGTCGACGACCACGCCCGTACTACTCATGGGTGACTACGAGCTGGCGGTGGAGACGCCGAGGGACTGCTCGATCTTGGCCACAATGCCCGTGGTGGGGTCGAAGAACTTCGTGTTGACCGTGGTCCACCCGCCAACCTTATTGATGGTGAACAGCGTCTTGGGCTTGGGGAAGCTGAACTTGGCCGCCACCGACGGGAGCACGGGGCGGTAGCCCTGCTTGCCCCACACGGTCTGACCGGCGGGGGAGAGCAGGTAGGCGAGGAAGGCCTTGGCGGCAGGGCTGGCCGTCTTCGTCACCGCGATCGGGTTCTGGATCAGGATCGTCTGCGGCGGCGTGATGACGGAGACCGGCTCACCCTGGCTCTTGGCGTAGAGCCCGTCGTCCTCGTAGTCGAGGAGCACGTCGCCTTGTCCCGACAGGAAGGTCTGCAGCGCGGCACTGGCGCTGGCCGGCTGGGCCACCGCGTTCTTGAGCAGAGCCGTGAGGTACGACTGCGCCTGCGCCGCTGACTTGCCGAGCGAGAGTTGGGCGCCGTAAGCCGCCATGAGGTTCCACTTGGCGCTGCCCGAGCTGAAGACGTTGGGCGTGATCACCTTGACGCCCGGCTTCACCAGGTCGGCCCAGGTCGTGATGTGCTTGGGATTGCCGGGTCGCACGATGAACGAGACGATGGAGTTCGTCACCATGCCCTTGGTCGCTGTCCGGTCCCACGAGCTCGAGACCAGGCCGGCCTTCACGACCTTGGTCATGTCGGGCGTCAGCGAGAAGTTGACGAGATCGGCCGGGAGCCCGTCGACGACCGATGTGGCCTGGGTGCCCGAGGGCCCGAAGGAAGAGGAGACGGTCACACCCGCACCGGCCTTCGTCTTGGCGAAGGCGGCGACGAGCGCGCTGTAGGCGGGCTTGGGGGTCGAGTAGGCCACCAGGCTCACCGAGCCACCGGAGGCCCCGGCCGGGAGGGCACTGAAGGCCAGGCCGCAGATGGCCAGGGCACCGATGGCGGCGCCGCGGCCGAGCCGGAGGCGACGGGCGGGGGCGCCCAGAGGCTCGCCGGAGTGCAAGGGTTTTCTGTGCATCCGAGCAACCTAATGCACCTGGGTCGCTAACTCCAAGCGGCTAGGTCAGGAATAGCCCGCGGCCAGCGGGTTGGGGGGAGAATGCCCTGTTCAGAGGGCCAGGGGGCGGTTTGGAGAGGTCCGGAAGGTGTGCGGGAGGGCGAGGACTCAGCCGCCGGCGGCCTGGCCGGACCCGAAGGCGGCCTGGCGGCCTTCCCGGGACTCCAGCATGGCCCAGTCGGACCGGGCCACCAGGTCCTCCAGCGAGGTGCGCTCGCCGCCTTGGCGGGTGGTCCAGCCGCAGCAGACATCGACAGCGGCGCCGACGAACGCCCGCGTCTCGGTCGCGCCGAGGTGGTCCCGGATGCGGCCGGTCAGAGCGGCGCCGTCGGACTCGTCCAGGTGGAGGGTCAGCACCAGGAACTGCGTGCCGCCGATGCGGGCCAGCACGTCGGTCTTGCGGAACGACACCGACAGGGCGCGGGCCACGGCTTGCAGCGCGGCGTCACCGGCCTGGTGACCGAGGCGCTCGTTCAGCTCCTGCACGTTGCCGACGTCGACGAAGAGCGCGTGGACCGGCGCGTTCTGGCGGTCGGCGAACTGCAGCAGCTGGGTGCCCGACGCGATGAGCCCACGGCGGTTCTGGATCCCGGTCAGCTCGTCGCCCCGCGACAGCTGCAGGAGGCGTGCGCTCAGCTCCTCGAGCTCGCGCTCAATGGCGAGGCGCCCGGTCATGTCGTGCAGGATGCAACACGTCTGCGGCGCCCCGTCCTCGGCGCGGAACTGCATCACCGTCATCTCGATCTCAATGAAGCGGCCGTCGCCCCGCCGCAGGCGGGCCACGCCGACGGCCGACCCCGTCCGCTCCAGTTCGGCCACGGCGATCCCCCAGCGGGGGTCCTCCTGGTCGACGAGCCTGTCGCGCCCGAGGGCACAGATCTCCTCCGCGCTCATGTCGAGCATGGCGCAGGCGGCCGGGTTCGCCGCGGTGATCCGGCCGTCCTCGGTGCAGAAGAGCACACCTTCTGCACTCCGTGTGAAAAGGACCCGATAACCGACAAGGCCGACCGTGTCTGTGTCCTGAGCCACCATGCCGTTTTCGTTCCTTTAGGCGATGCCCGACTCCCACGCTGAGCGCACCGCTGGGCTCACGACACTACCGACGTCCCCGCCTGAACTGCGGTTCTTCACTTCGCGTTGTGACTTTCGGCTCTATTGAGGAAGGGCACCAACGTGCCGATGTGGCGGGAAGGAGATGGACCGTCCGGGCCCCGGTTCGTGCCTGGCGCCCGGCTCCGAGGACTTCAGAAGAGGTCCCCTTCCTCCCCGTCCTCCTCTTCGGAGCCTCCTTCGGAGTTTTGCCAGCGCTCCAGCCAGCTGCCGAGCCGCCGGCCGAGATCCTGCACTCCGCCGGCCGTCCGGTCGAGGATCCGCGCGAAGCGCTCGCGATAGTGGGCCACCGCATCGTTGAACTCCTGCGAAGGCGGCGGCTCCTCACCGCGGCGGGGGTAGTCGCCGTCGCGGATGCGGTCGTACGCGCCGGTCTGCACCCATTCCGTGAGCTCCTTGACGCGCCGAACCGCCACGGGGTGGGTGAGGTTGAGCTCCGACCAGAAGCGGGTGTGGCGTGAGAAGAGGTCGTCTTCACCCTCGTAGTCGTTCGCCTGTTTGAGGAACGCCTCGAAGTTCATGCCCGGGACCGATCCTCCGGCCAGCTCCATCAGCACGCGGCAAGGTTGGAGCGGGTCCGCCATCACGAGCGCCGCCGCCCGGTCGGCGGACAGCTCGGCCGCCCGCGACCACTCGAGCAGCGCCAGGTACATGGCGCGCACCGGGAGCCCGAGCAGCAACGAGCGCGGGAGCGCGCCGAGGAGGAATTGGCTCAGGAGGACCAAAGCGGTTGTGTAGGTGTAGTGCTCGGAGAGCACGTGCGCCGTCTCGTGGGCCAGGACGGTCTCCACCTCCTTCTCGTCGAAGGAGCGCAGCATGGAGGAGTTGACGATGACGATGGGCTTCTTGGCGCCGATCGTCATGGCGTTGATCTGGGGGTCGTTGACGACGTAGAGGTCGGGCACCTCGTCGAGGTCGAGGACGCTGCAGCAGCGCACATAGGTGCCCCAGACCGCGGGCACCTGCTCCGGCCCGAGGCGGATGGCGTTGCCCATCACAATCTGGCGCAGGCGCCGCTCGTGGCCCAGGTCGGTCAGTCGCTTGATCACGGTGTCGAGCAACGGCACCGTGTGCAGGGCGGAGGTGGCCGCCTTGTCCGCCGGGTGCTCGTAGGCCTTGGGGCTGATCCGCTCGTAGCTCCGGGCAGCTTCAATTGCCACTCGGCCCTCCAGTCGCGTGGGTCCGACCCAGCCTATGGCAGGCCCGCCGAACTCCCCCTACGACCCCAACCGGCTGTTGTAGTTCGCAATGGTGCTGGTGGCGTTCTGGGCCGCCGACTTGACTGCGGCGGCCGGCCTGACGCCCTGGGTGTACATGGAGATCTCGGCGTTGAGCACGTCGGTGCGCACGTCGGCATAGGGGCCGATGACCGAACCCGAGGTAGCTGCCGAGTTCACGCCGTTGTTGATCTCGTCGTAGGCCACCTTGTAGCCGGGGCTGGTGGCCCACAGGTGCTGGACCGTGGCCGTCTGGGCCGAGGACTTGCGGACCGGGATGTAGCCCGTTCCGGCCGCCCACGTGGCCTGGCTCTGGGTGTTCATGAGATACGAGACGAACTGCCACGCCGCCGCTTGTTGGAGCGCGGGGACCTTGTTCGAGATGTAGACCCCCGAACCCCCGGGCTCGACCCCGCCCTTGACCAACGAGCTGTAGACCGGGAAGGCGCTGATCCCGAGCTTCACGTTGGCGTACTTCCCGCTGCCGAGGAGCTGGGTCACCGTGCCCAGGGCGGCCGACGTCTCAATGGTCATGCCGTACTTGCCGCTGCCGATGCCGAGCAGGTTGTCGAACTCGTCCGGCCCGGTCGAAGGGTTGGTCGTGGCGTCGCCCGAGCGCACCAGCGTGCTCAGCTGGCTGAAGATGGACACGGCGGCCTTGGTGTTGAACGCCGCTTGGGTGGCACGCGCCGTGCGCCCGTTCTTGTTGTTGACGAAGAGCTGGTTGGCCGTGGCCAGCCACGTCTCGAGGTGCCAGGGGTCGAGGACCAGGCCCATGCCGCTGCCCGAGGCCTTGAGCGCCTTGGCGTCGCTCACCATCGCCGCCAGCGTGGCCGGGGGGTCGGCCGGGTTGAGGCCGGCCTTCGTGAAGGCGTTCTGGTTGAAGTACAGGATCGGTGCGGAGACGGCGAAGGGGAGGGCCCACTGCACCCCGTTCACCTTCCAGTAGGCCAGGGGCCGGGGCAGGTAGTCGCTCGTCGAGTACTTGGCCGCGTTCATGCAGGACTGCACCGGGAGGAACGAGCCGGTGTCGATGGCGGCCTGCGTGCGCTGGTCCTCGAGCTGGACCACGTCGGGGAGTTGCCCGTTGGAGAGGCCGGCGAGGTATTTCTGCCACGTGTCGTCGTACCCGGCCTGGGTCACCAAGGTCACGTGCACCTTGGTCTGGGACGAGTTGAACGCGTTGGTGATGCCTTGCAGCACCGTCAGGTTGGCCTCCGATGCCGACTCCCAGAAGGTGATCTGCACCAAGCCCTTGTGGTTGGCCAGGGTCTTGAGGTTGCAGGAGGGGAGGCTGGCCGCACCGGCTGGGGCGCTCGCACCGATGGCGGCCGAGGCGGCCGTGCCGCTGAGCGTCGTGACGAAGAGCGCGACGGCGGCGAATCGGGAGAGACGAAGGGTCCGCATGTCAATTGCCTAGCACCCGACCGCGCGGGCGCAGCGCCGCCCGGCGGCCCCCTGCACGCTCCGACTACTTGACGGCGCCCGCGGTGAGACTGCGCACCAGTTGCTTTTGGAAGATGAGGAGCAGGATCACCAGCGGCACGAAGGCGATGACGGCGCCGGCGAGCGAGACGGGGATGGTCGACACCTGGGTGCCGATCAGCTGCTTCAGGCCGATCTGCACGGTGTCGAGCGGTGTCGTCCCGCCGGTCGACACCAGCGGCCAGAGGTACTGGTTCCAGGCCCCGAGGAACGAGAACACGGCGAGCGCGGCGAGGGAGGGCCGAGCGAGCGGCACCGCCACCCGCAGCATGAACTTGAGGTGTCCGTAGCCGTCGAGCTGGGCCGCCTCCTGCAGGTCGCGGGGGATCTGCAGGAAGGCCTGGCGGAGCAGGAAGATGCCGAAGCCGGTGGCGAGGAACGGGATCGACAACCCCGCGTAGGTGTTGAACCAGTGCAGCGAGGTGATGGTGTCGAGGTTGGTGATGAACGTCACCTCGAGCGGGATCATCAACGTGGCCAGACAGAGTGCGAAGAGTGTCCGCTTGAACGGGAAGGTCAGGAAGGCGAAGGCGTAGGCGGCCAGCACCGACGTCACGAGCTGGCCGACGACGATGATCCCCGTCATGATCGCCGAGGTCGCCACGTACTTCGACATCTGGCCCCCGTTCCACGCCGCGCTGTAGTCGTGCCATTGCGGGTTGGTCGGGAAGAGAGGTGGCGGCTGGTGGACCAGCTGGTCCGCCGGCAGGAGCGAGTTCACGATCGTCACGTAGACCGGGAACAAAATGATGATGGCGCCCGCGGTCAGCAGGGTGTAGCTGCCGACCGTGCGCAGCCGGCGCCGCGGCCGGCGCGGGATCGGGATCTCCGGCGCGGCCGGCACCGGGACCGAAGACTCGAGCACGTCAGTTGGCATAACTCACCCGCCGTTCCAAAAGGCGGATCTGCAAGAGGGTGAGCACCAGCAGAATCAGGAAGAGGACGGTGGCCATGATGGCGGCGGCGCCGGAGTTGTTCTCGATCTGCAGCGTGTTGATGATGTTGTAGATGAGCACGTTGGTGTGCAGGCGCACCGCGTTCTGGTTCCCGATGAGGATGTCGATCGCACCGAAGGCCTGGAAGGCGTAAATGGTGCTGATCACCCCGGCGAAGAAGATGGTGGGGGACAGGAGCGGCACCGTCATGCGCCAGAAGCGGGTCCAGGGGCCGGCGCCGTCGATGCGGGCCGCCTCGAGCAGCTCGTCGGGCACCGACTGCAACCCGGCCAGCATGACGATGAAGGACAGGCCGAGGAACTGCCAGATCGTGATGAGCGCCACCGCGGGGAGGGCCCAGGTCGAGCTCTCGAGGGCCGGCGGGTTCGGGTTGATCCCGAGCCAGGGCAGCAGCCCGACCACCGGGTTGAGCAGGGTCCCGAACACCACCGAGGCGACCGCCACCGAGCTGACCACCGTGGAGGAGAAGATCACCCGGTAGACGGCCATGCCCTTGAGCTTGCGGTGCGCCGCCACGGCCAGCCCCAGCCCCGCCAGCAAGCTGATCGGCACCACCAGCACGACCAGGAGCAAGGTCGTCACGAGGCTCTGGGTGAACTGGGTCGAGGTGATGGTGGGGATGATCTGGTGCAGCCCCACGTAGTGCGCCGGCAGGCCCGGGACGGGCGGGGACTCGTAGAGCATCAGCTTGAAGTTGCGCAGGAAGGGATAGAAGGAGAAGACCCCGAAGAGCACCATGGCCGGCAGGATCAGGAGGTAGGCCAGCAGGGACTGCTTCCGGCGCCGGGAGCGCACCAGCGACGAGCCCCCGGCGCCCCCGCCTCCTCCCGCGTCGCCCCCACCGCCCGCGAACGGGTCCGGCACGACCGGAGGCGCCGTCGTGACCGCCGTCACAGGCCCCCCAGCCGCTCTCCGCCGGCGGGGTCGAAGAGGTGATAGGCGGCCGGGTCGGGGTCCACGGCGATGCGCACGGCCTCGCCGATCTTCGGCTTGGCGGCGGATGCGCTCTGGCGCACGATGATCCGGGCGCCCGTCTCGGTCTGGCAGATGACGTGCGTCTCGGCACCGAGCAGCTCCACGATGATCACGGTGGCGCCGATGGCTCCGTCCTCGCTCAGGTGCAGCGACTCGGGCCGCAGGCCGAGCATCACCTCGGGCCCGGCGCCGCGCACGGTGTCGGCCATCGCTGCGGGCAGCGGCACGGACGCGCCGGGGAAGGCCACGCTCAAGGTGCCGCGCTGGTCCTCGCCCGCAACGGTTGGCGCGCCACTCTCGACGAGCATCCCTTCCATCAGGTTCATGCCCGGGCTGCCGAGGAAGTGCGCCACGAACGAGTTGGCGGGCCGGGCGTACAACGCCTCGGGTGCGGCCACCTGTTGCAGCTTCCCCTCGCTCATGACGGCGATGCGGTGGCCCATCGTCATGGCCTCCACCTGGTCGTGGGTGACGTAGAGCGTGGTCGTCGACAGGCGCGCCTGCAGCTCCACGATGTCCGCCCGCGTCTGCACGCGCAGCGCGGCGTCCAGGTTCGACAGCGGCTCGTCCATGAGGAAGACGAGGGGCTCCCGGACGATGGCCCGGGCCAGCGCCACCCTCTGGCGCTGGCCGCCCGAGAGTTGCCCCGGCTTGCGGTCGAGCAGCGTGGCCAGACCGAGGGTCTCGGCGGCCCGCGCGACCTTGGCCGCCCGCTCTTCCTTGTCGACGCCGCGCTGGCGGAGCGGGAACTCGATGTTCTTGGCCACCGTCAAGTGCGGGTAGAGCGCGTAGCTCTGGAAGACCATGGCGATGTCGCGGTCCTTGGGGTCGACGTCGTTGACCACCCGGTCGCCGATGGAGACGGTGCCGCTGGTGACGTCCTCGAGGCCGGCCACCATGCGGAGCGCGGTCGTCTTGCCGCAGCCGGAAGAGCCCAAAAGGACGAGGAGCTCGCCGTCCGCGACGTGCAACGTCAGGTTGTCGACTGCGGTGGTGTCACCGAACTGCTTGGTGACGCCGTCGAAGCTGACCTGTGCCAACCGTGCTCCCTTCGGGCGGCCCGCCGTCGGCCACGGATCCTCGCTCTGGCGCGACGGTAGCGAACCGGTGGGGTGAGGGCATGAATGCCATGCGGCGATGCGCAGGCTCAGCTGGCCGGGATCTTCCACCCCATGGACTCGGCGATCTCCTTGCAGGTGGGGCAGAGGCCGTAGCGCTTGGGGTCGCGCCCGGGCACCCACTCCTTGCCGCAGAGGGCCCGCACCGAGGTCCGGTTGACGATGCCCTCCACCACGCTGGGCCCGGCCGAGACGTAGTCGCCCCCTTTGGGGGTGTAGCCCTCCAGGACGATGTGCGCCATCCGGTCGTGGTCACCGTCGTCCAGATCGGGGTCCGGACGGGCCGGGGCCAGGGTCGTTCCCCCCGCCGCGCCCGGGCTGGGGGCTGTCTCCGTGCCGCTCACGGCATCAGCGTATGCCTTCGGGGAGCCGCCCCGCCGCCCCTCCGGACCTCCCACCAGGGGGCCGGACCGGCCTGTCCCGGGCCTCCTTCCCCTTACAATCGAGCAGACACCATTACAAGATTACGCAGGTCTCACCAGGGGTCGGACCCGTTCGGGAATGACCTCCCTTTCCATATGGTTGACCAGTCAGACGAATTGCCGTTACGGCATTACCAAAGGAAGCCTGATGACGAACGAGAACGTGACGCTCCCATTGTTGCCCCTCACCTCAGGGGTCGTGCTGCCGGGGATGGTCTTCACCATGGCGCTCGAGTCCGATGAGGCCCGCGCCGCGGTCGACTCCGCCCGCTCCGCCGGAGGGCGTCTCCTGCTGGTGCCCCACATCGAGGGCCGCTTCGCCGCCGTCGGCGTGATCGCCGAGGTCATGGAGGAGGGCGACCTGCCCGGCGGCCTGCCCGCCGTGGCGATCCGGGGTGACCGCCGCGCCGTCATCGGCACCGGCGTCCCGGGGACCGGCGACGCCCTGTGGGTCGAGGCCGAGCCCCTCGACGAGCCCGAGCCCACCCCGGCCGCCAACGAGCTGGCCCGGGAGTACCGCGCCGTGCTCGAGAACATCTTGCACAGCCGGGGTGCCGGCCGCATCGCGGCGCAACTCCGCGAGATCCACGAGCCGAGCCGCCTGGCCGATATGGCGGGCTACTCACCCGACCTCTCCCTCACGCAGAAGGTCGAGGTGCTCGAGACGCGCGATGTCGAAGCACGGCTCCGCCTCGTCCTCGGGTGGGCCCGCGACACGCTGGCCGACGTGACCCTGCGCGAGAAGATCAAGACCGACGTCGAGGAGGGCATGGAGAAGACGCAGCGCGAGTTCCTGCTCCGCCGCCAGCTCGATGCCATCCGCAAGGAGCTCAACGGCCTCAGTGGCGAGAGCGGCGACGAGGACCCCGACGACTACCGGGCCAAGATCGAGGCGCGTGACTTGCCTGAGCACGTCCGCAAGGCGGTCGAGCGCGAGGTCGACAAGCTCGAGCGCACCAGCGACCAGAGCCCCGAGACGGGGTGGATCCGTACCTGGCTCGACACCGTGCTCGAGATCCCCTGGGGCACCGAGTCCGAGGACCGGCTCGACATCCCCGAGGCGTCGCGCATCTTGGAGGCCGACCACGACGGTCTGGCCGACGTGAAGGAGCGCATCCTCGAGCACCTGGCTGTGCGCAAGCTGCAGGCCGATCGTGGCCTCGCACCGGTGGACGGGCGCGGCTCGGGGGCCATCCTGGCCCTGGTCGGGCCTCCGGGCGTCGGCAAGACGTCGCTCGGTGAGTCCGTGGCCAACGCGCTCGGGCGCAAGTTCGTCCGCGTCTCGCTGGGCGGGGTGCGTGACGAGGCCGAGATCCGCGGCCACCGCCGCACCTATGTCGGGGCCCAGCCGGGCCGCCTGGTGCGCGCGCTGCGCGAAGCCGGGACCATGAACCCGGTCATCGTGCTCGACGAGGTGGACAAGATCGGCGCGGACTACCGGGGCGACCCGTCCTCCGCGTTGCTCGAAGTGCTCGACCCGGCGCAGAACCACACGTTCCGTGATCACTACCTCGAGGTCGACCTCGACCTGTCGCGGGTGCTGTTCATCGCCACGGCCAACGTCATCGACACCATCCCCGGGCCGCTGCTCGACCGGATGGAGGTCATCCGCATTGACGGGTACACCGAGTCCGAGAAGGTCTCCATCGCCAAGCACCACCTGGTGGGCCGCCAGCTCACCCGGGCGGCGTTGCGCGAGGACGAGGTCCAGATCAGTGACGAGGCATTGCGTGCGGTCGTGTCGGACTACACCCGGGAAGCCGGAGTCCGGAACCTCGAACGCGAGCTCGGCAAGCTGCTGCGCAAGGTGGCCACCAAGCTCGCCTCGGGCGAGCGTCAGGCTCCGGTCGTCGTCGAAGCGGACGACGTGCGGGGTTGGCTCGGCCGGCCGCACTTCTACTTCGAAGCGGCCGATCGCACCAGCGTGCCCGGTGTGGTCACCGGCCTGGCCGTGACCGGTGCGGGCGGCGACGTCCTCTTCGTCGAGGCCAGCGTCTCCGACGGTCCCGAGGGGCTCACCCTGACGGGCCAGCTGGGCGACGTCATGAAGGAGTCGGCCGAAATCGCGCTCTCCTACGTGCGCTCGCACGCCGAGGAGCTCGGGATCGACCCGACGGTCTTCGCCGGCAAGCGGTTCCACGTGCACGTGCCGGCCGGCGCCGTCCCCAAGGACGGGCCTTCGGCCGGCGTCACCATGACGACCGCGCTGGTCAGCCTCCTGCGCGACGTGCCGGTGCGTTCGGTGGTCGGGATGACCGGTGAGGTCACTCTGCAAGGCCGGGTGCTGCCCATCGGTGGCGTCAAGCAGAAGGTGCTGGCTGCGCACCGGGCCGGGCTGACCGAGGTCATCCTGCCCGAGCGCAACGGCAACGACCTCGAGGATGTCCCCGAGGAGGTGCGTGACGTCATGACGTTCCACCTGGCCGCCACCATCGCCGACGTGCTCACCCCGGCTCTGTCCGGGGCGGGCACGGAGGCGGCGGACGGCTCCGCTGCGTCGTCGTTGGGCGCTGCAGCCTGAGGGCGGGCAGACTGAAGACCATGGACGACAACGACATCGTGGAGCGCATCACCCAGCTGGCCGCCGAGGAGCAGCAGCTCGAGGAGGCGCACGTCGGCGAGGGGCTCAGCGACGACGAGCTGAAGCGCAAGCGTGACCTCGAGGTGACGCTGGATCAGCTCTGGGACACGCTGCGGCAACGCCGCGCCAAGCGGCATGCCGGGCAGGACCCCGACGCCGCCTCGGAGCGCCCGGCCAGCACCGTCGAGGGCTATCTGCAATAAGGACCGGAGGCTGCAACAGGACCGGAGGGGTGGGGTCGGCTGCGCGCCGGCGCCACCCCGGACAGTCCGGCCTCCGCCCGGAACTCAGTCCGCCGGCATCTGGCGGTTGAGCGACGGGGACACCAATCCGGCCAGGCCGCGCAGGTTGCCGATCGTCACGTCCAGCCAGTCGAACGAGTCGCGCCACACGGCGATCTTCCCGTCGGCGCCGACCACGAAGCGGCCGTAGACCCAGAACCGCGCCGCGAAGCGACCGAAGTTCAGCTCGTCCACCCGGTCGGTGAGCACCACGTCACCCTCGGTCGCCACGTGATTGAGGTGGACGTTGAAGCCCATGCGCCCCGGCCGCAGCCAGGGGCGGGCAATACGCTCCAGCCGGTCCCGGCCCCGGATGGTGGGCAGGGACACGTTGGTGTACTCGAGGTCGTCCGCCACGAGGTCGAGCGCCGCATCGACGTCGTAGGCGGCGAGCGCGCGCAGGAACTCGACGACCACGTCCGCTGGAGCGGTGGCTGAGGAAGAGGGCGGAAGGTCAGGGCTGGGGAGGGTCGTCATGGTTTCCCATTGTCCCCGAGGCGCGGGCTCCCGTCGACGGGGATCGCCGCATCCGGCGCCACACCGGGGGTGCCAGGGCCACGGCGACCAGAACGGCCAGCGCCAGGAGAAACAGCGCGTCGTAGGACCCGTAGCCGTCGTAGGTGAACGCCACGGTGTGCACGCCCGGGCCCACGACCGCGCCCACCAGTGCCGGCGCCACCATGACCGTCGGGGCCGGCCGGCCGTTCACGGTGGCGTGCCAGCCCGGGTCGTACGAGGCGCTGAGGACCACAGTGGCCCGTCGCGTCGTGTGCACCACGGCGCGCGCCGCGCCGTTCTGCAGGTCGGCGTGCTCCGCCACGACGCGCCCGGGCGATCCCTGCAGCGCCGACACGTCAGGCGCGGTCGGCGCCGACGCCGCCTGCCCGTTGAAGGCGACGGTGAGGTCGCGCTGCTCGTTCAGGAGGGGTGATTCGAGCAGGGTCGTGCTCTGCGAGCCGACGTCGGCCCGGGTCGCCGTGAGCTCGCCCGTCGTGTCGTAGACGTGGATGTACCCGGCGTGGGGGAGCGCCCACAGGCAGTAGTCCCCCGAGCAGCCCACCTTGTCGGCTTCCACGGGCGACGCCATGTCGGAAGGGGTGATGAGGTAGCCGATGCCGAAGAGCGGGTAGTCGCCCGGGTTGCTCTCGTCGAAGAAGTACTCGGGATCGGTCATGAGAGAGGCCGTGCGCAACGTGTAGCCGACCTCGTCGATGTCCTTGCTCTCCAGGTACTTGAACACCGGCACCGCGCCCACCAGGAAGTCCTCCCCCCAGTTGGTCGGTGACCCGGCGTAGACGCGGCCGTTCGGGTGGGCGCGCACGTAGGCCAACAACGTGTCGATGTGCGGGTCCTGCTGCGTGTCCGCTTCGGCCTGCAGGCCGATGTTGGTCGCGTTGTGGCTGTCGTAGGTGTCCATGTCGCTCCAGGCCGGGAACAGCACCAGAATCAGCGCGACGATGCACAGCCCGGCGACAATGCCCCGCCCGGCCGGCTGTGCGGCCCACCCGCGACGATCCTCCGGGAACAGGGCCAGCGCGCCCCGCACGACGAGGCTGCCCAGGAAGACGAGACCGATGCCGGCCAGCAGGATGCCCGACAGCTGCACGCCCATTTGGAAGCGGCGGATGAAGATGTCGCTGCTGCCGGGGAGGATCTTGTAGAGGGATCCGAACGTAGTCCGCCCGAACGACATGACGAGCGTGACCACCCACACGACGATGAGGGCACGACCGGCCACCAACGTGCGCCAGCGCGCAATGCAGACGCCGATCCCGACGGCGACGAGCACGGTGACGATGGGCAAGAAGACATGGAACCCGGCCGGAAAGCGGTCATTGTCGTAGAGGTTGCCGGTGACCAGCCACCACAGCATCTGCCGGGCGCCGTAGCCGTTCTCGAGCGGGGTGCCTTCGAGAATTTGATTACGCGCCGCCCAGTGGGACTGCTGGAGCACGGGGACGATGACCCAGGCCGACGCCAACGCGGCCGCCGCCCCGAGCGCCGCCGCGCGTCCGAGTCGCCGCCAGAGGTCCGAAGGCACAATGAAGGGCCACACCACGAGCGGCACGAAGGCCAGGTACCCGGTCTCGTAGTGCAGCGCGACCGTCAGCATGATGAAGAGCACGGCGAAGAACGCACCGCGCCGTGCCGACAGCACCCGGTAGGTGAAGCCCCACGCCAGCGGGAGCGTCCACGCGGCCCACAGCTGGGTCCACACGCCGTAGCCGACCCATACGTAGGCCTTGGTCTCGTAGCCGATGCCGGCGGCCGAGGCGAGGAACGGTGCGACCGCCGCCGCCGACGCGGCCGTCCAGCGGCTCAGCCCGAAGAGCCGGCCACTCCAGTAGACAGCGATCGGCCACAGAGCCAGGAGCAGGTACAGCGACCAGCGGAAGACCGTGTCGGGGTCGATGAACGTCCCGAAGACGCCCGAGATCATGGACGGCAGGCTCTGGTAGTGGAGGAACTGCGGCGAGCCGAGCCCGAGGTAGGGCCACCAACTCGTCAGGGGGAGGTGGCCCTGGCTGATGCGGGCCGCGGCGGAGCGCACCATCTGCTCGTGCAGGGAGCTGTCGTCGAGATAAGGCACGGCACGGAGTTCGGGCCGGAGCTCCCACAGCCCCCAGGCCATCGACAGGGCGACCAGGATCCACGGGCCGAACCATGCGGCGGTCCTGCTCGTGGGCGTGTCCGCTGCCGGCACGGGCGCGGCCGCGGAGGATCCGGGCGTGTCCTCCTCGACCATGGTCACGGCGCACCATGATGCCGAATTCCTCAGACCGGCGTCTGATCGCGCTGTAGGACCCGGAGGAGCTCCTCGTAGGGGCCGAGCAGGAACGCGGTGTCGCCACCGGCGAAGACCGTGCCTCGCCGGGGCGGATGTTCCAGGACACCGTCGGCGGCGCGGCTGAGGGCGATGACCCGCGTCTTCGACGAAAGATCCTGCATGGCGAGCCCCTGCAGTCCGCCGTTCGGCGCAACGGTGAGGCCGGCCACCAGGAATGGCTGTTGATCGACATAGAACGTGCTGAGGACGTCGAGACCGAGGGCGGCGCCGACGAACCAGGGTGCGGCGAGAGCCGAGGTGGACCGGACGTGCTGGAAGCCGAAGCTCCGCTCCATCATCTGCGCCAGCTCGCGGTCGAAGACGCGCAGAACCACGGGGACGTCGTCCCAGCGCTCGCCCAACGACTCGCGCACGGAGAGCCCGGTCTCAATGTTGGTCAGGTCACCGCTCGTCAACACGGCCACCGCCTTCGCGTCCGCGATGTTGACCATCCGGTGGGTCTGTCCTTGCGTGGCGTCCGCGATGACGACGGGGACGCCCAACGCCCGGGCCTGGGCCAGGTAGCGGTTGTCGGCATCGCGCTCGATGACGACCACGGATTCGCCTTCGGCCACGAGACGACGGACCACGCTGATTCCCACCGCGCCGAGACCGATGACGATCACGTGGTCCACCATCCCGGGTACCTGTCGCCTCCCGAGTGACCGCTCAATGCGTCGGCTGACCAGAATGTTGGTGAAGAGCGCGAACGCGGTCGACACGAGAGCCACTCCCAGGACGATGAGGATGATGGCGCAGACGATGAGCCACGGGCTCTGGTGGGAGAAGCTGTAGTCCCCGTAGCCGACGGTCGCCACGGTCTCCACGGTGAAGTACAGGGAGGAGAGGAAGCCGAGGTGGTGCTCCGTGCCGTTGGGACGGAAGGCGTAGTGCAGGACGATCGTCGCCACCACAATGAGCGCGAACAGCGCCGAGGCCACCAAGGCCAGGGCGCGGTTGCCCTCCTCGAGCGCGATGCCCAATTGCAGCCGGATACGGCGGGCCAACCCCACTGAGCGCGTCGGGCCGTTCGCGGGCCGGCTTGTCCCGATTCCCATGCTCTGCAACTCGTCCAGGGTGCCGAGGACAGCGACGCGGTCCCCGCCGTGCAGCGGATGGTCGCGGCCCGGGCACATCTCCATCGGAGAGTCACCGCCGGGCATGATCGCCACGGGAGCCAAGTGGCCGAAGTGGGCGCGGAAGGTGTCGTGCGCGTTCTCTCTGGCGTCAACGGTGAGTTGCACCACCGCGAAGTCGATCCCCGCCAGCTCAATGGCGTGGGAGGGCCGGAGCAGGCACGCCTCGACGAAGGAGGGCGCCGCCAACGACGCCACGTCCAACACACTGCCGAGGCCTGACACCCGTTCCAGCGCCCGCGCCACCGATGGGTTGGCCAGCTGGACCACGAGAGGGAGGTCCGGTCGGATCTGCTTGATCCGGAGAGCGGTCTCCAGCGTGTGGATCTCGTCGACCTCGACACAGACCACCGCAGCCGCCTGCGCCAGCCCGGCCTCTTCGAAACCTTCACCTCTGTGCGCGTGGCGCCGGACATGGGGCACACCCCAGTCGCCCAGAGTCCGCCAGCGACGGGGATCGGCGTCGTCGTCGATCACGACGACCGGGGTGCCGCTGAGCGAGAACTGCTCCACCGCTCGCAGCCCCACGCCCTGCAGACCGCAGACGATCACATGGCCCTGCATGCCGTTGGGACCCTCGCCAGCCATCAGGAAATGTTGCCGGGCCGATTCGCCACGGAGGTTGCTGCAGCGTTGCCGCAGCGTTAAATGTCGGTGCTCCCGCTCACGGTGGGCTAGAACCCCACATTGGGGCTGTAGCTCAGTGGTCAGAGCAGGGGACTCATAATCCCTGGGTCGTGGGTTCGATCCCCACCAGCCCTACTGTGTGATCTCGCGAGAGATCGGAAACTTCTGAACCCACGCGGATCACGTTTTCTTGGGTCGTGTAGGCCCTTTTGGGGCTCCGGTGCCCTGATAGTCCCGAGAAGTG
>Ga0182024_10001306_pt1 | contig 64562 bp, 55 predicted proteins | sample P32metaG_FD_120480 | JGI IMG/M metagenome (GOLD analysis project Ga0182024, IMG submission 120480) | Permafrost microbial communities from Stordalen Mire, Sweden - P3-2 metaG (Illumina Assembly) | ecosystem: Environmental > Terrestrial > Soil > Wetlands > Permafrost | place: Sweden: Stordalen... | reverse complement strand
GGTCTTGGGTCTTGGGTCTTGGGTCTTGGGTCTTGGGTCTTGGGTCTTGGGTCTTGGGTCTTGGGTCTTGGGTCTTGGGTCTTGGGTCTTGGGTCTTGGGTCTTGAGCTACGTAGCCTACTGCCCGGATTGCAGCTTGGAGACCGTGCTGGCCGTCGCTACCGTAGCGAAATAATTCTGTTCCCGCAGGCGGCGATAAATGTTCCCGGCAACCGTCGCGGCCGTCGGCCCCTTCACGCGGCGAGTATTTCCACGAAGCAGAACCGCGAGCGCAATTTTCGGATGGGCTTCGTCGGCATAAGTGACGAACCACCCGATACGCGAAGGCGTAACGTGATCGTCGCACGTTCCAGTCTTGCCAAGCGGTGTCTCATCCCCGCCGTGATCGAAGCTCGATTTGCCGGTCCCATACAGAACTGCCGCGAGCATGCCTTCACGAATTTCCGGCAATATTTGCGCAATATTCAATTCCCGCTTTACGCGCGGCGCAAAGGCGAGTTGTTCGTCCGCGCTTCGCGGATACTGCAAGTAATAAAGCGTTCCGCCATTCGCGAAAGCTGCAGCCAGAGAAACCAACTGGAAGGGCGTCATCTGAATGCCTTCGCCAAAACTGGACATGCGCGCCACCCCGCCATGCGCAGGCGGCTGCATCGGAAACGCACCGGGATGCTCCTCCGGAATTTCGTAGCCCGAAAGTTCACCGAGACCCAGCAGGCGCGCGTACTTCGAAACCGTATCGAAACCCATGCGCAAGCCAAGTTGCTCAAAAAATTCGTTGTTGGAGTGCGCCATCGCTTCTGTAAGATTCATGTACTTGCGGCGTCCAACTTTCAACATGGTGTCGCGGTTGATTACGTTTTCTTCCAGCGCAGCCAGCGCGATCGTAGGCTTGATCGTCGAGCAAGGAATATAGCCTTCACCAAACGCAATCTTCTGGTTCACAACGGTGAGAACGCGGCCGGTATTCGGATCCACGGCCACGACTGCGCCGTTATAACGGCCCAATCCTTCAACAGCGGCCTGGCGAACAACCGGATCATCAAAAGTTGTAATGTCCCCGTTGGAAGAATCCGCAAAGGTGGGCACGCCGCCGCGATAGCGCGCTGGAGCTTTGCGTGTACGAGTAGACTTAAGAGCTCCCGGCGCTGCAGGTAGCGGCATAGCGCATAACACTGCGAGCACAGTTGCAACTGTCGCTTTTACAAGTTCCTTCACTTCAACCACCTCGGATTGCGATCTTCCGTTACAAACTATGCGGGACGTTGATTTTCATCGAAGCCGTCGCGCCGGTCAACTACCATTCTTGGTGCCGTTCCAGCGTATGCACCTAATCTTTGCAATCAGATGCGGGTTATTGCTGAAATGCCATTGGGCTGAAGCCGCGCCGAACTCGGCTCCCGCTCAACTTGAGACATAATATGGTCACGCTAGCCGCTTCGCAATAGCCTGTCAGGGCCAGTACGAACGTATGTGCTTTGCTTTGTATCAACTGGCCCTCAGCTGGCCCGAAGATCAGGCGCCGGTCTTGCGGCCCGACAGGATCACCGTGCGCGCATGAAAAAACATCTGCCCCGTTGCATCGCGAAACGACCGCGTCCCACTAAGATCCTGTTCCAAATCGGCTTCCAACAAACGGCGTATCTCCGCGGCACGCTCCGCTGGTACTTTTGTGGTCTCCATCCACCTTTCCACTTCCGGGCAAAGATCATCCGCGGTGCTAACCGTCTCCGTTTCCAATCCCGCATCGCGAAAAATATCCAGCAGTTCACTGAGCGGCAAGGCCCGCACATGCGAGGCATCACGCAATATTTCCCAGCGATCTTGATACGCGGCTCGCTCGGTATGTTCGCTGCCATAAATATCTTCCACCAGCACCATACCGCCCCGCCGGCAAACACGAGCCATCCCGCTAACCACTTTCGCAGGCTGCTGCACATGATGCAAAGCCAGCCGGCACACGACCACGTCAAATTCGCCTTCTCCGAACGGCAGATTTTGCGCATCTCCACTGCGAAAAGAAATATTCTTCACGCCATGTTCCGCAGTCCGGGCACGAGCAATATCCAACATTGCTTCCGTCAGATCCATTCCCACTACTTCTCGCGAATTTTTTGCAAAGGCCTCCGCGATGTATCCCGGACCGGTAGCAATGTCTAAAACCCGTTCCGCCCCGCGAAGTCGCGCCGCGGAAACCAGCCGCGCGATGCGCTGCTCATCCGCAACCCACGGATTGCCAGCGAAAGCCGTCGCTTGCGTGGTAAAAGATTCGCGAACAACTTCGTTATGCGTAGAGGACATACAAGAAGTTTATCAGCAGCGACCTGGCACGGGGATGGAACGGAATTTGAAAATGCGTTTCTGCCGTCTTCAGGCGGAAATATCTGCTTCGGTGTCTGGAAGGAATTGGACAAGGGCACCGTCAAGCTGCACCATATCGGTTTAATGTTTAACCCCGACGGCAGCATTTCAAGCATCTTCACCGTGGACGAAACGTATACGGTCGCGCCCGACGGCAAAACCTACAAAGGTACGTTCGATTTCAAACTCTGGCCGCCCAGCTACGATGCCGTCGGCGTGGGAAGACCAATATCGGAAGTCAAGGGGACCGTGGCCGCTACTCGCATCACCGTCGATTGACAAACTCCTGACCCAAAGAAATGTTTGCCTTATGCCGTGGCGAAGGGGACTGACTGTACCTCCATCCCCTTTGCCGCGAATCTAGCGCGCTGGGCGGCCTCGCGACGCGTCCCCTCCGGCGGCGGCAGCGGTGGTTTTTACTGGCGGCTTCTCTGGTTGCGCGTGAGGCGCGTGACCATTGGGCGCGGGCTCAGCGGAATTGGAATTGACGGGAATCGCGATTTCAAGTTTTTTGCGCAGAGCTAACTCCAGTTTGTCGCGTACATCTTTGTTTTCTTTCAGGAAGGTGCGCGCATTTTCGCGGCCCTGGCCCATACGCTCGCTACCGAAGCTGATCCATGTGCCGCTCTTTTCCAGCACACCGCGATCCACGCCGATATCGATCAGATCGCCTTCGCGAGAAATACCTTCGCCGTAAATAATATCGAACTCCGCTTCGCGGAATGGCGCGGCCACTTTATTCTTTACGATTTTGGCGCGGGTGCGCGAACCCACCACTTTGTCGCCGTCCTTGATGGCCTGGATGCGTCGAATGTCCACGCGCATGGAGGCATAAAACTTCAAAGCACGGCCGCCGGTGGTGGTTTCCGGATTGCCGAACATCACGCCAATTTTTTCGCGAATCTGGTTGATGAAAATCAGGCAAGTACGTGACTTCGAGACAATCGCGGTGAGCTTGCGCAGCGCCTGCGACATCAGCCGCGCCTGCAGACCCATCTGCGGGTCGCCCATTTCGCCTTCCAATTCAGCTTTAGGCACCAGCGCAGCGACGGAGTCGACTACCACAACGTCTACGCCGCCAGAACGAATCAGCGCTTCGGCAATTTCCAGCGCTTGCTCACCATTGTCCGGCTGCGACACCAGCAAATTGTCGACATCTACGCCCAGCTTTCGCGCGTACACCGGATCGAGCGCGTGTTCTGCGTCGATAAACGCCGCCTGGCCGCCAAGTTTCTGTGCTTCGGCGATGACGTGTAGCGTCATGGTGGTCTTGCCACCAGATTCCGGGCCATAAATCTCAATCACACGTCCCCTGGGAAAGCCGCCCACGCCAAGCGCTGCATCAATAGACAGGCAGCCGCTGGGGATCACGCTGACGGGCACCAGCACGTCACGGCTGCCTAGCCGCATGATAGAGCCCTTCCCGTAAGACTTTTCAATCTGCGATATCGCCGCTTCCAGCAACTTGGATCTATCGTCGGCCATGCAACACCTCGGTAAGGAAATATTTAGTCGGAACTCTCTGGATCATGCCATCGGTACGGTAAAAGGTGTCTGATAGTACCATGTAGTTATATTTATGAATACGTAATTATTCCAATTCGGCGGCTTCAAATCTGACCTGCACAGAATGGCCACCGTTAATGAGTCTCTCACGTTGCCCGACTCCGAAATCATGCGACTTACTGTGCAAAAGGATGGCCTGTTGAAAACCCTGAAGGCAAAATAACACTGGGGCGAACAAAAAGCAAATACTATTTTGAGGCCCTTTTGGATTGCCCTGCGTCGCCATATTCGTAAAAGCCCCGCCCGCTCTTTCGTCCCATCCAACCGGCCGCCACATACTTCTTTAACAGTGGACAGGCACGATACTTGGGATCGCCCAGGCCCTCTTGCAACACGTGCATAATGTCGACGCACACATCCAACCCAATAAAGTCAGCCAGTTCTAGCGGCCCCATGGGGTGGTTCATGCCCGTTTTCATCACTGCGTCTACCGCTTCCGCAGTGGCCACACCTTCCATAACGCAATAGGCCGCTTCATTGATAAGCGGCATTAAAACCCGGTTGGATACGAAACCGGGGGCATCATTCACAGCTACCGGCTTCTTTCCTAATTTTTCTGCCAGCTGCATGGTGGTTTGGAATGTCGCGTCACTGGTTTGCAGTGCGCGAATGACTTCCACCAGGGCCATCAACGGCACCGGGTTCATGAAGTGCATGCCCACGAATCGCTCGGGCCGGCGCGTAAGCGAGGCCAGCGTGGTCATGGAGATAGACGAAGTATTGCTGGCGATGATGACGTCGTCACGTAACAGCCGGTCCGCATCGGCCAGCACAGCGCGCTTGATTTCAATTTTTTCTGGAACGGCTTCGACTAGAAAATCGGCCGCAGCGATATTGGCGATATCCGTAACCGGTAGCAATCGGTCCAGAGTGCTGGCACGCTCCGATTCGGTGATTTTACCCTTCTTCACTTCGCGGCCCAGATTCTGGCCGATCGTATCCATGCCCCGATCGACGAAACGTTGTTCTACGTCGCGCAGAATCACTTTGTAACCGGAGCGCGCAAAAACGTGCGCGATGCCGTTACCCATCGTGCCGGCACCCAGCACCGCGACGGTCTTGATGTTGTCCATGCTCATGCCTACTTGGGAGGCGCGCCTTGCGTAACTTCACGCACAATTTCCAGGGCGCGTGCCTGATTCCCTTCAGCCACATAAATTGCGGTGAATCCGGGCTCGTTGGCGACTCTTGCGACCAGATTATTTTCACTCAGCGCACTGGTCAGAAACTGTGCAAGCTTCGTGTCAGTTCCCTTCCACACTAGCAGCGTCGCGGGGGCCTCATTTGCTTTAGGCGTCGTGGTCGACGGGTCGACCACTTCTGGCTGCGCGGGAATCTCTAAATTTTCCGGCTCACGTTGGAGCAGATTTTCAAGGAGCTCTTTCGCCGCGGGATAATCCGTGGACAACACGGTAACTTCAAATCCAAAGCGCGGCTTCCAGTCGATCGGTAACGGGTCGGAGGTAGGCGCCACTTCGTCGTCGCCTAAAACTTTATCGTTGCAGGCGATTCCGTTGGCCTCCAACTTTTCGAGCAGATTGACGTGTACGGAAGGATTTTCTCCAGCCCACAAAATTACAAAAGAACCTTCGTTGCCAAAGTCAGACATGACTGCCTCGCTATAAGTGATTGCATTTCTCTGTGCGGGTTCTGTGCTGCGTCGCGAAAAACGGGCCGGGCTGTCGCGCTCGACAATTGAACTTCGCCATGTGAGTTTACTATACAAGCCGCAAATCCGGCAGGCTTGCCGACCTGCTCACGGGTCCCGTAAGTGCAACGAACTAAAGGCCCGAAGCGGCTCTTGAGTCTTTCCTGCAGGCTGGCGCGTAGTTCTCTGTACAATGAGCGCGACGTTTCTAATCCCGGCGATTCATAACAAAAATGCGTGGCCTGCGCTGCCGCTTCCGACCTGTGCGTTCTCCAGATTGATGAAAGACGAAAATAAAGCACTGGCGCAAGGCCTCCAGCGGCGTGACCCGGATCTGTTGGACCGGCTGATCGAGCAATATCAATTTCGATTGTTTCGTTACCTCGTATACATCTGTGGTGATCGTACGCGCGCTGAAGATTTTTTCCAGGAAACCTGGATTCGTGTTTTGGAACGCGGACATCAGTACGACGGAAAATCGCGCTTTGAAGGTTGGCTGTTCGCCATTGCGCGCAATCTGGTGATCGACTGGCAGCGTCAACGAAAAGTGCAAAGCCTGGACTCGCTGACCGATCCGGAACAGGCGCATCCATTACAAGTGAAAGATGAGCGCTCAGCATCTGCCCTGCAAGCGGTGTTAAATTCAGAACAGGGTGCCCAAGTGCAAGGCGCGTTGCAAAAGATCCCGGCGGTTTACCGCGAAGTGTTGCTATTGCGTTTTCAGGAAGAATTACAAATCGATGAAATCGCGGGAGTGATGGGGACCCCGCCGTCCACGGTGAAGTCGCGGCTGTACAGAGGATTGGAAGCTTTGCGTGGCACGCTTGAGGGAGGAGTCTCATGAGCGAAAACCTTCGGGAAAACACTCATGAGCGGGCGCAGCGACTGATCTCGCAAGAGCGCATTGAAGGCATTCTGCCTTCTGAGAACACTTGGCTTGCCGCACATTTGCAGGAGTGCGAAAGCTGCGCAAATTTTGCGCGGAAAACTTCCGCGGCGTTGCGTTCGTTGCAAACGATACCGATTGCTTTGCCGGCGGGCCTTGCGGAACGTACGCAGTTTCGTGTGGGCTTGCGGGCGCAGCAACTTCGCCAGCATGAACCGCGCCGCCGTGCGTTGTGGATTGCCGCGGGCATTTCGTGGGCCGCGGGTGTGGCCAGCGCACCTTATGTCTGGCGGTTATTTGCGTGGCTCGGTGAACAAGCCGGCGTACCCAAGCTGGTTTGGGAAATGGGATTTGGATTGTGGTGGGCAGTGCCGGCGTTGATCGCTGCGGTGGTATTGCTCTCGGAACAAGAAAAACAAAGCAGCGAGCGTTATTGGTTGCAGCGAAGTCAGTGAGTGTCGCCATATGTAATTTTGACGTGAGCTTGGTGCCCGAGGCGAATTTAAGGAGCGGTGAGCGCATCGCAGTGATGGACATTTTGATTGTTACGCAATTTAGATTTCTAGAGTTCATGAGGTCACAGCATGTCGGATCTTCAAGCTAACAGCACATTCAGCGAAAAGATGCGGCGGATTCGTTTTCGCCACACCAGGGAGAAAACGCGCTTTCGCGATGAACTGCGCATCATTCCGAAATGGCTGATCGTCATGGTCATCGCGCTTTTCGTAATTGCGCAGGTGGCGTTTCTCATCGCCAACTTAGGTGCACATGCGCTTAGTTCACCGCAGGGGCAACTGTTTCCCTTCCCGAATAACGCGGCGCTCTCGGCGCTCAGCATTGCGGGAATCGTCACCGCGGCGAGCATTCCGCTGGCGACTTTGCTGCTGGCGTTCGGCTACGTGAACCGTGACGCCAAGCGCCGGGGAATGAACTCGGCACTGTGGACAATTCTTGTAGTCGTGTTGTCGCCGGGCTGGCTGGCATTGGGATTTTTTATTTACTTCTTAATGCGCGAGCCGCTGCCTTATAACTGCCCGCAGTGCGGAGCGACGGTTGGCGCGCGATTTAATTATTGCCCTAACTGCAAATGCAATCTTCGGCCAAGCTGCCCGCAATGCAAACGCGAAGTCGGTGAGACGGATAAATTCTGTCCTTACTGCGCTTGCGAATTGACGCCGGGAGCTGTTGCCGTGGGTCCGTCCACAAATGAGGCGCCTATCGTTCGCAGTTCGGTGTAGGTCACAAACATTTGTCTCCGGCGCCACGTCGGCGACATTCTTTCGACGCTCCGCGACAGCTACATCATTTCGACGGCGAGGGCTACGGCGTTGCCTCCGCCCAGGCAGAGAGCGGCGATTCCACGCTTCAGGCTGCGGCGCTGTAATTCGTAGAGCAGAGTAACCAGGATTCGCGCTCCGGAAGCACCGATGGGATGTCCGATGGCGACGGCGCCGCCGTTTACGTTTACCTTTTCGGTGTCGAGGCACAATTGGCGCGTCACGGCAATGGCGGCGACGGCGAAAGCTTCGTTCAACTCAACGAGATCGACATCTTTGTTGCGATCCCAGCCAGTTTTGCTTAGCAGTTTTTCGACGGCGTCGACGGGGGCCATCATCACCCACTTCGGTTCAACTCCACTGACGGCTTGAGCCACGATGCGCGCCATGGGTTTTTTGCCTAGCGATTGGGCGTGGCGCTCGCTGGTGACAACCAGGGCTGCAGCTCCATCATTGGTGCCGGGGGCGTTGCCGGCGGTGACCGTTCCATCTTTCTTGAATGCGGGCTTTAATTTCGCGAGAGCTTCCATTGAAGTGTCTTCGCGCGGCGATTCATCGTATTTGATTACGATGGGAGGGCCTTTTTTTTGCGGGACTTCGATGGGCAGAATTTGCGCTTCAAAAAAGCAGGATTTGCGCGCGCGCACGGCTTTCTGGTGGCTCTCAAAGGCGAAACGATCCTGCTCTTCGCGGGTGATGCCGTATTTTTCGGCGACCAGTTCGCCGGTCATGCCCATGTGGAAATCTTCGTAGGCGTCCCACAGTCCATCATGAATCATGGAGTCGACGAGTTTGCCGTCGCCGATGCGATAGCCGGTGCGGGCCTGCGGAAGTAGATAGGGGCAATTGGACATGGACTCCATGCCGCCAGCGACGACGATCTCCGATTCGCCAAGTTGCACGGCTTGCGCAGCGAGGGCGACCGCTTTCAAGCCTGAGCCGCACACTTTGTTGACGGTCATGGCGGCGACGCGTGGATCGCAGCCACCTTTCAGCGCGGCCTGGCGCGCAGGATTCTGACCGAGGCCGGCCTGCACTACATTGCCTAGAATTGCTTCGTCAATTTGCTTGGGGTCGAGGTCCGCGCGACGAATGGCTTCGGCAACTGCTTTGGAACCCAATTCAACGGCTGAAAAACTGGACAGGCCGCCCTGGAATTTCCCTACCGGGGTGCGGACAGCGCTGAGAATTATTGGTGTTTCCATTTTCGATCTCCGAGTCGCGACCTGGACAGGCTAACGGCCAATTCTATTTTAGAATTTTTGCTCGTCGGCGCTGGGTCCGTATAGCGCGGGAACGGGGATATCCAAACTGCGCAAGTACATGGTTAGCTGCGCGCGATGGTGAATGATGTGGTTGAAGCACATACCGCGAATCACGTTGTACTTCGGCATGGCAAATAGGACTTGACCTTTCCATTTCAGGGTCCAGATGTCACGGAGTTGCTCGTCGGTGATACTGGCAACGGCATCGCGGCCTTTCTTGAGCTGCTCGTCAAATACTGGGAGCAGCTGTGAATGGCCATCGACCTTGGGTCGCTCGCCGCCTTCGATATCGAATTCAGCGGTCTTGATGGTGGTGACCGCAAAATGCGGGAGGGTGGCGATATGCGAGGCCATCCATCCGAGCGTTCCCGATTTGGGATGTGGTTTCCAATCCCACTTGTCGGCTGGCACGCGTTCGAGGGCCTTGCGGGTGTTGGCGCCTTCCTGGTCCCATTCGGTGACTAACAGTTCGCTGATAGGCATTGTTTAGCTCCGGGTAGAGGTGAGTGGGGATGAGCGTCGATTGTACTGGAACACGGGAAAGGCTGGCAAACTCGGCTTCGCCAGGGCAAGAAAAATGATGTTCAACCCCCATACCCCCCATTTTGCAAAAAGAGGCTGGAACATAATGAAAACAAAGGGAACGGGGCTGAAAAGAGCGAAAAAGAGCGACAAAAAGGCCAGAAGTGGCTGATGATAAATGAGATATCCGATAGCACGCGGGTAAAGTACGCATCCGTACACTTCGCGGAGAGGCATACGCTGACGCTTCGAAAACTGGAATGCCCAGGTATCGGCACTTAGAAGTTATCTGGTGAGGCGCTGCGACAATCATAGGCTATTTTACTACATAGCTATATAATTATACAATAAATACAGGAAGGAGCTGACTGTACAGACTGACGGCGAGAGACAATGTTCTTCGTTCTGTAACCAGGGGCGTTTATGGCGCGAATCGCAGCAGAGAAGTTATCGTTGACTTGGGATTGGAATCTAGCGCCGATTTGCAGATCGCTCGGAGCGCGAACCTGATCCCCGCCGCACGCTATCGCGAAGGGAAAGCCTTCGCGTAAAACTCAGGGGAAAACTTCATAATGAATTTCTTGTTTTTGTGAGATTCGGCCACCAGTGCACGGAATTTCTGTTTGCGAATCGATGGTTGCAATTTCCCATAGTCGAGACGCAAGTCATTCAAGAAATCGGACTCGGACATAGCGCCTCCCCGAAAGCACGGATGCAAAGGATATAGACCCTCCATTGGTTAGTTACTGGTTGCTAATTTTCGCTCAATGATTAATGGCCGAGTTTCTGACGGTGGCTCAGCCGAGGTGCTGCCGTATGAAGCTTAGTGTGGAGAACCCATGAAGGCTCGGACCAATCCGGCGATCTCATCTGCTGCGGTGTCCAGTGCGAAGTGGCCGCCATCGACGATGTGCACTTCGGCCTTAGGCACGTCGCGACGATAGGCCTCGGGCTCTGAGGGGTCGAACGAGGATTCATACTTGCCCCAGATCACCAGTAGGCGCGGCTGCTTCTCACGCATCCATGCTTGCCACTTCGGGTAGGAGTCGACATTGGTGCGGTAGTCGTAGAACAAATCGCTTTGAATCTCGGCCTGGCCTGGCTGGTTGAGAAAGAAAAATTCATCGGTCCAAAGATCGGGGTCATGGCGTTCCGCGTTGGGATCGCCCCCGGCATGGCGTGACTTGGTGGTTGCAAGCGACAGGAGATTGGTGCGCAGTGCGGTTTCGTTGGCGGCGCGATCGGCCCAAAAGGCCCGTCGTGGCTTCCAATTCTCCCCGAGGCCGGTGTTGTGTGCCACCGCGTCCTGAACGATTAGCGACTCAACGCGCTCCGGATGCGCCAGGATCATGCGAAAACCGACGGGGCCGCCGTAGTCCTGCATGTATAGCGTGTAATGAGAGAGGCCGAGGGCTTCGGTGAAATGATTCATGATCCCGGCGATGTGATCGAAGGTGTACGCAAATTTCTTTGGGTCGGGCCAGTCGCTGTGACCAAAGCCTGGATAATCCGGCGCGACGAGATGATAGCGGCCGGAAAGCCGGGCGAAGAGCGGCTCGAACATCCGCGATGAGGACGGCAGCCCGTGCAAGAGAAGAAGCGTCGGGGCGTCTTTGGGGCCGGCCTCTCTGTAAAAGATGGAGAGGCCATCTATTTGAGTGGTGCGATAAAAAGTTGGGTTTTGCATCAGGCGCTCCTTTGCGGGGCTTTGCGCCAGCGACGGAAGAGATGCGAGCAACACGGAAAGCACCAAAATCTGTGCGGTGCGACAGAAAGACCCGTGTTCCATGGAATGCTACCTTCCTCAGATTCGGCTAAGCGACTATTGATGATTGGCATAACCACTAAGGTGCGTAATGGGTGAAGACATAGTCGCGCTCTTTCGCGGGGATGTGGCAGGGGAAGCAGGTCTCGTGCAGCGCCTGGTTGCCCGGCTCACCGTCCTTAAAGTCGGCGAACCCCCAGCCACCCGTCGCGGCGTACTTCTTTGAGTCCTTGACCATGAACTGAACATTCACGGAGGACGCGACAACGAAGGATTGAGCGCCGGGGAATGGACCGGCCAGGACTTTGTTGTTGTATTCCGACGGGACGCGAGTCCAATGAATCGCGGCAATGATAGAGCCGTCCGGGAACGGGACCTTCCCTTCTTTAAAGGCCTTGATCGCTATATCGTTGCCGAATTGAGCGCGCAACTGGTCGGCCTTGCCTGGTACCAGGAGCTGGTCCACGGCGATCAATTTCCAATCGCGGTAGCCGGCGGGGATTTTGATTCCGTAGATCGGGGAGGAGTCTGCATCGGACTGTCCAGATGCGTGGGGCATGTAGGCGACAATGCCGGCCAAGGTCGGAACTGCAAGCAGCAGGAAACCGATCTGTTTCATAGGGTACCTCCTTCTCAATTTTGAGAGCTACTCCTGACCCTCCACAAATCAGGCGTGCGCTTAAGTAGGGAGCTCGGTCCCGAATTGCTCCGCCACCATGTATTTGGCGTACCAGTCGGGCCAGCTGGGATCCGCGGCGCCGATGCGCTTTTCGTGCTCGCCGTGGGCGGCCGAGGCACGCCGCATAGCGTTCGCGAGATCGTTCGATGATGCGAAGGTCGTGGTTGCGGGGTCTATGCGGCCGGGCAGCCGCATGGTGATTTCCTGCAGCAACCAGCCGTTGCCATCGGGATCAGTGAACGAGGCGAATGAGCGGTAGCTACGATGCTCGGCGTCCGGGCCGCTAACGCGGACCCGTCCAAACAGGTAGGGCTCGTCGGTCCCTGCATACACACCGGTGGCGTCGTGGAACACTTCGCTGATCTCGACGCCACGATCGAGCAGGTCTTTGCGGGCGGCCTGGATGTCTGAGACGATCAGGTACAGGCCCTGGGCAGCGCCGGGTGCAGCCGGGGTGACGTTCTTGCCGAAGATGATCGAGCATGCCGAACCCGGCGGTGTGAACTGGATCACGCGGAAATCTTTACCGCTGTCGTGGTCGGCGTCGAGGCGCCAACCGAGCTTCCCGTAAAATTCCTTGGCACGGTCGACATCCGAGACAGGGATGACGACAATTTCGAACTTCATATCGACAGGCGCGACGGTCGCCTTGCTGGTCGTTTCCTTGCTACGGACTACGTTGGTGCTCATGGCTACCTCCTTGGTTGCCAAAATAAGTTGATGACGGAACCGGTGCTACGCATTCATTCCCAGGGTTTTGAGAGAAGAGATGGATTCGATAAATTCGTCGGTGGTAACGATGGCGTTGGCGTAGTTTGGAAGATTGGTGACGAGAGCGGCGTGCATTTCGACTTCTGAGTAATCCGCGGTCGCGTCTTTAACCACGGCGACGTCGTAGCCCAGTTCAACAGCGTAACGAACAGTGGCCTCCACACAGGTGTGCGCGATGAGACCGATGACGATGAGCTGGCGGATGCCGTGTTTCTTTAGCTGCAAATCCAGATCGGTGTTGGCAAAGCCGCTGGAGCACCAATGCTCGAGAGCTACAATGTCGCCCGGTTCAGGTTTGAACTCGCTGCGAATTTCGCCGCCCCAAGTGCCGTACTCGAAGGCCTTACGAGACCAGGCTGCCTTCTGGATAGGGGCGATGTACTTCCACGTTTCGTAGTCACCCTGACGGTAACGATGATGCAGCGCATAGAAGACGCGAAGGTCGGCTTTGCGCGCGGCGTTCAGGACTTGCAACATATTAGGGATGCAATGATTTGCTTCCGCGACAGTCTTCAGGCGATCCCATACTTTGCCTCCTTCGGAAATGAAGTCGTTATAGGGGTCGATGACGAGAAGTGCGGTGATCGCTTTGTCAAAGTTCAGTTTTGCCATGTGCTTTCCTTCTAGAGGTTCTTTACTTCTGGTGTTAATGGCGAATGACTGGTTCCAGTTCATATGGTTCACATGGTGATGACGACGCGGAACTGGGCCTTGCCGCTCATCATGCGGTCATAGGCTTCGGCGGCTCTTTCGAGCGGATAGGTTTCAATCATGGGACGCACACCGGTTAACTCGGCGAAGCGCAGGGTGTCCTCGGCGTCAGTTGGTGTTCCGGAGGCCCAGCCTTGAATGCTTTTACTGCCGGTAATGAGCTGTATCGGGGTGACTTCGATGGGATCAGACGAAGCACCCACCACCATGAGCTTGCCGTTGGGCCCTAGACCGTTGATGACCTCGGACATGGCTTTGGAGCTTGGGGCTGTTGCCAGAATGACCTGTGCGCCGCCCAATTTTTGCAATTCCTCTGCCGGGTTGGTGACTTTGTTATCGATGTACACGCTGGCTCCGAGTTTTTTTGCGAGCTCGGCGTTTTCCGACCCGCGGCCGATGGCCACGACCTTATAACCAAACTTGTTCGCGAACTGAATTCCAAGGTGACCGAGACCGCCGATACCGAGCACGGCAACCAGGTCGCCGGGACCGGCCCCGCTGTGGCGCAGCGCGTTGAAGGTGGTAATCCCGGCGCAGAGGAGCGGGGCTGCTTCGGCGTCGTTTAGACCTTCCGGCATGGTGGTCAGCGCTTCCGCGAGAGCGACCATATATTGCTGGTAGCCGCCGTCATAGCTGATGCCGGAAATTTTCAGGTTCTGGCAATCGCCGAAATCCCCGCGACGGCATTGGAGACAGGTGCCGTCATGCCCGCCATGCCAGCCGACGCCGATACGCTGGCCTTTCTTCCATTCGGAAACACCGGCGCCCAGTTCTTCGACGATGCCCGCGACTTCGTGCCCTGGGACACGGGGATACTGAATTCCAGGCCACAGGCCTTCTTTGGTGAACATGTCACTGTGGCAGACACCACAGGCCAGCACCTTGATGAGCACTTGTCCTGCACCGGGCTTAGGAATTTCGCGTTCGACAATCTCGAAATCGCCGCCGGGCTTGGAAATCTGTGCGGCTTTCATTGGTGCTATTGCGACTCTGGTCGTGGCCATGAGTCCTCCTATGAATTTTCAGGCATGGTCGAAGTTCGAAGTGCATTTAGCTCTAGATGCGCTTTCCTTCTGGGGCGGTACGTCAAAAAATGAAGACTTTGAGCTCAAGCGCAGGTTTGGGCTGGCACCGTCGGGGCAAGAAGAAATCGAATTACCTGATCGCTTGTGGGCATCGCTTGCACCTCCAAGTTCACAAAACGATTTGATGGAATGGCTAAGGAGGGGCGCCAAGGACTGGTGCACTTACCCTTAGCGGGTGCAATCTGACTCAAGTCATGCGTGATGTCAACAGAAGGATTGGAGCGCGGCGTTCTGTAACGTTGACCTGCGGCTGTCGAATGCTTCTCTATTTCAGGTCCAGCGGAACATTACCTTCGCGATGTTATAACGGCGTTTCGCTGCGTCGGCGCGCGGACTTAGTGTTGCGTTTCCTGGCGGGCGGCTGGAGAATCGCGGCATGGCACACCAGTTCACGACTTCTTATCTGAAGGATGCGATTGATTTGTTTCGTTACTACAAGCGACTGGGGGACGGCGCGATTGCGCAATGTCCCGACGAAAAACTTTGTGCGGAGATCGACCCGGAGTCCAATTCCGTGGCGATCATCGTGAAGCATGTGGCGGGCAACATGCGTTCGCGGTGGAGTAATTTTCTGACGACGGACGGGGAGAAGCCGGACCGGCACCGCGACACGGAATTCGAGGATGCACCTGGAACGCGGGCCGAAATCGTGGCGCTCTGGGAGGCGGGGTGGAATTATTTATTTGAAGCGTTGACTGCGCTGACGGATGCAGACTTATCCAGAACAATTATGATTCGCACCGAGCCGCATTCGGTGACACAGGCGATCAACCGGCAGGTGGCGCATTATTCGTATCATGTGGGGCAGATTGTTTATTTGGCGAGGCATTTTGCGGGGAGCGGCTGGAGAACGCTGACGATTCCGAAGAAGAAGTCGGGGGAGTTTAATGCGCAGGTGGCTTCGGGGGAGAAGTCGCAGCGGTAAAGCATTCCATGTGCAATTTTAACCCTTCCGGGCACTTGTCTGTTTTCGTTTATCGTCCAAGTGCCGCAACGGTATGCGTCGATGGCTTGCTCGAAACCGGATTTCGAGATAACTTCCGTGTAGCCGATAATACATCCCCCATAATCGGAATGTGAATCTCACGTCAAGGTGTGTACTTGACATGCGTCTCCACCTTTATTCCTGGCGATGTGTCCTAGCTCTCTTGCTTCTTCTCCTGCCTGGCGGCGCCGGAGCAATGGACTTACCACACTACGATTTGGATTCTCTGGTTTACTTGAGCACCGACATCGTCCTCGCTGACATATCCAAAGACACCCGTGACAATTTCACGGCGACCGTGACGGATACGCTGTATGGTTCTCTTCAGCCGGGTGTGAAGCTCGACGCGCTGACTCCGTTTCTAATGTTTTTCCAGCCGCTCAACGATGGCCAAAAGGTCATTTTGTTTCTTGATCGGCGCCCCCGCCAATACGATTTCTTTCATCAGGACGCAGCAAAATCTCCGTTTGCCGTGGCGCGGCGGTCACCGCAGGGCGGATGGTGTTGAAAAACACAAAGTCAGGGCAGCACTTCGAGCTCAAAAATGCACGGTCATCGGGAGGCCATTGGAGCGTGTTGGACGGAGTATTGATTTTCAGTTTGGATCAATTATCGGATTTTCCGACAGGCGAATATACGTTAGGAATGGAATACGCACATCAATTTGGCCATCTGCCGAGCGTCGGAGATGTGGATGAGGTGCCGAGCGTCGGTCACACAATAACTGTCGCCGTAGTCGATTCGCCTAATGGCAAACATCTTTCTGTACCTCCTGCCAACAAGGGCTACTGATGAGATCTTGATCTCTCCCGGATCTCTCATTATGTCAAGACTTGCCCGATATCTGCAGTTGCCAGCGATAGACTTGCAACGCATCCCGCTGACGGCTTCGCTTCCTGTTCGCCTCGCAAACGGTTAGACTATGGAACGGATGGCTACACTTTTTGAGATGGGATTGCCGGCGACGGCTAGTTCCCTGCTGCTGAATGTTAATGAGGCGCAGAGGCGCGCGATTACGCATAGCGAGGGGCCGCTGCTGGTTATTGCTGGGGCGGGGACGGGGAAGACGCGGGTGATTACGGAGCGGATCCGGCACTTGCTGGAGAACGATGCTTCGCTGGCTGGCGAAAATATTCTGGGGCTGACTTTTACCAAAAAGGCTGCCGGGGAGATGAAGGCGCGGGTGGTGAGGGCCGTGGGGGAACGCGGGAAGGACGTCACGCTGGCGACCTTTCATTCGTTTTGCGAGGCGCTGCTGGTGGAACTGGATCCCGGACGGATCATTCTGGATAAATGCGATCACTGGATTTTATTGCGGCGGAACCTGGCGCGATTGCGGCTGGAGAAATACCGGCGGCTGCCGGACCCGGGACAGTTCCTGAATGATTTCCTGGAATTTTTTAGTAGATGCCAGGACGAGCTGATTTCCTGCGAAGACTTCCAGGCCTATGCAGATGGGTTAGGAACGAAGCTAGAAGCGGAACGCGCGGAGCTGGATGAGGATACATACGCGGAGCGCGCTGACCAGGTGGCGCTGCAACAGGAAATTGCGCGGGCTTACGGGGCCAGTGAGGGGTTGCTGCGCGAGAAGAACCACGTATCGATTAATTCGCTGATTACTGGGGCGGTGGAGCTGCTGCAAAAAGATGCAGCGCTGCGAGAAAAACTGCGACAGCGGTACCGCTACATTCTGGTGGACGAGTTTCAGGACACCAACATTGCGCAAATCGAGTTGCTGGACTTGTTGTGCGCGGAGCCGCGAAATATTTTTGTGGTGGGCGACAACGACCAAGCCATATATCGATTTCGCGGAGCTTCGTTCGCAAGCTTTTCCATTTTTGAAAAGCGATTTGCGGGGTTGAAGGATACGGACGATCCCAGCCGGTATCGCGTGACGCTGACGGAAAATTACCGGTCCACGCCGAACATTTTGCGGGTGGCGACGCATGTTATTGGACAGAACGAACGCAGCGACCGCTTCCCTCCCAAGATGCTGACCACTTCGCATCCCGAGGGGGAAAAGATTCGAATCGCGGAACTGGCTAATGCTGATGATGAGTCGCGATGGATTACGGGTGAGCTGCAACGGCTGCACCGCGCGGGACACCGCTGGAAAGATTTCGCGGTGCTGTACCGGCAACACGCGCATCGCGATCAACTGGTGGAAGAGCTTTCGCGGGCGAAGATTCCATTTGTGATCAGCAAGCTTTCGATTCTGGAGCATCCGCTGGTGCGAGATGTGTTGGCGTACCTGAGGCTGATCGCGGCGCCCTATGACGATGTGGCTTGTGCGCGGGTGCTGGGGGCGCCGGCGTGGCACATGGAACCGGCAGACCTGGTGAGGTTGACGCAGCGGGCTGCGAAGAAACGGGGCGCGGCGCTGATCGATATTTTGCAAGCGCCGCAAACGGAGCTGGCGTTTGACGCGTCGCAAGCGTCGGTGCAGGTGCTGCTGGATTTTCTTTTAGCGCAACGGAAGACGATGAATCGCCGAAGCGCCAAGCAGATTCTGGGATCGGTAATCGATTGGCTGGAAATTCGCGACCGCGCCGCGGTGCAGGATCGTAAGTATGTGTCGCGGCTGGCAGAATTTGTCGTGGGGTGGGAACCCAAGAGCGACACGAAGAAGCTGGCGGAATTTCTAGAGTATCTGGATTATTTCGACCAGGCGGGTGGAACGGTCAGCCTGGAAGATGATGTGCCCGGCGACGCGGTGCAGCTTATGACGGTACACGGCGCGAAGGGCCTGGAATTTCCGCATGTGTTTTTGCTGCGGTTGAATAACAAGGCGTTTCCGGCTTCGGAGCGGTCGCGGGTGTTTGAGTTCCCTGCCGAGCTGATGAAAGAGGGCGCGCCTGCGGAGCAATTCCATATTCAGGAAGAGCGGCGGCTGTTTTATGTGGCGCTTACGCGCGCGAGAGAACGGCTGACGATTACGACGCTGACGGACAAAAAAGGCAAAGTGCCTACATTTGTCGAGGACATCGTGATGGATCCGATGGTGAAGCGGCGGGACGTGGTGCAGATGGCGCCTAGAGTGGCGCCGCGTGCGCCGCGTGATAACGTTCCGAGTGTTGCTGAGGCGGGTTCTTTGTTTCCGGCACCGATCGATCCGCCACGAATTTTTTCGCGCATTGCATCGTGGGCAGAAACGTTTCATCCGCCTTGCCCCGAGCCGCTGAAGTTGAGTCCTTCGGCGCTGGATAATTACCGCAGGTGTCCGCAGCAATACTTGTTTGGGCGGCTGTGGGCGCTGGAAGAAGGGCCGCGAGGCACGTTGACGTTTGGGCGAGTGGTGCACGACACGATACGGCGAACGCTGACGGAATTGCGCAAGGGCAACAAACTGCCGTTTGAGGAAGTGCAAGGGATATTTGAAACGGAATGGAAGTCGGCAGGGTTCGAAGACGATTACCAGGAGAACGAATACAAGAAGGATGGACTGGAACAGCTGAAAGTGTTTCATGCGGCGATGCTGGAAAGCCTGCCGGAAATTCTGGAACAGGAAAAAACATTCGAATTGCCGATGGAAAACAATGTGATTATCGCCGGACGCATCGACCAGGTAAATGCGTTAGGCGGCAACAATGTGGAGATTGTGGATTACAAAACCGGGAAGCCGAAGAAAGATCTGGACGCACGGCGCGATTTGCAGTTGAGCATTTACGCTTTGGCGGCGGTCGAGATATTCGAATGGAACCCGGTGCGGCTGGTGTTTCATTACCTGCAAAACAATCAGATTCAAGCGACCACGCGCGATGTCAAGCAACTGCAAGAGGCGCAAAAAATTGTGCAGGAAGTGGCGGCGGATATTCGCACTGGGCAATTTCCGCCAAAGCCAGGGTACCAGTGCCGGAATTGTGCTTACCGAGCGATCTGCCCGAGCCATGAAGAAGAGTTGAGCTGCTAGACAGGACCGAGAGACGTTTCTGCCAGAAACGGATTCTTGGGCGGCCGGAAAATAAGAAAGGGCGCTGCGAAAAAATCCGCAGCGCCCTTTTTTTCAATCTGATTGAGGTGCTACTTACCTTTTTTTGTGGCGGTCTTCTTTGCTGGCTTCTTCTTCACAAACACCTCCGCAATTTTCAATGGCCGGAAAAAATACGCTCGGCCCGCTATAGTTGTCTCATAAATGCGTCGCACAGACTAGCAGCAAAAAAGAAAATCTTGGATTAAGGATTACGACGCGAGCAGGACGCTGGAGGAAAGGGAGCGTGGAGAAACGCGCGGAAGTGCCTGGAGGCGCGTGGCCGACAAACGCTAGGAGAAAATCCCCACCCGGAGGTTTGATATCGATTGGCGATGATTAATGAGAATTAATGAGGGGCGGCGCCGGCGTAGTAGCCTTCGCGGGCATCTACCGTTAGGCCTTCACGCTTCACGCGGACTTCGATGGTGTGATAGTCGAGGGCGCGATTCGTGCCGGTGGGCGAATAGGCCAGGGTGTATTGGTTGCGAGCTTCTTCGGTGACGCGGGAGTAGAGCTCTTCCATGGTGCTGCGCTTGGCCGCGAAGTAGACGTCTCCGCCGGTGTCATGGGCGTAATCGACCAGGCGGCTGAAGCGCCGTTCGAAATAGGCGCTGCTGACGGCAACGCTGTAGACGGAAATGCCGTAACGCAGCAGCTCCTTTACAGTGCTTTTGTAGTCGTGGGTATTGCTTCGTATTCCGTTGGCACCGTCGGAAATCAGGAAAATCATCTTGCGGCGTTCGCGGCCGCGATCCTTTAAAATTTGCGCCGCGCTGTAGACGGCGTCGTCTAGCGCTTTGGTACTCTGGCCCTTGATAAGGTTGGTGGTAGGGGCGACATTCGGGGAGTCGCCTATGGCGGAGTGCCCGTTGATAACCGGGCCATCGGTCATAGCCGGTGAAGGCGGCGCAACGGCGGGCTCGGTATCCAGCTCGGTGCGTTTTATTTCCGTGAGCAATTTGTCCTGGTCCTTCACGAAGCCTTTGCCTTCATGAAAAAACTGATCAAAGCGGCAGATGTAGGATTCATCGGCGGTGCTGATGCCGGCAACGATGGCCTTCAGGCTGGCGGCGACCTCTTCGGCATCCTTCCGTTTTAGGTCATTGTCAATGAGAATGACTATGGAAAGGGGGAAGGCCTCGTTGCTGAAATAGGCGATGCGCTGCTCTACTTTGTCTTCGAATATGCGAAATTCATCTTTGCCCAGGTCGGGCACGAGGCGGCCGGAGCCGTCTTTCACGGTGACGGGAACGATGACCTGATTAACTGGAATTACGATTCTTGACTGGCGATTGGCGGCGGCATCGTTATCCGCAGGTGGCGGAGGCTGCTGCGCGTTCGGGGCAGGAGCAGGCGTATCCGGCTTGGTTTCCTGCGCGTTTATGAACGCAAAGGGGATGAGCAGGGTGGTTATGGCGACGATGGCGGTTTTTCGTAGACTTTTCATGGGCCTCAAGCCAAACTTCGTGTCGGATTTAGCCTCTCGTGGGGCCGGGCTACACATCCATCCCGTCCATTCACAGCATCGAAATGCATGCTGGCCGCCAGAGGCGAGCAACATCGGATTCTAACAAAGGAAAGTATACATGGGTTCTTTGAGGAAGCTTGTGAGGGTGTGGTTGGCACTGAGTAGCGCGGCGATGCTGGCAATGCCGGCGATTCCGCAAGAGGCGAGCGGTCAGGGGCCGGTGATCCGGTCGCAAGTAAACCTGGTGAACGTGTTCGCCACGGTGCGCGATAAAAATAAGCGCATTGTCGGGGACCTCAAGCAGGAAGACTTCAAGATTGTCGAGGATAACCAGGACCAGAAGATTGCTTTTTTCTCGAAGGAAGTGAGCCTGCCGATCACGCTGGCTCTGCTGCTGGATACGTCTGGCAGCGAACAGGACATGCTGGGCGCGATTCAGGCCGCCGGGAGTTCGTTTCTTGACCGGGTGCTGCGTAAGGGCGATGAAGCGCTGGTGATGTCGTTCGATACGGACGTGGATATGTTGTCGGACTTCACCGACGACAGGGCGCAGCTAGATCGGGCAGTGCGACGAGCGCGCATCAACACGCCGGGCGGAGGAATGATCGCGGGGAATCCCGGGCCGATCGGCAATCAACAGATGACGGGCACGGCGCTGTATGATGCGATTTATTTGGCGAGCGGAGAAAAACTGAACACCGAGGCGGGACGAAAAGCGATCGTGATTGTCACCGACGCGCAAGATGAGGGTAGCAAAGTGAGGATTGAAGAAGCGATTGAATCGGCGCAGAGGACGGATTCGGTGATCCACGTTTTGCTGGTGGCGGACCGGAGATTTGGCGGCGGGAATCCTGGGGTGGCCAAGCGGCTGGCGGATGAAACCGGCGGACGAATGATTGTGGTGAATAACGAGAAGAAATTGAAAGAAGCGTTTGATGAAATTTCGGACGAACTGCGCAGCCAATACACGCTGGGATATTACCCGAGTAACTCGGCGCGAGATGGGAAGTTTCGCAAAATTAAAGTGGAAACGAATAACCATGACTTGAAAGTATTGGCGCGGAAAGGCTATTACGCTCCCAGGGGTGAAGCCGCTTATCGGGAAGAGCCGGCGGGCGGAGTTCCTGCTGCCGGTGAGGTGGCATTGGCGCGCGCAAAGTAACCGCGTCTGGCGCTGACCTTGTAGCCTTTATGGTCTGGCGTTTCGATGCGGATTCGGTGATAGCGGCCATCCATGACGTAATTGGTGGGGTTATAGGCGATGGAGTATTGGTTGCGCAATTCGTCGCCGATGTCCTGGAACGACAGATCTAGATCATCCACGTGGTAGGGGAAAAAAGCACGGCCGCCGGTTTCTTCCGCTAAATCCTGCAAAATCTGATCACCGGTGGTGAGGTGGTTCTTGCGATTGGCCGCCTTGGCCGGATCGGTTTGCGAAAGCGCGATCCATTGAGTGCTGGTGCTGATGGTGTAAATCACCACACTGGCTCGCTGGGCCATTTCGATGGCCTCGGCGCGAGTGCGGGTGGAGAGATTGTCATCGCCATCGCTGATTAAAATCATCACGCGGCGGACAACGTCGGGCTGATCGCCGGGTGGACGGGGCGGGTGGCTCAATTCATTCAAACATGCTGAGTAGATGGCATCGTAAATGGCGGTGCCGCCACCGGCGCGGGTCTTGAAAATTTCGTCGCGCAAGGCTCCGGCATCTCCGGTGAATTTTTGAATCACCTGGGGTTCGTCGTCGAAGGTCATGACAAAGGCTTCGTCTTTGTTATGGCGCAAAACGCTGAAGAGAAAATTTGTGGAGGCGTCCTGTTCGAACTTTAAGCGGTCGCGGATGCTGTTGGAAGTGTCGAGCAACATTCCAATGCGTAGAGGAAGATCGGTCTGCCTGCTGAAATAGCGAATTTCCTGAGGGGCTTTGTCGTCAAAAATTTTGAAGTCGGCTTTTTCCAGATCGGGAACGAGTTTATTGCGACGATTTAGCACGGTGAACAAAATGTCCACGAGGTTGACGCGGCTCTGGATTACTGTGGGGGTCTGGCCAGCCGGCGGTGCTTGAGAGGCATCAGGGGGAGCGGCGGGAGGCGCCGATTGCGCGGGGGAAGGAGGCTGTTGCGCGGAATGCCGCGCCGGCAAAAGCAGGGTAGCGACGAGGGCTGCGAAGGGCAAAATTAAAATAGGTTTGCGGTGCATCTGCACAGATTATAGGTATCCGTGGAGTGCAGCGTCAATTTTTCCGGGGTCTCCGCCAGCGGCCTTGGCGAGAGTGTGGAGGAACTTGCGGAGCTCGAGCGGTAGTGGAGCGCGCAGCTCCATTCTTTCGCCGGTTCGCGGGTGGGAGAAGACAATTTTCGCGGCATGGAGAAAATTGCGGCCAAGGGGCGGCAGAGTGGTGTCGCCGACGCGCAGTTGAGCAGCGGCTCCGTAAAGGGTGTCGCCTACTACGGGATGTTTGAGGGCGGAAAAATGGACGCGTATCTGGTGGGTGCGGCCGGTGTGAAGTTGGACTTCCAGCAAAGTCGTGGCGTCAATAGGAAGTAGCGTGCGCCAGTCGGTGCGGGCTTCGCGGGAGTTGGCAATTTTCGGGGCGGATTTGGTGCCGCGCCAGGTTTTTTGCTCCGCGGCCATGCGGACACGCTTGACTGGATCTCGGCCGATGGCCAACTCGATTCGTCCACTGTTGGTTTCGAACGAACCTTGCACTAGGGCGATGTAGGTTTTATTTACGGTGCGCTGGCGAAAGGCTTCCCCAAGGCGGGCGTGGGCGGCGTCGGTTTTCGCGACGAGAATGACTCCGGAGGTTTCCTTGTCGAGGCGGTGAACGATTCCGGGGCGCAGCGCGTCGCCCGATTGCGAGAGCGACTGGCCGCGGCCTAGCAGGGCGTTGACCATGGTGCCGGTGGCGTTGCCTGCGCCAGCGTGCACGGTCATGCCTGCGGGCTTATTGACGGCGATGATGTCGGCGTCTTCAAACAAAATGTCGAGGGGGATGGGCTCGGCGTGTGCTCGCAAGGTAGGGCGGGCTTGGGGATTTACGGAGACCCGTTCGCCAGCATGTAAACGATGCGAGCCTTTGGAAGGTTTGCCGTCGACGAGGACGAGTTGGCCGTCGATTAATTCTTTAACGCGAGTGCGGCTTAAGTCTGGATATCGAGCGGCCACTGCATGATCGAGGCGATCGCCGATTTCTGAGGCCAAAACTTCAAAGGAGAGAATGAGATTCTCTTCCGGCTCTGAAAGGGCTTCGATTTTGATTTGCTTTTCAGCGCTCATGGTGGACCTTGCAATTCCGTTCAGGCGCGCTTCTTTGCAGATACAGTGGCATCCACATCGGTGCCGAAGATGGCCTCGAGTAAGATTAGCGCGGCACCGATGGTAATCGCGGAATCGGCGACGTTAAAAGCGGGCCAGCGGTAGGAGCCAATCCACACTTCCAGAAAATCGGTAACACTGCCGTGTAAAATGCGGTCGGTAACATTTCCGGTTGCGCCCGCAATTACCAGAGCAAGGCCGGCAGAGGTCATGGGACCGCCGGTCTTACCGGTGATCAAGAGCCAAGTAAGAATGATCACTACGATGATGGAACCAACGATAAGGATTGATTTCATCCAAGGCAAATTGGAATCCGCAAAAAAGCTGAAGGCGATTCCGGGATTTACGCTGTGCACGAGATAAATTAAATTGCGCACGAGCTCATGGCGGTAGCTTTCGGTGGTGGAAACTTCAAACCATGCTTTGGTGGCGCGGTCGGCGATGACCACGGCAAGAGTGAGCCAGAACCAGCGTAATCGAGAGGTCAGTTGCACTAAGATTCGACTTTCAACGCGGCGACAGATTTGACTCTGCTGTAAAACTTATCGGTGATGACGCGAGTCAAGGGATTGGCCTTCTAAGCTGCTGCGCTTCCGATTTCTGCGAGGGCCTCGGTGCACCGTTCACAAACAGTGGGATACCGTGGGTTTTCGCCGACATGCGTTGAATAGTTCCAGCAGCGTTCGCACTTGGCTCCGTCGGCGCGTTCGATCTTGATGGCGAGTCCGGGAAGCAATTCGCTTTGGATAGCGTCATCTGGAGCAGCAGGCTCGACTTCCACTTGTGAAACGATGAAGAGCGCGGGCAGCACGTCGCGTCTGTCTTGAAGCAATTTCTGTAATCCGGGCGCTTTGCTGCCGGCGTGAAGCTTTACTTTGGCTTCGAGGCCGCCACCAATTGCTTTAGCTGCGCGAGCCTGTTCCAGGGCTACCAAGACGGCCGGGCGGACTTGCGCAAGGCGGGCCCATTGTTCGGCGGTTTCCTTGCTGATTCCACTGACCAGCGAATCAGGTTCGGCGAATTCCGACTGATGCACGCTGCCGGTGCCCTGTTTGTCGGCCGGCAGCATCTTCCAAATTTCTTCGGTGGTAAATACCAGGATAGGCGCGAGTAAGCGCACCAAGGCGCTGGTAATTTTCCAGACGGCGGTCTGCGCCGAACGCCGCGATTTGCTACGCGGAGCTTTGGTGTAGAGGCGGTCCTTCAAGACGTCAAAATAAAAGGAGCTGAGGTCAACGACGCAATAATCGTGAATGGCGTGGTACACGCGATGGAAATCATATCCGGCATACCATTCGCGGCATTTGCGGGATAGCTCCGCGGTGCGATCCAGCATCCAGCGATCGATTTCTTCCATTTGGTCATCAGGTAGCGCATCTCTGGAAGGATCGAAATTTGCCAAATTTCCCAGCGCAAAGCGAAAGGTGTTGCGAATCTTGCGGTAAGCTTCGCTGAGCTGGACCATTACCCGTTCGCTCATCTTTACGTCGGCTTGATATTCCTGCGAGGCGACCCACAGGCGCAGGAGATCGGCACCCCATTTTTCGCAAATCTCGGCGGGCTCGACGACGTTGCCCAAGGATTTGGACATTGGGCGACCTTGCTCGTCGAGAGTCCAGCCGTGGGTCACCACGCCGCGGAAAGGCGCGGCATTTCTAATTCCGGTGGCAACGAGCAGCGAACTTTGGAACCAGCCGCGGTATTGGTCGGGGCCTTCGAGATAAATGTCGGCGGGCCACTCGGGGCCATGCAAGACGGCGAGGTTGGAAGAGCCAGAATCAAACCAGACATCGAGAATGTCATGCTCCTGACGCCATTTTGTGGAGCCGCAGGAACACGTTGTGCCGGGAGGGAGCAATTCTTCGGGCGTGTGCTGATACCAGGCGTCAGCGCCTTCCTTTCTAAACCAGTCCAAAACGTTTCGCAAGGCGGCGTAATTTTCGAGCCGTTTGCCGCAGGCATCGCAATAAAACACAATGATGGGCACGCCCCAGAAACGCTGGCGCGAGACGCACCAATCGGGGCGTTTTTCGACCATTTCGTAAATGCGTTCCTCGCCCCAGGCAGGAATCCATTTCACGCCCTCAACTTCATCGAGGGCCTCTTGCCGAAACGTTTTTTCGCGCCCGGGTACGATGGCGTCCATCTTGATAAACCACTGTTCGGTGGCGCGGAAGATTACCGGATTGTGGCAACGCCAGCAATGCGGGTAGGTGTGTTTGTAATCGTGATGACCGAGCAGCGCGCCGCGATCACGGAGCAGTTTGACGATGATGGGGTTGGCTTCAAAAACATTTTTACCTTTGTACTCGGGCGATCCTTCGAGATAAACGCCGCGATCATCGAGGGGAGCATAAGTTTCCAAGCCATATTTCTGGCCCGAATAAAAGTCGTCGGCACCGTGACCAGGAGCGGTGTGCACGATTCCGCTGCCCTGATCGAGGGTTACGTAATCAGCCAAAATGCCGGGGACCTGAAGCGGTAAAAATGGGTGCTGAAATTTGCGGCCTTCAAATTCGCTACCTTTGAAGGTTTCGCGGACGCGGGCTTCCTTGATATCGCATTCCGATTGGAGTGCGGCAACGCGGTCGGCGGCTAGAAGCAGGGCGCCTTTTTCGGTGTCGACTACTGCGTAGTCGTAATCGGGATGAAAAGCCAGCGCGCGGTTATGGGGCAGCGTCCAAGGGGTGGTGGTCCAGATGACGGCGCTGACTTCCTTGCCGGGTTTCTGGCCGTCGGCGATGGCGAATTTCACCCACACGGATGGGCTGGTGTGATCTTCGTATTCCACTTCGGCTTCCGCTAAGGCGGTTCGGTCGTGAAGGCACCAGTAGACGGGCTTGCGTCCGCGATAGACGTAACCTTTTTCCATGAACTCCAGAAAAGCGCCGGCGATGGTGGTTTCGTAGTCAAAATTCATGGTGAGGTAAGGATCGTTCCAGCGACCGAAGACACCCAGGCGTTTGAAATCTCGCTTGTGTTGTTCCACGTAGCGATTGGCGAATTCGCGGCAAAGCTTGCGAAATTCCGCGGCGGGAACGGTGCCCTTGCCACCGAGCTCTTTTTCCACCTGGGTCTCGATGGGCAAGCCGTGGCAATCCCAGCCCGGCACATAGGGCGCGTAATGGCCGGCCATACTTTCGGACTTGACGATCATATCTTTCAGAATTTTATTGAGACCGGTGCCGAGGTGAATGGTTCCCGTTGGATAGGGCGGTCCGTCATGCAAAACAAAAAGAGGTTTGCCTTTGCGGGTTTCGAGGATTTTTTCGTAGAGATGAGCTTCTTCCCACGCGGCGAGCTGCTTAGGCTCGTTCTGAGGCAAGCTGGCTTTCATGGGGAAATCGGTCTTGGGCAGGTTCAGAGTTTTCTTTAATTCCAGTGGTTCGGCCATGAGCTGAGAAATGGAAAATCCCCTTTTTTGTCGCTGCCGGTGATCGGCGGCGGGAATAATTCACCCCCGCCTCTCGGCAACGCGATAAGTCACTTTTTTTCCCGCATTTATACCGAGTGCGCGTAACTTGAAGCGGTATATGACGGGAAACATCGGAAAGTTGATTAAACGCGTATGTTACAATGAATAGCAGTGGATGTCAGCCGCGTGGGTCGCGCAACCTTTCTTTGGGCGAGCGAATCCTATTCGGCTAGGCACGCTCAATGTGCAATTGGGGCGTCTAAATCTAGGAATACGGTGCCGGGTAGAATGATCAATCTTTTGCCGACTCAGCCTCAGCCAGCGAAGACGAACGATCCCAATGGCGGGTCCCCCTCGGGAACAAGAGCAAGTGCGACGCCGCTACCGCGATTTGGAACACCCTCCAAGTTTGTGACCGATGGATTCTGGGGCAACCTCAAACAATTTCTGACGGAACGACCAATCAAAGTGAGCCCGGATTTTCAGTCTCCACTTATGCCTGAAACTTATGGCGACGGGTTTAAAGAGAATTTAAAGTCCGCTTTGAAGTCCGGGCCGGTGCCGAAGGGGCCGTCGAATAGCCGACTGGAAGTGGCATGGGGGGCGGGCTTTGGTGGGTTTAAGGACCGCATCAAGGAATTGTTCTTCCCTGTGAAGCAGGCTCCTGCGCAGTGGACCAGTAAGCCGGTTAAAGTTAAGGATATCTGGTCGAAGGACGAGAATTTTGGGTGGACACAGATAATTTCGATCGGGTTGCACATCGGGATTATTACGCTGCTGGTGGTTCCGCTTTTTACGCATATTTTGCCCAGCTCGACACAAGCGAAGAACAAGTTTGATTCAACACCGTTGGATATTTCGCCTTATATCGCGAAGCTGCCTGCGGGGACGAAGAAGGCTGGCGGTGGTGGCGGCGGCGGCGACCGCTCGATCACGCCTCCAACAAAGGGGCGTGCTCCGAAATTCTCGTATACGCAATTTACACCACCGGAGGCGACGCTCAAGAATCCGGCGCCAAAGCTGCCAATGGATCCGACGCTCCTTGGACCTCCAGAGCTGAAAATTGCGAATCCTCCGCTGACGAATATGGGTGATCCGATGGCGGGCGCGGTAACAATGTCCGGCGGCCCGGGTGGTGGCGGTGGTATCGGGATAGGCACGAGTGGCGGCATTGGAAGCGGCACGGGCGCGGGCCTGGGGCCTGGCGAAACTGCGGGAACGGGCGGCGGCGCGTTCCGGGCTGGGGTAAATGGAGTCGGCTCGCCACAGTGCATCTACTGCCCTCAGCCGGAATATTCGGATGAAGCCCGTAAGGCCAAATACCAAGGCACCGTTCTGCTGGACGTCACGGTAACAGCCGATGGGCGCGTGATTAATCCGATCGTGATTAAGGGCCCTGGACTGGGCTTGGAAGAAAAGGCTCTGGCGCAGGTTCGCAACTGGAAAATGCGCGCGGCTTTGGGCCCTGGCGGCAAAGCGGTCGCGTGCCGCGTACAAATCGAAGTTACTTTCCACCTCTACTAACAATAGAAGCGTTCCTGAGTGAGAACCGGAGCGCCAATTTCCTTATTGGCTGATTTTCCTGTCCGACGGGGTGTCTTCAACGAAGCAACACGGCGGATGTTCGGTGCTTCGGCGGGGCGTCAATCTGTTACGATTTGCGAATGATGAAAACGCGAATTGCCCCACTGGCCGTCTTGCTTGGCTCATTGTTTGCCTCATTTTTCACGGGCGCGAGTTCATTGGCGCAAACAGCTTCGAACACCGGCGGGCTGCAGCTCACCGCAAGGATCACACCCACCGCGGCGCGGCCTGAGCCGGTGAGGCAGTTTACTTTTTATATCCTCAGCAAAAGCTATGAAGCCGTTTCCAAAGAAGTGGAAGCCGGAGACGTCATCCCCCCGCGCGACAAATTTATCGACGACTTGAAGGTTTCTCCGGAGCTAAAGCAATGGCTGAAGGCGCATGAGATTCTGGACTTGACCATGCCGGGACTAGATAAAGCGCTTACGGCTGACGACGTGTTGCACGTGCCTGAATTTTTGTTGGCCTATCAGCGTACGAATAGCGGCGGCGTGACTAATGGGATTCCCAAACCGAAATATAAGGATGCGGATAAAACCGATCATCCAGACAGATACGAAAAGCAAAAACAGGAATACTACAGCGCATTGCGCAAGTTTATTCGTCTGCATCCGGAAACCATGAGCGGGATGGAACTGGAATTGGACGCTGTAAATCCGCAGCGAAAATGGGCAAAAATTGAAAGCGATCATAAGAAACACGTCCAGCATCTGGCGCCCGACGTGGCGCAGTCAAAATATCTGGTAGCTAAAGCTGATACTGATCTGGAAGGGCGCGCGGGCGTTTCGGGATTACCGGCCGGGAGCTATTGGGTCAGTTCCCTGAATCTGGATGCCGATGCGGGAGACACGAGGGTAAGGTGGGATGTGCCGGTGGCCATTCAGCCCGGGCAGACTACGCGGGTTGAATTGAACAATCTCAACGCAACGGATGCACGAGCGGCTTCCGCTCCCTGAAATAAGCCAACGCGAATATGGGTGCCCTCTCGCGCTGGGTCTTCTTTAACATTTTCGTACTGATTGCGGTCGCACTCGATCTGGGTGTGTTTCATCGCAGGCCGCACAAAATCAGGCTGCGGGAAGCGGCGATCTGGAGCACAGGGTGGGTCGGGCTGTCGATACTTTTTGGCGTGGGAGTGTTCTGGTTCCTTGGCAGGCAACCAGCTCTTGAATTCTTCACTGGGTACCTGATCGAAAAAGCCCTCAGCATTGATAACCTGTTTTTATTTCTGGTGATTTTCCGAACGTTTTCCGTCGATGAACGGCTACAACATCGCTTGCTGGCCTGGGGGGTGCTGGGCGCGCTGGTGATGCGCGGAATCATGATTGCGATGGGAGCTGCGCTGGTGGCGCGCTTTTCATGGATCATGTACGTCTTCGGGGCGTTTCTGGTGTATGCCGGAATCCACATGCTGTTGATGCGAACGCGGGAGACGCATCCTGAACAAAACAAGATTTTTCAATTCGCGAGCAAGCATTTGCGGGTCACGCGCCAATATCATGGCGAGCGATTTTTTGTGCGCTGGAACAAACAATTATTCGCTACACCTTTATTTTTGGTGCTGCTGGTGGTGGAGATCACGGATATCACGCTGGCGGTGGATTCCATCCCAGCGATCTTTGGCATCACTCACGATGCATTCATTGTGTACACCTCGAATGTTTTTGCCATTCTAGGATTGCGCGCAATTTATTTTTTGCTGGCGGGAGCTTTGAGGCGCTTGCGTTATCTGACTGTAGGACTTTCGGGGGTGCTGGTTTTTATTGGCGCGAAGATGATTGCGGAACCATGGATACACGTTCCGGTGCACATTTCGTTGGAGGTGGTGGCGGGGATATTACTGGTGGCGCTGGTCGTGTCGCTGATGTCGCCTGCACAACCAACACTCGCTGGACCAACGCGCGGTAAAATTGCCCAGAATCGTAATCGATAGGCATAGAGAATATGACGGCGAACGCGATTTCTTCCGCGATCAGCAATCTGTCGGCTGTCGAACAAACCACGCGTGTGGCGGCTGCTTCGGAGATTTACCGACAAGGACGGGCTACTGCCGACCAAGCGGCATTTCATTGGTGGGAAGATTCGGAGTTGTCCGGTTTGCTGTTAAGTCCTAAACCTATCGTCACGGTGGGTGTAGCTGTGCCTCGCGAAACGTTTGCGCGAATTCGTGCGGCTAACGGCCAGCCAGCACTGGCGGACGTTCCTGCGGAGCAGGATGCCGAGGAATTCGAGCTGCATTTTCCAGACGATATCGAATTGGATGTGCTCACTAGCAAGGAGCCAGCTGGTCAGGGGGCGATCGCACGCTTTCTGGCAAAATTCGGCGAAGGGGTTCAACAGGTGGAGTTTCGGTGCGTGGACGTGAATCGTGCGATGGTCATATTGCGCGAGCGCTTCAGGGTCGCTCCGATCTATGCGGAAGCGCGAGCCGGGGCTAACGGTTCGAAGGTAAATTTCGTTCTGGTACCTGTTGCGGATGCTGGTGTTGAGAACGCCAAAGTGCTGATAGAGCTCTACGAATTGCCCAAAAAGGCGGGTCACTCACCGCTCTGTTGAATCATTTTTGCGACCAAGCCGGTCCATCCAGTCTGATGATTGGCACCGAGACCAGCGCCGTTGTCGCCATGAAAAAATTCGTAAAAAAGAACGAGATCGCGCCAGTAGGGATCGCTCTGGAATATTTCGGCGTTGCCATACACGGGACGGCGGCCCTTATCGTTGCGCAGAAAAATATGGGTCAGGCGGCGCGATATTTCCGCGGCGACTTGCCAGAGATTAGCCTGGTTATTCGAACCAGTGGGAAATGACAATTTAAAATCTTCGCCATAGTAGTGATGATATTTCTGTAGCGATTCCACCAAAAGGTAGTTCACGGGAAACCAGATGGGGCCGCGCCAATTCGAATTGCCGCCAAAAGTGCCGGTGGCCGATTCGGCGGGTTCATAATTCACGCTGCTCACGGTGCCATTGAAGCGCAACTCATAGGGATGATCCTTGTGGTAGCGGGACAATGCCCTGATGCCGTATGGGGACAGAAATTCCGATACGTCCAGCATGCGGGAAAGGACGCGACCCAATTGTTTTTTGCTCACTAAGGAAAGCAACAAGCGGGTGCCACGAGCCGAACTTTGCGACATATCAATGTGGTCCGGGAAGTCGGGATGATTGTCAATGAACCACTGCATGCGACGCTTAAAGCCGGGCAGCTTGTCGATGACTTCAGGTTCCAGCGTTTCAACAGCAAATAAGGGGATCAGGCCGACCATGGAACGGACTTTCAAGAAATGGTCTTCGCCATTCGGGAGGTGCAGCACGTCGTAGTAGAAACCGTCTTCTTCGTCCCACAGGGATTTGCCACGTGATCCAAAATTGTTCATGGCATGGGCGATGTAGACGAAATGTTCAAAAAATTTACTGGCTATGTCTTCGTAGGCGCGATCTTCTTTGGCGAGTTCGAGGGCGATAGCCAGCATGTTGAGGCAATACATGCCCATCCAGCTGGTGCCGTCAGATTGCTCGAGATGGCCGCCGGTGGGGAGAGGCGCGGAGCGGTCGAACACTCCGATATTGTCGAGACCCAGAAAGCCGCCCTGAAAAATATTGGAGCCGTCGGGATCTTTGCGGTTCACCCACCAGGTGAAATTCAAAAGCAGTTTATGAAAGACTTTTTCGAGGAAGCCTCGATCGGCCGAGCCGCGAACGCGACGCTCGATTTTGTAAACGCGCCAGGCGGCCCAGGCGTGAACCGGGGGGTTCACATCACCGAAGGCCCACTCGTAAGCGGGCAATTGGCCGTTGGGATTCATATACCATTCGCGCAGCAAGAGCACGAGCTGGTCCTTGGCAAAGTCGGGATCAATGATGGCCATAGAAACGCAGTGAAATGCGAGATCCCAGGCCGCATACCAGGGGTATTCCCATTTGTCGGGCATGGAAACAATGTCGTCGTTGTAGAGGTGAGTCCAATCCTTATTTCTTCCGTTCCAGCGCTGCTCGGGCGGAGGTGGTTGCCCAGGATCGCCGGTAAGCCAGGTGAGGACGTCGTAGTGATAGAACTGCTTGGACCACAACATTCCGGACAAGGCCTGGCGCATTACGGAGCGCGCATCTTCCGAAATATCCTTGGGCACACGTGAAGCGTAGAAATCGTCGGCTTCTTTTATACGCAGCTCGAAAAGATGGTCGAAACCAGTGCCGAAATCGTTGGTGCCGGGAACATCTTCATTGAGGTCAGCATGGCCCGGGGAGGTGATGGTGCCCACCCTGCTGGAATCAGTGTTCATGCCACCAAGTGGCTCCAGGTCGGTGAGCCGAAGCTTCAGCGTGGTGCTATCACCTGAGGCAAGAGTTAGGGGATAGTACGCGGCCATCTTGGTTCCGGTTTGCTGAGGATTTACTGCAGCTTGATTTTTATGAATGAGATATTCATGGAAAGCATCTTTGACAAAAGGCGTGGGACTTTTCCCGCCAAAAACACGCTCGTAATTGGTCTGGTTCTCGGTAAAAAGTAATTGCGGCTGACCGGCGCACAACAACCAACGTTTGCCGTATTGCCAATGTTGCACTTCAACGCTTTGGCAATTCTCGGGACCGTCGGTTTTGCGCAAGGTGGGACGCCGGTCATCCTTGCCCCAGGACCAAGTATTGCGAAACCATAGCGAGGGCAAGAGGTGGAGTGTCGCGGGCTCCGGGCCGCGATTCACGACAATGAGTTTGATGAGGATATCTTCGACGTCGACCTTGGCATACTCGACGAACACGTCGAAATAACGATTCTCTGCGAAGACGCCGGTATCCATCAGTTCGAATTCTGGCTGAGTGCGGTCCCGGCGGCCATTTTCTGCAACCAATGCGTCGTAGGGAAATTCGGCTTGCGGATATTTGTACAGCATCTGCATGTAGCTGTGGGTGGGAGTTGAGTCGAGATAAAAGTAATACTCTTTCACATCCTCGCCGTGGTTTCCTTGGTGGCCGGTGAGGCCGAAGAGACGCTCCTTCAAGATCGGATCGCGGCCGTTCCACATGGCCAAGCCGAAACAGATCATCTGGTGGCGGTCGCTGATGCCTCCAATACCGTCTTCGCCCCAGCGGTATGCGCGTGAACGGGCGTGGTCGTGCGGAAAATATTCCCAAGCGGTGCCGTAGGGACTGTAGTCTTCACGTACGGTGCCCCATTGGCGCTCTGACAGATAAGGGCCCCAGCGCTTCCAATACTTCTTGCGCGTGCGAGTTTCTTCGAGGCGTTCATCTTCCCGGGTCTGCAGTCTGGGCATAGGGATTTGGTCCTGGGCGCACGGTTGTGTTCACATCTTATAAGAAGTCGCTGCATTAGTAAGCGCGAAGCAATTTACCAACACTCAAGAGTTAGCCATTCGAGAATGCGCAGTTCTGAGATGGATAGGAAAAGCAAAAGTCAAAGACCGCACCTTTTGAAAATCACAAAGGGTGCGGCACCCGGCTTCTTCCGACAATGAGCGCGCTTCATTGGATGCGCGGAAGCCTCAGACGACGCAACCATGGAATAAAACAGATAGGAGCAAAATCTAATTCAGGTTCCTTGTTCGGCGCCGGGTACAATTGCGCGAGGGGGCGCCACAACGGGTTCTGTTGTCACGGAGAGAGTCTCCCAACCGCGTCGTGACAAACTCCAATAGATAAAATAACCGGAGGCGGCGGCGCCGATGAGAAGAATAAAACCGCGCAGCCATTCCTGTAGGACGAGGCTGCCGATGGCGAACATGGCGCAGTAGACCAGGGTGCAACCCATGATCCAGTCGAAGGTATTGGCGCCCAGATCGCGCACCGGGGCGACTTCCGGAGCCAGCGCCGCGATCCTTTGCCAACCAATCACTGTGGGGTGAACGCGGCGATAGAATTTGACGAGGCGTTCGTCGGACTCGGCCCTGGTAATCATGGTGGTCACCAACCACACCACGGTGGTGGTAATGGTGGTGATCAACGCGGCTTTGGCGAAGACCACAGAATCGTTGCCTGCGAAATGCACGCGCTGCAGTGAAATGGACACCACGAACGCGGCGATCATGGCGGAGATTTCGCTCCAGGCATTAATGCGCCACCAATACCAGCGCAGCAACAAGACGCTGCCAGTTCCTGCGCCCATGCCCAGTAACAATTGCCAGGCGGACTGGATGGAATTAATGTTTGCGGCGGCGTAGCCGCTAAGAATGACCAGCATCACGATAAAAACTTTGCTGACGAAAACGTAGTGTTTGTCGGTGGCTTTGCGTACCAGGAATCTGCGGTACAGATCGTTGATCAGGTAGGAAGTGCCCCAGTTCAGTTGGGTGCCGACTGTAGACATGAATGCGGCCAGGAAGGCTGCGACCATCAATCCACGGAGCGCTGGGGGCAGAAAATCGCGCAGGACCATTACGTAGCCTTTTTCAGGTTCGGCTGCAAACTCCATGCTGGGACGCAAGCCACCATGAGGGGAATAAACGGCGACGGCTACCAAGCCGGTTAGAATCCAGGGCCAGGAACGCATGGCATAGTGAGCGATGTTGAACCACAGCGTTGCGCCGAGAGAGTTTTTTTCGTCCTTCGCGCTGAACATGCGTTGGGCTACGTAACCGCCGCCACCAGGTTCCGCGCCGGGATACCAGCTGGCCCACCACTGGACTGCCAAATAAAGACAAAAGGTAATGACTGGCAGGGTCCACAACGCGTCGGTGGTCCAACCCAGATGAAATGAGGGGAAAAAGGAGAGAATCGATCCGGTGGTTTGTCCCGATTGGCGCACAGCACTATCCACGTGTGACAACTGGATTTTGAGCATGGTCATGCCGCCGAGTTTGGAAACGGCAATCCAGGCGAGTACGACGATCATGGTCATCTTCAAAATAAATTGGAACAGATCGGTGACCAGCACACCCCAAAGGCCGCCGATGAAGGTGTAGATACCTGTGAAGGGTACGAGGATGAGCACGCAGATTAGCAAGGCGGTATGGGCGGGCGCTCCTAGCGTGTAATGGAGGAGCACATGGCCGCCGACAGCAATTTGGAGAACGCGGCCGGCGGCGATGGCGTTGCCAAGCAAGACTGTGGTGATGCTGATCATGGCTTTGATCACCCAGCCCAGGATCAGGCAATTCATCAGCGCGCCAAGGTAGATGGCGCGAAAGCCGCGGAGGAAGGCTGCGGGCTTGCCTTCGTAACGAAGCTCAACAAATTCGACGTCGGTCAGAATTTCCGCGCGACGCCAATAGCGGGCAAAGAAAAATACGGTCATCATGCCGCAGAGACATTGCGACCACCACAGCCAGTTCCCGGAGATACCGTTTTTGGCTACCAAGCCGGCGACGAGTAGAGGAGTGTCGGCGGCAAATGTGGTGGCTACCATGGAGGTACCGGCCAGCCACCAGGAAACATTTCGCCCGGACACGAAAAATTCTTCGGTGCTGCCGGAGGAGCGCCGGCGGTAATACAGACTGATCAACAGATTGAGCAGCAGATAGGCGGCGATTACGATCCAATCGGTGGTGGTGAGCGCCATTTTCTGTGCCTATTCTCCTGCTGCAATTGAGCGGTGGCGCGAAGTTGCACTGCGCCTAACCGATGATGTGGTCAGGTTAAATCGTTTTAGTTATGGGCTGACCAGCAATTCATGATGCGGATGTTGTAGTCTATCGGGACGCTGCGAAGCACAGAATGGTGGCCCAGAAAAGTCTAAATGGCAAGGGTGGCCACGATAAAAAGTTGGCGACCGGTTGTGTCGTTCGATTTCCAAAAAAACAGGCGGGCGTACGTTAAATGCTGGTGGTCCTAAAATCCAATTATGAAGAACTCAGCCTGGAAGCGGCACGCATTGTGGCGAGTTCGATACGACAAAACCCCGCGCTGCGCCTGGGCTTGGCCACCGGAAGCACTACCATCGGTGTATACCGTGAGCTAGTGCGACTACACCGTGAAGAGGCGCTGGACTTTTCTCGCGTGATTACTTTCAATCTGGACGAATATCTCGGGATTTCGCCTGAACATCCACAGAGTTTTCATCATTTCATGTCGGAACATTTTTTTTCCCATGTGAATATTGAGTCGCGAAACATTCATATCCCGGACGGCACCATCAGCGGGGACTACGAAAAATATTGCGCTGCGTATGAATCTGAAATTCAAAGTGCGGGCGGTATCGATCTGCAAATTCTGGGTATCGGGCGCAACGGGCACATCGGCTTCAACGAACCGACTTCGAGTTTTGCGTCGAAAACGCGGCTGAAGGTGCTTGGCAAAGCGACGGTGGAGGACAACCGTAAATTTTTTGGCCCAGGGGAGAGCATGCCGCGTCTCGCGATCACTATGGGTATCGGTACGATACTGGCCACTAGGCGCGTACTGATGTTGGCTACCGGAGCGGCAAAAGCGGGCGCAGTTGCAAACGCTATCGAGGGGCCGCTCACTGCTTCGGTTACCGCTTCAGCTCTCCAACTTCATCCTGAGGCGACCGCGATCGTTGACGAAGAAGCCGCCGCGCAATTGAAGCAGAAAGACTATTACCGGGATGTCATGGAAATGACGGCGCTGTTTACGCCCGGAAAATTATCATGATTTTGCGTACGCCAGAGAGAAGCGGCGGGGAAGAAAAATGAAAATACTCACCAGCAAGATGCGTGGTTGCCGCAAGGGACCGCAGGATTGGTTCACAGGCACGGTGTGGATCGATGAGATCGTGGCCGGGACTGCGCCTGCCAGATTTGCCGTGAACCGTGTTTCGTTTGAGCCGGGGGCGCGGACCGCGTGGCACACGCACCCCATGGGGCAGGCTTTGCACGTATTGACAGGCGTGGGGCGAGTGCAACTTGATGGCAAGCCGCCACAAATAATCACTGCGGGCGATTCGGTTTGGATTGAAGCTGGAGAACGTCACTGGCACGGGGCTGATGCCAGTCACACGATGGTGCATCTGGCGATCCAGGAGACCGACGAGAAGGGCGTCAATGTGGTGTGGCTGGAACACGTGAGCGAGGAAGATTATTCCGCGCCGCTCGAACGTGCCTAAGCTAGTTTATTTGGCGTTTTACGTTTTCTCGTGCTTTTTCCGGAAAGCAGTACAGAGGAAGTCCCCACTATTCAGGCAGGCCTAAGCGGTAACCGACGCCGCGCACGGTGTGGATTAATTTGGGGGCCCCGTTCACATCGATCTTTTGACGCAAGCGGTTGATGTAGACCTCAACGAGATTGGTCTCGCTGTCGAAATGATAGTCCCACACGTGTTCGACAATGGCAGTGCGAGTGATCAAGTCCGGGGCGTGCAACAAGAATAGCTCCAGCAGCGCAAATTCCTTAGAGGTTAACGGAATAATTTCCTTACCGCGGGTGGCACGGCGGCGATGGCGATCCAGCTCCAAATCGGCATAATGAAGACGGGCATTTCCTTTGTGAAAGCCGCGGCGCACCAACGCTCTCACGCGCGCGAGGAGCTCGGCGAGCACGAAGGGCTTCGTCAAATAGTCATCAGCTCCGGCGTCGAGTCCCTCCACGCGTTGCTCCACGAGAGTTCGCGCAGTAAGCATCATCACCGGAGCTTCGATTCCACGCTGGCGCAATTCGCGGCACACTTCAATTCCGCTGATGCCGGGCAGCCGCACATCCAAAAGGATGGCGTCGTAATTCACGTCTCTGCCGAGCTCGAGGGCTTTTTCGCCGGTATCCGCGATATCCACGGCGTAGGAATTTTCTCTAAGGGTGCGGGCAATGAAGCTCGCAACCTTTCGTTCGTCTTCGGCGAGTAGTATGCGCATAAGCTTGATTTACGATTATATCGCGATAGTCAGTCGGCTGATAATCCAGCGGTTCGCTGGCGAAGAATGCCATGTTGGGCTCACTTCCTGCTTGACAATTCAGCGGGTAAGCACTATTTCACAAGCGAAGTACCTATCTGATTCGTGTTTGGTCCGAAGGTTCGCAACCCTCGCCGGTCGCTCTTCCCTTCGGCGGAGGATTCTGTGACCTGGACGCAAGTCTACGACCCATTCGGCCACTGGTGGTTATCGACTCTGGTAGCAGCCATACCCATTCTGCTGTTGCTGACACTTTTGGCGGGGTTTAAGGTGCCCGCTCATCTGTGCGCGGTGGCTGGCGCAGCGGCCGCCGTTATTATCGCAATCGTCGCCTTTGGAATGCCTGCGAGGTTGGCGGTTATCAGCTTTTTGTACGGGGGGGCGTTCGGATTTCTGAAAATAGTATGGATCGTGATTGCAGCGGTGTTTTTATATGACATTTCCGTAGATACGGGGCAATTCGAAATAATGAAGCTATCGATCGCGGCGATCACGCCGGACCGGCGATTGCAGGTGCTACTGGTGGCGTTTGCTTTTGGCTCGTTCCTGGAAGGCGCAGCGGGCTTCGGTGCTCCGGTGGCCATTGCCGGGGCGTTTATGATCGGGTTGGGATTCAAACCTTTTCAGGCGGCAGTCTTGAATCTTATAGCCAATACCGCGCCCGTGGCGTGGGGCGCGATTGGAACTCCGGTGCATGTTCTTGCGGCCGTGACGGCGCTTCCAGAATCAGACCTAAGCGCGATGGTCGGACGGATTCTTCCGTGGACAGCAGTGATCGTGCCGTTTTGGCTGGTGAGGACTTTTGTGAGCTGGTCGGAAACTTTCGAAGTGTTTCCGGCCATTCTGGTGGTCGGAATATCTTTCGCAGGCGTGCAATATTTCTGGTCCAACCATGTGGACAGCAACCTGGTGGATATCGCCGCGGGCATCGCTTCCATCGTCGCGACGCTTTTATTTTTGCGGGTGTGGCAACCGAAACGGATCTGGCGTTTTGAAGATGAACGTGGGGAAGATGCCGCTAAAGCGAAACGCGGAGAAGTTGCAGTCGTTCACACGCCTGGGCAACTTGCAAAAGCGTGGATGCCGTTTGCATTGCTGTCGCTATTCGTTTTGCTGTGGGGATTACCTAGCATCAAGACGGCCATGGGCAAGGCAACAACTCCGGCGTTTAAGACCGGAGGATGGGCAGTTCCCTATTTGCATCAGGCGGTATTTCGGGCTCAACCAGTGGTGATGAAGCCCACGCCGGAAAACGCTAAGTTCGATCTCAACTGGCTGACGGCGACTGGGACGGGATGCTTCCTGGCCGCGATCATTGCCGGTCTTCTGCTGGGCTTAAAACCGGGGCGAATATTTAAAATATTTGGCGGGACCTTGTATCGGTTGCGCTTCGCAATAATCGCCATGGCATGCATGCTGGGCCTAGGATATGTGACGCGGTACTCGGGCATGGACGCGGTATTGGGATTGGCATTCACGCGGACAGGCTGGTTCTTTCCATTTTTCGGAGCTTATATTGGGTGGCTGGGAGTGGCGCTGACCGGAAGCGACACGTCGTCGAACGCGTTATTTGGCGGGTTGCAGCGCATAACGGCGCAGCAACTGAACCTAAGTCCAATTTTAATGTGCGCCACGAACAGCGCTGGCGGCGTGATGGGCAAAATGATCGATGCGCAATCGATCTGTATCGCTACTGCGGCAACCAATCAGGTCGGCAATGAAGGCTCGATTTTCCGATTTGTGTTTTGGCATTCGGTCGCGCTGGCGGCGATTATTGGAGTGATTGTGATGCTGTACGCCTACGTTTTCCCGCAATTCATACCGCATGGACTGAACTTTGTGCACTAAAGATTGAGCGCTTATTTGAGCCGCCGCCAAAGGTTCGGTTTAATTTAGCTGGCGGCCCAATCTTTAGGAATGCGAACGTAGGAAGAATCAAGCGCGGCAACACTGGGACATCCCAACAATACCAGCGTGCGTTTGACGTCTTCGCGCAAAATTTCGATAGCGCGAGTCACACCTGCTTCACCAGCGGCAGCCAATCCGTAAGCATAGGCGCGGCCACAAAGCACGGCGCGCGCACCCAGGCACAATGCTTTCACTATATCGGTTCCGCGTCGCACCCCTCCGTCCAGCAAAACTTCCGTTCGGCCGTTAACGGCGGCCACGACTTCAGGCAACACCCGCAGTGTTGCGGAAACACAATCAAGTTGGCGGCCACCGTGATTCGAAACCACAATGGCGGCGGCTCCTTCGTCCACAGCCCTGCGGCCGTCATCTCCGGTGAGTACCCCTTTGACGACGATGGGACCGTTCCAGTGTTCTCTGATCCAGGTCAAATCCTTCCACGTGACCGTGGAAGCGGCGAGGGCGCGGCCAATATCGGTCAGAGGCATGGGGCCTTTTCCTGGCAAAACTACATTGTGGAGCGGAGGAACGCCACCATCTTTCAAAAAGGAAAACAGCCATCCCGGATGAGTTAAGAATTGCTCGGCGTAAGGAATTTTCTGAAACAGCCCGGGGTTGAGCAACTCAACCATCCCGTTGCGAGGATCGCGCTCGCGAATACCGCTGACAGGCGTGTCAATAGTGATCACCAGTGCAGCAAAACCAGCGCGCCGCGCGCGATCGATGGAGGCTTCCGCTGCAGCCCGTCCACCCATTAGATAAAGCTGGTAAAAGACCGGGCCAGTCGAACCCGCTTTCACATTTTCGAGTTTGTGGCCTGAAATGGTGGAGAGAATATAACCTGTGCCCGCTTTGCCGGCGGCGCGCGCGGCGGCAACTTCGCCACCGGGATGCATAAGGCGGCTATAGCCCACGGGAGCCAGCATTGCGGGAAGTGAAAGTTCATGGCCAAGCACGGTCGTGCGTAAATCGCAATTTGCAAAGGCTACCGCGTGGCGCGGACGGAACGTTACATCATCAAAAATGCGGCAATTTTCTCGGAGGGTAACTTCGCCTTCCGCGCCACCATCCAGATAGTCGAAAACCACCCGGGGAAGCCGCCGCTGCGCTACGCGCCTCAAATCGCTGATATTGACGACGTGCGGCGAGTTAACGGAAGGCATTCGCATTCACTCCAGTGAAAGAATCGGAGAATCACGGAAACAATTAAGCCACAATTCAGCGTGTTTCGCATCCTGGGGCGAGATGGGAAGGCCTTGAGCGTGCTTTCTGGTTCATTTTCGCGACCACAATTCCAGGGGTGGGGCGTGTGCAATTATGGATATTTTCCTATTGGCGACTGGTGTATACCAAATGCATGAAGGAAAGACTCGAATAGCAGATACAATAAATAGAATGACGGTCTGAAGGAAGCGTCGGCCTCCAGGTAGCTAGATCCCAGGTCGGGGTAAGCGCCGCAGCTGCGGCTAAAATTGGAGGCAGCGATTGACGCCATCGAAGATTTCGTGTGTTTGGAATCAACCAAAAATTGCGGGAAATTATCGCGCAGCAGTTTCTCTTCACAGTCACACCAATTTCTCCAAGGAAAACCTGAACTTCATTCCAGCATTCGCGGAGAAGTGGCCGATTTTGCGGCGAGCTCTCGACAAGGAGTGCAAGAAGTCGTGCAGGCCCGTTGATTTTTCCACGGCGTACTGGCGACCACCGGTGTCGGCAAAGGTGGGATTCGAATTGGAGAGTAAACAGATTGAATGCGAGCTCGATTTAATGAGCCTGGTATCGCTTACGGATCATGACAGCATGGGGGCGCCGACGTCTTTGCGGCAACTGGACGAGGGCTTAGACATCCCGTTGGCAGTGGAGTGGAGCGTTCCGTTTGAGGATGCCGTCTTTCATCTGGGCATACACAACCTGCCGCAGAAGCTGGTACCGGCGATCATGGAGGAGTTTGCGGAATATACGCGCAACCCCTGCGAGTCTCGCTTGGTCGAAATAATGGCGAGCCTGCATGAAATGCCGGAAGTGATGATTGTGTTCAACCATCCGCTGTGGGATCAGTTGGGTCCTGGACAAGTTCGTTTCCAACTTGTTCTAGAGCGATTCTTGCAGCGGCACATCGAATTTCTTCACGCCTTCGAGCTCAACGCCATGCGCACCTGGAGCGAAAACAAAAAGGTGGTGGAGTTGGCTGAGCGCTGGCAGCGGCCGGTAGTTTCCGGAGGTGATCGGCATGGATGCGAGCCTAGCGGAGCGCTGAACCTGACGCGCGCCACGGATTTTTCTGCCTTCGTGCAGGAAATCAGGGAAGAGCAACTAAGTCATATTCTGTTTATGCCGCAATACGCGGAGCCGCGCAGCTTACGTTTTTGGCAAACGGTGATTGATGTGCTTCGCGAGTATCCGGACTATCCGGTGGGCTCGCGTCGCTGGGACGAACGTGTATTTCATATTGACTGTTATACGGGTTGCGACAGTCCGTTATCTGCATTGTGGAAAGCGCCACCTCCAATTTTGGGGCGGATTTTTTCGGTTATCCGCATGGGCGAGAAGAAGTCCGTGCGTCACGCGCTTAATTACACCTTTGGCGGAAATGCGGAATTGGCTATGGCCTCCGAGATTCCTTGCGATGCAAACGCGTAATTCCAATTTTGGCGGGCGGCAGCTAACACACGCAGTGATACTGTTGAGCTCGATTAGTGTATTTGTGCTGATGTGGACCGGCAGCGGACGGGCGCAAACGGTCGTTCTACAAACAGGTATAGCGGCGCGGCCAACGCTTGAGCAGGTAGTGGATAATCTGGTCACGAAAAGTGCAGAGCGTACCGCGGCGTTGCAGCGTTATCAAAGCCGACGGTTTTATCGGTTGGAGTACACGGGATTTCCCACCTCGCTGAAGGCCGAGATGGTTGTCGACATGGTGTACGAGGCGCCAGCCACTAAAACGTTTAAGATCATCTCGCAGAGCGGCCCAAAATGGATGATTGAGCGCATTTTCAAGGGACTTCTGCAAGCTGAACAAGAAGCGCTCAGTAGTAAGAATCGCGAGCATGTGATACTGGATCGCCAGAATTACGAATTTAACGGGATGGAGTTTCAAGACAACGGTGATGGTTGTTCATACGTGCTGACCGTTCAACCAAAAGTCCCCAACAAACTGCTGTATCGAGGACGGATCTGGGTGAATAGCAAAGATTTCGCGGTATGCCGCATCGAGGCGGAGCCGGCGAAGAATCCATCAATTTGGATTAAAAGTACCGCAATCCATCATATCTATCAGAAATTGGGAGATTTTTGGTTCCCATCGGAAAATCAATCCACGTCCACGACGCGCGTGGGCGGACACGCGGTTTTGTCCATCAAATACCGCAATTACGAAATCCTGGCGGCGCGCCCGCTTCGCGAAACAGACTCCCAGCGATCAGACCTTCGCCCATCCTCCAGTTCTGCGCCGCTGTCCAATCGCGTAGATTAAGTATTTTGTTGCGGCCTTCCGCAAATATTAGCGACACACTTTCTCGATGCGGGCACCGGCCTGATTTGACAAGATAATAGGCATTTTATAGTCTCAAACCGGTTAGAATGCAAAATCTAAAAGTAGACCTTGCACGAAGATTCGCTGAAGTGGAGGCGAAGTGAGCGAACCACTCTTTCTGGTCCATTCCCAGGAGTTGGCTGCGCAACAATCGGGAGAGCTCTTGCACCTGGCCCGCGAGGAAGCGGGATGGAAGTGGATGAGCATGTCGGTGCGCCGCCTGCAGTCGGGGGACGTTGTTCGAGCGTCTACGCGTAACGAGGAATGCGCATTTGTGCTACTCGGTGGCAAGTGCATAGCTGACTGGGGTGCGGGCGGGAAACACATCGGCAAGCGCGCAAATGTTTTTGACGGATTTCCGTATGCGATTTATCTTCCTGCCGGTCATGAAATCACGTTCACTGCCGAGACCGTATGTGAAATTGCGGAATGCCGCGTTCCTTCGGAGGCCAAGCTTGAGCCACGACTGATTACTCCCGACGACGTGGCCAGCAGTTTGCGCGGAGGGGGAAATGCTTCGCGCCAGATTGTAGATATTATCAGGCCTGATTTTCGTGCTGATAAGTTGGTGGTTATCGAGGTGTATACGCCGGGAGGAAACTGGTCAAGTTATCCGCCGCACAAGCATGATGTACACAATCCGCCGACTGAAGTGGATCTCGACGAAATTTACTATTACCGGATCGAGCATCCCAAAGAAGGATTCGCGCTGCAGAGGCTGTACTCCGCAGATAAGTCGCGAGACTACACGGTGCGCGCGCAGGACGGCGATGCGGTGTTGGTTCATTCAGGTTTTCACCCGGTGGTAGCCGGACCGGGGTATAACGTGTACTACTTGAATTTTCTTGCCGGGACTTCGCGTACCTTGTCAGTGACCGAGGATCCCAACCACGTCTGGATTAAGTCGACGTGGAAAGAAACCGATCCGCGGCTTCCGTTGATCCGGTAGCAAACAATTCCTAGGGCTGTCTGGCTGAATCGGCTCGGTCAGCCTAGCTGCATGTGAAATGAATAAGCGGTTAGCGGGAAGCTGATATTTAACTGGTGTCGCCGGAAGTTCTACGGCATGCTATTGCGCAAATTGAAGAATCGCCATCGGGGAGAACTTCTCCATGACTCGCCGCCTGACCGTTGCGCAAGCTATCGTGGCATTCCTCGCAAATCAATATTCCAGCCGTGATAAGCAGGAACGCAAATTTTTCGAGGGCTGCTTTGGAATTTTTGGCCATGGGAACGTGGCGGGCATGGGGCAGGCGCTCGAACAAGACCGGAGAGTTCGTTATTATCTTTGCCGAAATGAACAGGCCATGGTTCATACGGCCGCGGCGTTCAGCAAGGCGAGTTTCCGGCTGCGCACCTTAGCGTGCACAAGTTCCATAGGACCAGGCGCGACAAATATGGTCACTGGCGCGGCACTGGCAACCATCAACCGTCTGCCGGTGCTGTTGTTGCCCGGAGATATTTTCGCGAGAAGAAATGTTTCACCGGTTTTGCAGCAACTGGAATCTTCTGCATCGCAGGATATTTCCGTAAATGATTGCTTCAAGCCTGTTTCCCGCTACTGGGACCGCATCCAACGTCCGGAACAAATTCTTACTGCGTTGCCTGAGGCGATGCGCGTGCTTACTTCACCAGAAAATACGGGAGCGGTAACGCTCAGCTTGCCACAAGACGTACAAGCCGAGGGTTTTGATTTTCCTGAGGAATTTCTGGAGAAGCGGGTGTGGACGATTCCGCGAAATCGTTGTGATCGGGCGTTTCTGAGCGCTGCAGTGGAATGGATTCGTTCCGCGAAAAAGCCCCTGATAATAGCGGGGGGAGGAGTGCTTTATTCGGAAGCGTGGGGAGCGCTTGCGAAATTTGCGGAACAGACCGGTATTCCAGTTTGTGAGACTCAAGCCGGTAAAGGTTCGCTTGCCTATGATCATCCCCAACAGTTAGGCGCAATGGGGGTCACAGGAACTCCTGGCGCGAATATCATGGCGCGGGAAGCCGATTTGATCATTGGGATTGGAACTCGTTATGGCGACTTTACGACTGCATCCAAGACGGCGTTCCAAAATCCAGAGGTGCGGTTCATAAACATTAACGTCGCGGAATTTGACAGCTACAAACATCGGGCGCTACCTCTCACGGGAGATGCTCGCGTGACGTTGGAAGAGTTGGGCGAGGCATTAGCAGGGCTACACATAGATCCAAGTTACCAAGCGAGAATCGAGAAATTTCGCGCCGACTGGGAAACGGAAGTTGATCGCATATACGGGATACAAAAAGATCCGCCCATCACGCAAGGCGAAATCATCGGCGTGGTTAATGAATTCTGCAAAACCAATGGCGTGATGGTTTGTGCCGCGGGCAGCTTGCCGGGCGATCTACACAAACTTTGGCGCACGCGGCGGCCGGGCAACTACCACATGGAATATGGGTATTCCTGCATGGGTTACGAAATCGCCGGTGGGCTGGGAGTAAAAATGGCGAACCCCGAGAACGATGTCTACGTGATGGTTGGCGATGGATCTTATTTGATGATGGCGCAGGAAATTGTCACATCGGTGCAGGAAGGCTACAAGCTAAATATCGTGTTGCTGGATAACCACGGATTTTCGAGTATCGGCGGACTGAGCCGCGGCTGCGGGAACCAAGGGATGGGCACGAATTATCGCTATCGAAAAGGCGAAAGCTATGACGGAGAGGTGCTGCCAGTTGATTTCCAGGCCAATGCAGCGAGCCTGGGGGCGTGGGCGGTTCGGGCGCGCACGTCGCAAGAATTAAAAAATGCTTTGTGCGAAGGAAAAAAGCAGAGCCGAACTTCCGTGGTGGTGGTGGAAACTTCTTACGAAGACCGAGTGCCTGGATACGAATCCTGGTGGGATGTGCCTATCGCCGAGGTTTCCGAACGCGAAACGGTCACCAGCGCACGCACGGAATACGAGAAAGCGCGAAAGAAGGAGCGGCTGCTTTTCTGAGCGTTAACGAACAGACTTTTATAAACTGGGATCATCGCGCACAGATCCGCGTTGGCAGGAAGAGGCTTCACACCACGCTTTTGAATCCGTAGACAGCATTTACGCACCTAGCACTGCCCGCCAATGGGCCGCTGCTATTCACGGCTTATGTGGACGAAATTCGCGGGAATAGCGTGGCTGGCGACAGGGCTGATTTATGCGATGTACAAGACGCGATTTTTTACCTTGCGGCCCAAATTAATTGACTTCAGCGGGTCCTAACGGCTTATAGATCTACTTTACTTTTCGAGTAAGACGCTCTGACCTTGCGAGCCGTCCCCGTTAGACGAGCGCGAAACGTGGAGAGCGAATCCGCAAGATTCACGAATGCGCAATTCAGGCTGTAATGTTCGCAGTACCGGCTTGCTGCGATCGCCAGAGATGCGCTTTATCAGCAGCTCGGCCGCTTCAGTTCCAAGTTGATGTTTGGGCAACTCCACAGTGGTTAAGCGCGGACGAAAAATTCCGAGCCAAGGATAATCGTCGAAGCTGACCAACCCGAAATCCTCGGGGCAACGCATTCCCATTTCTTCGGCGGCCTTAAGCAGACCGACGGTCATCAAATGATTGGCCACATAGATCCCGTCCGGGCGATGGGAGAGTAGCGCGTGGCCGGCGCGGTAGCCGGACTCGATGCGGTAATCTCCTTCGACGATCAGTTCCTTGTCAAAAGGCAGCCCCATGGCTTGCAACGAATCATGAAAACCTTGCCAGCGTGCGACGGCGTTGCTGACTTTTAGCGGGCCGCTGATGAGTCCGATACGGCGCCGTCCTGAGCGAGCCAAATGGGACACCGCGTCATAGGCTCCTTGATAATCGTCGGTGATAACGGCGTCCGAGGTTAATTTGGGATAAGTGCGCATCACCAGCACGAACGGAATTTTGACTTCTTTAATCATTTGCCGCAGCGGAGGACGAAAATCTTCAGCTGCTTTAGTGAGCAGAATGCCATCGACTCTCTTGGAGAGGAGCAGTTCGATAGCGCGCTCTTCTTTTTCGAGAGAGTCGTCGCTATTGCAGAGCAAAAGATTGTAACCGTGCTTCTGCGCAGCGTCTTCTGCTCCGCGCACCACCATGGGGAAAAAAGGATTGGCGATATCCGGCACGATCATGCCGATGGTGTGAGTTTTTTGCTTGGCCAGGCTGCGGGCGATGAGGTTCGGACGATAATTCAACTTTCGGATGGTTTCTTCCACGCGATCGCGAAGTTTTTTGCTGACGTGGCTCTTCTTATTGACCACCTCGGATACGGTAAATACCGAGACAGCGGACTCTCGGGCTACATCGTAGATGCTGGCCGCTTGGCCTTTATTGGTTCTGGTCTTTTTCATCCGTACCCGATGGCTAATGGTCTTTATCGATTAATGGATTCCTACATTGTATCAACAGCGGTACACGTATGGACTTTGCACACTATCTCAGGTGGCCACTCCATCTGGAACTCTTCAGCACGTTTTGAAGAGCGCGCCTCGCCGCCGGCAATTGCGAGTTTTCCCATACTGCGATCTTCCTGAGGATTCGAAGTCTATGCCGTATCAGGATTCGACAACAAAACGTCGCGCACGATGGCATTGAGATCACTGCATGCCGCAATGAATTGCCGCAAGGTTCTGCGGGTCGGGCCGAAGGCGTCGAACTCGGCAATCGAAAGACCATCTTCGGTGTAAGCGCGACGGAAATCGGCAAAGTGCTTCGTCAGAGCCTCAACAATTTGCGACGGGACGGGCTGATCCATGCGAGGAATTATTTCAATGTGGCTGACATTAAAGCGCTTCTGCCATGCGTAAGGAGGCGAAATGACCACGGCGCCTCCAATGAACTCGCTCCAGTGCATGTGATTGCGAAAGGCCGCGGACAGCAAGCGGATGCGGTAGCCGCGCTGTCGGAAAAGGCTATACGTCTTCTTAAACACAGCCACGCCGGCCCACTCGAGATAACCGGGGTCCACCGAAATATTTTCTTTTTCCAGCAACACTTTAAGCCAGTCATCCAGACGCCCCACCATAATGGTGCAGACTGGGCCCATCGTCGCAGTGTCTTTGCCCTCGCGTTCGCGGCGCTTCAGTCCCCGTTCGACGGCCTCTGCGACTGCAACGCACTGCGGCAAAGTAAAACAGACCGTGGCATTAATACTGATGCCGCGATAGGTGGCTTCTTCGATGGCGGGAATGCCTTCTTTAGTAACAGGAATTTTGACAATCATATTGGGAGCGAGCTGGTTGAACTCCACGGCCTGTTCGACGATGGCGCGCGCATCACGATATAGTCGCGGATCTGTTTGAATAGACAACCGTCCGTTGCGGCCCTGATGGGCATCGAAAATGGGTTGCAGCAGCGCGGCACTCTCGGCGGAAATTTCACGAACGACTTGCCACCCGAGCTGATCTTCGGTGGCGTGAGGCATTTCGTCGATCAATTGGCGAATGCGGGGAGTCCAGCGAGCCATTTCTTTTTTTAGGACGCCGACGACGATGACGGGATTGCAAGTTGCTCCGACGGCTCCATGGTCGATGGAATAGCTCAACTCCTCAAGCGATGCTGAATCGTTCCAGAGAGTCGTAGGAGTTGTTTGAGTCATCTTGTGCAGCGGGCTTTTGTAAGATGTTGCGATTGATTCGGTCATACGCCCTCGCTAGTACGGGGTTGGAATCTTGAGTCTTCGAATCACACTAACGCGTGTTGGGTCACGATTCTGACGGATTTTTTTGCAGATGAGCCCGTTAGACCCAATTAGTGAGCGGCGCGTTCTGTTCCGAGTTCACTGACCACACCGCGCAGATATTTCAAACTCGCGGCTACGCTTTCTACAGGAGGAATTGGTGTAGCGCCAAATTTTACGTCCTGCTCCACAACGGACCATCCGGAGTAGCCGTTTTTTACGAGCGTGCGAAAGAAAGCTGGGAAGTCGATGTTGCCCCGTCCAATGATGGTAAAAACTTTATGCTCGATGGCTTCTTCAAAGGTCCATTTGTTGCGGCGTGCTTGCTCCAAAACACGCGTGTCGCAATCCTTGATATGAACGAAGCGGAGCTTATCCTTATATTTTTCCGCTTCCCTAACCGAGTCACCGTAGCCGTAGACACAATGGCCGGTATCGAGGCATAGGCCAACATTGGTGTGCGATGTAGCATCATAAAAAAGTTCGCATTCCTCGGGAGTCTCGATGTAGGTGGCCACGTGAGGATGAAATACGAGATCAAGACCAAATTCATTGGCGACTTTTTCGGCGCCTGCGACGATTTTGCCCACGTGTTTCCACTGTTTCGCAGTTAGAGTCGGACAATCTTTGTCGTAGGCCCTGCCGGAGAATGCATTTCGCTCGGGAGACTGGTCATCGGCCATCACCAGGAACGGCGCTTTCAAGGCCGCGAGCAAGCCGCCAACTTTGCGGATCCGATCAATGCACGCCGGACCTCCGGCGGGATCGGTCATTTTCACCGGCACGAAAGAAGCTAGCAGCTTCAGCTTTCGTTTGTCCAACTGAGGTTGGAGAACTTTCACATCGGTGGGAAAGAATCCGTATGGGCCTAATTCTGTGCCGGTATATCCAGCAGACACCATCTCATCTAACATTTGTTCGTAGGATTGCTTCCAGGACGGCCCCGGATAATCGAGCACGCCCCAACTGTCGGGAGCAGAGGCAAATAAGAACCTTTCTTTCAGACCGGTCATTCGTTTCATTCCTTTCGCAGACTCATCCTAACAAAGAACCGTCCCAACTGCGCTTAACTCCAGGCTCCATGACAACTTTCATGGATCCGGGCTCCATTGATTTTTGCATTGCGGCATGCATACCACCCCGCTTATATCGATGCGAAACAAATTCCCCGAGCGGATGCTGTTTCTGATAGCGGGGCAATACATCGGTCGCACGGGGCACCTGACCGAAGGAGACGGCAGGCATTAGCCGGTCGGGAGTCAAGAATTGCAAACAGAAACCTTCTAACCGCTTATTTGTTCCAGACGTCTACCGCATCACTGCGCTTTATAGTGCCGCGCCTGAGGTTTTGTCAAATCCAAAATTTAGAAGTCAAACGAGAGTGCCGGCAGCGGTAAAGATAAGGAAAGATATAAGGAAGAACGATCTAAGCGATTATAAGACGTTGAGAATAACGCCGTTCTAAAACTGAACCTTCAAAGTTCGTGGGCCTGCGACTGAAGGGCTTGGTAGCGAGGATTTATCTAGCGGTCCAGCCGCCGTCGATGAGTATGGTGTGTCCGGTAATGAGCGCGGCCGCTGGCGAAGCCAGAAATATCACTGCTCCGGCGACATCCATGGGCTCACCGATACGATGCAAGCCAGCTATGCGCTCGATAACATCGGCGCGAAACGCGGGATCCGAAAGTTGTTCTTCCGTCCCAGGGGTAGCGATAAAGGTCGGGGCCACGGCGTTTACAGTGATATTCTGCGGCCCCCACTCCACAGCTAAACATTTAGTTAAATGTGAAATTGCAGCTTTACTGGCGCAGTACACCGATTCCGTGAGCAAAGCAGCGAACGCTGCCTGCGAACTCATATTGATAATTTTGCCGCCGTCGTGCCGGGTCATAACTTTGGCGACGGCCTGGCTGGCAAAGAATGTGGATTTTACATTTAGCGCAAGCGTGGTATCAAACTCGGATTCAGGAACATTGGCAGCTAGATTTGTAAATCCGCCGCCAGCGTTATTCACGAGAATATCCAATTTTCCAAAGAATGCTTCGGTCTGCTGGATGGCCCCGAAAATTTGATCGAGTTGCATCACGTCCATTTGCAAGGGGAGCGCGCGGCGGCCCATCGATTCAATTAGTGCCGCCAATTCAACTCCTGTGGCTTTGTCGCGGAGTCCCAGAGCAACATCGGCGCCTGCATGCGCAAGCGCTAGAGAAATTGCTCGCCCCAAACCGCGAGCCGCTCCGGTCACGAGGGCGACCTGGCCGGCCAAGTCAAAACTGGGATATTCCGTCATGTAGTTCGCCATCCTAAGAGTATTGGACAGGCTAGTGTAAATCCTCTTTGCGGTCTGACCGTTAAATTCTTCGGATCGGGAACTCGCTTTCTGTAGACGAATCCGGTCCTTATTTTATGCGGTCAAATCGCGAATCTTTAATTCAGATTTAGCCTTTGGCTTGCATTCGACTTATAATCCCGGCCAACGACGGTGCTCTGACTCTTGCCCGAGCCTAGTTCGAATCCGGAACGCTATTCGCTGGCGGTCATTACCGATGACGCCGAGCTCTTCCCGGAGGTTCGCAAAAATCTGGGCGGTGAATTTCGAACTTCGTTAGCTGCCGACGAAGATGAAATCAAAGCGCTTCTCGAAGAGCCGGAGCTGCACGCGATCCTGTTCAATCTAGATTCTATTGGGGACGGACCAAGCGATAGCCTTGACGTTCTGGTAGAGATTCGCAAAATTCGGGATGACATCGTTATCGCCGCTTTCACCCGCAGCGATCAACGCACAATTCCTCTGAAAGCCAGTCAGGCCGGCGCCGACGAGTTTTTTCGGTTCCCTATCAACTATGGCGAGCTCAAAATTGTGCTGGCTCGGGCCATCGAGAAGCGCGCACTCGAGCTGGAAGGCCGCCGCCTGCTGCAACAAGTAGAAGACAAATCCTCTTTTTGCGGGCTTGTAGGCGCGAGTCTCGCAATGCAAAGGGTGTATCAGGCGGTGGAAGCGGTCGCCAGCACCGGCGCTTCCGTGGTGCTTCGCGGCGAAAGCGGCACCGGCAAGGAACTGGTCGCCAAAGCCGTTGTTGATTGTAGTGACCGAGCCGCGCAGCCGTTCGTGTGCCTGAACTGCTCCGCTTTGCCCGAGACGCTGATGGAGTCAGAGCTTTTCGGCTACGAGAAAGGGGCATTCACGGGTGCAGACGTGGCCAAACCGGGACTCATTGAGCTGGCACACCACGGTACGCTGTTCCTCGATGAAATCACCACACTGAATCACAGTTTGCAGAGCAAACTGTTGCGTGTGCTACAAGAACGCTCCGTACAACGACTGGGTGGCCGTACCGGAAAAAAAATCGATTTCCGCCTTATCACCGCTACCAATGAAAACCTCGAAGACTGCCTTCACAAAGGGCGTTTTCGTGAAGATTTATATTTTCGCATCAATGTGGTGCCCATCGTTATTCCTCCCCTGCGGGAACGCAAGGGTGACATTTCTCTTCTGGCCGATCATTTCCTAAGGATTTATTGCGCGTCCGCAAAGAAGCCGCTCAAAACACTGCAGCCGGACGTGCTGGAGGTTCTCGAGGCATACGAGTGGCCCGGGAATGTCCGAGAACTGGAAAACATCATCCAGCGTATGGTAGTGATGAATAACAATCCGGTTCTGACCCTGGAACACCTGCCTCAGCACCTGCTGCAGCACAGCGCGACTAGCCAAGAGGCGATTCTGATCCCCGAAGGCGGCGTGGATTTCGACGCGGAGATGGAGCGCGTCGAGGTGGCGTACCTTAACGCGGCATTGCGGCGATGCGGCGGTAAGAAAAGCGCGGCCGCCGCGCTACTGCAGATTGATGGGCAGCGGATCAAGTACCTGTGCCGAAAACATAAGATTGAATAACGCTGCAGTTGGTTAAAAATTGACCGTCAGATGGTTAAATTTTAACCGGAAGCTCGGGCCTAAGCTAATTTAGCGGTGTTAAAACAATATCGGCGGCGTAAAGGGTTTTGTTTTCAGCCTTGCTTGCTGCATCAAAACGCCTCCGAGATTGGCATTTATCCTGCAACAGAGGATGTTGTCGAGCGGCAAAGATCCCGACTAGACAAACTTTAAAGGGGGAATGTTTATGAGCATTGAGAAAAAGAGCTTGATTAGCACACTCAAAACCACCAAGAAAGCCAACATAGTCAAAGACGAACTTGGGGACAATCCAGCGTCGGCAAGCCAGACTACAAAATCTCCAGCGGTACGCGCAGCGGCGATGAAGCGGGCGGCCGCCAGCAAGTACGCTGCCGCGAGGAAACTCGGCAAAAAGTAAGGAACTTCCAGGAGAAGCAGTGCCGTACGGGTTCTGCGATGCAATGGCCTCGACTCCTCAGTCGGGGCCTTTTTTTGCTTACCAGAGCTTCCTTACAAGAAAGCGGCGACCTTCTTGCCATAGCAGTCCGGCAACGCTTCGTCGCACCCCATAAATTCGCGCCAGACCAATCATTCCGGGTTTTAATTGCCCGTCGGAATTGGCAATTTCGGTCTCCACTACATAAAAGTTTGGCGGGCGTAACCCCTTGAATTCGTTTTCCTCTGTCAGCGATGGATCAATTTGTGAGGATTGCGTCGCTAACGAGGCCATAAGCGAATCGCGCCGTTTCCAAAGCCCATCGAATTGCAGCCGAATCCTGGAGCCGGGCGCCAGCTTATAAAGATCGTGTTCGGAAACAAAAATTTGCGCGCGCATGACGCGCAAATCGGCTATGTCCAGGAGGGTCGTTCCTTCCTGTGCATATGATCCGAGAAGGTCCGCGACCCGGGGCGTGAGCACGATTCCTGAAATAGGGCTGACAACCTCAAGATTTTCTACCTTAGAATTCAACACCTGTTGCTGCCGGGCCGACCGCTCGCGTTCCTGGGACGCTATGCCAAAATCCGCATAATGCAGTGTTGCCGAGGCCGCCCGGATCGACGCGTTCTGGAAGTCGGCTTGGGCGCGGGCCAGTTCCGACTGCATCGTAAGGTTGCGTAGCTCGACGATAAGGTCGCCAGCCTTAACATACATGCCTTCGTCCACATCAACATGCGCGACGATGCCGGACACGTGAGTCCGTACTCGGGCGCTGTGCAGGGGCTCGAGGACAAAGCGACCTTGGACGGACTCGTGCCAGATTGGCAGCAACAGGAGCAGGGCCACGACAGCGGCTATCGTCCACGCGTGACGCAAGCCAAACCATCCGCGAACCCTATCCTTCTTATCTAGATATACAAATTTCATAAAACTCCCCAAGGTACGTAGCCTGGATCGAAATATGAGAGCTGCGGTTGCCAGCTCGGGGATAAATGACCAATCAGGATCAAAGTTGCGGAACACGTTTCCGACGAAGCGAGCCACGACATACAAAACCGTATAGCTGTACAGTCCGGACAGGAGCGCATAGACCACAAAGCCCAAGCGCCACCGCCGGGGTACGTAGGGAACTTCAACCGGCAATTTCCAGACGTTCCGCTTCAACCACGCCGATAGATATGCGGTCGAATCTTCTTTGAGTTCCCCAAGCCCGAGAATTTCGCACATCATATAGTAGCCGTCGAGCTTCATCAACGGATTGAAGTTGATCAGCACCGAGGCAATTCCGGTGATGAGCATCATTATGTACGCGACCGAATGCACTGTGGTGTCCGGCGGCGAAAGCCACCAGATCACCGTGGCTGCAGCACAAAGGTACAACTCGGACCAGACTCCGGCCAGAGCGATCACCAGACGTTGATAGCGGCTGGCCAAGACATGACCTTGAGAGGTATCGGTGTAGAAAGCAGGGGTGAGATAAATCAACAAGAAGCCCATGGCTGGCACGTGGCCGCCGTAGTGCTTGCATGCGTGTCCATGACCGATTTCGTGCCAGCACATCGACACCACCGCGACCACGTAAAATATCCCCACGTCGCTCCATGTTTTCGTCGTGAAATTAAAGAATTGCAAAGTATCCCGGCCGATCTCGCTCCAAAACACGATGGTGATCGCAGCCATAATTGCGAAGACTCCTAACGTCACCAAGGTGAACCACCAGGTGTAAATGAATGACGTATAGGAATGCAGCCAGGTCAGGAACTTATCGGGATTTACCGCTGGAAAAGCAATTTCTGCTAGATCTCCGTATTTACTTTTCTTGGCTTTCAGTAGCTTCTTTCGTTTTTGCGCATCCTTTTGCATCAACAGGATGTTTTTTTCCTGCGGCGTCTTGTACCAGAAATCCAGCAACTCCAGCGATGCGGCAAATTCTCGCACCTCATCGGTGCTGTATTCCTGGCCGGTATGCTTTGAATAAATCCCCGCGATTTCCTCGTATGTGTGGTTGCCATCAAAAAGTTGAGCCAACGCCCAATTGCCTGGCGGAAAACGGTACATAGCTTCCTGGCTTGGCACCAGTACGCGCACTACACGCTTGCCTTCCTCCACGTGCTCTTTGAACACTACGTCCGGGGGAATCCGCGGCGCATGACCGGAAATTATGCGCGCCGGTATTTCCGGTAGAGCGACATTGAGAACGCGGGTGAGATTCATGGCAACGAATTGAGCCGCGCGGAAGCGGTCATGCCAGGGCGCAACGATCCAGGGTCACCGAACAGCTCCAGAAGTACTTCGAATGTGCCGCTGGCAGGATCCACCACCGGACTAATTTCTCTTACGCGCGCGGCATGTTTCTCCCCAGTCGCATTCGCGGAGGTAACTTCGATATTTTGCCCGCGTTTTAGCTGCCCGAAGTATTTTTCTGGCAATGCAAATCGCAACAGCAAGGGAGCTTCGCTAGTAACCCAGAACAATCGATCTCCCTTGACTACCGTTTGCCCTTCGCGAACATATCTCCGCGCGATCAACCCGGAAAACGGAGCAGTGATTTTTGTTTTGTCCAGTTCCAATTCCAAGGCACGCTCTTCCTGTCGCGCGGTATTCAGCGATTCCTCGACGCGCTTGATGTCCCACTGGTCGGACTCCGCCTTATACTTGGCGTGCTGTAGTTGTTCTTCGGAGGTCAGTCCCAGATCCCATAGATGTTGAGCGCGAACGTAGTCAGCCTTCAGCACTTGGGCCTCAGACTGCCAGTTTTTCAGATCAGCTTCGATCCCACGAGACTTGGCGCGTGCTGCTTCCAGATTCGCGGTAATTTGACGGTCATCAAGTTTTGCAAGGAAAGCGCCGGTTTTTACGCGTGCAGGGACGTCGAAAAATATTTTTGCGATCACCCCGTCACGCTGTGCCGTCAAATCCAATTGATGCTCCACAATGATCGGCCCGGACACTACCAAACCAGAATCTACCGGTTCTCTCGTGGTTGTCGGCGGGCTGGCAATCGCGCTAGTCTTCTCCGGCAGACTTGCGGCGTTTGACACGGACTGCGCGGACTTATCGCTTCCGCAACCCGTGGCTTGGATCGAGATTCCTACCAACCCGCAAACAGTCACACGACACAGTACACTTCGCATATTCCGCTTTAGCGACATTGCTACCACCCTAGCCAGTACCACAATTTCGAATAGGTCCACAGCAATGGTCCGCGAAACAACACGTATCCCGCAGGCCTCCAGCCTATGCGTATCTTTCCGCGGCCTTCCATTCCTGCGCGAATCGCTCCATCCGCGTTATTTAGCGCCACCCGCGAATAAAAGACCGGCGTCTCATGCACCCTTTCCGCTTTCGGACTAATCACCATAACCTGCCCATGAAACGTACGCGTCGGAAAGCTATTGAGCTTGACGGAAGCTTTCTGTCCCACCTGCAGCAATCCGGCGTCAACGTCGTCGATGGCCACGTCCACAATGTCGCGCGAACTGTCTACTACTTCGGCAAAGGTGTCGCCGCGCCCTAGCTTACGGCCCACAAAATTTTCTACGTGTGGCGTTGCAATCACCCCGGCGATAGGTGACCGAAGCTGCAATTTATCCAACAAGGTCCGGGCGCGTTCGAGCTCGCCTCTCCAATATTCCACCTGCGCTCGCTGTGCCCCTGCTGCAGTTCCGTCATTACCCGCGAGAGCACGGTTCATTTGAAGTGTCGCCGATCCATACCTTGCTTGAGCTTCCGCCACCGCCGATTGAGCGTTCCACGCTTCCATCTCGGCGAGGAGCTGCCCTTGCTGCACTTGCTGTCCCTCCGCCGCCAGCACTTTGCTGATCACCCCTTCTACTTCCGGCTGAACTTGTGCACGTCGCACCGGCGCGACCACGGCCTCACCATCCACACGAAGGGGTAAAGGAAAAGCCACTAAAAAAAACACCAATGCAACGGTGCCGGCAGTGATCACAGCTCGCCGTCGTTTTTCCATGGCCATGAATTTGCGCTTGCGGACGAGCACGGGTTCCAGGAAGGAAATGAAGGGAACTTCCTTGTACATCTGGGCGTTGCGCAGAGCTACTGTGGCTTGGCTGGAAAGCACATCCAGAATTTCGAGATGCACGACTCCGAGAAAATCAGGATCGGTGCTCTCCAGTGCCAGCAAGCCGACGCGCCCGGTGTCATCATTCAAGGGTCGGGCGTAAAAACCACGCATTCCCGATTCGGCGAAGTATTTTTTGAATTTGGCGCGTGTTTCCTCTCGCTCGGCATTAATGTCCTCGCCGTGCTGGCTCACCTGAATGACTTCTTCCGATAAGCTAGCCCACTGCAGAATTTCGTTGAGCGATGCAATGTCCGGAGCATCGGCGTTGACCTGTGAGAGACCGGTCACAGCGCTGAGTTTGAATCGGCCACGCTGTTCCAGCACGATGGAGGCCCGCTGATACGGAATGATCGCCTGGGGCGCGTTCACGATGGTTTGCAGCATGCGCTCGAGATTCAGGGTGGAGGTGATTTCGTGGCTTACAGTGTTCAGCGTTTCGAGAATTTCTACTTTGCGCTCGGCGATGAGCAAGCTCGCGTTATGCAGCGCATTCGACGCTGTATCATTCAAACTATTCAGCGTAAATAAATCGTCGTCATCAAACGTTCCGCCATCCAGTTTGTTGACCACCTCGACGACACCCACGAGCGAACCGCGATCCAGAATTGGCGCGACGAGCAACGACCTTACGAGCGGTCCGGATCCGGAAGCGTTGCGTTGCAGCAGGCGAGAATCCGCGGGATCGGAAATGCAGACACTTTGGCCATTGTCAGAAACGGTGCCAGCCACACCTTCGTTGGGTTGAAGGATTTGACCGGTAAAGGTTGTGGGGTCGTGTCCGTCCTGATGCATCAGCTCAATGGTTTCGTCGGGGTGCAGCAACCAGACGTTAACCGCTTCCGCTTCAAGAATTTCGCGAAATTTTGAAGCAATGAGGGGTAACAACTCTGCCATCTCCAGCGTCGACGAAAATACTTTTTCCAGATCGTAGAGCTGCGTAAGACGGGTGATGGATTTCAGTGCACCATAGCGCTCATCTTCATAACCTTGCGCAGCAGTAATGGCGATGGCACCCAAGGCGGACACGGGCTGCAAAGCGGCTATTACGTCGACAGATAGATTTTCATGGAAAGAGAGAATTTCAAGAGCGCCTATCAGGGTGTGGCCGTTCAATAGGGGAATGTAGCAAAGTGATTGCAGGCTTCTACGTATATCGATATGCCGATAATCTTCGCGTTTTAGGGCCGGTCCAGCGCGCAATTGAGGGACTGGATCATCCATCAACCGGCCGAGCAAGCCCGACTTCGATGGAATAGAGGAGCCATGGAGAGCGGCTTCACCGACGGAAGCCCTTGGAATCCAATAGCTAGCGGTGGCATCTCCGGCGAGTGTATATACGCTGACGGCTGTCCCGGGGAGAAATTCAGCAACGAATCGCGCGAGCGTCCGCGCTCGTTGCGGTACCTCCTGCTCTGCGAGCAGAGTGGAAGAGAGCGCAGAAAGATCCAGAATGGACTTCTGCTCCTGGCTCGACAACTTTCGGCTCTCCGTTTGTAGCCCCGGGGAACTACCGGCAGGCCGCGTTCCTTGCTTTTTTACCGAAGATTCTCTAACGTGTGCGCGGACTCTAACAAAGGGATTCAGGGGTGTCAACGAGGGCACCCACGTGTTCTTGGGCCGCCATGGGCCGGGGGATAGTACTTTGGATATCGATACAAGGACACAGGATGGAGTGGAAATCGTGAGGTTGACTGGAAGGCTATGCATGGGTCAGCCGCTCGACCGTTTCAATTCTGCGATGAGCGAACTGCTCCGCCAGTCGCATAACAAGATTGTCCTGGACGTCGAGCAAGTGCCCACGATCGACTCCAGCGGCATCGGCATGCTGGTGCGGCACTTGACTACCGCAAAACAAAGTGGGGGTGGCATCCGCTTACTCAAGCCGTCCAAGTTCACGACCCAGACGCTTAAGATGGTGGGATTGCTGAATCTCTTCGCGACGTACGAGGATTTGTCGGAGGCGGTCGCCTCGTTTCAATAATCTTTGCGAAGCTAACGCCTCGTGCAAGCGCTTCAGAACGAATTTCACAACCGGTAGTTGCCGGTAACATTCTCTTGTCGTGCCGCGTTTGTTACTTTCCTGATTGACACCTATCTGCTTTCGATGATAAAAGCCCGGCAGTCCGCGTCTTTCGGCCCACGGAATTTAGACGACAGCGTAATCGGCGGTGGAGATTTGCCGATTTGGTGTAGTTGTGTTCTTACGCGAGAGCTAGAAGCCGGGGCCGTAAGACGGGGGTACACGCGTAAATATTCCTCAACAAGGAGGTCAAATGAAACGGAAATTATTTTTACATTTCCTTGTATGTACGACGGCAGTTTTCTGCGCTGTTGCGCCACTGACTTGGGGACAAGAACAAAACTCCGCAGAATCAAAAGCGTCAGCACCTGCGACATCGACGCCTGACACATCGGCGGCGAAGACAAGCTCAAAGGAAAGCACAGCTCCCGTAACTAGAACGCACCCCTTGTTCGTCGACATCCTGGCGTCGAGAGGCTTGAAACCGCGCCTTACGACAACACCTGCCGACGCGGCCAAACGGCTACGAAGCAGCGCTAGCTCGACAAACGCTGCTGGCCCGACTGGGTTATCGGTGGAAAGTGAGGGGCCAGTTGCTGGAGATAATGGCGACAGGGGAACGGGTCAAACTCTTCCGTTATTCACTTTCCGGGTTACATCATCCAGAGACGGGAACCAATACTCTGGCGCAATGGTCGGTGATAGCCCGTTTAAAGACCCTGGCACAACCAGAGTTCCGACTAAAATCGTTCCGGTAATTTTAAAGCTCCAGACGATCGGCACCAGTTTTGATCCTAGCACTGGGCTTATCGCCACAGAACCGGGCAATACTACTTTCGACCCGAATCGCCCCGATAACGTGTGCCTGAGCGCGCCCAACAATGTACCTACGACGCTAGTTCGACAGTCACCAATATTTAATCCAGCTCACTTCGTTTTTGGCGGCACGGATGTAGGCACGACCGAATACAACGATGCGTTTCAGCGAGCGAACTTTTGGAATGTTCTGGGGAAAGAGCGAAATGAATTTCATGTGCTGCTCGACCCGGAGATTCTAGATCCCATCGTTTTGGAAGTACCGGCGGTTTATGGAGTCGCTTTAACCAACCCAGACTTTTTTGGTCCACCGCCTTTTTGCGCACCTTTGGGAATTGTGGATATCAATTGGTTTGACACGCATCTCACTGGCACGGTCATCCCTTCGCTAGGTGAGGTTGACCCCACAAACTTTCCAGTATTTCTGGTGTACAACGTAGTATGGGCATCCCCGGCAAATAACCTGTTTACGTGCTGCATCCTGGGCTATCACGGCACCACCGGTTTTCCCATACCAACCCAGACCTACTCCCCGGCAGGGTTCGATAGTACTGGAGCTTTCACCAATTCTAGCGGCGACCCTTCCGGTTTCAGCGATACAGCGATTCTTTCTCATGAGGTAGATGAGTGGATGGACGACCCGATGGTGTCCAATCCTACGCCACCGTGGGGAAACACTGGGCAGGTAGTTGGTTGCCAAGCCAATCTGGAGGTGGGCGATCCGCTGACCGGCACCACCGTCCCTGCCGTAACTATGCCTAACGGCTACACCTATCACCTGCAAGAGCTCGCGTTCTTCTCGTGGTTCTTTGGAGCCCCGCCAACAGGGGTAAACGGCTGGTTTTCGGATAACGGTACGTTCGTGACCGACGCCGGAGCGCCATGCCATTGACGCATGCTTAGGATTGGAAGGGGCAAGCTATGGTCAGCTTGCCCTTTCGTTTTCTAGAGGACATCGTTGTGGTTATAAATTATTCGAATTTGAATAAACGTCGAGTTCTGGACGCAACGACCTCAGCTAGATATTTGGCTGGGAGGCCTGGACCAGGTTACTAGAACTCCCGCTCCGAAAATTAGTATCTCTGCTAGCCAATGCGAACGTCTGTTCTTGCCAACCGTGGACACCACAATTGACCTTTTGGGAATCGTTCACGGAAGAATTATGCCCCATTTGCTCTCAACTCTTGATAAGTCGGGCGGTCTCAATGGGTCGACGCAACACTAGCTCGAAGTCTATTTGCAGCAGTCTCAACAGCTAAAGTCGTTCGCGAGCGTTGATTCAAACGGAACACTACCCTGTTTAGTTCTGATTGAGTACAGCTGGACAGATCGGTTCCCTTAGGGGAAGCATTGTCGGATCAACTGATTAGATGGTGTTGCATCGACCGGTTGAGCTCGCACGGATTACCAGACAAGTCCCGCAATCTCGTCCTTTTTCAACAACCTTGCTCTACCCAGCGTGTAGATCCTTTCCCTGGCTCACCGTGTCACCGTCTCCTTTTTTTAATTGGTAGAAAACGATCGTGGAGAGAAGGGTCATCCCGCCAAGCACAAAAAACGCCCGATGGATGCCATGAATGAATTGCGCGGGATTAGAACTATAGCGACCGGGAAGGAAGAAGACAGTTACCAGCGATGCCGAAGCGACGCCGAAACTGATAGCCATCTGCTGCGCAGTGCTCGCGATGGAACTTGCGCTGCTCTCCTGTTCCTCGGTGACATCCGCATAGACCAGCGTGTTCATGCTCGTATATTGCAGCGAAGTAAAGAATCCGTAGAAAAGCACTTCCACCACAACCAACCATGGAGGGGTGCCCTTCCCAATGGTTGCGAAAAGCAGGATTAGTAGGCCAATGATTAGTGTGTTGGAAATAAGCACGGCACGGTATCCAAAGCGGGCCAAGATCCGCGGCATCGTCACCTTTAGACTCATGGCTGCAATTGCCTGTGGCATCATAAGCAAGCCGGATTGAACCGGCGTGAATCCAAGTCCGACCTGATACAACAGTGGAAAAAGAAAAGGGATGCCGCCGATGCCAAGGCGGGTCAGAAAGCTCCCGCTCACCGCCGCGCGAAAAGTGCGAATTCGAAATAGCGTGAGTCGCAACATCGGATGTGCGGCCTTTATCGCGTGAAAGCCATAACCCGCCAGGAGCAGAATGGAAAGCGCTAGAAGTCCCAGAATTTCGCGTGCGCTCAACGTGTGCTCGCCAAACACCTCCAGCACGTACGAAAGCAACGCGACGCCAGATCCGAAAAGAATCAGCCCGGCCACATCGAGAGGGTTAGTCCGTTCTTTGTAGTCCGGCAGATGCAGGTAGACTAGGAACAAACCGATCAGGCCAATCGGAATGTTCACGAAGAAAATAAGCCTCCAATGGAAGTATCCAACGATCAGGCCGCCGACGATCGGTCCAAGCATGGGACCAATTAAACCGGGAATGGCGACGAAGCTCATGGCGCGGACCAGTTCGGATTTGGCGAACGTCCGCACCACGGTGAGCCGGCCGACAGGCACCATCATGGATCCGCCGCAGCCCTGCAGGATACGGCAGGCGACCAGCACATGGATGTTGCTCGATATGCCGCAGAGAAATGACCCCAACGTGAAGATGCCGATCGCCGAGCCGAAGACACGGCGCGTTCCAAACCGGTCCGCCATCCAGCCACTGATAGGAATGAAAACCGCAAGGCTCAGAGTGTAGCTTGCGAGCACCGACTTCATGCTGAGCGGAGCGACGTGGAGTGCCGCAGCGATGGTCGGCACCGCCGTGTTTAGAATCGTGGTATCCAACGATTCCATAAAAAACGCCACTGCGATCAGCCACGGCAGAAGACGCTTACTGGAAGCGCCCAGCGAGAGTTGCGAGGAAGGAGCTCCGATCGGGCTGTTCGAGTTTACATTTGTCGGACTCGGCTGCATCGGCATCCGTGATCGCGTTCATCAATCGTCGATTCGGGTAAGCAATTATCGCCGATGTGTGCGGCTGGTTTAACTATTTTCACTTGGATGGCCGAGTAGGCCCGGGGAATTTCACCCCGAGCCTCTCACAGATCCGTGCTTGACTGTCTCCAGTCACACGGCTCGTGCCACCCAGTGAAGGTTGCAACCTTCCGTCCTCACCGCTCGGCTCC
>Ga0182024_10001305_pt1 | contig 64563 bp, 48 predicted proteins | sample P32metaG_FD_120480 | JGI IMG/M metagenome (GOLD analysis project Ga0182024, IMG submission 120480) | Permafrost microbial communities from Stordalen Mire, Sweden - P3-2 metaG (Illumina Assembly) | ecosystem: Environmental > Terrestrial > Soil > Wetlands > Permafrost | place: Sweden: Stordalen... | reverse complement strand
GACCGCGCCGCGGACCAATTCTTCGTGCCCATCCGGGTAAATGCGATAGAGCAGTCGCGGTGTGTTGCCGGGGCCAAGCGTCTCGACACGGTAGCCGTACGGCTTGCCTTGTTCGGTAATCATTTGGATGACGTGTTGCTTCAGCGCTTCCGGCGATTCCGCGTCAGAGCTTTTCACCAGCAACACGCCAAGGTTGGGCGTGGGAACGGTTCCAGCGCCGCCACGGCCGTGTCCGTTGGAAGAGGGGAAGTCGCGGATCGGCTGGCGGCTGACCAGGTAGTTGACCAGGGTGCCTTTCTCGATCAGCGTGACGGGCTGCGCTTTCACGCCATCGTCGTCTACATCGTAATTACCCACTAAACTTTTGCCTTCGAAGTCTTTCTGCGTGGGATCGTCGATCACCGTCAGAAAATTCGGCAGCACCCGCGTCTTGTAGCTGGTGGCAAACGCGCCGGTGGTGCGGTTGGGCCGTCCCAGCTGCGGCTTGCGGCCAAGCACGTTCGCGCCGACCAGGGAAGCGACCACGTCGTCGGCCGCGTCGGGAGCAAACAATACTGGCCCGCGATATTCTTCCTCTACGATCGGTGCTTGGCGTAAGGCCATGATGGTGTCGAGCATTTTCTTGGACTCGGAGATCAATTTCTCTCGCGTTGGCAGTTCTTCGGCTTTGGCCACCATCCAGAACGGGTTTCGGCTCAGACGCATGCCGTCGGCGGCCTGCGCGGTGCTGTTCAATTGAACGCTGTAGGTTTTCTTGCCGGTGCGGGTGACGGTGCCTTCCGAGTTCACCAGATATTCATTGACCGCTGAGAATCGCAGCGACGCAGAGACCGTCTGAACGTCGGGATATTGCCGATATAGATCGGTGGCGTCTTCGATGGTCTTCTTCCATGCGGGCTCATCAACCTGCAAAGCAACCGTGGGCTCAAGCATGCTCACCACCGGAGCTTTGGCAAAGTCGTCCACCGGACTTGCCTCCACGCTGAATTGTTTCAGTGCTGCTTGTTTCTCGGTGAGTGCCTCGACGGCCTCCTTATAGGCGTCGTCGGTGGCCAGCCAGATCTGGTGGCGCAGCGCGATAGGGTCGTCATCGAGCGGCAGAACATTGGTTTCACCCATGCCGATGCCGTAGTAACTGTCTTGCTTGTAATTGCCGATGCGAACCACTACGTGAATCACGCGATAGCGGACGCGCTGATTTTCCCGCAGTGCGCCGAACGCCGCTTCGGCGGCATAATCATCGACATCGTTGACGCGATATTCGATGTAATACGGCGGATCGACCTGATCCATTTTTAACTGCGCTCTGGAACGGTCGAGTTCAGTCATCAGAGCTTCCAGCAAGGCATCACCGCTTGCCGCGATATGGGCCGGAACGGTGGCGTTGGAAGGAGCGTCGTTCTTTGCGGCGTTGTCGCCGAGTTTCCCGGTCAACTGAGCTGCGAGCGAAGTCGCGCCGGCGAATATTGCGAAGATAGCCAGTAAGGTTGCGCCAGTGGTTTGCGGCATGTTCATGGCTTTACCGTCTGTTTTGCGGGTGCATCCGTGGCGGTGGCGGTGGCGGTGGCGGTGGTTGTTTCGAACCCCGGCGGAGGTAAGATTGGGGGTCGCTCGTGCGAGTGCGCGCGCTTCTGCACTTCCATCTCGGAAAATAGCATCGCCGGCGCGACGGCGGAAACCGGCACGCTCCCGCTCTCTGCGCCACAGACCCCGTTGAAAACGTGTTGCTGATCGCCAGTGGTGACAATGCGTGTCAGCGCCGCCAGCGGGGTGCCCACGATGTCGACGCCGCGCACCAATTCGTCCGGACGACCGTCCGCATATACCCGATACACGATCACTGGCAGCACCTGGAACGCTTGCGGCAGGGAGCGGGTCGTCAGCGTGAATCCTCCCTGAATATCATCGAAATAAAGTCCGTAGGGCTTGCTTTGTTTCTTGACCTCATCGATCAGCTTCTGGCGCAAATCCGCTTCCGGCACCGATTTCGTGGACGTCACGATCAGATTTCCCTGTCGCCCTGTCGGCATCAGGCCCGGCTGATTTCGGCCGTGGCCGTTCGATACGCTGAAATCCTTGATGGGCATGCGCGACATCAGAAAACTTTTGAGGATTCCGTCCTGGATCACACTGACGCGTTGCGCGGGCGAGCCCTCGTTGTCGTATTCGTAAAAACCCGCGAGTTTCACTCCGCCGAGTTCTCGGAGGGTTGGGTCGTCGGCGACGCTCAAAAATGTCGGCAGCACCTCCTGGTTCACTTTTTTCGTGAAGGTCTGCCCTTCGTCTTCATCCTTCTGCCGATGGCCCTCCATTCGGTGACCTAGAACTTCGTGGAAAAACACCGCCGCGGCTCGGCCGCTAAGGAGCGCCGGGCCGTCGTAGGGTTCGGCCACCGGAGCCTTGCGCAAATCGCGCAGGTCGAGGGCCATCTTGTCGATCTTCGCGGTGAGTTCGCTTTCGCTGGGCAGCCCGCTGGCCGCCGGCGCCTGAAAGGTTTCTACGCGCAGAAGTTCCATGCCGTCGGAAGCCCGCGTTTGCGCTTCGATGACCAGGCGCGTCGAGGCGCTGGGCGTCGCGATCATCGCGCCTTCGCTCGAAACCAGCCTGGAGTTAGAGTTCTGCACCTGCAGCGTCACTGACCCGGAGTACACGTCGGAGTATTTGCGGAAGGCTCCCGACAAGCGCTGAACTTCGCCCTCCCAGGCGGTCCGGTCGAATCCTGGCACCGTGAGTGGCTCGCCGGTGTGCGTTTGCGGCGCTTCCTTGGAAAAGTCCGGCGATTTGTCCTCTTCCTCCGCGCGTACCGCATTGTTGGTCTTGACGTTCAGATACGCAGGAGCAGCGCGTTTGTATTCGCGGTCGGTCAGCTCCCACAGCACTCGAGCGATGGCGTCAGGCTCGTCTCCCAGCGGCAAGCTACCGGAAGTCATGCCGCTCGAACGGCTTTGGCCGTGCGTGTTGTCCAGCGCGGGAGTTCCTACCCGCATGGTCACGTCCGCTTGGCGGCGGCGCAGACCAGCGTCCGTAAGCAAACTGCCATAGGAGCCGATCAGTACGACGATGTCCTGGTCGTTAACGGTGTAACTGAGGTAGTAGGGCCGGGGGTCGCTCTTGGCCAAATCCGTGGTCGCGCGGGCGAGTTCGCCTTGCATCACTTTCAAGACGACGTCGGGAGTGGTCTTGGTCGCCGATGCGGCGTGGTTAGGTGTAGCATTGCCGGCCTCGGTGAACGGTGACATGGTCAACTGCGCAGCCAAAGCCACACAGCCCGCCATGCGAGCGCACTCGCCAGCTCGGCAAGAGCGTTTCCCGCGTACACCTAATGATTTCAGGATGTCCATCAAGCAAAATCCCCCACTCGTTTGGTCTTCCGGCTCGTTTTGATCGAGAAGTGCCAGGATGTCTTTCGTACCTGCTCGGGATGAGTCGGTGCCTGCGCAGCAGTTTTTCCGTTTTTGGCGCTGAGGTGCCCGTAAAAAGCGAGTATGCCTGAGCGTTCCGGCCCGTGCAAACTACCTCTCGCCGAAGCGTTCCCGTTCGGTCAACCGTGCGCCCGAGGCAAATTCCAGCGCATCGACGTTTTTGCCGCCCTCTTGTTTGACTGATAGGACCCGTAGTTCGGTTGCATCTCCACAGGAAACGAGCAATTGATGTCCCTCCCGACGGATCGCGCCCGGTTGCTCGGGCATCGCCGGTCCCCAGTCATCTGGATGAGACGTCGCTTTCTTCACATGGTTAGACACCGGCTCACCGATAACCTGGCAGGTGCGTCCGCGGAACGTCGAGTAGGACCCCGGCCATGGGGTGAAGCCACGCATGCGGTTGTAGATTTCTCGGGCCGTTCGGGTCCAATCGATGCGTCCGTCTTCCTTGTTAAGCAGGGGCGCGTAGGTGGCGTTGGCGTGATTTTGCGGTCGGGGCGACAGCGTTCCGTCCGCAATACCGCGCAGCGTTTCGACCATCAGCGGCGCGCCAGCTTCGGCCATGCGCGCCGCCAGCTCTGGTGTCGTTTCGCGGGGGCCGATGGCCAATGCGGTTTGTAACAGCATATCTCCGGTGTCCATGCCGGCGTCGATGCGCATGGTCGTAAGCCCGCTGGTGGTCTCGCCATGGACGATGGCCCAGTTAATCGGGGCCGCGCCGCGATATCTCGGCAGCAGGGAAGCGTGCAAATTGATCCAGCCATGTCTCGGAATCGGAAGTAGCCGCGCAGGAATGATCTGGCCGTAGGCGATAATCACAATGCAATCCGGCGCGATTCTTTGCAAAAGCTCCTGCGATTCCGGCGAGCGGATTTTTCCCGGCTGATGCACCGGCACGCCCGCAGCCAGCGCCGCCTCCTTGACCGGAGAAGATGAAACCTGCATCCCGCGCCCACTAGGTCGATCGGGCTGGGTGATCACTGCCGCGATTTCAAATTCTGACCGGGTTAGAAGATGCTTCAGCGTGGGAACTGCAAACTGAGGAGTACCGCAGAATACGACTTTCATCCGTCCCAAAGCCCTACCACTCGCCAAGTTTCCGCATCTTTTTGATTTTGCGCTTGATCAAATCGCGCTTCAGCATGCTGAGGTGCTGAATAAAGAGAATGCCGTTCAGGTGATCGATCTCGTGGCAGAACGCCCGCGCCAGCAAATCCTCGCCGCGAATCTCAAACGGCTCGCCCTTGGCGTCCTGCGCCTTCACGGTAACAAACTGTGGCCGCACCACATATCCGCGAAACCCAGGAATGGACAAGCAGCCTTCCTCTTCGCGCTTCTCGCCCTCAAAGTGAATCACTTCGGGATTTGCCAACACCACTCTTCCTTCGGGATTCTTCCCCCCGGTCACGTCCACCACCGCGACACGCAAGCTCAAACCAATCTGGGGCGCGGCCAACCCAACACCCTGCGCCGCATACATCGACGCGAACATATCCTCGGTAAGCTGCAAGAAGTCCGCATCGAATTTTTTCACCGCCGCGGTCGATTTCTCCAGAATAGGATCGCCGTATTTGACGATCGGATAAATTTTCCTGAGGACCGAAGGCGTTTCCGCAGCCGTCTGCGTCTCCGGCGCCGGAACCACGTTGTCGGAAGCCACTGATTTAGAAGTCGTCGATTTGTCGGGCATAGTTGTCGAAATTCCGCCGCATCTCGGCGAGTGAGTCTCCCCCAAATTTTTGCAGAAAAGCATCGGCCAGGACAAGTGCCACCATAGCCTCAGCGGCAACTCCCGCTGCCGGCACTACGCACCAGTCCGATCGCTCGTAAGCCGCCTGAATTGGCTCCTTGGTAACCATGTCCGCCGTTCCCAACGGCTTGCGCAAAGTCGAGATCGGCTTCAGATATCCACGCACCACCACGTCTTCACCGTTGGTGATCCCGCCTTCAAGGCCGCCCGCACGATTCGATGATCTTCGAAACCTCTTGGCGGCCTGCTCATACGAAATTTCGTCTTGCACCTCGCTTCCGTACGAACCGGCCGCCGCAATCCCCGCGCCTATTTCCATCCCCTTGACCGCTTGGATACTCATCACCGCCTGCGCGAGTCGGCCATCCAACTTCTCATCCCACTGTGCGTGACTTCCAAGTCCCACCGGCACGTGGTGCGCCACGACTTCGAAAATCCCACCTACGGTGTCGCCCGCTTTGTTCGCAGCATCCACCTCGGCCTTCATCTTGTCCTGCACCGCGGAATCGACACACCGCAGTGGCGACGCGATATCCGCCGTGACTGTTTTGATCTCGTCCCATGCCACACTACGCTTCAGACCGACATGCCCGACCTGTACCGTGTGACTTGCGATCTCGGTCCCTAACTCCTGCAACAAAAGTTTGGCTAGCGCCCCGGCAGCCACGCGCGCCGCCGTCTCCCGCGCGGATGCCCGCTCTAGAACATAACGTGCATCATGAAAATTGAATTTCTGCGATCCCGCCAAGTCCGCGTGCCCCGGCCGCGGCGCCACCAATCGACGCTCTTCATCCGCCGAAATCGCAGACGCTTCAACTGGCAGAATCTTCTCCCAATTAGCCCAATCGCGATTCTCAATTCGCAGCGCAATCGGCGCCCCGATGGTTTCCCCTCGCCGCACTCCGGCAAAAATCTCCGCGCGATCCTTCTCAATCTTTTGCCGTCCACCGCGACCATACCCAAGCTGCCGCCGGTGCAGTTCATGATTGATGAAATCCACGCTCACCGGCAATGACGCAGGCAGCCCAGAAACAAATGCTAGCAGCGCCTGCCCGTGCGACTCTCCCGCAGTGTAGAAACGCAGCATTCCCCTTCCGCAAACCCCCCAGCGCAATCCAATTGTTGCCGTGAAAGCGAACAGTGTAACGGTCAGGTCGCCCACGCGTCCAGTGCGCGCGTCTCGATCACTTCTAGCAATGCGCCCCAGATCTGTGGCAAGCTGTCGCCATGGGAAACAAAGACGCCAGGAACCGCGAGAAGAAGAAACCCAAGAAGCCCGCTCCTCCGAAGGTGCACCAGCCTCCGGCATACGCGGTAAACAAGCCGACCGCCCCGAAAACCTAGATTCTCGCGTCCCAGCGGTGCGTGCCGCGCGATAAAATCCTCTTCGACCCACGCTTGACGTGTTTCCAGACCGCGGTTACGCTTCCGTGGAAGTGTTTTATCCGTAAGAGGTTGTAGCTTAGCACGCTCGGGAGCGGTCCGAGCAGCGGCCTTGAGACGTGTGACGCGAGATAGGTGACCGGGACTGTGGTAGACACTCCTCTTCAGGCGACCCAGGAAACTCAGCCGGTGGAACACGTTTCCATGGTCGACCTGCTCACCGACGCCTCGAAGCGGTTCCTTCTCCAGGTTCAGGATTACTTCTACATGTCGACGCGGTCGCTGGCCAACCTGGCGACCGGCCCCCGCTATTTCCAGGATGTCCTCGATCAAATGGACGATATCGGGGTAGGTTCGCTACCCATTGTCCTGATGTCAGGATTCTTCATCGGCGCAGTCATGGTGCTGCAGACAGGTTCGCAGTTCGTGCGCTTCGGCCAGACCGCTCTAACGGGCGACATCGTTTCGCTCGCGCTGGTCCGCGAATTGGGGCCTACCCTTACCGGCATCTTGGTAGCGGGGCGCAGCGCGTCCGGTATCGCCTCCGAGCTCGGCTCGATGTTAGTCACCGAGCAAGTGGACGCCATGCGTGCCATGGGCACCGACCCCAGCCGTAAGCTGGTGACCCCACGTGTATTAGCCGGCATTCTGATGTTGCCGCTGCTGACCGCCCTCAATGATTTCGTCGGCCTGTTGGGCGGCTGCGTGGCCTCGGTTTTTTCCCTCCGGCTAGGCGCGGTCGAATTCTGGACCCGCGCCATCAATGCCCTCGATTTTGGTGACATCATGCAAGGCATGATGAAGCCGCTGGTCTACGGATTTATTCTTGCGACGGTGGGATGTTACAAGGGCTTGACGGTGCGCGGTGGTACCCAAGGCGTCGGCCGAGCCACAACTCAGGCCGTCGTCGTCTCCAATGTCATGATCATCGCAGCGGATGTCTTTCTGACCAAGCTGGCACTCTATCTGGGAGACAAACTGTTTTGATGCGCCTGATCTTGCCCCCTGGCAGAGCCTCTCGAGGCGGTTCTGTTGGCCCAGCTATTCCTGTTGGCCCTGAAATCCGCAACGGCTGTGCGCCGCTTCACGCTTTCCGGTCCCAGCAAAGAGACGTCGCCCGATGAGTTCGCCGGTCGTATATCGATCGCGGCCGACCGAGGTGGATGCCGAGCCAGTCGTAACATTTGAAAATGTGGGCATCCGCTTTGACGACAGCGATGTTCTCCGTGGAATTTCCTTTCGTGTCCTTGCTCGCGAAACTCTGGTGCTCCTCGGCGAAACCGGCACGGGCAAAACCCTCACACTCAAACTGGCCGCCGGGTTACTGCAGCCCACGCAGGGCAGCGTGCACGTTCTCGGCCACGAAGTCTCCAGCATGTCCGAACAGGAATTGCTTCCGTTCCGCCGACAGATAGGTTTTGTCTTTCAAGAAGGCGCGCTGTTTGACTCGATGACCGTTGCCGACAACGTCGCGTACCGGCTACGCGAGGACCACGTCGAGGAAGACGAGATCGAATCGCGAGTCCGCGAAGTCCTGACCTTCGTCGAATTGGAACACACGCTCGATCAGCTTCCCTCGGAACTTTCAGGAGGCATGCGCCGCCGCGTCTCCATCGCCCGCGCCCTGGTGAGCCGCCCCCAGCTGGTCTTATACGATTCGCCGACGGCAGGGCTGGACCCGGTAACGTCGCAAACGATCATCACGTTGATATTGCGATTGCGAGACGTGTACGGCGTAACCGCACTACTCGCGACCCACCGGTTGCAGGACGGATTCGCGCTGGCAAATTTCCGGTTCGACCCCAAAAGCAAGCGCGTGGTGCGTGACGAATTATCTACGCCGCACGTGGACGCCGCCCTGGCGGAACCGGTAACACGATTCCTTGTCTATCGCGACGCTCGCGTCTATTTCGAAGGCACTCCGGACGAAATGGCCAGCACCAAGGACGAGTATCTGAAGCGCTTTCTGGTGTGAATTTGCGGTAGTCTGTTAGCGGTCCGAACCGAAAGTTTGGCAAGCGGCACGATGGGGGAAAAGCTTTCATGGCGCTGCGGAAACAATTGACCTGGACGGAATTGCGCGTCGGCCTGTTCGTGCTGGTTGGTTTGTTCGTGATCGCGGTGGGTACTTTTTATGTGACGGGCGCAGGCTTTTGGGGACCCAAGTACCGCCTCAAGACGTATTTGCCGGAAGTCTCAGGATTGGCCACCGGCGCACCCGTAAGGATTGATGGCGTGGACGTAGGTAACGTCGAGACGCTCCGACTCGTACCGCGAACCCAGAATCAGGCGCTCGACAAAAATAAAAATATCGAAGTCATCATGCGCCTGGACCGCAGATTTCAGGGCGACATCCTGACCGATTCAACCGCCAGCATGGTTACCGAGGGTTTGCTCGGTAATCGCTACGTGAATATCACTCGCGGTTTCACTGGAGTGTCTTTGAAGGAAGGCCAGGAAGTTCCTGGGGTCGCGCAGAAGGGTCTTGAGGAAGTCATGGATCGCAGCTCCGCCCTGTTGGCAAATCTGCAGGCCGTCAGCACCGATATGCAAGGCATCATCGGCGACGTCAAAAAGGGCAAGGGAAATCTCGGCAAACTGCTCACCGACGAATCCGCCTATAACAATCTGAACGCCATGCTCGCGAACGGTAACAAGATGGTCACCGACATTCGCGGAGGGAAAGGTTCCCTCGGCAAATTGGTTGCAACCGACGAGATGTACAACAAGGTGGGCGCCGCGGTAGACAACGCCAATTCCATCATGGGCGACGTTCGCGCACAAAAAGGCACACTCGGTAAGTTGCTCTACGACACCGCGCTCTACGATCAAGTCCGCGACACCGTCAACAACACCAACGGCATGATCGGCGATGTCCGCGCTGGCAAGGGCACCCTTGGCAAGCTAACCACCGACGATGTCCTGTACAACAAGTTGCGCGACACCAGCACCAATCTAGCCAACGCCACCGCCAAACTAAACGACAACACCACGACCGCCGGCAAACTCTTCTCCGATCCCCAGTTGTACGACAACCTCACCGGCCTTACCGGCGACCTCCGCTTACTGATCGGCGACTTCCGCCAGAACCCCAAAAAGTTCCTCCATTTCAAGGTAACCATTTTCTGACCCACCAGATCGACCGCTGCCACCCACAAGATGTAGGGGCGCACTTTAGCGCGACCTCTCCGTCTTTGCGGCCACGCCTCCCGCTGTGTTGTAATGCTCTAGTAACAAAACCTAGATAAGGTCAACCGACACCACCCTTCGTGCCGACAGGATCGATGGAAAATCCGGAATCACCGCAAAAACAGCCTCGTCCTGAGGCTGCCAAATCCACGCTGCCCCAACCCGGCCGCCCGGTTCCCAGCCGCGCCTATCCCGGAGCTTTGATCGTGGTGGAAGGCACCGACGGTTCCGGCAAGAGCACCCAACTCTATTTGTTAAAGCGTTGGCTGGAAATCGGCGGCTATCGCCTGCACTTCACAGAATGGAATTCCTCCCCGTTGGTAAAGTCCGCCACCCGTCGCGGCAAACAACGCCGCTTGCTGACCCCCACCACTTTCTCGCTCCTCCACGCCGCCGACTTTGCCGACCGCTGCGAACGCCAAATCATGCCGCTGCTCCAAGGCGACTACCTAGTTCTAGCCGACCGCTACGTCTACACCGCTTTCGCTCGCGACGCCGCCAGAGGCTGCCCGCCGCGCTGGCTAAGAAATCTCTATCGGTTCGCCCCGGTTCCCGACATCACCTTTTACTTTCGCGCCCCACTGGACGTGGCCGTCCACCGCATCCTAAGTGGCCGGCCCAAGCTGAAATATTACGAAGCGGGCATGGATCTCGGTCTCTCCTACGACCGCGCTGAAAGTTTCCGCCTCTTCCAAGCCCGCATCCTGGAGGAGTACGACAAGATGGTGGACTCCGATAATTTCGTAGTCCTCGATGGCACCCTCCCAGTGAACAAGTTGCAAAAACAAATGCGCGACATCGTCGCGTCTAAAATCGATCTTAAGCGGTTTGCACCTCACGTACCCGATGCCGAATAACCACGCGAAATTAAAGATGCGGAGTCGCAATGCCTGAGCACGAAAAAGAAAAGGACAAGGCTGCAACGCCACCGGCAACCGCAACCTCTTCCGCGCCGTCCGCAGAGCTGCCCGCCCCGGTCGCGCCCAGTCACCAGACAAAACAAGCCGCGTCCTCCGAAGAGGATCTCTCCCAACATTTTTTCGGCGAGCCACTGGTAGGCTTCGACCCCAGCGAGATCACCGGCAGCCTGATCGTAATCGAAGGCATGGACGGTTCCGGCCGTTCCACCCAAATCACCCTGTTGCAAGAATGGCTGGAGTCGGAAGGCTTTGCAGTCCAAACCAGCGGACTGCGCCGATCGAACTTGGTAGGCCGCGACATCGACCAACTGCTTGCGAAGAACGCGGTAACTCGCCTAACTCTGTCCCTGATGTACGCAACGGATTTCTTCGATCAAGTCGAGCATCGCATCCTGCCAGCCCTTCGCGCAGGCACGGTAGTGCTGGCCGACCGCTTCATATTCACGCTAATCGCCCGCGGCGTAGTCCGCGGCATCAATCGCGACTACATCGGCGGCCTCTACGCCATGGCCCTCCGCCCCCACCTGACCTTCTGGCTAAACGTCCGCCCAGAAACCGCCTTCGCCCGCGAATTCAGGAAATCCCAAGCCATCAGCTACTGGGAAGCCGGCCGCGACATGTCCCTCTCCCACGACCTTTACTGGTCCTTCATCCGCTACCAGACCATGATCAAGCGGGAATTCGAAGTTATGGCCAAGCGCCATAACTTCATCGAGCTCGACGGCGAAGCCAGCGTCTCGGCCGTAAACAAGCAACTCCGTCACCGCATCGGCGAGCGCCTGGGCATTCGCGCCACAAAATACACACCGTCGGCCGCTTTAGCGCACCTCTGGCGGTAAACTCAGCGAATGTCCGAGCCCGTCCACATCGCCGCGATCGACGCAGGCTCCAACGCAGTCCGCCTTTCCGTGGCCCGAGCCTACTCCGCGCTCGACATCGAGCCCCTCTACACCGAGCGCTATTCGTTACGTTTAGGCGAAAGCGTCTTCCTACGCCACCGCTTCAGCGAAGAAATTTTCAAACGATCTACAAAAGCCTTCCGCCACTTCAAAGAAGTAATGGATGAGCACGGTGTAACGCGTTATCGCGCCGTAGCCACCAGCGCCACCCGCGAAGCCCGTAACCGCAGAAAATTCCTGCGCCACATCAAGCGCACGTCCGGCATCGCGCTGGAAGTAATCAGCAGCGCCGAGGAATCCCGCCTGGGCCGCGAAGCCGCCATTGCCGCGCTCGGCCCAGAGTCACCTCCCCGCTGCATCATCGATCTAGGCGGCGGCAGCTTGGAGATCAACATTCTCCGCGACCATACCGTAGAGCAGAACGCCCAGCTCCCGGTAGGCACCGTCCGCCTGATGACCACGCTGAACATCCCCGGCGTGATCCGCCCGCCCCAAGCCGAGCAAGTGCGCCGCTACGTGAGAGCCCTGCTCGAATCAAAGCTACCGTCCCGGCCGAACCTGGGCGAAAGCTGCGCAGTAGCCCTGGGTGGCAGCGCAGAGACGCTAGCCGCCATTGCTCCCGGCCCGCGCCATCACGGCGTCCCCACGCTGGAACTCTCGCTGCTCCGTGAACGTTTACCGGGCATCCTGGAACGGGACGTCCGCGAACGCATGAAGACCTACGGCGTCCGCCGCGATCGCGCCGACGTAATAGGCATCGCCGCCATAATCTTCATCACCCTGGGCCGTTATATGAATCTGCGCGCCCTCTCGATTCCCAGCATCGGTATCCGCGAGGGCCTATTACAAGAAATCGCCCGCGAAGCCTTCTCGCGCAAAGAGCCCCACCGCTACAACGCGCAAGCCCGCCAACTGATCGTAGGCACTCGAAGCTTCGCCCGGCGCCTCGAATACGACCAACCCCACGCCGAGCACGTCCGCGAACTGAGCATCCTCCTGTTCGACCAACTACAAGCCGTCCACCACCTAACCCCGCAATCTCGAGTCCTCCTCGAAGCAGGCGCTCTCCTCCACGACGTCGGCCACATGGTCAGCCACCGAGGCCACCACAAACACGGCGAATACCTAGCCCTAAATGGGGACATCCCAGGACTGGAAGCCCGCGACCGCGCCATCGTCGCCGCCCTGGTCCGCTACCACAACCGCAAATCCCTCCCAGCCGGCCACCACGTAGCCTACTCCTCGCTGACCAATGCCGATCAGCGCATCACGCGCCGTCTAGCAGCCATCCTGCGTGTAGCGGAAGCCCTGGATCATTCCCACCGCCAGCGCGTAACCAACCTAGCCGCCTCCTTCCAAAGAGGCGCAGTAGGCCTACAAATCACCGCCCAAGGCGACGCCGGCGAAGATCTTCGCGACGCCAACCGAAGTGCCGAACTCTTCGAAAAGGAATTCCATGTCCGCTTATATTTCCGGCAATCCTCCAATGGCCAGCGTGCCTAACCCGTGCCATCCCATCCATGGCACTCCACACCGCACCCCTCTCGTAGGGGCGCACCCACCGCTGCGCTCCAGCTAGCCCGGGCCAACGCGGAGGCTACCACTTCATTCGAAGATGTCAGACACTAGCAGGACATCCAAAGGAGCCATTCCATGCAGCTCTACATCGTCCGACACGGCATAGCGATCGACCGCGAAGACCCCAAATCCCCCCCAGATCCCGACCGCTACCTAACCGAAGAAGGCATCGAGCGCACCAAGCAAGTAGCCAAAGGCGCAGTAGCCCTAGGCGCCACAGCCGATCTCCTGATCAGCAGTCCCTACGTAAGAGCCATGCAAACCGCCGAGATCTTCGCCACCGCCCTCGAATATCCAAAACAAAAAATCCGCCGGACCGACCTGCTGCTCCCCGGAAGCGAAGCCAGTCTCTTCTACCGCGAGCTAGCCAAAGACAAGCACTCTTCCTCAATCTTCTGTTTTGGCCACGCCCCCCAACTAGACGACCTAATCGCCGCAGGCCTGAACTCCAAGCACCGCGTAACCTCGCTGAAGAAAGCCGGAGTCGCCCTACTGGAGTTCAAGCGCGTTTCGCCACCGAACGGCCAGCTCGTCTGGCTAGCTACGCCGAAGCTGTTGCGCAAGGCCGGCAAGTAGGCTAGATTTCGTCGGCCCGAAGCCAGGAGCTCGAATGAATCTAAGAGTTTTTGCGGATAAACGCTCTCTCAGCCACGCGGCAGCCGAACAAGCAGCCGCTACCATTCGGCGCGCTATCGCCGATCGTGGACGGGCGCGTATCGTGGCGGCCACCGGCACATCGCAATTGGATTTTCTGGATGCGTTGACAAGAACAGAAAATATCGATTGGCAATCCGTAGAGATGTTCCATCTCGATGAATACATGGGCTTGCCTGTCACCCATCCCGCCAGCTTCCGAAAATACCTGCTCGATAACTTCATCCACAAAACGTCAATCACGCAGTATCACTTGCTCGACGGTGACGCCGATGTCCCTGGGGTGATTCAACGATTGAATGAGAGTTTGCGGTCGGCGCCCGTGGATATCTTATTTGCCGGGATCGGCGAGAACGGGCACCTCGCTTTCAACGATCCTCCCGCCGACTTCGAAACCACCGAGCCGTATCTCGTCGTCGATCTCGACGATGTCTGCCGCCGCCAGCAGGTGGGCGAGGGCTGGTTCGCAAATCTTTCGGAAGTGCCTCGCCAGGCCATCTCTATGTCTGTGCAACGGGTCTTGAAGGCGCGCGAGATTGTCGCTATCGTTCCCGACGCCCGCAAGGCGCACGCGGTGAGGCTCTGCATCGAAGGTGAAATCAGTCCTATGGCGCCGGCATCGATCTTGCGCACCCATCCGGCCACCACGCTCTACCTAGATACGGAGTCGGCCAGTCTACTGAGTCCGGCAAAGCTCGCCGAGTTTCAAACTGCCCAATAACTGGCGACCTCCTTGGCCTTCATCCGTGCAAAGCACATCCGCGTCGGCAGGGCAGCAATAGAGGAATCTTCGTGGCGTTGAGCGATGAGCATCGCGCCTCGACCCCTCGCGCGATTCCATCCCTGCGCTGGTGGATCGGCGGCCTCCTCTTCGCCTCCACGGTAATCAACTACATCGACCGCCAGACGCTCTCGATTCTCGCTCCCTACCTGAAGCTGGAATTTCACTGGACCAACACCGACTACGCCAATATCGCCATCGCATTTCGCATCGCGTACTCCATAGGCCAGACCGTTTGTGGCCGCCAGATCGATCGCGTCGGCACCCGCCGCGGGCTCACCATCAGCGTGACGTGGTACTCGATCGTCTCGTTATTGACCTCGCTGGCGAATGGTATCGCCAGTTTCGCCGCCTTCCGTTTCCTCCTAGGCGCAGGCGAATCCGCCAATTGGCCGGGCGCCAGTAAAGCGGTCTCAGAGTGGTTCCCGAAACGTGAGCGCGGGCTGGCAGCGGCCCTGTACGACAGCGGCTCCTCCGTCGGCGGCGCCGTCGCGCCCTTCCTAATCTTGCCGATCTATCTGCGCTGGGGCTGGCGCGTGGCCTTCGTGATTCCAGGATTGCTGGGATTCATGTGGCTGATCGGTTGGCGCCGCATGTATTACCCGCCATTGGAGCACCCGCGCATCGGCAAAACGGAACGCCAGATGATCTTGGCCGAACGCCAAGAAAACGAATCCGCGCCCAAATCCCTGCCGCGCTTGCGCGATCTACTGAAGCTGCCGCAAACCTGGGGCACAATTGTTTCCAAGGGATTGACCGATCCAGTCTGGTTCTTCGTCACCGACTGGTTCCCAATCTATCTGGTCGCCAAAGGCATTCCGCTGAAGAGCGGTCTGATCGCCGTCTGGATTCCGTTCCTCGCCGCCGACCTCGGCAATTTCTTCGGCGGCGGTGTCTCCGGCTACTTGATCCGGCGGGGATGGTCCGTCGGCGCCGCGCGAAAATCGATGGTGGTGTTCGGCGGTTTCGGAGTCATGCTCCTGATTCCGACGATCTTCACCGTCAATTTGTACCTGATCACGCTGCTCTTCGCCGCCGCCACCTTCGCCTATGCGTCGTTTTCAACAATCGCCAACGTGCTACCCACCGACCTCTTTCCTAGCCGTTCCGTAGCCACGGTAAGCGGCATGAGCGGCACCGCCGCCGGCATTGGCACCATTCTCGCCTTCGAATTGATCGGCCACTTTTCCGACGCCCGCCAAGCCACAGCCACGCACGCTTTTGATCCCATCGTCATCGTAGCTGGGCTCATCCCCTTCCTCGGCATGATCCTGGTGCTGGCGCTGGTGCGAAACACCCACGCAACCGACGAAGGCCTGGTGAAGAGAATCTAACCCGCAATCGGAAAAACCTGTTATAACTCTCCGCGCTCTTCGCGGGCTCGCTGAGTAGCACGGACACTCTTGTTTACCCCGGGCTTCGAAGGGTCTATGCCGGTTGGGCAATATTCTCGAGCTATCCCCGAGCACGCAGCGATCGGATGTCGGAAAAAGCTAGATGACTGGATCTAAGGGAAACGTCAATAGCACTGCCCGCCCCAAGCGCCTTCTGACACTCTCGGATCTAATTTTCTTCGGCATAATCCTGATCCAACCGATTGCCCCAGTCCCCCTGTTCGGAGTAGCCCAAAAACTCTCCGACGGCTACTTCACCGCCATCATCCTCTTCGCCATGTTCGCCATGATGATCACCGCCGTAAGCTACGGCCGCATGGCCGCCCTCTTTCCGTCAGCAGGCTCCGCGTATACCTACGTGGGCAAAGGGCTCAACCCGCATCTAGGATTCCTGGCGGGCTGGGCGATGTTTCTAGACTACCTGCTGCTCCCACTGATCAACACCGTGTGGATTTCCGCAGCCATGCACAACGTATATACGCCAAAGATCCCCTTTGTCATCTGGGCCGCGATCGTCGCCGGAATCATCACCTTGCTGAACCTCCGTGGCATTCGCTCGTCAGCCCGCCAGAATAAAGTGCTTCTCTTCGTCATGTTCATGGTCATCGGATTTTTTATCGTGCTGGCGGTACGCTTCCTGTTCGTGATGCAGGGCTGGGGCGGCCTTTTTTCCACGCAGCCGTTCTACGATCCCGCCACCTTCAACGCCCATCGCATCTTGGGAGCCACCTCGTTTGCCGCACTCACCTACATCGGTTTTGATGGCATCACCACACTCACCGAAGACGCCGAAAATCCCAAGCGCAACATCCTGCTAGCCACAGTCTTCGTGTGCGTCTTCACCGGAATCTTTGGCGGCCTCGAGGTCTATCTGGGCCAGCGCGTTTGGCCCGACTGGCACTCCTTCACCTCGCTCGAAACCGCCTTCATGGACGTCTGCGGCCGCGTAGGCGGTCCCTGGCTGTTCAACGCCATGGGACTGGTCTTGATTCTCGCCGCCTTCGGCAGCGGCCTAGCCGGCGGCCTGGGTGCAGCGAAGCTGCTTTTCGGCATGGGCCGCGACAATGTCCTCCCCCGCAAATTCTTCGGCCACGTCGCGCCGGGAACCAGCACGCCAACCTACAACATTATTCTCATTGGATTGCTGAGCTTCGCGGGAGCTGAGATTCTGAACTATTTCGGCAGCGCCTACCAGCAAGCCGGCGAACTTCTAAACTTCGGCGCGTTCTTGTCGTTTATGGGCGTGAATTTGGCAGCGTTCTGGCAGTTTGGGGTGTTAAAAAAGGAAGGGCACAAGCGTCGGATTCTGGTCGATATCGTCTTTCCTCTCGCAGGTTTCATTTTTTGTGCCGTAATTTGGTGGAACCTGAATTCACTAGCCAAAACCGCTGGCGGAATTTGGTTCGTAATCGGCCTGATGTATGTCGCGATCAAAACGCGCGGATTCCGCGCCGCTCCGGTGATCATCGATTTCAGTGAATCGTAGGAGCACGCTCGCGACATCACCGAATTAACTTTGTTGGAAAGGGCATCGAATGGGATTGCCAGAAGGAAGGCTTACCAGATTTAAAAAATGAAATACAAGGCTCGGGCGCTCGATTGCGGGTGGTTCTACGAGCAGGCCGGGCAGGCACTCCTGAAATCGAGATTGCAGGAAATCGAACAGACTTACGAGCACTCGCCGCCATCGGCTCCGGCCTCGTCCTCACGTCGAATCAGCTTCTCACCCCGCGAATCACGATCACTTAGATGAGGGTTTTTGGGGTACTGAGAAAGGTCGGTTCCGCTGACCGTATTCTGCCAAGAATCCGATTGGTCCAAGTCTGCAAAATGACTCGTGCGGCACCCCGACGTCGTCACCAGGTTGCCGCACGAAGAAATTGCCGACCTACTTCTCGGTCATGGTGCTGACGTGCGCCAAGAAGTCGCGGTGTCCCGCCGGATCGAGTGTCGAACTTAATCCTGCCCAACCAGCGGGGTTCGTCTTTTGCACCTCATCCAGCGCAGCTTCGAACTTGTCGATGCCCTCTCCGCCGTTGGCGACAATCGCGACGAACATCGTACCCGGATCGGTGGAGTGCACCACTTCCGTATCGATCTGATAGCTGTGCAACGCTCCATCGGTCATCAATTTTTCCAGCACGGTCACCATGGTCGCTTTCAGGATTTTCCGGTCCACATCGCCCTTGGTCCGCCAAGTGCCCACCCGCAAGTAGCCATTCGTGAAGGTTCCGGATTGATGGTTGAAGTCCCGGCTTTCCAGGATGTAGTCCCAATGTTTCGCAGCGGCCAAAGCCGGCGCGGTCGCACCAGGCGCGGTGCGCACATTTTCCAGCACTTTCAGGATGCCGGCCATGGAAGTCGCCGAAAACCATGTGCCATGCGTTGGCGAACCTTCCTGGTGGTTCACCACCGCGAAAGCTCCGAACGAAATGATGGAGCCGTCGGCAACCGCTTTCTTCATGATGTCGATGTCGGCCGCATCGCCCTTCAAATAGTCCGCCCACATCGCTCGCGGCACGGTCCATTCCGAAACATACGTATACCGCACTGGCTTCTCCGCGCCAGACGACTGCGCCGAAGCCCGATTAACGCTCAGCAGCAACAACGCCAACACACACAACAACACCACCGTACAAATCGATCGAACACGCATTCTTCTCTCTCCTAGTTTTTCTCCGCCTAAGGCGGCACGAGCACTTGGTTTTCTTGGTAGGGCCTAACTCAATCCGGAATTCCGACCTTCCGTTGCCGGTCAGCCTATACCGGACTCACTCCGGTTGCAATCCCAACCCGCGTCTGTTTCATAGCGATCGGCCGCACCTCTAGCCTTGTGGCGGCCGCCGACTGTGGCGGGCGCCTTCACCGCGACAGCAGTCTCAACCTATTCAGTCGGAAGCCGCAGCCGAAGTCGCGGTCGAACGGTGCTGCTGAAACTGCTCCAGCAAATCCACAACATTTCCCAGCCGAAGAGCAGGTTTGAGGATCAAAGGTTTGGCAACGTAAGTCTCAAGCAGATGTTTAGCCGCAGCCAAACGAGCCGCATTCTCAACCGAGTCGGTAAGTCCCGGCAGATGCAAAATAATCGCGTCAGCCGTCTTCTCCGCCCGCAATCCTTCGCAAGTCTTGACATCGCATTTCCGCAGCGCCCGCGCCAGTCGCAACACTCCGGCCAGCGCCTGAACGTTCTTCTGCTCGTCTTCGCCAAGCCGCGAAAATCGCCCCTTGTCCCCAACAGGCTCAGGCCCGCGATGATACCGAACCGCCCAACCCAAGAGCTCCCACTCCTCCAAAGTCCAGCTAGGAGGCAACGGCAAATCCCGCAAGAACCGCAAAGCGGCCTTTTGCGGTGACTTCGCCAGCTCCCGCGGACCCACGCCGTGCAGCCGCGCCGCGGCTCGCAAAACCCGACGCACAGCCTGTTCGTTAAACGCAGGCGCAGCATGAGCCCGCCGCAAGGCATCAAAAACCGCAATAGAAATCCGCGAAATCTGCGCCGTCCGCCGAGGGCGAGTGTCCGTCGCGCGCGCAGTAGCTCGCAGGCGTGCCATAGCCGCCAAGGCCAGCCGCTTCCCCTGCGGCAGCCCGTGCCGCCAATCGTTCCACAAACTGGTCTTCCCCAGCGTCAGCTGCCGATACGTTTCAATACGCTGGTTACGTTCGCGGTGAATCGTTTCTTCCCAGGTATTCTGCACTTCAATCGAATCTTGCGAAGCAAACTGCTTCACAGTTGCGGTAAGCACGTCGAGGTCGTGAACTTCGCCCAGAAGATCCTGCAGCCGCTTAAGATTGTCGCTCCACAATGCATACTGCTCCGGCAGCAAACTTTCCACCGTGTAGCGCAACCGCTTCAATCCGATCCGCAGTTCGTGCCACGCTTGCGGCCGGTCGGTGCGTTGCGCGCGTACGTGCAGCTCCTTGGCCTCCTCGAACCGCTCCACCGCCAGGCACTGCGCGGTTAGCCCCGAGCAGGGTACAAGTCGAGCCCGCTTACGCAGCTTTCGTTCCAGGCGACCCCAGTATTTCTCTTCGAATTTCTCCGTAGCCCGCAGCGCCCGCTGACGCAACTCCGGCTCCTGAGCCGCGAGCGCCGCATGCAATTTGCCCCGCAGCGGATCTTCGACGGGCGCCAACTGCTTCACCCACCCATCCATGACCTGCGCATCGCGAAGCGCACCCAGCCGCCGAAAAAGCTTCTTAGGCACCTGCCGCATCTGCTGCCAGGCCGGATCCGGGTCAACCTCCCGCAACACCGCCGCAACAGACCGGCAGCGCCGAATCGCCACACGCAGGTCGTGCACCGGATCCCCGGCAGGATCTTTGCGCACGTGCTCCAGTTCCTTAACAACCCGCTCCATCCAATAGCTGAGATCCCGGTGCGCGGTAGGAGCACCGGAAAGAGTAACGACGGTAGACATCCGAACCCTCGACGAAACCCGTTCGAGGCCGCTTGGGTGCAGCCGCAAGTTCCTGTTCGAACGGACGCTATAGGGTAGCTCTTGCCCGCAACCGCGTCCAGTCCAGCGCCCGAGTACCAAGATCAGGCATCATGCGCACTAGCACCACTCCCATAACCAGCGTCATGCCCGCAGCCACCAGGAAAACGCGCGACGGGTCAGGGTGCCCGAGCCGCAACATCCCATATTGGGCCAGTGGCTGCAGCGCCACGCCAACAAACGACAGCAGATTTGCCACCGCGATAGTCCGGCCCTTCTCCGCAGGCGCGGGAATCCGCTGGATCAACGCATTGACAGGTACCACGAAGAAACCGCCCGCTGTGCCCAGTAATGCCAATAGGGTAGCTACCGCCGTAAAGCTGAGACCTGGGCTAGCCAGGACTGCAGCCATCACCATGATCCCGATCATGCCAGGCAACACCATGCCGTGCTCGATCTTGCCGCCGGAGGCGTAACCGGCGAGAAAACTGCCCATTCCGATGCCCAGACTTAACGCCGCAAGCAGGTAACTGCTATGCTGGTCGTCGACCCGCAGGATGTCCGTCGCATAAAGCACAATATTCAGCAGCAGCAGGGAACCAAGGAACCAGAAGAAAGTGTTGGCCAGGACCGCGGCACGCAGAATGCTGTTCCGCCAGAGTCGGCCAGTCTCGGCAAAGAACTCCCGCGGAATGTTCCAGTCAAACTTGCGCCCGGGATCGGCGGCCGGAACGCGGGTAATCCGCAGGCTGATTAGCAAGCCGAGGACCGTGAGCGACAGAAAGACAACGCCCGACCAAGCTTGGCGACCGTGAAAGTGCGTAGCCAGAAATCCCCCGGCCAATGCCGCGAAGATGGCGGACAGCAGCGTAGTCAGCTCAATGATGCCATTGCCCCAGCTCAGTTTCGAATCGGGAAGGAGCTCGGGCAGCAGCCCATATTTTGTGGGCCCAAAGATCGCGCCTTGGGTGCACGCCAGGAACAAGGCCACGCCGGCCACATCCAAACGGTTGCTCGCCAAAGCGAATGTGGCCAGACCCATCACAATGAGTTCAAAAAGCTTGGTGCCCAAAGTAACGCTGCGTTTGCTGTACTTGTCGGCGAAGTAGCCCCCCGGAATGGAGAAAAGTAGGAAGGGGACGGCAAAGACCAGCGGAACAACGAGGATGAACCAAAGGTCGCGTTGTTGCTTGTTAGCAGCAGTTTCCAGCACCAGGAAACTGACCAGCCACTTAAGCGCATTATCGCTGAACGCATTCTGAAATTGCACAGCGACCAAGGCCCAGAATCCAGCAAGACCGGCAGGCGCGGCACGGCCCGCAGTGGAACTGGCAAGAGTAGGCGGATAGTTGGGCACAGACCCCGCCGAGTGTAGCCGTTGCCCGCCAATCTGAGCAAGGGTTGCAAGAATCGCGTGTCCGCGGAACCCTGCGGGTTTAGAGGAAGCCGCAAGAGCCTCTTTTTTAGGGCGCGGGGGGCTTCAGTTTACCCTGAGCTCCGCAGACCCGGGAAAAGAGCGCGGATGGGGGCAAAGTGTTAACCTTCCGTGTGACCACGCATCTTTGTCGGAAAACAAGCCCGCTGCCCGCCCGGAAATCATCAGACCGGAGTGGCGCAAACGGAAATCCAACGAGAGATAGCCATGCACCCAAGCCCGCGCGGTATGGAACTCCTCAACAACCAGATGCTGAACAAAGGCACAGCCTTCACAAATGAAGAGCGCGCCGCACTGGGCCTCCACGGACTACTGCCACCGCAGGGGGAGACCCTGGATGAGCAAGTCACCCGAGCCTATGGAGCGTATAAGCGCAAGGATGACGATTTGGAGCGGCATATCTACCTGCGGGCTCTTCAAGATACCAATGAAGTCTTGTTTTACCGCCTACTGCTCGACCACATAGAAGAAATGACCCCCATGGTCTACACCCCGGTAGTAGCGCTAGGGTGCCAGCAATTCAGCCAAATCTACCGGCGTCCCCGAGGGCTCTTCATTTCTTATCCGTTGCGCGATTCGATCCCGGCACTGCTGCGAAACCGCCCGAATTCCAACGTGGACGTCATCGTGGTCACCGACGGCGAACGCATCCTGGGCATTGGCGACCAAGGCGTCGGAGGCCTGGGTATTCCCATCGGAAAGTTATCCTTATATACGCTGATCGGCGGTATCCATCCCGCCCGAACCCTACCCATCGTGCTAGACGTCGGAACCAACAATCCGGAACGTCTACAGGACCCGCAGTATCTCGGCTGGCGGCATGAGCGGATCACCGGCCAGCCTTATTTCGATTTCATCGATCAATTTGTCCAGGCCGTAAAACAAGAGCTTCCGAACGTGTGCCTGCAGTGGGAAGACTTCGCCAGAACGCACGCCAGACCCATTTTGGTACGCTATCGAAATGAACTCCTGACCTTTAACGACGACATTCAAGGCACCGCCGCGATAACGCTCGGAGCGATCCTCAGTGCACTGAAAGTCAGCGGCAGCAGGCTAAGGGATCAGCAGATCGTTTTTTTTGGCGCCGGATCGGCGGCTATTGGCGTGGCCGATTACTTGCGCAGCGCGATGGTATCAGAAGGCCTCTCGCAACAAGAGGTCCGAGAACGCTTCTGGATTGTGAACAGCAAAGGCTTATTGCACACCGGTCGTACCGATCTAACCGAAGAACAGCAGGTGTACGCGCAACCCTCAGAGCGCCTGCACGATTGGCCGCGCAGCTCCAACGGACAAATTGGGCTGGCCGATGTGATTTCCAACATCGACGCCGGCATTTTGATCGGGCTGTCCACCGTTGCCGGCTCGTTCACTGAACCGATCGTTCGCGAAATGGCCCGAAAAGTAAAGCGGCCCATAATTCTGCCGCTCTCCAATCCCACAGAAAAATCCGAGGCAAAGGCCGAAGACCTGATTCGATGGACCGACGGTCGAGCATTGGTGGCCACGGGCTCACCCTTCGCCCCGGTCAGCTATGAAGGACGCCAGATCACCATCGCCCAATGCAACAACGTTTACATTTTCCCGGCAGTCGGGCTCGGCGTAGTCGCTTCGCTAGCTCGACGCGTGACCGACAAGATGATGGAGGCGGCCGCTCGAAGGCTAGCAGAGCATTCACCCGCACTAAGGGACGCGAACGCGGCGCTGTTGCCTCCGCTGCGGGACGTTCGCGGAGTCGCAGTGGCCCTGGCGATTGCGGTCGGGCTGGAGGCGCAGCGCGCCGGGTTAGTCCCGCAGACCACCGAGGACGAACTGGGGCGGCGGGTGAAACAAGGCCAGTGGACTCCCCAGTATCCCGAACGAACACAGACACTCTTGTCGGTATCCCCGCGGACGTGACCGATACGGCGGGGAACCGGTGGCATGCACCTATGCAGCACACGGTAAACTTGAGTGGGGATCCGGAGCGTGCTATTTTCGATGGTGGCCCGGAGTGGCGGAACTGGCAGACGCAGCAGACTCAAAATCTGCCGGAGCTTTGCTCTGTGTGGGTTCGACTCCCTCCTCCGGGACCAAGTCTTGTGTGTTTCCCGTCGCCCCATCAAGACCACATCCGAGAAACTGAGCGGTCAGGCGTTGCGAGTGCTGTTGCAAAATGTGTTTCGGTCGTATCCAGTGATGGCTCCGAAAAACGCAGGTGGTCGCGAATTTAAGCCGCAAAGTTTCGCGGCTGTCACTCGCTACCAGGTTTACCCGATAGCGCGGCGACTAGAGCTAACTAGATTGCTGCACTTCCCCGCGCGAGCGTGCAACCTGGCCTAAAGTCGGGACCCCCTCAGCGAATATTTATCGCGGACGACCATGAGACACGTCCACAAAGGCCTGTGCTACATTCTGGAATCGCACGTAGGTGTCGAGGTCGGCGACGAGGCGACCAACGGACGAGAGGCAGTTCAGAAAGCCATCGAACTGCGGCCGGACCTGGTCATTCTGGATGTGACCATGCCGGAGCTCGATGGGCTCTCGGCGGCGCGCCAAATTAAGACGGCCTTGCCGGATGTACCGATACTCATACTCTCCATGCCTACGGGAAGCGGCATGATCAAACAAGCGCAGCGAGCGGGTGCACAGGGATTCGTAACCAGGCCGAAGCGGACGCGGTATTGCTGGAAGCAGTGGACGCCTTGCTTCGGGGTCAGAACTTTTTTCAGGAATAATTCCTTTGGGCTCGAATACCAACGTAGGGGCGCATTCTTAGCTACACGGAAGACCTGATTGTTCCCGGCAGTTATATTTTGTACGCTGGCGTACTTCCAGGGTGCTCTCCAGCTTTTTGGCTGTCACCTTCCGCGGGGTGACACGTGGCAAGATGGGTTCTCCGTTGCGTGAATTGCAACGTCGAATTTCAACATTCGCAGATTAATGACCTGCCGCTGTCCAGTATATTTTTTCCTGCAAAGCCTAATGTTGCGCCCGTCGGAATTGAATGTGCCTGCCCCAGTTGCGGCTACGCCGCGATTTATCAGCGCACCGATCTTTTGTACCGCGCCTAGGCGGGTTGTCTGGACCCGAGAGGCCGGTTTTCGTCTTGTGTGCGGTCTTTCCCCACTCCCTAAGACGGAGCGGTTCGCCTGATGGTCCTTCAGGATTTTATTCCCATCACAAGTAAATTATCGGACGGGCACGGCGGTACCGCACCCCGGCCATGACCCGCTAGCCGGCATTCTCCAGCCTTTCAGGTGAAGAGCCATTCTAAGAAGGATTTGCGCCGGGGAGGACGCCGGGAGGGGTGTGGGCGATTGGGCTTGCGCGCCGGAGCCGGGGATGGATCGCCAGGCGGAGCGACACGGTCAATGCGGGGGGAAGTTCGAGACGACGCGGAAGTGTTGGCGGGAGCCGGCTCGCGGGGTTCGAAATGAAGTTCGCGTTGCGCGCGACTTGAGGTGGGGGGCTGCCAGTAGCCGTAGACACAACGGGTGCCGCGGCGGGAGCAGTCGTGGGTGTCGTGGATGACGCCGTCAACTACCGCGGTTAGATGTTTCGAGACACTCACCAGCAAGCGGCCTCCGGGGAGTTCGTCGGAGCGCAGGTGAACTGTGCAACCAGACCCGATTTGCATGGTGGGCGTCCAGATCCAGCCTAGGGAGGTCATGACGCGCTTGATGGTGGATTTGTAGACGCCGGTGCGGGCATTGCTTTTGCCGCGTTTGCGGTTGCCGGTGCGTTCGTGGGTGGAGGCGCGGTTTATGAGGTCGTAGATGTGCTGGTAGGGGAGGCCGGTGGCTATGGCGATCGAGCGAACTACGCAGTCGCCGGCCTTGCCGCGGTATCCGGCGGCGGAACGGCCGCCGTCGTGGTATCGGAAGTGTTTGGACATTCGTTGGAGACTTGAGCTATTGCGCTTTCGTTCCTGAGGGTTCGGGCACGCTAAAGTGCGCACCTGCATTTGCGGTGCCGTGGGGTCAGGCGCTGGCTTCGGCTGTGGCTTCTGGCTCGCCGGGTTTGTCGGTGGTTACCCGGAGGGCTTCGATCTTCAGGCCTTTGTTCATGTCGAAGCGTTGTTTGCGGTCTAGACTTTTTACGAATTCGCGGGTGGCTTTGCCGATGGCGCCGGCGATGCTGGAGGCGTCGATTTTGATGGTGCGGCCTTCGGTGCCTACTTTGCGGTCTTCGAATTTTAGTGTGACGTTGTAGGTGTTCATGGTTTGGCCTCGTCCTTTTTTCTCATTTCTGGGGTTGTGTGTCCAGTCGCGTGGGAAAGAAAATACGAAAACGAAAGACCTGGCTCGAGAATCAGTGGCTTCCGCGGAGAGATTTTGCTTGGCGATCGAGCGCACAGGCAGGAGTGCCTGTGCTACTTTGGAGCGCTTGAACGGTGGTTGCAGCATCGTTCAGGGGGGGCTGAAGCCATCCGAGCGAGTTACACCGGGACCGAAGCCCGGGCCTCCTAAAGAACTCCGGCCTTCTAAAGATGGGTGAACTCTCTTAGGCGGGCGCGTAGACGGACTTCGAGGGCGTCGGTTTTCTGGGAGAGTTCCGCGTGGTGCACGCGGAGGGTGTCAATGCGATGGTATGCGCCTTCGACGTCGTGGCGGGAATCCGCCAGGAGAGTGCTGTCGCAACGGTCGCTGTATTCGCCGGCAGCGGTCAGCATTTTGCTAAGGCGAGCAAGGTTGTCGGCGCACGTTTCTTTAGGCATCCGGGCCTCCAGACAAAACCGGTTTTTGCGGCGACAGCTAATGCGTGAAATTCAGGGTGGTTTTTGGCTTTGGAAGATGCAGCACCTTACCGTCGGAATTGATGTGGGACTTGGTTCCGAAGAGCATGGAAACGTGGAGCCACTCCCGGTCGGACAATTCGATGCTGCATTCCCTACAAGTCATTTTGGAGTGATACGTCCACAGGACCAGGACGCGGGCTTTGCGGGGACACCTGGAAACTTCGCAGGCGACGTCAGCTTCTAAACCTTCCAACGCTTCAATGGTCGGAGTGGCCATTCAGTCTCCAATTCGTGGGAGCAGTAGAGAAGTTTGTATAATTCGCGGCGAGGGAAGCCAATCCCATTTTTCCTGTAGAGATAGTTGATCGAGGCGGTACGTTTTACGCGATTCGCGTCCGTTTGAACTGTTACTCCAAGCTGACTCGCACGGACAAAAGTGTTTGTGCTGCCGCCGGGTCAGTGGGAACTGTTCCCGTTAGCAGCTGCGGCGATTGCGCGATCCGCTCGCTCCACCTTCAGCGTGGCCAGCGCACTTTGAGCGGCCTCGATAGACTTCTGTTCGACGGGGCCAATGTCTGTTGGGACCCGAAGCCTTTCTTCGATAACTGCTAATGCATCGGCAATGCGAAGAGAAATTTTGTTTTGATCGGTTTCGAAAATCGCGGAAGCGTACGCCGTGCGCCACGAGGAAAGCGGTAAGTTATTCATCGAAACCTTCTTTCAGGACTACTTCATCAGTTCATTCGGACGGGCTTGTCGGCGATACGGACCTAGAATCTGATTCCGGCAGGAGCTTCAACGGTACGCCTGCGGCCGGGGAATAGATACAACTAAAGTCAGCACGGCGATTGGCAGTGGTTAAGGAAGCCTTGATCGGTGTCGAGCTAGGTGCGGCGGACGATCATGCAGGTGATGTCGTCGTGTGGGGGGGCGGCGCCGACGAATTCATCCAGGGTGCGCATGATATTCGAGAGCGTGAGGGCGGCGCGATCCTGGCCCGCGAGTTGGACGATGGAGAGGAGACGGGCTTCGCCGAATTCATCGCGTCCCTCGTCGCGCGCTTCGGTAACACCATCGGTGTAAATCACCAAGAGATCCAGGGGCTCGATCCGCGTGTATCCGGTCTTATAATTTTCTTTTAGCTCGATGCCCAGAGGGATGTTATCGGATTTCAGACGCTCTACCGTGCCGTCTCCGCGTTTAAGGATGGGAGGATTGTGACCGGCACACAGGTAACTTAGATCGCCGTTCGCGGGATTGAGCTCGGCGAGAAAGGCGGTGGTGAAGCGGCCGCCCTGGCTGTTGGCGCAGACTTGCTTGTTGAGGCCGCCTACCAGATCGGAGAGTGAGCCGCTGGCGCTGGCCAAAGCGCGCAAACTGGCTTGGAAGGTGGCCATCATCATCGCGGCGGGAACGCTTTTGCCGGCGACGTCGGCGACCGCGATCAGCAGCGGACCATCGCCGCTGCGGAGGAAGGCGTCGTAGTAGTCACCGCCGATGGTTTTGGCTGGACGGGTGGCGAAGGCAACGTCGATGCCCGGTACATCGGGGGCGCGACGGGGGACTAGCCAGCGTTGGATCTCGCGGGCAATTTCGATGTCGCGCTTCATGGAGATGTGATCGCCCAGGACGAGGGCGAGCAGAATCAACAGGCCGACAAATGCCAGCAGGAATTCAATTTCCTGGGTGATGATCAGGAAGTGAAAATTAATTACGGCCAGGAAGGCCAAGGTCACGTTTAACAGCAGAAATAATCGGCGGGCTGGCGAAAGTTTGTTTAATACGCTGGTGAACAGATAGGCGATGATTTTGAAGGGCTGCTTCCAGGAACCCTCGCTTTGTCCGGCCCGCTGGCTGAAATCTTGTTTGTACAGACGGGAGCTTTCGCCGGCTTCGAGCTTGAATTGGGTCCAAAGCTCGTTGATTTCCATGCCGGCGGTCAGGCGATACCAGCCATCTTTGGAACGCCATAGGGAGTGGCGAACAGCGACCCTTATGCCGTAAAGCGTGTTTCTGATTTTAGAGGGGATGGCGCGAATCGCGGCGCCGAAGTTGTCAAACCAGTCGGCAAAAGAGGGTAAAGCCACAGTCTACAGTGTACGCTGCGAAGGCGCGGCGGGCGCGTCGGGTTAAATGGGTAGTTCCATGGGGAAGAATGGAACTGCAGAATGTTCTAGCAAAAAAAGAGGCAAGTGGGTATTGAATCGGTTTAATATGACTTCGGTTCAATATGGAGATGGCGGTACGGTGCGATCGGCACAGCCTTGAAACTCAGGGTAAACAAGAGAGTGTCTGTGATGCTACTTTTTTGCGGCTGGAGGCTTATGCGACGTTTGTGGAGTTTTCGAATGGCGGTTGTCGTTGCCGGTTTGTGGACAGGTTGGAGCGTCGCGTTGGTGACTCCAGCGATTGCCGATTCCACCGAAAAGATTCTGTTGCACGACAACTGGCAGTTGCAATCGTCGTGCGAGGTGAAGGCTGGCGGGGAACAGGTGTCGGCCGTGGGATTCGACGTGAGCAAGTGGCACCGCACGGAATTGCCGAGCACGGCGGTGGGAGCCCTGGTGGAGGATAAGACCTACCCCGATCCAATGTTCGGGAAGAATTTGAAATCGCTGCCGGGGATGGATTATTCGGACAAGTCGTTTTTTGCGTTGCAGGACATGCCCAAGGACAGTCCGTTTAAGTGTTCGTGGTGGTTCCGGACGGAATTTGTGGTGCCCGCGGACTACGAAAAGAAAACGCAATGGCTGCACTTTCTGGGAATCAATTATCGCGCCAACGTCTGGATCAACGGGAAGAAAGTGGCGGACGAGAAGGACGTGGCGGGGACCTTCGCTACCTTCGAATTCGACGTCAGCAAGTTTTTGAATGAAGGCCAGCCGAACGGGTTAGCGCTGGAAATTTCTGCCCCGCAGAAAAATGACTTAGGGATCACCTGGGTGGACTGGAATCCGACACCGCCGGACAAGGACATGGGGATTTGGAAGGAAGTGTTTCTGACCGCTAGCGACGCCGTGTCGCTGCGAAATCCGTTTGTGTCCAGCAAGCTTGATTCGGAATACAAAACGGCGGCGCTTACGGTGAGCGCGGATTTGCGGAATACGTCTGGCCACGACGTGAATGGAAGCTTCCGAGTGGACATCGACGGCGTACAGGTGCGCCAGAACGTGAAGCTTGTCGCCGGGGAAACCAAGACGGTGGCGTTTTCGCCGGAACAGTATTCGGAACTCAGGCTGGTGCATCCGCGGCTGTGGTGGCCGTACCAGATGGGTGAGCCCAATCTGTATAAGGCGAAGTTGGAGTACCAAGTGGATGGCCAGGTTTCCGATTCGGCGGAGGTAACGTTCGGAATTCGCGAAGCTACTTCGGAGTTGACGGACAAAGGTTACCGATTATTCAAGATCAATGGACGGAAGGTATTGATTCGTGGCGCGGCTTGGGCTCCGGATATGTTCTTGCGGTGGTCGCCGGAGCGGCTGGACGCGGACCTGGCCTACGTTCGAGACATGGGATTGAACACGATTCGGCTGGAAGGACGCATCGACCACGAAGAGTTTTTCTCTAAGGCGGACAAATTGGGGATTTTGGTGATGCCAGGTTGGACATGCTGTGATGCCTGGGAGCGTTGGAAGAATTGGAAAGAGGAGCAGCACAAGATCGCCGGCGAATCGCTGCGCAGTCAGATTCGCATTTTGCGAAATCATCCAAGTGTTTTCGTGTGGCTGTATGGCAGCGATAATCCGCCGCCTGCAGATGTGGAGAAGATGTATTTGGGCATTCTGAAGGAATTGGAGTGGCCGAATCCTTCGGTGTCTTCGGCGGCGAGCACGCCGACCACGGTGACCGGGCCGTCGGGGGTGAAGATGACTGGCCCATACGAGTATGTGCCGCCGGTTTACTGGCTAACGGATACGCAGGCTGGCGGGGCGTATGGATATAACACCGAGACGAGTCCGGGCCCGGCGATTCCGCCGCGCGAGTCGCTGGAGCGATTCATTCCTAAGGAGCATCTGTGGCCGATTGATGAGGTGTGGAGTTATCACGCGGGCAAGGAGCGGTTTACGACCGTGAACGTGTTCACCGACGGATTGAGCCGGAGGTATGGCGCTCCGACTTCGCTGGATGACTACGAGCGTAAGGCGCAGGCGATGACGTACGACGGGCAGCGGGCGATGTTCGAAGCGTATGCACGGAACAAATACACCGCGACGGGGGTGATTCAGTGGATGCTGGACAATGCGTGGCCTTCGTTGATCTGGCATCTCTATGACTACTACATGGTGCCCGCGGGCGGATATTACGGGACCAAGAAAGCTACGGAACCGCTGCACGTGCAGTATTCCTATGACGACAATTCGGTGGCGGTGATCAATGGCACTTATGAAACGGTAAAAGGCGCTAAGGTCTCGGCCAAGCTGTACAACATCGACGCTAAAGAAAAGGGCGCGCGCGAAGCTACGTTGGATTTGCCGGAAGACAGCAGCACTAAAGCGTTCGATCTACCGAAGGCTGACGACCTGACCAAGACGTATTTCTTAAGACTGGAATTGCATGATGCCGCGGGGAAACTGCTCGGCGACAATTTTTACTGGCTATCGACTAAGCTGGATACGTTGGATTGGAAGCACAAGAAGGATACCGTCTATACACCGCAGCTGGAGTTTGGGGATTTGACTGGTTTGAATACTTTGCCTCCGGCGAAGATGGTGGTGTCCAAGCAGGCGCTTGGGAAGAACGCCAAGAATAACTGGATGACACTGACGATAGAGAACAAGGGCGAGGGCGTCGCGTTTATGGTGCACCCGCGGGTGACGCGTGGAAAGGGTGGCGAGGATGTCAGCCCGATTTTGTGGAGCGACAATTATTTCTCGCTGTTGCCCGGGGAAAAACGTAGTTTGCGGGCTCATTACGATGATGCGAGTCTGGCGGGCAAGGAGCCGGTTTTAGAAGTGGAAGGCTACAATGTTGAGCCGGGCAGCGTGCCGGTGGGGGCGTTTAGCGTCACTCCTGACGAGAAGTGAAGCGGATGGAAATTTTGATTAGACATTCTGTTTAGACGGGGATCTGCTTGTCGCGTCGTCTTGTACTCTTCGTTTTATGCGCTTGCGCGATTCTGGGCCTGGGATTTTGGGCGCAGGAGCATTACCTCTTAACAGCGATCTCTGTTCCTGCGGAACAAACTTCGGCGATCGACCCGAAGGTTGCGAGCAGCATTCAGGAACGGATTCAGAAGAGCGGGGCGGCTGTTGGTATTGTCTTCCAGCCGCTGGATGGGAAAACGGCGTGGTCTTTTCATGGCGATGATGTGTTTCACGCCGCCAGCACGATGAAGATACCGGTGATGATTGAGGTGTTTCATCAGGTTCGCGCGGGCCAGGTGAAATTGGATGACACCTTGCCGATTCGGAATGAGTTTCAAAGTCTGGCCGACGGATCGTCGTTTACGCTGGATCCCAAGGACGACTCGGAGGTCGAGCTTTATAAAGCGGTCGGGCAGACGCGGACTCTGAGTCAGCTTTGCGAGCTGATGATCACGGTTAGTAGCAATTTCGCTACCAACTTGGTGATCCAGAAGCTGGGAGTTGAGAATATTCGGGCGACAGTTCATGCATTGCACGCCGACGGGATGAATGTGTTGCGCGGGGTCGAGGACAACCAAGCGTTTCAGAAGGGGCTAAACAATACCACGACGGCGCAAGGGCTGGCGGTGCTGCTCGAAGCCATTGGCAATGGCCAAGCTGTTGATGCGGAAGCCTCGCGGCAGATGATTGAGATATTGGAACGACAGAAGTTTAATGAAGGCATTCCCGCCGGAGTTCCGACCAGCATCCGGGTGGCGCATAAGACCGGGGAACTGACGAAAATACATCATGATGCCGCGATCGTTTATGCGAGGAGGCCCTTCGTGCTGGTTATCCTGGTTCGAGGGATGGCGGACTTTAAAGAAAGCTCGGCCTTGATGGCCGATATCACCCGGGAGCTTTACCAGGCCACACAATAGATACATCCCTCCGCTACCCGTTTGACATCAAAAACACCCATACGCCTTTGGCAGCGCGCAGAGGCGTAAGTCCGCGCTACAATTTGGGAAGACGAGACTTCACGGCGGAAGGGATTGCGCCCAGGATAGGGACTGCTCGTCGAGAGGGGAATTGCGATGATTCGCTTCACGCGTTCAATTGCGGCTGCTGCGTTGGGAGTGTTGTTTACCGGCGGTGCTATGGCGGACACCCTGGAATTGAAGGATGGCCGCGTGCTTCAGGGTCGATTTTTGGGTGGCACTCAGGCACTAATGCGCTTCTCGGTGAATGGCGAAGTCCAGACATTCAACGTGACGGAAATAGTCGCGTTGACTTTCACGAATAACTACGGGGCTGCTGCCGGGGCTCCGGAGCCGGCGCCTCCGCCGCAAGCAGCTCCGCCTGCTCCCCTGCCGGCTGGTAGTCAAGTGGTCATTCCGGCGGGACAGGCTTTGTTGGTGCGCATGATCGACGGGGTAGATTCGAAAAAGAATAATGTGGGCGACATTTTCCATGCCAGCCTGGAAACCGACCTCACGATTAATGGCGGGTTGGTGGCGCGCAAGGGGACGGATATCTACGGGCGGCTTGCCGAAGCTAAAGAAGCGGGTCATCTGTCCGGCAGCTCGGAGCTGCAATTGGAACTGACGCGGATGGTCATCAATGGCCAGGACTATCCGGTCGTGAGTAGTGACTACACCCTGAAAGGCAAGGGGCGCGGCGCAAACACCGCGGAAAAAGTAGGCGGCGGGGCCGTCGCTGGCGCCATCATCGGCGCTATTGCCGGAGGCGGGCGAGGTGCTGCGATCGGAGCGGGAGCGGGGTCGGCGGCGGGGGCGGGAGTACAGGTGTTCACCCGCGGGCAACAGGTTAAGGTGCCGAGCGAGACGCTGCTGGAATTCCGGTTGCAGCAGCCGGTGACGGTTACGGCCCAGGGGTGATCGGCGTCAGGAAGGGCCGGATGGCCCTCCGATATTTGCTTGGCTTTCGGATTCCTGCTTGAATTTCGCGCGCCAATGTATTCTATTGGTGCTGGCATGAATGACCACGGTCAGGGCGGCGAGACCTCTGCAGCGCTTCGTCCGGGCTTGTTTCACTTCGCGCCCTTCCGTTGCGACCATAAGGCCATTGGGCTCAATTATTTGTGGCTGGCGCTGTGCAGCGTCTTCCTGGGCATGATTATGTCTTTGGCCATGCGCGTTCACCTAGTTTGGCCTGGGGCGCACCTTCCGTTTCTTTCCGGCCTGGAAAATTCGCCGACGCGGTACGCGGCACTCACCTTGCTTCACGGCTCCGTGATGGTGCTGATGGTCTTAACTGCAGCGCCGCAAGCCGGCTTCGGCAATTACCTTTTACCTATCCAAATTGGCGCGCAAGACATGGCTTTTCCGATGCTGAACCTGTTTGGATTTTGGGCTACGGTTGCGTCGCTGCTTGGCGTTACTGGGGCTTTCTTCCTGCCGCCGCAAGCGGGAGTTAATCTGTGGATCGGCAGCGTGGCCCTGTTCTGTGTGGCGGCGCTGGCCAATGGGCTTAATTTCAGCGTTACTACGATGGACCTTCGCGCCAAGGGCATGACCCTGCCCCGATTGCCGGTCACGGTTTGGGCGTGGTTCATCAACGCGATCCTTAGCTTGTTGATCTTCAGCATTTTGCTGGCTGCTTGTGTTTACTTACTGGCGGATCGAATTCTTGGGACGCAGTTTTTTGCTGTGCCCGCTTTGGCCTCAGGCTCCTTTTTGAATTCGCATACGGCGGCTTTGTCTGGGCTGTGGCAAAGGCTGTTCTGGTTTTTTGCGCAGGCCCAAGTTTATGTTGCGATTCTGCCGTGCTTCGGAATCATCACGCATCTGATCTCGACTTTTTCGCGCAAAGCGGTTTGGGCTCAGCGGGTTGTGGTACTGGCCTTGTGCGCGGTGGGGCTATTCGGATTCTGCATTTGGGGTCAGCACACCTTTGCGAGTGGACTTAATCCCTATTCGCCACTCGTTTTTTCGCTGCTGGCTTCTTCTCTTGGTTTGCCTGCGTCGATTTTGCTTATGAGTTGGTTTGGTACGCTGTGGAACGGCAAGGTTTGTCTGACCACCGCTATGCTTTTCGCTCTCGGATTCGTGTCGCTTTTTCTGGCTGGTGGACTGTCGGGATTGTTCCTGGCGCGGAATGATCTTGGCGCGGCGGCCGCCAGCGACGACTTCATTACTGGTCATTTTCACTTGGTGATGGGTATCGCGGCCACGTTCGCGATGCTGGGGGCTCTGTTTTTCTGGTTTCCCAAAATGTTTGGCCGCCGCCTGGATGAGCGGCTTGGCAAGATTCATTTCTGGATTACCTTTTTCGGTGTGTACTGCGTGTTTATGCCGATGCATTGGCTGGGACTGATGGCGCACCTGCATCTTTGGCATGAAGTTGAGCTTACCGTTGCCAGCGCCGCAGCTTCCAGTATTCGGTCATTTGTCACGGCCGCAACGCTGGCGACGGTGGCGGCCCAAGGGATATTTCTCATTAATTTTGTGGCGACCCTGCTGCGACGCGGTGAAGCGGTGGAGAGAAATCCGTGGCGGTCCACCACCCTGGAATGGTCACTGCCTTCGCCGCCGCCGTTGGGGAATTTCGTTGGATCCGCCCCGGTGGTGTACCGTGGCGCCTATGAGTTCGGTTTAACAAATCGAGGCGAGGATTTCGTTCCGCAATACCTTCCAGATTCGCAAACCGGCAGCACGCCCTCAGCTGTTCCCGGCGGCAACGACGTGGGTTTGCAACCATTGCCGTCCACGTGAGATCAAACGAGATTCGCAACCAAGGACAAGAATCATGCCGGGCTCACACGTAGTCGACGACATCGAACTGATCATCGAAGACATCGGCGGAGGCGGTGGTAATCCTCCACCTCCAGTTGGCGATGGTGGCGGTGGCGACGGAGACCCCAACAAACGCCGCAAGCCCACACCGACCTCTCCTCGCCGCTATCACACCGCAGTAATCCTGGCGATGCTCTCCGTCGTGATGTTTTTCATGGCCCTGGCGGTTACCTTCCTGGTGCGCAAGACGAGCAGCGATTGGGTTCCGGTCCACCTGCCGTTCATGGTTTGGGTGAATACGATCGTGATTCTGGCCAGCAGTGGGACTCTGGAATTGGCACGACGAAAATTGAGTGAGGGTGATCGCAAAGGCTTCCGGACGTTGTGGGAAATCACCACTGGCCTAGGCGTTTTGTTTCTGGTCGGTCAAGTTGTGGCGTGGCGCGAACTGGTTTCTAAGGGTTTTTATGTCAGCACCAACCCTGCCAGCAGCTTTTTTTATATATTTACCGCCGCGCACGGTGTTCACCTGTTGGGCGGGATTGGCGCACTTTCCTATGTGCTGTTCCGGGATTTTGACAAGACCAAGCTGACTAAGGCTGTGGCCGCCGAAGTGACCTCCTACTACTGGCACTTCATGGACGGGCTGTGGCTGTTCCTGCTCGCGCTGCTCTATCTAGGTAAATAGGGTGGGTGTAACGATTCATGGCGCTGGCGAAGTTTGCTTCAGGGCCCTGAAGCCCGTCACTGCAGATCAGTTAGGCCGGGTCTAAGGCCCTGGCCTCCTAAAAAACCGGTACTCTGCCGGTTGCCGGCCGGCTCCGAAACAATCATTCCTTGCTGCCGATCTAGCGGTGAAGAAATTCGGCAATCGTTTCGGTGACGCGAGCTAGTTGATCGCCATTTAGTTCCGGATACATCGGGACTGAGAGCACTTCTTTCGCGGCGCGCTCGGAGTGCGGGAAATCGCCAACTTTGTGGCCCAGCGGCGCATAGATCGGCTGCAAGTGCAGCGGCACTGGATAATAGACGGCGCTGCCAATTTTCCGTTCGCTGAGGGCGCGGTGTAACTCGTCCCGTTTCTCCACGCGGATGGTGTATTGGTGGAAGACATGCTCGTATCGTTCGGGCACTTCCGGTGGCAGGACCCCGGGAATTTGTGAGAGTCGCCGAGTGTATTCGGCCGCGTGAGTTTGTCGCGAGCGCTGCCAGGACGGCAGGTGCCTCAGCTTTACGCGCAGAATTGCGGCCTGAAGCTCATCAAGGCGGCTGTTCCAGCCTGGTTCGCTACTGACATATTTTTCGGTTTGCCCGTGATTCCGTAATGTGCGGATTCGGACCGCAAGCTGGTCGGAATTGGTGACCGCCATACCGGCATCGCCATATGCTCCGAGGTTCTTCGTTGGGTAAAAACTCAGGCACGCAACGTCGCCTATCGATCCGGTTGGTCGGCCCTTATAAGCGGCACCAATCGCCTGCGCGTTATCCTCAATGACCGGTAAATTCCGCGCCTTGGCAAATGCCATGATTGGATCCATATCAGTAGCAAGTCCATAGAGATGGACGACGATGATTGCGCGGGCGCGAGACGTGACGCGACGCTCGAGTTCAACGGGATCGATGTTGTAAGTGCCCGGATGGATGTCCGCGAAAACGGGCTTCGCGCCCAGGGCACTGACGGCGCTGCCGGTGGCCACGAAAGTAAAAGGCGGAATCACTACTTCATCGCCAGCGCCAACCCCGCAGGCGCGCAGCGCCAAGATCAGCGCGTCGGTGCCACTGGCGAGAGCGATTCCGTGCCGAACACCGCAAAGCGTGGCGATCTCCTGTTCGAGGGCGGCACCTTCGTGGCCGAGAACAAAATACTGGGAAGCGAGAACCCGTTCGACCGCATCCCGGATTTCACCGCCAATGGCTGCATATTGCGCGGCCAAATCCAACTGAGGAACTGCTTCCAGCGCGGAGGTTGCCGGTGATCTTACGTTCATAAAAAGGGGCTCATAGGACGCTAGTATACGGCGAGTGTAGCGCAAACTCCGACTTCCGTTCCGCACGCGTGCAGGATAGGACTGCAAATCCATCGGAGTGGAAGCCAATTTCGTCTGACTTGTAGCGCGTATCCAATTGGGCATATCGAGTTGAGAAAGGGATATCGAATTGGCAACACTCCGACTTTCTATAATTTGTTAGCTGTTAAGATTTCAAGCATCGGGGTTACGTCCTGGGCGATAGCGCCCAATTTATTTTTTGAACCAATCTCACGTTTGGCCCGGAAAATCGGAGGATTAATGGGAATCAATAGCACGGGCGCGGCGGCGCGTCTGGTTCGCTGGAATTCGTCTGAAAAATTCGAAACGAGTGCGCTAGAGGCGCTGAGCATTTGGATACGCTGCCTTATCACGGTTCTGCTATTCACCGGTCTGCTAGCCAATGGGGCTAGCGGGCAGGACGTCGCGTCCATCACTGGAACCGTAACGGATAAGACCGATGCGCCAGTCTTCGGCGCCGTCGTGAAGCTGACCGATACTCGCACAAGCGCGGTTTATGAGTCCAAGACGGGGAGTTATGGTGCGTATCTGTTCGCCAGGGTGCCGGCCGGACAAGGGTACACACTGACGATTAGCAAGGATGGATTCAAGACTTACAGCGTCTCGCAACTGGTGTTGGCGGTGACCGAAACCGCCACCTACGACATCGTGTTGGAGCTTGGAAGCGTTACCCAGACGATTAGGGTGATCGCCAACGGCGGAGAAACACTGAACACCACCGATGCCACCATCGGCACGGATATCGACACGCGCAGAGTTGCGGAATTGCCCAGCTTATTTCGAACTAACGCTGCAGCGCTGCTGACATTGGCACCCGGCGTGGTAGGGCACGACGACGGAGGCTTAGAGGCCGATAGTCAACTGGGTTCGGTCACCGGTTCGCGGGCGGATCAAGGCAACATCACACTGGATGGATTGGACGTGAACGACGAGACCATTGGGCAAGCCTTCACGGCGGTTGGTTCGGCTCCGATTGATTCTATCGAAGAGGTACACACCATCGTCGGAGGAGGAGAAGCCGGATTTGGACGGAGCAGCGGCGGGCAAATCAGCCTGGTGACCAAGAGCGGCACCAACGATTGGCATGGTTCCGCGCACGAGTACAACCGCAACACGTTGTTCGCTGCTAACGATTTTTTCAATAACAAGAACGGCGTCGATCGGCCGCCGCTGAACCGCAACCAGTTTGGTGGAAGCGTTGGCGGCCCAATCCTCAAGGACAAACTGTTTTTCTTCTTCAACTATGAGGCGCGGCGCGATGCGTTGTTTACGCAGGTGCAGCAGGTGGTGCCAAACAACACCTTCCGCAGCGGGCAACTGAACTATGTGAATGCCAGCGGCAACATTGAAACGACGACGACCGCGCAACTACAGGCCATCGATCCTCAGGGCGTCGGAGCAGATCAATCTCTTCTGAGCTTCATCGACAGCCGGTATCCGGTGGGCAACGATCCGGGTTTGGGCGACGGCTTGAATACGACCGGGTATCTGTTCAATGCCCCGAATCATGTACGGGACAATATATTTACGGGACGCATGGACTTCAACCTTAACGCGAAGAACAAATTGTTTGGGAGAATCCAGGAGGACCGGTTCAACGACGATCAGACTGCTCCGCAATTTCCCGGCGATCCCGATCCCTTGGTCAGCAGCATCGATCATTCGCGCTCGTGGGTGGTGGGCGAAACGTGGACGATTTCGAATAATCTCATCAACCAGGCATTTGGCGGGTTGACACGACAGTTGATCGACTTCCCGGTGAACTTCGCGCCGACGGCCCCCAATCTGATAACGCCTAGTCTTATCGCCAGCCCTTATGGGGACATTCGAGGTCAGGGCCGCAATGTGGCCGTGCCGGAATTTCGAGACGATCTTTCTTATATTCACGGGAAACATACGCTCACGTTTGGCACGGACATCAAGCCGATCCGGGTGAATTCGTCGAATCAATCGGATATCAATTTCGTGGACATCGGATTGGGCGGCAATATCCTTACGCTGGATCCCTCGACGCGTCCGACGGATATTTCCAGCGATCCGGCCGCGCAAGCCGAGTGGGACAATGCGTTTCCGTTGTTGCTGGGGAGATACAGCGAGACAACTTCGTCGGTTGCGTACAACAAGTCTGGCACCGCCTTACCGCCGTACACCACGACGCAAAGGAACTTTCATTACAACGAGTACGAGTTTTATGGGCAGGACAGCTGGCGAATTCGTTCGGATCTAACTTTGACTTACGGGTTGCGTTGGCAGTATCACAGCGTGCCGTTTGAAGCCAACGGGTACGAGTCGGTGCCAACTACCAACATCGATCAAGTTTTCAACGCGCGGGTTGCGGCGGCAGCCTCGGGAACTTCCGGGAACGATGCGGCGCCGCTGGTCAGCTATAACCTCGGTGGAGCGGCCAACAACGCGGCGGGTTACTACAAGCCGGACTACCATGATTTTGGCCCGCGCCTGGGAATCGCGTATTCGCCTTCATTCAACGCTGGACTGCTAGGGGCGCTCTTCGGGAACCGTAAGACCACGGTGAGAGCCGGCGGAGGAATCTATTATGATCGCGTGCTCAGCACTCTGTCGTTCGAATTGGACGAGCAAACCTTCCTGTTCGATTCAAGCCCGGCCATATTTTATGGAGATCCAGCCGGGGGCAGTGACCCGACGACGAACTTGTTGTTGAGCCCACGATTCACGACCATCGGGGCCACGCCTCCGGCGCCCACGCCGCCTGCGGTTACGCCGCGACCGGTTACACCGAACGTGGACGCTTCCGGTAATCCCATCGGTCTCGCAGAACTCGGAGGATTTCCGGCCTTCTTGCAGTTCGACAAGAACTTCAAGACGCCGTATTCCGATACTTTTTCATTCGGCGTGCAGCGGGAGTTCAAAGGCAATCTGGTCATCGAGGTCAATTACTTTGGCCGGCTGGGCCGAAGATTGATTGCTGACGGCGATGCCGCGCAGACTTTGAATTTCAAGGACGCCGCATCGGGTCAGTTTTTGAAGACCGCCTTTGCGAATCTGCAAAGCCAGATTCAGAAAAACCAGCCTATTACGCCGCAGCCCTGGTTTGAAAATCAGATTACGGCGGCGGGCTTTAATTGCACCGGGTTTGCGCCGAACTGCACGGATTTAGTGGCCCAGTTCTTTGGCAATTTTGTGACCGTGGGAGATCTTTCGAGCACCATCCTGGAATTGTCCAGGGACGGACTTTTGAATCCTAACGTTGGGTTGTATGCGCAGACCGGGGCGAACGGCTACATCGGGAATTATTCCTCGTCTTCATATAACGCTTTGTTGGCAAGCGTTCGGAAGCGCTACTCCAACAACTTACAGCTTGATTTCGATTACAGTTTTTCGCACTCCATCGATAACCAGTCGAACATCATCAATGACACCAACCAGTTCACGTTCAGCGGACAGGGATTGATCTGCGACCTGACCAACCTGCGGACTTGCCGCGCGGACTCCTTGTTCGATGCGCGGCACATCATCAGTGCGAACTACGTGTACGATTTGCCGTTCGGGCGGCGGCAGAAATTCCTGGGGAGCACGAGCGGTTGGGTGAATCAGATCGTAGGCGGATGGTCGACCTCGGGGATTCTCAGCTATCGAACCGGATTTCCGTTTACGACGCACACTGGGACGTTCCCGATTAACTTTACACAGGATGCGCCAGCGGTTTTCAACGGGGACCAGCAGGCCATTCAACAGGGGATTCACACCGATCCTACGACCGGTGCGATTCAGTTCTTTGCGGATCAAACCGCGGCGTTGAATGCTTTCAGCTTTCCGTTTGGGGGAGACACGGGGACTCGGAATCCGGTGCATGGACCGAGCTTCACGAATCTGGACGTAGCGGTGTCGAAGAACTTCACCATGCCTTGGTCAGAACACCATGTCGTGCAGTTCCGGTGGGAAGCGTTTAATGCTTTCAATCACGTTAACTTTGCTGTGCCTGGGGATCCTAACGTGTTGACCAATTCGAATAACATCTTGCTCAATCCTTCCGGCTTCGGAGTTATTACGCAGACGGCGGGGAGTGCTCGGCAGATGCAGTTTTCTTTGCGGTACGATTTTTAGCCGAGATTCCGAAGGTACGCTAACAAACAGGGGCGAATTCGGTTCTGCCGGGTTCGCTCTTTTTCTTTGCGCAGATCATTGCGTGGATGGTTTCTGTAGACTGCATCCGGGAGGGCTTGGCGGCGGTTCTGCCGATTTGGATCGGCGGGCGGAGCCAGCCCCGCCTCTACGATACTCTCGGCGCGGAGAACTTAGAGATTGCGGAGGTGAGCTAGCCGGAATGGGGAACCTAGGTTTCGGCGGAGGTCCACCCAATGCTCTTCGGGTATGGAGAGGAAAACTTCTACTACTTGAGGATCGAACTGCGTGCCGGAACATCGGCGGATCTCTTCTCGGGCGTGCGAGAGCGGCAGGGCTTTGCGATAGGGGCGGTCGCTAATCATGGCGTCTAGTGAGTCGGCGATTGTGAATATGCGGGCGCCTAGCGGGATTTGTTCGCCCTTCAGGCCGCGGGGGTAGCCGGAGCCGTCGAAAAATTCCTGGTGGGCCAGGACGATTTCCGCCGCATCGCGCAGGAACGGGATGCGAATTAGCATGTTGTAGCCGATTTCGCAGTGCTTGCGCATGATTTGCTTTTCCTCGTCGGTGAGCGGGCCGGGCTTGCGAAGGATGCCGTCGGGGATGGCCATCTTACCGATGTCGTGGAGGAAAGCGGCGCGGGCCAGGACCGGGAGGTAGGGATTGGGGACCGGCATGGACTTCGCGATCGAAATGCAAAAGGCCGTTACACGCTGGCAGTGGCCTTCGGTTTCGGCGTCTTTGAGGTCGAGGGCGCTCCCCAAAGCCTCCAGCGTATCGTCGTAAGACTGTTCCAGTTCGGCGTGTTTGGCGGTTAGCTGGGCGGTGCGTTCTTCAACGAGTTGTTCGAGGTTGCGCTGATAGGTGCGGTTTTCCATCACCAGGCGGCGATGCTGCAGCGCACGGCCTACGCCTAGGAAAAGCTGGTCCTTTTCGAAAGGCTTCAGGATGTAATCGTACGCGCCCCGGCGGATAGCCTCTAGCGCGGTGGAGATGTCGTGGATGGCGGTGACCATGATCACCGGGACTTCGGGATCGTATTGGCGGAGCCAGTCCAGGAGCTTGATGCCGTCCATCTCAGGCATGATCATGTCGCTGAGGACCAAGTCGGGGGTGACGCGCTTAACCTGATCCTGGGCAGCCCGGCCGTTGCTTACCGCAGTGCAATGATAGCCCTTGGATTCGAGCATGGTCGAAACGACTTCGCGGATCGCTTCTTCATCGTCCACGACCAGGATATTTTCAAGGTCCACTTGGTTTGGCTCCCAGTAGTCATTATACGGGACAGCACAGCGGGAATGTGGGGTGCTTGCCCAGTCAGAAAATAGCGTGTTAGCGTCATAGTAAAGCTGGTTATCAGACTCCAGGGCATTTCAAGACACAGTGCGCGTGGGGCCTTCTGCGGCTGTGGGGACTCCGGTTGGGAGGCAACAACGCGTGTTGGAGAACCAGGGGCTGCTCGCCATCGCTTTCTTCGAAGCCACAGCATTCATCGTGCTGCTGGTCCTGTTTTTTCTATTGCGGCGCGATCATCCTACGAGTTATTTCCGTTTGTGGTTGACCGGGTGGGCCTGCCTGACGATTTCCTCTCTATTTGAATTGGGTTTGGTGCTGCGAGAAACCCCAGCGTTACGGCTGGCGGCTCTCGGGTCGCGCGTAGCCGCTCTAGCAGTGTTTCTGCTCGCGGTGATGCGATACACGTCGGGGGCCCGAAACTGGAAGTTGCCAGTCTTTCCATTAACAGCTGGGATTGTCGCCGGGGCTTGGTGGTTGGAACGGCAATCCGCGAAGCAATTTGGCTCGTTGCATTGGGCAACTTCGACACTGGAATCGCTCATTTGCTTGTGGGCGGGCTGGTTGCTTTGGCGAGCGGCGGCGTCCCATAGAGGGCATGGCGTCAAATTGCTGGCTGGTGGGTTCTTGGTTTACGGTTTAAATGGGATGGACCGGCCCCTATGGCCGCAGCATCCGGTGTTTCTGTTGCGCGTCGCGTTTGACCACTTTTTATTGGTGGCCATTGGCGTCGCGATGGTGGTGCTGGTTCTGGAGCGGGAGCGATCTCGAAGCGAAGAATTGAACGACAAGATGCGGCGGTTAACACTGCTGATTGCCGCCAGCACCCAGACGCTTTCGGTGGACGAGGTGCTCGATCAGGTGCTGGGACACCTGGTGGAAAGCCTAGGAGCGACTCACGGCCTGGTGCGTTTGGCGGAGGGGACCGGGAACGGGGTGCAATTGACGGTGCGCGCCTCGGTTGGATTCAGCCAGGCTTTCTTGGAGCAACACGGACAGGTACCGGCTTCGGACCCGTGGATAATTCGGGTAATGGAGCAGCAGTGCGTGTTTCTTCGAATCGAGGATGAACGCGATGCTATCGTGCGCGAACGCATGACCCAGAGCGGCATGAACGAGATTGTGGCGCTGGCGCTTCCCGGAAAAGACGGACCGCTGGGGATCATCGCGGTGGGATCCACGCAACATCTGAAGTTTCAAGCGGACGAGATCGCGTATCTGGCGAATGTAGCTAATTTGCTGGGCTTGACGCTGCAAAACGTGCGGCTCTTCGAACAGGTGGCGACGGTACAGCAGCAGTGGGCGTACACGTTCGATTCCATCGGTGATCCGATTCTAGTGCATGATCGCGAATTTCGAATCCTGCGAAGCAACCAACGGCTGAGCCATCTCTTGGGTCGCGAGAGCAGCGCGCTTGTAGGTCGCGCGGTTGCCGATTTGCTGACGCGGAAAATGGTGGGCTTCGAGAATTGTCCTTATTGTGAAGGCGTGGCCGGGGAAGGCGACGAAACCGATCCATGGCTGCCCGGGTATTTTTTGGCATCGAATTCTACGTTCACCGATCCGCAAGGGCGGCAGCTTGGCACCGTTCATGTGTTGAAAGACATCACGGATCGCAAGCGTGCCGAGGAAAAATACCGGACCCTGGTTTCCAACGTTCAGGAAGGCGTATTCATCTCGACGCCGACCGGCCGTTTTCTCGATTTCAATGATGCTTTGATGCGCATGCTGGGATATGAGCACCGTGAGGAATTGCAAGCCGTCGATATCCCGACGATATATGTCAATGCCTCCGATCGGGATCGACTAAAAAAGTTTCTGCACGAACATGGCACGGTCGCGGATTTCGAGTTTGAGGTTCGTCGCAGGGACGGTGAAGTGCGGACGATGATGGAGTCGTCCATCGCGGTGCGGGATGCCACGGGCAACGTAACCGCTTTCCAGGGATTCCTGCTGGATATTACCGACCGCAAACGCGCGGAGCAGGAAATCCGGCGGCGCAATCGCGAGCTGATGGTATTGAACTCGATTGCCCAGACGCTTACCGAGTCCATGGACTTGAATGATTCGCTGTACCGGACGCTCCGTCAGTTGGCCGAGCTTTTCAGTCTCGACGCATCCTCTCTCTATTTGTTCGATGAACCAGGACTAACGTTGCGGCGCATTGCCGCGGTCGGTTACCGGTCGGAGTACGCCCGGACTTTTCCGAAGGTCAGCGTGCAGCCGGAACTGGTCCAGCATATCAAGGCGGTTCGTGCAAAGTTTTTGTCGGCGCAAGGGCTACCGTTGCCGCCCATATTTCGCGCGGTGCAGCAGAAGGAAGGCATCGCGTCCTCCTTCCTGGTGATTCTGTGGTCCAAGGATCGCGTTACCGGTGTGCTGGCGGTGGGCAGTCGTGCGCCTCGCGATTTCTCTCCCGCAGATATTAATTTGCTGATTGCGGTAGGCAGCCAGATCGCCAACGCCGTTGATCGCACTGTGCTTTACGAGGAAACTCGCCAGGCGTACGACAACTTGCGTCGTACGCAGGAGCAGTTGCTGCACAGCGAAAAGATGGCGGCGGTTGGTCAACTGATTTCCGGGGTCGCGCATGAGTTGAATAATCCACTGACGGCGATCCTCGGCTACAGCCAGTTGCTTACCGCCAGTGCGGACGTCGGCCCGCAAGGCGTTGAATACACCGACAAGCTATACAAGCAAGCGCAACGTACACATCGCATCGTACAGAATTTGCTGAGTTTTGCCCGTCAGCACAAGCCGGAACGCATATCGGTACAGATGAACCAAATCCTGGAAGACACTCTGGCGCTCCGCGACTACGACTTGCGGATGAAGAATATTCGGGTGCATCTCGAGCTTGCCCACGACCTGCCGATGACGGCGGCAGACCCTCATCAGTTGCAGCAAGTATTCTTGAATATGGTGAATAACGCGGTCGACGCGGTGCTGGACAATTCGCTGGACGGCGATATTTGGGTGCGAACTGCGGTGCGCGACAAGCGTCTTATCGTGGAATTCGCTGACAGCGGACCGGGAGTACGGGAACCTTCGCGAGTTTTCGATCCGTTCTATACGACCAAGCCGGTCGGGAAGGGAACCGGGCTGGGACTCAGCATTTGCTACGGAATTATCACCGAGCACGGAGGAACAATCCGGGTCCGGAACCTACAACCCCGCGGCGCATCTTTTTCGATCGAGCTGCCGTTTCAGGCGGCGGAGAGAGCGCCGCACGGAGGCGCCGCGCGTGCGACGGCTTCAGCCCGGCAAGGACGCATCCTATTGCTCGATCGGGACCAGTCGGTGCTGGAGGCCGTGGGCACCACTCTCCGCGGCCGCAATCACGCCGTTCGAGCCGCCACCGCTTTGACTGAGGCTCAGCTCATTTTGCTGGAGCAGGAATTTGACATTGTAGTTGCCGACTTGCAGGTTTGCGAAGCCGCCGGGCAAATAGGGCTCCGTGCGTGGCTCCTGGCAAACCGGCCGAAACTCGCTGCGCGTGTGATTTTGATGCGAGCCACGGCCCCGTCAGTGCCACCCGGCGACGAAACGCTAGGAGCATTGCAAGTGTTGCAAAAACCCTTCAAAGCTGGGGAATTGCTGGCCGCGATAGAAGCGGCCTTAAGCGAGGTCCACACCGTTTCGGTCGAGCGATGAAGCAATTTGGACGGCCGCGGCGGCTCGTTCGCCGAGTTCCTTCATCGAGGTCTCCATCTGCACTGCGAGTTGGCTGACCATGTGACTAAGCGCATTCAATTCAGGGATGGGAATTAGACCGTAGTAGAGCCCGGCGTGAATCATTTGGTAACGCCACGAAAACTCCAGGCTTAACCAAAGGCGTTCCAGTTCCTGACGGGACCCTACGGCCGGAGACAGTGCTGCCACTGCGCGAGCCAGCCGAATTAGTCGCTGAAAATCTTCACGAAGTTGCGCCAGATACATAAGCGCCACCCTACGGCGTTCTCGGCGTACTCGAAGGGCAATCTCCCGCGAACCTCGCCGCAGCAAGAACTCCATGTCCGCCGGCGACATTGCTTGCCTTATCAACGCGAAATAGGTGACGTGGCGGCGATCCGTTTCTTCCAGATCGGCAAGGTCAAAGTTGCCACGCGCAACCGTGCCCGATGTGCGAAGGGCCCAGGCCAGCAGTAACAACAACAACGCTACAGTAACGGAAAAAATTACGAGCGCGGCAGTCACGGCCGCAGAACCTGTGCCCTTAGAATTTTAGACAGCACGTCGTTCAGCGCTCGCAAACGGGAATTGACCTCCGGTGTCATGCGGCCATAGGTAGAAGAGGGTAACAACGCGGGCCTGTCCGCGATGCGGACGCGATGACGCAGTGTTATCGCCCAAGCGATCTGAACGCCAATAAATACGACCATCTCAAGGTAATTCCAGATTTCGGCAAAGTTAGGAAAATGCCCGAGAAAGAGGGTCTGCAGAAGTGTGTTTGCCCCCACCACAGCGCACGAGAAGACGCAGAATCCGCCCAGAAGCATTTTGTAAACCGGGTCGACCGGAATCGAGTAAAAGCGAATTAGCAGGAGACAAGAGATCAGCGCTGCCGCGAAAGTGAGGTGATAGCCACGATTGGCTATCAGCAGCCTCCATCCCGGTGTTTGTTGCGCACTGGCTAACGCATAGGCGATCACGACGACGGCGGCAATCGCAATCAAACGCCAAGCCAGGGCCCAGATTCCCGCATAGTGCCAGAGCACTCTATGAAGCACTTCCGTCGCGGCCAGGGCCTGAGCAGTCAACGCCATTGCTTCCGAAAGCCAGTACAGCTGGCGGGTGACGGGCGAGGTAAAGCCAAAGTGGGAATACACCGCGGCAAGGAAAAAGGCTTGGCACAAATTGATGGCAATATAAGTCGTGAATATAGGAAGCGAGCGGAAGTGCCGTTTCACGACGACCAGAGAAAGGACAGTTATCTGGACTCCAGTGCTGATAGCCCAAAGAGCAAGTATCACTGGGGATAAAGTTGCCATTACGCGGCATCGTACCACGTTCGCCGGCCACGAGGTGAACTAACTAAATTGCCCGGAAGAGCGGAGATGGGTTGGCCCGCAGGCCCGGTTTCATGGCCTTGGGGTGCTGCGTCAAGGTCCGCGGACGGAAGACTCCACGGCCCGCCGTTACACGGGCCGTGGTACCAGTCTCCCGCGATGAATTGTTACTGCCGAGCTCCGCAGAAATGAACGACTCAGGCGTATAGCGGCGCGAGTTTCTTTGGCGGCACCGGTGCCGGCGCAGGTGATCCGCTGGCTGTGAGGGTGGATGGCTGAAACGCCGGTGGAACCGGTGCCGGTGCAGGTGATCCGCTGGCTACCAGCGCCGAATCGTTTGCAGCGGGTGGTACTGGTGCAGGCGCCGGCGAGCCACTGGCCATAAGCGCGGAATCTACGCCTAAGTTGCCGTGGGCAGTGATATTGACGGAGTTAACAACAGGGAGTACGATCAGCATCGTCACGGCGAGTACAACGAAAGCGTAGGAAACATTTTTGTGCACGGGAAAATTCCTCCTCCGTGGACATTGGGAGGAGGACGCACAATTGAAACGCCGGAACGTGAAACGTTCTGTCTTCGGAACGAGGCAATATGGGAACGATGACGCAGTTGCAGCAGAATCGCCGCGTGATTCAAGATTTCACCCTAACAACACTGGCGGCGATCCCTAGTTCGTTCGCGCGGCTTACCTACCTGGCGTCTTTGCGCGATTTATCCAGTGGGCACTACGACCATGCCGGCTTGACTGCTATTTACAAGCCAGAGGCAGTGCAACAAGCGCTGGAACAATGTCACGAGGAAATATTCGAGCGGATTCTCGAGTCCCCTTTGGAAGACCAGGAGCGCGACCTTCGGGCGCACCTCGAAACCATGGAGCCTGGCTTGGGCGTGGCGGTATTGCATTGGCGCAAACTCGAGGCTTACCGGACTTTGCTACCCGTGGAAGCACCCGACTATCTTAAGGATCTCTTTTGTTCGAATATCCGCGCGCTGCTGGAGATTCTGGAAGGGGAATGCTGCAAGGCTCGTTAAAGCGCGTAACGATGCCAATCACACGACCGACCACTTCGGCTTCGTCCGGGATCGACCATGCTTCGGGCAAACAGCGCGACAGTGGATGCGGTTGCATGACCAGGCTTGACCCAGCTTGGTGAAACCACCCGCAGCGGTAACCCCCTCGGACCTCTACGAAATACATCGGCCGGTCGTACTCACTGGTCCAATCCGTTTCTTCGATGCGCCGCATAGAAACGTCCACCAGCACAATACTGCCGGGCCGCAGAAGCGGCGTCATCCGCCGGTCGTCCAGACCGATATACCCGTAGCGGTGGCGCTCATTTCCGCCCGTTAGTACGCCTTCGAACTTGCCCCACTTCTCGACCATCCGGGACAAAAATTCCGTGCGCTTCGGGTCGAACGCCGGGTCGAAGTGTACGGGTATGCGTAGCGAAGCGGGCGAAGCCATCAGATGACTCTGCGGAGTGTGGAAGGCGGCGGCGTCGCCGAAGAATTCATCGAGGGGCACTTCATACCATCGAAAAATGTCCAGCGGATTTAGGTGATAAATGACGGCCAAAGTATACAGTTTGTATAAACTGGGGATTACTCCCCGGTTTTCAATGTCCGCCAGACGACTGATGTGCAAAATATATTCCGACCGGCCGCGCAGCGACGCCAGTTCGAAACTCGATCGTTCCACGTCACGATATGTCAAACCCAGTCGTTCGCGGACCTGCCGCAGACAGAGGCCGGGGACCATAGGTAACCTCAGGTGGACTGAGCCTGAGTAGCAGAGTACAACACAATTATCCTTTTGTTAAATATTCGGAACAGGCCGAAATTATTTTCTCATTGCAATCCGTATAACCCAACCCCAGGTTCGGGGCGTGTGAATCGCGAATCTGTTATTCTCGAAACACCATGGCGCTTTCCGGAAAATCGAGATGGAGTTGTATCATCGCAGTGGCAGGAGCTTTCTCCTGGTATGCTGCCTCTGCCACTCTGCAAGCCCGACAAGCAACGGCGCCGGCGAAGCCCGCCCCGTCCAGTTCCGCTACTAATGCGGAGTTTGCCGCCACCGCGGACGAAGTCTTGCAGCAAATGAGCGAAATCACCGGCCTTACGTTGCGCTCGCCCTTGAAAAAAAGCCTGCGAACCCGCGCGCAGATTCGCGCGTACGTCGTCAATGAGATGAACGAAGACAAGGACGCCGCCGAGCGGTACGCCGGACAGCGCAGTGCGGAAGCCTTTGGTCTGTTGCCCACGGGTTTTAATTTGGACGTGTTCATGGTCGATCTGCTCACGGAACAAATTGCTGGACTGTACGACCCGAAAACCCACGAGTTTTACGTCGCGGATTGGATTCCGGTCGCGGATCAGAAAATGGTCATGGCTCATGAGCTGACCCACGCCCTGCAGGATCAGCATTTCCAGATCGAGGATTGGGCGAAAGCCGCGCGGCCGAACGACGATGCGGAACTGGCGAGAGAATCGGTACTGGAAGGCAGCGCCATGGCCGCGATGATCGACTATTTGCTACAGGGAACCGGCCGCTCGCTGCAAGACTTGAACGACATCGACCCATCGATGCTGATCGGCGATATGGAAAGCACGCCGATGCTGAAGAAAGCGCCGCCGTTTTTAAAAGACGCGTTGATTTTTCCATACCTCGATGGTCTGAATTTTTCCGCCGCGGTCTTGCGACCCGAAGGCTGGAGCGCGCTGTCCGGAATATTCGCGAAGCCGCCCGTGTCGACGCAGCAGATTATGCACCCCGCGCTCTATAAGTCCGGCAAGGTTCCGCCGAAGGTTGTGATTCCATCGATGGACAGGGACATAGGAGCGGACTGGACGAAGCTGGAAGACAACATCATGGGGGAATTCGGCTGGAAAGAAGTACTCAAGCAGTTTTTGGGCGAGGAGCGGGCCACGCCCGTTTCATCAGCCTGGAATGCCGACCGCTACGTGCTCTACGAGCAGAAGAAAACCAAGCGGCTGCTGCTGATCACGCGACTGGACTTGGCCTCTGACGCAAGTGCGGAGCGATTTTTCATAACCTACTCCGACGCTTTGAAGAAAAAATACGAGCACAGGACGGGCGAGGACCACCAACGCGAGTTCCTGTCGTTCGATACCTCGGAAGGCGGCGTATTTCTACGATGTGTTGCCGCGGCATGCGTGACCCTCGAAGGTGGAGATCTGCCCTTATTTGAAAAACTCAGCAAGGAACTGAATTGGACTGCACCGCCGGGCAAAGAGGCTACCGCGAGGAGCCGGGGAACCGGCGATCCCTCCCAATTACCTGCTGCCGAGCCAGCTTGTTCCGCAACTCGAAATCCATTTGTTACGCAGCCCGGTGAACCGCCAGAAGAGTCAAGTCGTCGGTCTGCTTTATTCCCGCAGTGAACGTTTCCAAATCCGAGAGACAGCGAGAAAGCAATTCGGAAGGCGCGCACTTACTATGCATCTGCGCGACTGTTTTTACCCGATTTAGTCCGTATTCTTCGCCCGCCGCATTCCGCGATTCGGTCAGACCATCGGTGTAAATCAGCAAGGTCTCACCATTCTCGATAGAGAAGCGGTCCATGGGAAAGCTGGTGTTGGTGAACATACCCAGCGGCACACCCGTAGCCCCTTGTGACTTGGTATCGCCGCCGCCTAGATGCAGCAGCGGCAAGTGTCCGGCGCTAACCAGCTCGATGGAGCCGTCTTGAAATGCGCGGCCGACGACGAGCGTGGCGAATTGGCCGGCCATGGTGCTCTCCGAGAAAATGCGGTTTGCCGCTTCCACCATTCGATCGAGGGGCAGATTAGCGTCGGCGAGGCTGCGAAAAGTAGCGTGGAGATGGCTCATAAGCATGGACGCGGCCACCCCCTTGCCGGAAACATCGCCGAGTAGAAAAAGCAGGCTGCCATTCGATTCAAAGAGATCGCAATAATCTCCGCTCACCAGTCCTGCGGGGGCGTAGTGATAGCGGATTTGCCAGCCGGTTGGAGAAAAATTACGCGGGGGAAGCAACGTTTGCTGTATGCGAGCTGCCAGAGTCAGATCGCTCTCGAGGGCGCGGCGCTCTGCGCTGGTTAAATCATCGAGACAGAATTGCAGCAACGGGTCGGCGAGCAAACGTTCTGCTTCGATCGGTTCGTGACAAGTTTTGCACCATCCATAAGTGCCGGCGTCCATGCGTGCAAGAGCGGCGTCCACCTGGTCGAATAGGGAAGACAGAGAGGCATCGGCAGCGGGCGAGCGCAGGGCGGATTCCAATCGCGCATGTCTTCGGAGTAGTTCCGTACGAAGGTAAGCTTGTTGTGCCGTGGCCATTGGAGTTCCTGATGAAGTTTGCTGTTTTGCTGCTGAAGAATCCATCCGGTTTCCCCCTTCAAAAACGAAGTTTGCGCGATACCGCCGCGACCCGGTCTTTGGCGCCGACAGCCGTGCGCGGCGGATCGAGCAACGGTAGATGTGCCCACGCACCACTTGCAAGCCCCATTCGATGCTGGAGGCGGGCGACGCGATTCAGCGATTGTTGCTCCAAGCGAGCGATCCGGGTAGAGCCGTAGGGATCGCAGGAACCGGCGCGGAGGCGGCTCACTTTCGCCAGCGCCAGACGCGCGAATTCCATGGCGCGGGCGAGGTCCTTCACCTTGCGTTCGTAATAAACGGCCAATTGCTCGCAAGCGTGGATTCCGTCGAGCGCATTATCGGTGATCTCGGCCGCGAGTTCGTGCCACAACAGCGCGGCAGCGGCGTGATCGCCACGGCGCTTAGCGAGCAGCGCCAGCTCCCTTCGTGCCTGCGGCCGAAATTCCGAAGGCAGCCCTATATCGAGGGCTTGCGAACAGGCGGCGTGAGCGCGCTCGGAATCTCCGCGTTTCCGCAGGAAACGCGAGAGACCGAATAGATCGAGGCTATCGACGTCCTGGTCCGCGCGATTCGCCGCTGCAAGAAGGGCGTCGATGCAGCCCAGTATAGCGGCCAGCCCGCGCAAATCCATTTGATTGTGACGCACCACGGCGGCCAATGGAGCGGCCGGGCCCCCACGAAGGTAGTCGAAATAGTGTTGTGGAATCAGCGAGGACAGTACGTCCTCCTCGCGATGCCAGCCGAGCTTCGGCGCGTCCAGAACGTGTCGCTCCAATTCCACGAGGCGTACCGAGCCGAGGCGCAGCTTCCATAACGCGCGAGCGGGATGCAGCAGATCGAGATGTGCCGCCAGGCGCGGCATTGCGATGGCACGCGTCATCGTGAAGCGATTCTCGAGCAGCGGCCAATCGAAGGATTTGCCATTGAAGGTGACCAGAACTGGGCGCTCGGCAAGGCGCGCCGCGAGTTCGTGGAGAATAGAATGTTCTTCGTGGAAGTCACGCATGAAAAACTGTTCGACTTGCAGCCCGCCGCAATCCCACCACGCCAGGCCGATCAGGAACGCATACGTGCCAGTGCCGCCGGACAGTCCTGTGGTTTCCGTATCGAGGAACAACCACTTTGTCGGATCAGCGAGGGCGGCTTCGGTCCGCTTGGAAATCTCGATGTCGCGGGTACGAGACAAAAGCGCCAGGGTGGCACCCGACGGCTCGGCAAATTCCGGCGTGGAGAACCAGTTGCAGATCGAGACATGCTCACCGTAATGATTCGTGGCGATCGCCGCGCCCAGCAGGCGCGAGAGCGAATCCTCTTCTTCCGGGTTGCGTCGCGTTGCGGGTCGCGACGCCATTGCGCGTGACGGTTTTAACGCCGCGAGCCGGGAGAACTTGTCGGCCTGCCCCGGCATTTACTCACACAACCGATCGAGAATGGCTAATGCCGCTTCTTTGGCGCGCGGTGCGAGGTCGCCGGCAGGGCCAACGCAGGACGGGCAGCCTTGTTCGCACGGGCATGCTGTGATCAATTCGCGGGTCTTGGCGACGAGCAATTTGTGCGCGCGAAAGAGCGGCTCGGAGAAACCAATGCCGCCGGGGTAGGCGTCGAAGAGATATAGATTGGGCTCGAAGAATTCTTTGGCGTTCGCGCCGACGGCTTCTTCCATGCGCACGGAAACTGTTCCGTCAGCGCCATCACCCGGCGTTGGCGGCCGTTCCCCGATCGCAGTACCTAGGTCGCGGCGGTCGCACATCAACAGCAGTGTGGCCACGGATTCAAGCGCGTGCAGTAGGCCAAACATTCCGCTTTGCCGTTCGCTGATGGTGAAGGGCAGGGCCTCCAGCAGTGGGCGCTCTAAAGTGATCCAGTACGAGGTTGTGTGCATTTCGTTTTCGGGCAGTTCCAGTTTTCCCGAGCCTACATTTTCGTTGGTGAAAAACTTGATTTTCTTGAAGCCGACGACTTGTGAGCGCACCAGCACGTCGCCGTGGGAGCGTGCTGCTGGGATTTCGGGATACGATTCGCTCGCGCGTTCTTCCGCCGCAATTTCCAAAACGCGCACCTGCGTGTAGCGAATCGCATCCGTGTAATAGTCGACGTCAACTTGCTTCACATACGCTTTACGCTCTTTGAAGTCGAGATGCTCGACGTGATATTGCTGTGCGCCGTGCAGGTAGATGGCTTTTTCGTGGACCGTGGTCAGGGCGCTGGAAAAATCAACTTCGCCAATCACTTCGGGCTGGCCGGTGATATCGATGATGACGAAATTGTCGCTGGTAACCGATCGCAAGCTGACGGTGTCGGCGGGATAAGCTTCCTGCGTCCAGTGATAATGCTGGCCGGCGAGGTGCAAAAAACCCGCCTCAGCAAGCCGCTCGCACAAATTTGGCACATCGATATCGCCAAACGAATCCTCCGCCGAGATCGGCAGCTCAAAGGCCGCGCATTTCAAGTGATTGATTAGAACTTCAAGATTGTCCGGCTGAATAAACGCGTGCTCCGGCGTGTTGCCAAAAAAATAATCCGGATGGCGCACGATGAATTGATCGAGAGGCGCGGATGACGCAACCATCACCGCGCACGAACTACCGCTGCGACGCCCGGCGCGTCCTACCCGCTGCCATGTTCCCGCAATTGTGCCGGGATAGCCGGCCATGACGACCGTATCCAAAGATCCAATGTCGATACCCAGCTCCAGCGCGCTGGTCGATACCACGCCGCGAATGCGCCCGTCACGCAACCCACGTTCAATCTCGCGCCGTTCGCCGGGAAGATATCCACCGCGATATCCGCGAATCGTTTCCGGTTTGCCCGGAAGATGCGGGTTGGCCTTCTGCAGGTAGGTCAGCAGAAGTTCGGTGTGCAGTCGCGAATTGGCGAAGACCATCGTCTGCAGATTGTGCTTAAGAAATTCCTGCGCCACGCGCGACGATTCGTTCAAGTAGCTGCGGCGGATGCCGAGCGCACGGTTCACGACCGGCGGATTGTAGAAGACGAATGTTTTCTCCGCAGAAGGAGAGCCATTGGCGCTGAGCACTTCCACGTCGGCTTCGATCAGTTTCGAAGCCAAATCGCCGGGGTTGGCGATCGTCGCCGAGCAGCACACGAACTGCGGCTCACTGCCGTAAAACCGCGCGATGCGCCGCAAACGGCGAAGCACGTTACATAGATGGCTGCCGAAAACGCCGCGATAGGTATGCAACTCATCGATCACGATGTAGTGCAAATTCTCAAACAGCCGCGTCCAGCGCGCATGATGCGGCAGGATGCCGGTGTGCAACATGTCGGGGTTGGTCAGGATGAGATGACCCTTTTCGCGAACGGCCTTGCGCGCGTCGCTGGGCGTATCGCCGTCATAGGTAAAAACACCGAAGCGGTTGTCGAGCCGTTGATTGACGTCGTGCAATTCCGCGAGCTGGTCCTGCGCCAGCGCCTTGGTGGGGAAAAGATAAAGCGCGCGCGTGTCGGAATGCTCGAGAATCGCATTCAGGATCGGCAGGTTGTAGCACAGCGTCTTGCCGGACGCGGTCGGCGTGACGATGACCACGTTTTTTCCGGCATGCACTGCCTCGGCGGCTTCCGCTTGATGGGTGTAAGGTCGGCGGACGCCTTTGGCCATATAAGCGGCGATCAGATCGGCATGCATCCAATCGGGGAAGTCGGCCCATTGCGCTTCCTTGGCCGGAAAGCGGCGCACCGCAGTGATGATTTCGCCAGTGGGGTCGCGCTCGAGAAAGCCCTTCACCACGCCAAATGCGAGTGCCACGGAAGTGGTCGAATCGGGCGCTCGAGAAACCGCAAATGAGTTCGGCATGCTTCTCCTTGATTCGCTTTTTGTTCGCTAACCTAGCATGCGGTCAAAGCGGGCGCAAGGCAGAAGTGAGTTACGGATCGAAATGAGAGCAAAACAACAACACCCCGAAAGGGGCGAGCAAGCCGGCAGAAGATGGCGCAGCGGGGCGATTAGAACATCCCGATCGGCTCGTTGCGCAACCACAGAATCATCATGGCGCCTACAAAGAACAATACCGCCGAGGTTGCAAACGCGGCCTGAACCGAGAACGCGCTCCACAAGAAACCAACCATGACGCTCGACAAAAAGTCCCCTCCCGCATTGACGGCGGCGAGCGTCCCAAAGGCCATTCCGTGCTGATCTTTTGGCACCAGTTCCGCGGCGACGGAGTCTTCCAAAGCTTCTTCGGTGCCGATGTACAGACCAGCCAGGACGGAAATCACAACAAGGATTGTGAGCGACTGCGTCCCAGTGCAAAGCAGCAGCGCTGTGATCACCGCCAAACCATAACCCGCGGCGAGCACAAATTTCCGGTGCCGTACATGATCGCTAATCCAGCCGCTCAGATATGCGGAACCGGCGTAGAAGGCATTGTGCAATGTGTACAACGCGACCGCAACGCTGGCCGCGCGTGCCGCGCCGTGCACCGGCGCGAGCGCACGCGACGCATACAGGATTAGCATCGTGTGCGAAAAATCGCCCGCGCCAAATACCCCCACGCCCAGCAGGAATCTCCGAAAGGGAACCGGCAACAATCGCAATCCTGCGGTGAACGATCGCTGCGCGCGCGTTTCCGTCGGCCTCTCGCGCACCAGGAGCCAAAACGCAGCTACGGCTACCAGCCCCGGGAGCAGCGTCCACAGAAATACCGTGCGGTACGAATGATGTGTCCACCGCATCAACCAAAGCGCCGTCAGCGGTCCGGCGATCGCGCCCACAGTATCCATCAGCCGCTCAAAGCCAAACGCGCGACCGTAGGCTCCCGGCGGAACGTCCGCCGCGAGCAGCGCTTTTTTCGCGGGCGATCGTACGCCGCGACCCAGCCACGCCACGACACGGCCAACGAGCACCTGATGGGCTTGGGTCGCAAACGCAAACGAAGCGGTAGCCAGCGCGGTAATTGCGTAACCCAATACCGCGAGAGGTTTGCGGCGTTTTAACCGATCGGTGTAATGGCCAGCGCCCAGTTTGGTGATGCTGGACAATCCATCAGCGATGCCTTCTATCGCTCCCAGCCAGGCAGGACCCGCGCCAATTGCCGCCAGGAAGGCAGGAAGGACGGCGGTGGCGGTTTCGTGGCTCCAGTCGCTGAATAAGCTGGTTAGCCCAACGCCGAGCACGGTTCGATTGAGCCATGTCTTATGTTCAGTGGGTTCGGTCATTGTCCTTGCGTTCGCTTCGCCGCCTCGCCCCAACTTCGCTAGAATATTCGTGCCGGTGTGCGATTTATTCCATTGGAATGCGGTAGCAAAATGAGAATCGCCATAGTATCGGATATTCACGGCAATCGCCGCGCGTTTCAAGCGGTCCTCGCCGATTTGCGGCAAGTCGCTCCTGACCTGGTAGTCCATGGCGGCGATTTGGCTGCCGGTGGAATCCATCCGGCCGAGATCCTCGATCAAGTCCGCTCGCTGGGGTGGCCTGGCGTCCGCGGAAACACCGATGAGATGCTTTGGGCGCCGGAACGTCTCACAGAATTTGCCGCCGCGCAGCCGAAGTTAGCGACCATTCTCGCCATGGTGCGCGAGACCATTGCCCCGACAGTCGCGAGCATCGGTGAAGAACGCCTGCGTTGGCTGGAGAGCTTGCCCGCGTGCTACTCGCGCGAAAGTTTTACCTTAGTTCACGCCAGCCCCGGCGACCTGTGGCGCGCTCCGGCGGCAAATGCCAGTGACGACGAGTTGCGCAACACCTACGATTCTCTGGGCACCTCAATGGTCGTGTACGGCCACATTCACTATCCGTGTATACGCCGCCTCCCAGGTTTGACGGTCGCGAATACAGGTAGCGTGAGCCAGTCCTATGATGGAGACGCCCGCGCATCCTACATGGTCATCGATGGAGAAGAACCAACCATCCGCCGCGTGGAATATGATGTTGAAAGCGAAGCCGCAGATCTGTTGCGCTCGAATACACCCCATGCTTGCTGGATGGCCCGGATTCTGCGCGCCGGAAAGTACTGCCCACCCGAATAGTTCATTCTTCAATTCTTAGCGCCAATCAAGATATCGCCAAAGCCCGCCGTGGAATGTGGGGTAACTTCCCGCGTGACATCGAACCGTGGGTTCGGTGCGGGCACTCACACGGTCCTGTGGCATGTGGAAAATTCTCAGCAATTGTCAGCGGTCGCTCCGCTGGTGACGCGCGATGGCCGCCTCCAAGCCGCGGGAATCCAAACGATGCGCTAATGGCTTGAGCTCGAATGGCTACTTTTTCGCGGAGCGATAGAGGATTACGCGTACTTTCTCGAGGGTGATCAAGCCGCCTTCCACCATTTCGTCGAGTCTTGGCAAGATCTGTTCGATGCGTTCCGCGTATTCGATGATCTCCAGGATGACTGGTAAATCCTGCGATAATCGAAGAATCTTGTCGGTGTGGTAGATGCTCGATCCGCCGTAACCGCCTACTCCTCGAAGAACAGTCACACCAGAGAAACCCTCTTTGCGAAGCAGCTCGACGATGGCCTGGTACAGCGGCTTGCCATGCCATTTATCGGATTCTCCGATGTGTATCCGCATCAGTGTCCGCTCGCCTTCGAACTTGTCGTGCACCATGACAACTCCTTGTGGACTGCGGTAAACCGCTGTTGCATTTGCCGACCGCTGGTCTCAGCTACTTCCGATGGGCTTGATCAACCGCGAAAGCAATCTTCCGCATTCCAAGCTAAAATCGGTTCGCCAGGCGAATTCCTGCAATCGAGAGAAGCAGTCCCGCCACTACGCTGGTTGCCACATAAGTCGCGGCCGGGAGCCATTCGCCCTCTTCCAGCATTTTGGCAGTCTCCCAGCCGAAGCTGGAAAATGTGGTGTACCCGCCAAAAAGCCCCACCGTGATGGCCACGCGCCAGTCCGGCGAGATAACCATGCGATTGAGCGTGAACTGGCCGATCAATCCCAAAAAAAAGCAGCCGGTCAGATTAATCAGCAGCGTGCCGTAGGGGAACATGCTGCCAGTGCTTGCGTGAACGAAGCCTTGTAATCCATAGCGGGTTAGGGTGCCGATAGCCCCGAAGACTGCGATCAGTGTGAGGCGCAAGTTTGCTCCGATCCTTAACTTCGGCCGAAAGCAGAAGAAGGCTTCCGCCGGCCATAGGGATTCCGCGAGTGCCGTCGAAACAAAAACTCCTGGCGCCGTTTGGCAGCCAGGAGTCATTAGTTCCGGCGATCTCTCCAGAACGGTTATGGCGAACCCCATCGCCTTTAGAATTTTGTTCGCCGCATAGTGTAGCCGCGTTGTGTCAGCTTCACAAGAGCGGCCCGAGCAGCAGCTCAGTAGTGAAAGCGGTAGCGAATCTGGACGAAGATTTCGCGTGGATTTATAAAGTGTGTGCCGCCAAAGGTGAAGCTGTTGTCGAGCAAGACGCGGCGGTTAGCGACGTTGATTCCGTTCACGCTGACCGAGAATTTCTCCGCAAAATCCTTGGATAGCGTCAGGTCAAACGTGGTGTGCGATTGGAGATGGTCCGGTGGCGGATTGCCATTCGTGAAGCCCGAGGCGTAATACACATCGGTCGAAGCATGGGAACGCCACGGCAGCGAGTATTGACCTCCGATGTGCAGGGTGTTTCGTTGGTCGTGATCCAGCAACGAAAATCCGTCGCCGAACGAAAAATTGGTGAGCCCTCCGTTGATATTCCCGAAGCCCAAGGCCAGTTGGTTGGAGTAGGTCAAGTAGACTTGGGCGCGATTATGAATGCGTGGCGAACGCAAGGTGAGTTCCCACCCATTGATGCGCGCACCCTGGATGGTGATGGGGAAAAAGATGTCGGAATTATTGAAGTTGTTGTGGTCGAAGAAATTGTTGGCGCGAGTCAGAAAATTGTCGGCGTCGAGTGTCCATCCTCGGACCGGAATCGTCACTCCAAATTGATGTTCTTCATCGCGCTCCCCGTGCAGGGGGGCAAAGCCCAGGTTTTGACGGGTGGCAAATTGGATCAGCGGACCGGAGACGGTGTCCAACGGCGGCGCTTGGTAAAAATGGCCATAGAATCCTCGAAATACCCAATTCAACTTGGGAATGCGAAGGGATGCGCCGACGCGCGGGCTGGTAGCGTTTTCCACCACGCCGCCGGAAAAATGCGTCTGGCGCACACCGCCGTTTAGCGTGAGCCACGAGGTTGCCCGAAACTGGTCCTCCAGATAAGCGCTCGTCAAGCTGCCGTCTGGATTTTCGACGGCGGGTGGCGACAGGTTCGGTTCGCTGCCATCATTGAAGATCAGTCCAAAGAGTTGACGGTCTTGTTGAGCGAAGCCATAGAAGCCGGCGCGCAGATTGTTGCGTTCTTTCACCCACGAGAACGTGGCTTGACCACCTTCATATTTCGAGGAGCGGTCTTCTGTTGCCGCACTTGGCAGATCGAGGAGGCTGCTCTGATAGTCGGCGGTGTTGAAGTGAAGAAATGGCGACACCGTGAGCAGTAACCCAGTGTTGAAGGTGTGCACCCACGAAAAAGTGGCGAAGGAATCGTTCTCGCGATTGGCGTCGCGCAGAAACTGGCCTGCCGTATTGGGATCGCTGGGGTCGAATGGCACCTGGAAGAAATCGCGTCGTACCTGGGCCACCAGGCGTAATTGATCCTTTGGGCCTACGTTATAGATTAGCGATGTAAACCCGCCGAAACCGTTTGCGGCATCATGAATGACCGCGGAAGTCGGGGTTTCCAAACCTAGATTCGTCCGATTCCCGTTGATGCTGGCGTAGTACGCAAAGCGGCTAGTATGCCCGCCGAAATTGAGCTGGTCGTCGCTCTGGTAGAAATTGCCCGCGCTTAGAATCAATTCGGCTTCGTTGTTGCGCTCAAAGCCAGTGCGTGGAGCAACATTAAAAATTCCGTAGGTGCGATCACCATAATCAGCAGAGTAGCTGCCGCGCTGCATTTCTACGGTGTCGATGTCCTTCGGATCGATCTGCGGGCCGAGGTTGCTGGCAATGTTGGTGTTCGGAATCGGCACGCCGTCGATCAGCCAGCTAACCTGGTGGCCGCCTCGGATGTGCAGTTGATCGTGCGTTACGTAGGCTCCAGGAGTGTTGTCGGTGATCATAGCCAGACTGTTCGCTCGTGATGCGCCGGGAGTCTGGCTGATCTGTTCGCGATCGATGAGGGTCGTTGGTGTAACCGATTCCGTCTGCGCTGGAGCAGAATCCGCGGAGACGGTTACGGACTGATTTTGTGTTTCCAGCCGCAACTCGAAATGCAAAATGGGTGCGGACCCGGAGAGTACCGACACGATTTGTTGGCCGGTTTCAAAGCCGGATTGCGAAACCGTAACGGTGTAAGCCCCCAACGGAACCGCGTCAAAATGGAATTGCCCCTCGGCATCGGTCTGCGCCGTTTGGGTATAGGCGGATTGTTTCGCTTGCAGTCGTACTTTTGCGTCAGAGACCGGGCGATGTTGCGGGTCGTGCACGATCCCGCGCACGGTTCCGAAAATGGTGCCCAGGACCGTACTCGCCAAACAAACCAGGACAGCAAACAGCGGCAATACGCGTCGCATGAAATCTCTTTTCTCCTCATTATGAATGCGCGCCACGAAAGGTCGCGGCCAGTGTGAATCAAACGGACGTGGACAGGGGCAAGCGGTCCCTAGAGGGCCGCGTAGTCTGTTCGAGGAGGGGGCGATAGAGGTTCAATGGTTCTCAGAGTCTCGACGGGATAAACGCGTGCGGAGCTGCGGGTAACGGTCACCGCTGAGGAAGTATATGCCGCTGGAGGCATCACAAAGGCCGTCGAGCTCACAGCCACTTTGTCGGGGTCCTGACAGCAGGACATGGAACAGTCCATCATCTCGTGCGTATGGCCACACTGTTGAGCGGTCGCGGAATGCACAGGTGCTTTCTGGTGATGGTGCTTCGGAATGTTGCAATAGCCATTCGTGCAGCACGCCATGGCGTGACTTGCCCAGGCGGCACCCGCCAGAGGGGCATACCAGGAGACCACCGCGATGAGGCATGCGAGCGCGGCGAAAACTCGACGGCGATTGTAGGTGCGGCGGGTCACGATTCGATTCCAGCTGCAAATCATAAGCCCAATTCGTTAGCGGCGCACCAAAATGTCGCCAAGTTGTAAATTCGGCAGGTCTGCAAGAACGGAAGGACAGGTCATTTCGTTCTCGGATTAGACAAGCTTTCAACGTCCGGATGGCGCCGCGATCAGGTCGAGATTGCGAGTTTTGGCGTCGATTAGGGTCCAGGAACAGCTCTGCGATCGTCGCGCAAGTTCCACGCCTGCCTTGACTTGCGGGGGCATCGCATCGCAGACTTTCCCTATGGCCCACACTTATATGCTGTTCGATTTTGGCGCGGACGAAGACAAGGCGCAGCAAGCTCGCCACAAGCTGGAAGGTTGGAAACAGGCATATCGCCTCGACAAAAAGCTGCAAGTAAAGTTCGATCGCGGCGAAGCTCTCGGCCCTCAAACAGCGGAGACCGAAGAGGTGTCCAAAAAGGCCGCAAAGGCGAAGTCTAAAACAAGAGCGAAGACTAAGCGGAATGCTTCGGAGGCCCCTGACGGCAATAGCGGCTCGGTGAAGCTGCTGGTGCGCCTCTATTTCTCGGCTCACGAAAAGCTCTCCGAGCAGCAATGGCTCGAGCGCATTCCCGCCGACCAACTCTTCAAGGGAGCAGACCCCCAAGTAGTCCACGAGGGCGAACCGGAATTTTCCGCCGTTTTGAAGCAGTTCGAAGCGCTCGGATAGCCCCCCAGCGGAGTGTAATTCTCCGACTGAGGTTCCTCCGCAAGGCGGCTTCTTGCTCATCAACGCTGTCATCCTGAGCGAAGCGAAGGATCTCAGCGTACGCCCCGCCTTGAAAGTGCCGCGGGAGGCTAATGACGCATTCGGTGTCATTTTTGGAGTTGCAATTGAGGAAGCCGGCGCCGGGCGATTCGCACAATCGAATCGGTTTCCGGTATAATTAAGTTTCCGCGGCCTATCGACCCCACTTCAAGACGAGGGCAACTGAATGGCAGTGCAAACTCGCGTCAAAGTGGCAAAACTGGACACCGTCAAGTTTCGCGGCCTGGACCGCGACAGCCTGGTTCGGCTTTACCGCACCATGTTTCTCTCCCGGCGTCTGGATGACCGCGAGATCCAACTCAAGCGCCAAAACAAGATTTTCTTCCAAATTTCCAGCGCCGGCCACGAAGCGATCACGGCCGCAATGGGGTTGCTTCTTCGTCCCGGCGTCGATTGGGTCTACCCCTACTATCGCGATCGCGCTCTCTGCCTGATGCTCGGCGTCACGCCGCTCGAAATGCTGCTGCAAGCGGTGGGAGCGAAAGATGATCCTGCTTCCGGTGGCAGGCAAATGCCCTCGCATTGGGGACACAACAAATGGAATATTGTCAGCCGATCGTCGTGCACGGGCACGCAGTTCGTGCAGTCGGTTGGGTCCGCGGAAGCCACGCTGTATTACGAAAGCCGCCAAAAAGCGCTTGCACAGGCCAAGAGGGCTCCGCTGGGCGAGCACGTCAATCACGTCAGTGACGAGATTGTTTATGTCTCGGCCGGTGACGGCGCGACCAGCGAAGGTGAATTCTGGGAATCGCTCAACGTCGCTTGCGCGAAAAAGCTCCCGTTACTTTATGTCATTGAGGACAACGGTTACGCCATCTCGGTTCCGGTCGAAGTGCAGACTGCGGGCGGCAGCATCTCGCGGCTGACCCGCAGTTTTCCTGGTTTGCGGGTCGCGGAATGCGACGGTACCGACCCTCTCGAAAGCTACTCCGTCGGCAAAGAAGCGGTTGAGTATTGCCGGCAGCGCCGCGGGCCGGCGCTGGTTCACGCGCATGTGGTGCGGCCGTATTCGCACTCGCTCTCCGACGACGAAAAACTTTATAAGACCGCCGAAGAGCGCGAGGACGAGGCGCATCGAGATCCCCTATCGAAGTTTTCACTTTTTCTGGTACGCGAAGGCCTGCTCGACCAGAAACAAATTGAAGCCTTGGAAGCCGAAGTCGATCGTGAAGTCCGCGACGCCGGCGATCAGGCTCTAGCGGCGGAAATTCCCTCGATCGAATCGATTCGCGTCAATGTCTACTCGCCTGAAGTAGACCCGACCTCATCTACCTTCACTGCTGAGGCGCAGCTTCAAGGCCCGCCCAAAACCATGGTGGAAATGGTCGCCGCCACCCTTTCCGACGAAATGGGCCGCGACGAACGCATCACCGTTTTCGGCGAGGACGTAGCCGACGCCAGCCGCGAAGAAAATCTCAAGCACGTAAAAGGGAAGGGCGGCGTCTTCAAAGCGACCGCCGGTCTGCAAAGAAAATATGGCGCCGACCGCGTCTTTAACACGCCGCTTGCGGAGGCCAGCATCGTCGGTCGAGCAATCGGGATGGCGGTCCGCGGACTAAAGCCAGT